>JAABUJ010002948.1_pt1 | contig 19956 bp, 24 predicted proteins | sample 5559131 | NCBI WGS metagenome assembly JAABUJ01 (sample SAMN10711875, study PRJNA513366) | rock metagenome | isolation source: Antarctica rocks | place: Antarctica: Victoria Land, Mt New Zealand nord | collected 2016-01-07 | reverse complement strand
AGGGGAGGGTGTATATAGGCTCTGAAAATTGTTTTGGGAATACTGACACGATTGGGCGAGGACCTGACGTTTGGTTTTTCCAGATTCTATGCATTGACGAGTTGCTGAATTGGCGTATCGCTCTCATTGGATGCTGATACATTCTCGCTGATCTTCGTTCGATTCGATAACATAAAGGGGAAGAGCAGACTCATGAAACGTATAACCAACCATGCCTTGAAGTCGAACATCCCATGTTTAGAGATCAGATTGCAGATGTGTAGACTATATCTTCTAACGACATGGTATTGAAGACGCACCACTTGTGGGCCTCGATGAATGTCTCTTTTTTTCGCGAGTTTCCAAATTCCTCGAGCCTCTGGACTATGAGCCTAAGTCTTCGAGCTTTAGGTAATCGTAGGTTGAGCTACGAAGGTGGATAATGCATCGAGTTGTTGAGTATCTATCCAGCAGATCTATCCTTCGCAAATAATCCGCAGTTCTATCAACCTTTTCCTTATAGCCATAGATCATTTCCCCTATCCATCATCACAGCCATGAAACTCATACACATCCTCCCCAAACATCAGGAGGTGCCCATCATCCGCACTAATGACCATTAGCCCCATTGCTCGCCTCACCCCTCACCTTCCTCCTCGCCCGCACCGCCTCCGCAAGCTGCTCCAGCACCTCCACAGTCATCTCCCAGCCAATACACGCGTCCGTGATGCTGACGCCCTTCTGGAGGTGCTCGGGGCCTTCGGGCGGGACCTTCTGGCTGCCCTCGCGGATGTTGGACTCGATCATGACGCCGACGATGCCGGTCTCGCCGGCGCGGAGCTGGTCGCCGATGACGAGGGCGACTTTCGGTTGGTTGCGGTGGTCTTTGTTGGAGTTGCCTGGGGGGCGCGTTAGGGATTGGGTGCTTGGGGGGGGTTTATTTTTGGAGTGAGGGTATTTGGGTTTGTAAAGGGTGGGTGAAGGGGGGGGGGGTATACCGTGCGAGCAATCGATCATCATGACCTCCTTCTGGCCTTTCTTCCTTAGCGCCTCCCTCGTGGCCTTGACGCTCTCCCTGTCGAAGTTCGTGCCCTTGCTCCCGCCCCGCAGTATTACGAAGCCGTGCTCGTTGCCGCTTGTGCGCGTAATGGCCGCCAGGCCCTGTTTCGTGACGCCCATGAAATGGTGTTTCGCCGCCGCTGCGCCCACTCCGTCGATAGCCACGCTCAAGCTGCCATCCGTGCCGTTCTTGAAGCCGATGGGGAAGGACAGGCCGCTGGCCAATTCACGATGCAGCTGGCTCTCGGTCGTGCGTGCGCCAATGGCACCCAGGGAGATGGTGTCTGCGAGGAACTGCGGCGAGATGGTGTCGAGCATTTCGCTGGCGATGGGCATGCCGGAGCTGGTGAGGTCGCAGTAGAGCTGACGGGAGACGCGCAGGCCTTTGTTGATCTTGAACGTTTCGTTGATTTCCGGGTCGTTGATCAGCCCTTTCCAGCCGACGGTTGTGCGGGGTTTCTCGAGGTAGGCGCGCATTATGATGAATATGTCGTCTGATAGGCGGGCTGCCAGCTCGCAAAGGCGGCCGCAGTATTCGATGGCCATGGCTGGGTCGTGGATGGAGCACGGGCCGACCATGATCAGGAGGCGATCATCCTGTTGGGTGATTATCTGTACGGCGGAGCGCCGGCCGTGGGCGACGACTTCTTCGGTTTTGGCGGACTAGAAGGCGTTGATGAGTTGAATGCAATATATGAGGGCATGTGGGCCGTACAGCAGGGATTTCGGATTGAAGAAGGGCAGGCGGGATGAGAGGATCTTGGCCGAGGACTGCAGGAGCGATGGTAAGCGCTATGTCGCCTAGAGACCTCGCCTTTCTCACCTCGTTTGTTCTCGTTCCCGTCCAGATCCATTGAGGCTATAGGCATGATGAAAGGAACTTGGTGAGTGTGACTCGATTTGCGCTAGAGGCACAAAATGGAGCTCTGGTGGGATTAAAGGTCTCTTGAATAGAAGAATTGACCGCGTCTCTGACCAAACGAGCCTTAAATCCTTATGTACAGTAATGTAGAGGAACAAAGCTGACCGAGAGCGGTGGTATTCCGTGACTCAACCCTATCCTGAAGAGTATCTGACTAAGAGTTTGTGCGAGTCTTGGCAGTATGCACAAGAAGCTGGCAAGTAGAAGTATTCACAATGTGAAAATGACAAACAGGGTCTTACGACGGCAAACTTCCATTATGGATTTCTTTTCTTAGCTGAAGCCGCTAGAAGGTCTTGGTGGATCATGTGCGAAATCTAGGCCAGCTGCTTGGCATAACAGATTGCGCCATGTGGCACTGGTTAGTCCCTTCTGGAACTGTAATCCGTCATCTCGTGTTTCAGATGCTGCACAACCTGGGCCTCGAAACCTGCGAGTGGCGAAGAGAAGAAAGAGGCTTGAGCCTTGTTATGCCGCCGCCGTTTAGCAAATCGGCCGCTATTCAGGCTCTCTTCCTCATGCGAAATGATCCAGATTTCCTCTCCGATCTTCACCCTTGCTTGAAGTAGCATCTCTTGATACATTCGAGACATCGCCATTCTTCCTTTAACTTTCCAATCGTACCGTGGTTCGCTCCGGTCAGAACCACTAAACAGGAAAGAAAATACCTTGTGCGAATCTTTGGCTTCTACCCCCTCTATAAATCCTCCAGCCTTCCCGAGTTCTCCCCAGCTTCTTCTACAATTAGTGTTATAGCATTATACAACTCTCGCCAACATGGCCATGAACAAGAAACGCTCCATCGACGAGGTGGACGACGAGCCTCAGTGCTCGTCCCACGGCGCCAAAACCCTCAGGCTCGATCTGCCTCATCAGACGCCCATCACTCATCCATTACTCCAACCGCGCATTCTGCCATTCCGTGCCTCACCAACGAGCAAGCATACTCTCTCCTTCGCTCACTGCGCTCGCTACAGACCAGCCACTCTCATCTCCGCAAGCGGCGCCTTAACCCCCGATGAATCCTCTGATGATGAAGAGAGCAAGCCGCGAGGCTTCTTCCTGCTTATGCCTGCAGAACTCAACCTCCACACTCCACCCCAAACAAAGTCGTCCACGAAACCGAACTTCGATGCCTTTTCCACCATGCGGGAGACCTCAGATATCGACTTCGACATGGTCGATTCTCCCGCGCCCCCCTCGCTCTCCTGGGCATCATCGCCATGCTCTCCACACTCACATCACCCAAAACATGCATACTTCCAAGCATCAACGTCGCCATCACTATCCTTCTCTCACACGACATCATTTACACAACCACTACTCGCGAGAAACTCCCAGTTCAAGCTCCAACCCCCGCCGCGCCGCGACCAGATCATCGGCGGACGCATCCCAACGCCCACCTACGGACACTTCAGCCTCGTCTCGGACGACGAGATCTCGCCAAGGACGCGACAGAAAGGGTCGTCGTTCCTCCGCAGGGCAGCGTGCCCAGAACGTCCCATCACTCCCATCAGCGAGGACGAGTTCGAATCGACATCTGGGATTCTCGGCAAGCTCAATATTGAGAGCCCGACTATAGCGAAAAACCAACATCTCGGGTCGCCCGCAAGGGCTAGGCGTGGGGGTATCTACGAAAGATAGACTGGGATGGCAGGATGCGGTGACGAGCAGATATCATGTCTAAGACGACCACGGCTTCTATGCCTTACGGAAACATTGCATTATTATGTTTGAGCGCTTGAACAACGGGAGATACCCATTTTGCAGCGATAGCAAGCCTTACTTTTTGCATTCCAAGTTCTCCTTGTCACAAGCGCAAGACTTACGACTTTCTATTCTAACTTTCTGACTTTAAACAACTCCTGGATTATTGAATCTATTCTTATCTCGCCTTCTAAACTACTAGATATACTAATTAATCGAGACCTCCCCAGCAAACAAGTTTCAACCCAGCATCAGTCCCTTCCATCCGACTCCAATCCCAACCAAGTCTCAGTCCGCCCCATCCCGTCCCAAGAATACCTCTTCCCTCGCCGCCATCACGATACGCTAATCTAGTTCATGCACCTCATTCCAGAACTCATGTTTCAGACCCTGCTGTGGCGGGCAGCGGGGACATATAGATATAAGCGCGCCTCTCTTGGTGCGGCACATGCTCTCCCCATTGTTACTTCTACGCCAGTAGCGCCCAACGCAGGACGCCTCCGATGGGATGATTGACCAAAACCTCTGCACGTGCTCATGCCGTCTTCGGTCGGTGCAAGGATGTATTCCAGCAGTGTGGAGCTTGCCGGTGGGACGGGCTAGAGAAGCAGGTCTTCTGGTAAGAGACTTCTTCGATCTAGAATGGTGCTCTGGTCTAGACAACAAGTGCACCCATTGTTTCTGCAACAAGAGGACTCTTTCTTGGCCCCTACACGGATTTCGAACTTCGAAGTCACCATCCCGGAAGAATATCACGCGGCAGGGCACTATTCAATTTCGTCGGATCGTTTTCAAGCCTCTTATGAAGTTCTCGGGAAGCAATCGAGGATGCTGGAAATCTGCAAACTAGGCAGGACAGATTCGCAGCTTCTACAGACTGCGTCGATCAGAGCATTGGCCGCGGTGGCATGAATCTGGCCGGGAACAGAGAGATAGAAGGCATTCTTATAGCGAAATATGGTTTGGGATGGTGGACAGGGACGACGGAATGGGAATTGTATGAGACATGGAAGGGACATGCATTGGATGGGAAGGCGTGGCTAGACATTAGTGCCCGCGATAATTGCCCCCAGAAGGTTGGCCTAATAGAATAATCGACACAGGAATGCCCGATCCAGATGCGGAAAGTGGGGGCAGAAAGCGTATCCAGTGGTAGCAACATTGTTGTGGTAGTAGAGAGAGGTCGTCTTGTCTTGATTCTAACGACGAGAAACATGCGCGATGGGCGGAATCGAGCTGGATAGACCAAACCACACCTCTGCGAAACCTTACCGATAGAGCAACAGTAGCACGATCAGTAGAGAGAAAATCAGTCGCCGACCGGACAACGATGTAACGGTTTGACGGTTTGACGATTTGCAGTGGAGAATGTTGCAACCCACCAACGATTTGACGACTTGGCGGTTTGCGGCTGATCGTCGCTAAAACAACGATTTGGCGGGAAATTATTGGCGGGGTCGCTCACCAAACCAACGGTTTGGCAACTTGACGGTTTGGCAATGATTGGCGGCACCGCTTACCAAATCAACGTCTTGGCGGTTTGGCTGGCTCCAAATAACACCACCGGTCACCCACTTTACCCTCGAGTAATGGCCCACTCCCGTCTTCTGACGACGCATCAATGATACCGCCATCTGGTAACAGGCTCGGGATATCTGTCGATGAACTGCCGCCGTCGCCCAGACCTTCGCGTCGCGGCACCAGGCGCATTCGGGCAGCAACAGAGAAACCAAAGCAGCAAGAGAGAAGAAGCCAGACAGCAAACGAGAGACATGATGACAGTGGGCAGGGCAAGCTCCATGACAAGACGCAAGCAAAAGTGTCACGAGAGTCTACGCTGAGCTACCTTCCTGCTTTCCAGGTCCCGACCCTCTTGCCAGCGACCCTCCAGCATCCCAAGACCGTCTCCCCATGACTTCTTTGCGTGCTCTCCCCTCTAGCCAGCCTTGCAGACGTCTCGATGGAGCTTGTGGTGAGCCTGGAAAAGCCTGGACAAGCAAGCCTGGATAAGCAAGCGCGGCAAGCCCGGACACGAATCTGGACAGGCTCTGGAGGCTGGAGGTGGAGTGACCTACCTACCTGCGTACTCGTCGGTTCAGAGGCCTTCCCTACGCTAGGCCTTTACCATCCTCATACCACCTGAGGAGCTTTTCCTGTGCCACACCGCTGGTTTGAGGAAGTGGCTGACAGACATTTCCATGGCAGACGGCGACGCTGGGCACGATTGAGGTGGATGTCCCGGTATACATGCTCTGTTCCTTCGGTCTCAGGCCCGCAATCCTGGTGCCCGGACGCCTTTGGCGTTCTCGAGGCACTTTTTCGCAGCCATAGGTCTTTCCGAGCAGCTCCTTCCAGCCAGCAGCTCCTTCCAGCCAGTCGGCTCCTTCCTCCCGGGCAGCTGCGAGGACCTTTGCATGGTAAGTGATGACCTCAGCTATGACAGCTTGGCTTCCTTTCGGTGTCCGCGCTGACCTTCTTGCTCTCTTGGGTCAGCTAAATCCTGCCGGCGCCTCTCCAACCCTCCCTGTACACTATCAACAGAGCGGGACAGAGAAGACAGACACGCTCTTAGAAGGGTCTGCTTGAAGGAGACTCCTGGTGTCCGCTACGGTCCAGGGCAGGATTGGAAAGATACATACAGAGTTGCAAGGCCGGAGTGAAAGGGGCCTCCTGCGGTCAGCATTCCTGTTACAGCTTTACCACGACGGCTCTCCCCGAAGGCTATCGGTATATGCAGAGGAAGTAGGGGGGAAGGCACATACACCTTAAGAGAGGCAGGGTAGGAGGGAACACCACAGTTTTACCTCTAGCAACAGGAGGAAGCGGGATGAAGGACACATACACTGCGTGGGGAGTAGGACAGGACACAAGGTTAACCGTCATAGCGTAGATGCATCCTGCCAGCCGCTCATTGGGAGCTACAAGTCTCTGCAGCCAAAGGCAGGACTGGGAAGACGCTCAGACCGTGTAGAGGACCAGGAAGCGGGCGTTCGTGGAGCGAATAACCCAGCCCGCAGGGTCACATACCAAGCAGACAAACACGCTACCGTGTTGATAGAGCAGAGAGATGGCTGTGGAGGAAGGAAGTCTATTGCGCATGCCACTGGCGGCTGGGCTGGTCAATGAGGCAACCAGTCACATGAGGAGGACGGCTGGATGGTTGCGCCTACTAGGAGTACTATTACGACAGGTGATGTATGAGGCTTCTCATTATTGTAGCCACTGTAGACTACCCGAGCAACACTGCTCTCTACCTTTCATAGCCGCCTACTTAGTCGTCCTTGATCAACTTCATCTCATCCAGGACCTTTGAAAGACCCAGCACCATCTCGTAAAGACCCTCTCCACGGGCCTTGACCTCCGACGCCAGGAATCTCATTGACTCGAAGAATTCCACCTTCGCAGAATCTGTGTACAGCAAACCAGCATATTTACCTGAGTACATTGGAGTCAGCATTCCTCTTTTCAGTCAATGCAATGAGTAACGGTGTATGCTTTGGGAGCGGATACAGCTCTTGACGACCTCAGAAAGGGGTTAGTGGTTACTTACCCCAGATGTCGATCAAGGTAGCATGGAGGCCGGCATCACCAGCGATCTGCTCGAGCCCGAGATCAAATCTCTTGCCCGCATTCGCAATCTCCATGACCTTGGCCGCGATGGCAGCCAGCAGCGCTCCCTCGTTATCGGTCACAATCGACGGCGTCGATTCAACGGGTCCCATGATGCGTTCAGTGTTCTCGAGGGTGTTCTTGGTCAACTTCACGAGATCGGGGGTCTTGCCTTTGGTCTCGGCTTTGGTCAGTGCGAAGCAGCCTTGGGCGATAAAACCTCGCAAGTACCGAAAGCTCAGGAAAGTTTGTCCTACGACCAGACCTTCCTAAGTTTCGGAGTCAGCAATCTTCCTTTCAGTCAATACAATGAGCAGAGTTGCATGCTTTGGGAGCGACCTCAAGAAGGGATAATGGAAACTCCTTACCTTCAGCTTGAGGACAGCAGGGACAGTCACGGCCACGTCCTTCCAGAGCTCCTGCACATCTTCCACCACCTTCTCCGCGTCCTCCTCCGTCAGTTCGACCTCTCCTAGATCTGCGAACTTTGTGAGACCCCAGTAAGCAGGCATTGGCATGGACCGCAAGTCCTCCTGAGCCTCTTCAAGGACCCTTCGAAGCTCCTGCACATGCCACGATTGCTTGTACTTCTCAAAGACCAGTATGAAGCCGACAAGCTCGTTGAGTATAAACATTCCAGGCTCGAGGACCTGCTTGGTGGTGTCCTTGGCTCGTCTGTGGCGTTGGTGCTTCGCGGAGGGGATGTCGACCGTTTGCGCAGAAGTGACAACCACAGCGCAAACCAGCTTCGACCATGCTGGGCCACGAAGCTTGAATTGTCCGACATTCTCTCTGAAGTCCTTCAGGAAAAAGATTTCAACCTAGGCGACCGTGTGTGGAGTGCAGAGACCATTCTCTAGCTTCAGCAGGACCCTGAGTAAGTTTCGGAGTCAGCATTCCTCCTTCAGTCAATGCAACGAGCAGAGGCACATGCTTTGGGAGCGGATACAGCTCAGACATGTTTCACGCCTCTTGAAGACCTCAGAAAGAGATAATAGATGCTCCGAAAGTTACTTACCAGTACTTCAAGCTTGTCGTTTGTTCCTCCACAATCTTGACCACCGCAAGCAACGGTAAGTCCTCTCTCATAATCCCTGCTGATGCCACTGTTCCAACAGGCGAACCTTGCTTTCCAGGTGTAGCTTTGCCGTGAACCTGCTTGTTGAACTGTCTCGGCACAAAACCAACAATCAAGAACCTATTCGTCCAAGGCTCTTGCTCACCGCGCTCACTCTCCGTCAACTTCAGACTCGCTCTGTATGGTTCTACGTCCTCCTCGTTAGCTTTGTCGATGACTTTGCTGTATGGGATGGAGTTCGATTCGTACGCGTTGATAATCTGATGGCGGAACTGCACAGGCACATGCATGGCATGGTCGGCTGTGTTGAATGCGAGTCCCTCGATCTGCTAAGCCGATGCATCAGTCTGTCCCGCCGCTGCTCGATGCGCTCGATTGCCCATAGCGATGATGAGTGGATGTAGGGTATGATACTGCTGGGACGTCAGCTCGGTCTCCTTCAGCTCCTAGATGTGCTACTTGCTGGTCTGCTTGCGTGGGTCTCACTGCTACGACAGGTCCTGCTGTCGAACTGGGTAGTACTGATTGAGGCAAAAGGTCCAGTAAAGACGTGATCAAGTCGTCCTGTCTACAGTGTTGAGCAGAACAGTGCGTGTGTACGGGTAAGTATGGCAACGTGCTTGGATGCAGAAGTCGTTGCTCTTGATGCCAGAAGTGCAGGTTCGTAGATATGGTTGATGGGCAAGGTCTAGTAAAGAGGTGATCAAGTCGTTCTGTCTACAGTGTCGAGCAGAACAGTAAGTGTGGCGACGTGCTTGGATGCAGAAGTCGTTGCTCTTGATACCAGAAGTGCAGGTTCGTAGAGGTAGAGGAAGAGATCTGTGCAGGAGACTAGGTTGGAAGAAGTGTGAAAGGTAGCCTGGTGAGCGACCGAGGTGAAGGGGTCTACATCTTCCAAACACCATGCTCTTCTACCCTCTACCTCTACAACCTCCAACCACCCTGCTACTCTACCCATTACCTTTACATCTTCTAAACCTGCACCTACAAGACCACTAGTCCTATGCTTTGACGCTCTAATTGCTTTGACTTCTTATGCCTGACTTCCTTGTGCTTTGCTTCGAATCATATCACACAACGCTGTTTCGTTACCTCATTGACTCGATCTCTAAAGTCTTGCTCTTTACTTACTTAACCCACTATCCCACTATGGCGAAGGCACTCAAAGGCTTCCGTAATCTTGAGATTATTGACAGTGAGATCACCAAGAACCTGCTTAGCCAGATCGAACTGGTTGAGACCGCCCAGAAGGCGTTGGAGCTGAAAACCAAACGACGTCGCTCAGCCAACATCACAGCAAGCATCTCCAGAGTCAATACTACTATTGCTGAGCTATCATCTACCCTACTTGAGTGGGATCAGCTGGCCCGCCCCAGTGCAGCTCCGAAATTTGCTCAAGTCTTCAGCGACAGCGTGAAGCAGGAAATGCGAGCTCTCTACAACCTTGCAGGGGAAGATCTCAGCTACACCGATTACACCGATGAGTACGTTGCAGAGCTCACCTTCCGTGTCGAGTCAATACGCCAGCAGTTGAACAATAGGAATACCGACTGTGAGGAGACCTAGGTACCGGAGACCATGGAAGGAGAGGCGCAGAAAGGTGTGTTCCTACTCGGTGCGATAGGTGATGCTTTACTGATCAATTATAGAGCCTGAGCCGCGACTTGACCGATCCATCTCCCCGCCTCCTAATCCCTGGGACCTCGAATCCCGAGAAACCAGCAAAACCCTTGAGGACGGAGATGACGACGACGATTCCTACATCCCCTTCGACCTGCTCCTCAAACGGGAGCTTTCTTCGAACGAAACAAGCGAGAACGACTTGGGGGAGGACGAGAATGCGCTCCTGGGCACAGAAGAGGATGCGATCTTTGGGGCCGGGATACTGATGGGCATGGCTACGCTTGGACCGGGGCAGGTGGCTGTGAAGACGAAGGATGAGAAGGGAGGTCTGAAGGATGAGGGCGCCGAGCTACGCAACGGTTTGACCGAGCAGGTAAATGGAGATGTGCATATGAAGGAGGAAGACGGAGAATCCCTGAATGGGTTCCAGCGCAAGGTCATCGACGGGAACACCGAGTAGGACGAGAAGGATCTGCACCTGGATCACCTTTGCAGAGACAATTGGCAGACGAGTCTAAAGATGAGGCTGGCTAGGGATGAGAACTTGGCTCCAGTGATGTTTGACTTCGCTACGCTGCAGGTCGTCGAGGAGGTTGTTCAGGACAGTAAAATGGCGCAGAGTGATTAGTCTGCTTCGAGGGCAAAGGATGGCTTTGCGGAGCGCATTCTAGGATGGATATTGGACAACGCGACTTTTACTTCACACAGAAACCATACGAACGACAGTGCAAGATCGGTCGCATTCATAATTACAGTTATGAGGACAATTCAGCATAGCTTCAGCGAGACGTCCCTCTACGTCCAAGTGGATGCGATCGCATCTCACTATGCTCCTGCCTATGCTCGCTGTTTGTGTACTCGCTAATGCTACTGCTGCAATAAAGCCCTCCACCATTGCCATCCTCGTCTACGAGTACTCGGTCATCCTCGACTCGGCCATCCCCCAAGCCTTTGCCAATTGCTACGAAGTCACCTCCGCGCTCGACTCGCGGCTTGCCGTTTGGAAGTTCACGGTCCTCTGTGATATGGCAGGCTGTGGGACGGTGACGGCCGAGGCATTGGCCCTTGGTGCTAGCTCTTGTATCCTGCCAGCCGAGAAGATCTCCGACCCCTGTGGTTGCACCATAGCGAAATCGAGGAAGAAGAATTGCTGCGCCTGGTCAGTCAGGCGCAAGCCACGGTTCTGGGAAAGACTTGCCTGTTCGTTCTCGACCATTGCTTGCAGCTCTTCACCAAACTCCCGCTCACAACGAATGTCTAGAATACCAGACTTGAGTATATTGTTGTATCGTGTGTGCGCGTCTTCCGCCAGGGGCTTGCTCTTCATCTTGTTCCTCAGTTTCGTCAGCGTGGAAGCCTTCCACTCCTGCTCCATAGCCACAGCCCGATGCTCAGTCACCGTCGTATCCGCTTTCCTTAGCATTTCGCGATGCATAGGTGCGTAGACTTCGACTTGTCCTTCCAGGTCTGCGATCGTGGGACCAGCCCATTGCAACCGGGGGCAGACCATCGTAGAAGAGGCCCACGCGATCGCCTTGCACCCATACTTCAGTACGTTGTACACGTCAAACCCATAGACGTCGTAATCGCTCATGAACAGGAAGGGTGTTGACTATAGATAGGCATGGGAACAGAGGAGATTCAGGAATTCTCGGACTAAGAAGGATGGGTAACCGCCAGTCTGCAGAACAGTCAACGTAGATTCTGTAAAACTCGTACACCCTCTTGATGACGTACCTGGACAATCAATACGTCCGCCATGTGTTCTTTGACGACTGCAGCCTCAAAGTTCAGGTTTTGGTGCTCGAAGACAGCGATGGCCGCACTCGGCACCTTCACCCTTGCCTTCCTCTTCCTCCGCCTGTCCCGCTTCATCCACCTCTACCTCCGCCCCTCCTCCCTTCCCCGCTACGTCCACGGCCCCGCGACCGACCCCTGGGCCCTCGTCACCGGCGCCAGCGACGGCATCGGCAAATCTCTCGCCCACGAACTCGCCCAGCACGGCTTCAACATCGTCCTCCACGGCCGCAACCCCTCCAAGCTCTCCACCGTCGCCACCTCCCTCCGCCAAGAATTTCCCGCCCGCAGCTTCCGCACCGCCGTCCTCGACGCCTCCAGCGCCACGAGCGCCGACATCGCCGCCCTCGCGTCCAGCGTTGCGGATCTCAACCTCACCGTCCTGGTGAACAACGTCGCCGGCGGCCAGATCGTCCAGCCCCTGACCGCCACCTCCGCCGACCAGGTCGACGACTCGCTCAACACCAATGCCCGCTTCCCCGCCCAGCTGACCCGCGCCCTGCTGCCCCGCTTCGACGCCGCCGCGCATCCCTGCCTGATCCTCAATATCGGCTCGGCGGCCCACCCCTTCATCCCCTACGCCACCGTCTACGGCGGCTCCAAGGCCTGCAACCAAGCCATGAGTTCGTCCCTCAGCGCGGAGATGCTCGACGAGAACCTCGCCGCCAGGATCGAGATACTGTGTATCTCCGTCGCGGAGGTGACGGGGGCCGGGGGCAATAAGGCGAAGGTCAGTCTGTTTGTGCCCGATGCGAGGACGATGGCGAGGGCGTGCTTCGCGAGGGTGGGGTGTGGGAGGGCGGTGGTAGTGGGGTATTGGGCGCATGCGGTGCAGCTGGCGGTGTTGGGCTGGTTGCCGATGGGGGTGACGCATAGGATTATGGCGCCGATGATGAGAGGGAGGTGGGAGGAGGAGAAAAGGAAGAAGGCGTAGGTGGGGGAATGGCTGGTGGGTGGGTTGGGTTGGGTGGAAGCGATGGGTGGATGGTTTAGCAGAATATCCTGTGGGGATGGTAGCGGGATTCAGAAAAGGACGATCGTTAGTCGGGGTTTTTGAGTGGATGGAGTTGTGAGGCTGCGTCTGAAGAGATGGAGCTAGTGAAGGTTGTCTCAGCGACTTGATGGTGCTGGATGAAAGACGAATTTGGCGATGCTAAATCGAAGAAAGATAACGCTCGATTGATAGGGCCTTTGGTGATCTTGAGTTGAGGGTCTTTTCGTCTGTGGCGAGGAGTGGCAGCTCGTATTATACAAATGCGAGCCAACGCTAAGTGTCAGTTGAGATCCATTCGGAAGATGATTCCTTGAGACTGGAGGTTCCTCTCAAACGCCTTTTTGGTGGGTATGTTGCTTCTCGTTCGACACAAGCGCATATGTTTTTGTCAATCCTGGCTCACCCCAATTCGTTGTTGCCTTCTTTAGAGTCTCCAAGTTTTTGGTTCGTTTCCTCGCTCGTGTTACTCAACGGTTTGCCGTTTTGGCAAGTATTTGGTACTGGGCAGCCAGTCCAACATCTTTTCGTCAAAAGGTCTTCTCGGACTGCGCGGCGATACACTCCTGACTGACAAGACATTGCTACCGCAGGTGCCGTAACGTGTAATCATCGTTCAACCTCTCACATGCCAGCCTAGGGCGGGCTAGCTTTGTGTGCTGCTTGAGCTTTGGCTTTCGTAAGCACTGTGACCGCCTTAACTCCTTAAGCAAAATAATTAAAACTTGGTGATCGTTGGCCTAGAGTTAGGATCTCTATATCGCCACTATGATCTTGCTGCTACTTTGAACTCGTTTGACTTGATGCTAAATCGTTCTTGACTTCATTTGAAGCATCGTGTCTTAGCTTTGGCAATTTTCTCGATCGCTCTTGTGATTCTAACGAGTTTGCAATTGTGAATGCGAAGATCGCTTGCCTGCATAAATGCTGCAAGATCTCTATAGCGCTTGGGCGATGTGCGAGAGTTCAAGCGAGCATTTGGCGAATAAGGTTAGCAAAATAGAATTTCGTTGATTCGCTACTCTTGTATTTGATAAAATGGGCCATGATCTCAATGTGCCAAGTTTCGTTTAAGCGAATGTCGACATATTTGGACACAAATTTGAGAAATAAGATTCAATAGCACACGTAGCCTATGTCCCAAATATCTATGCTACTATTGTATCACGTATAGCCATCTACTTTAGGCGCCAAAGTTGATATGAGCTCGATGTGCGTGTCACGATAAGAAGATGCGTGTCTTACTTTGTCAAAATCGTAAAAAACAATCTTTAACAAATTGAGCGACATTATAAGAAGATTTTGTGTTGAGACATCGCGATGCATGTATCTCACTTCATGCATAATTCTAAGATTCTTAAATGATTTTCTAAGAAGAGTTATAACAATGATTAATAAGAAATTCAATTAAAAATTTTGTTTGAAAAAATTATACAAAGTAAGAGAAAAGATTATGTAAAAACGCTCTAGAATTGCTTCACAAGAACGAGAGTAATTATGTTAACATTGTAAGATGTGAGCTTGTAGTAAATCTTAGGCGTTCTAGATTCTTCTTAGTCATGTGTTGAATTACTTTGACGCACTCGTTAAATACACATCTCAAAATTATCAAAGATCTTACATTTAATTAATATACATTTATTATGCATCATATTTTGATGTTTAATTTAGATTTTTTCCCTCGTCATTGGCGCGTCAATGTGCGCATCGATAGTTGCGCAAACGAACTTAAACGACTCGTTGCTTATGTTGTTGTACAAGATTATATCGTCAATCTTGACATAAGACTTTCGAGGAATCGTAAGTAGTTAAGAGTAAAACATTGCTCTATTAGTCTTCTTAAGAACTCGATTGCGAATTTTGAGATAATTGATATATTGCTTATCGTTTAACTTCTTATAGTGAAGATAGAAGTCTAGTTTATCGAGATTGAATCAATTTTGTTTTTAGAAAAAAACGTATTTATTCTTGTTACACAAAGACATCGTGATATCAAGATAATTAAAATAATACTTCATAGAACAAATGTCGTTAACGTCACGTAGCATCAAGACTTCGAACTTCAAATGAAACTAAATTAGAACGTATATTGACGCAACTTCATGAAACTTGTCGCTCAAATCGATTACAAGAAGATTAACGTCGCAATTTTTAAATCTTATTGCGCGTCTAAGAAGATTTCAATTTAGCAATTCTCTTTAAGTAAATAAGATAAATCTAGAGATAAACTATGCTAGTATAACATGTTCTAAATTTTCAATGAAAACTATGATAAGAAGTGCTACAAAATGCTTAGAAGTTCACTTGCTATTTAATACGTCATTCTATGCTCGATTAAATATCTTTTGATCGATCGATTAAGAGTAGATAGTGATCGACCTAGAATTTCTTTGAAGTTCTATCGCGCATAGAACGTGACGAATGATCTAATTCGTTATTAGACGCTAAAATGCTATCAACAAAAGAAGTTTTTGAGCTACGATATATCGCATGAATAAACTAGTTATGATGCTCTATTAAATGATTGAATTTAATAACTCGATTAAACGTTATTTCGATGTCACGCTCAACTAGTATAAGTTTGACAATAGTGATGTTATTAAAAAGTTTGTTGATATTGCTTATGACAAATAGAAGTAAACTATCTTAAGATCAAGAAAATCAAGTCGTCGAATCGTAATAATGTTGTATTGTTCAAAAAAGCATTGAAATCTAGATTATTCTTGTAATTATTCTTGAAGCAATAATTGTTAGAAGTCATTACTATATAAAAGATTCGACAAAGATTATTTTAAAAAATTATAATAAGTATGTTCGTGTTGTTCGTTAAAGAGTTTATATTAAAACATTAGCGAATTAAGATTCGTCTACAATTCTAACTCTTATTCACAAAGTAATGTCGACTAATTTGGCTAGTGCCTCTAGGCGCGTAATTCTTCATATTTGGCTTGACGCATTTTTAGATCATTTAACTTCTTCATTATATAACAAATCGTTTTGCATCGTCTTTCACATTACTATTTTGCTTTTCGTGCAAATTGGAACACAATGTCAATATCAAAGAAGCAACTCGACGCTTATAATCGTTTCTACAAAGCACACTTCAATAGAGTTGACAAAGAGAAATTCTATAAGTCTTCATTATTCGATATCTCTTTTAGTCGATTATACACTCTTATCAATCTTTTAATCTCTAATCAAGAAGATTACGACATAGTTCGTTCGACAAGAATTGAGTCATTATAAAAATCTCGGTCGATTCAACTTGCATCACTTCATTATACATAAGATCTAGAGTTTCGACAATGACTTGCAATTCTATTACGATTTGCGCCTAATTTCTTTTTACGTCTTAGCAATTCAAACGAGTACATCAATTCAAATCCAAGTATAGAGTATAATTGAGACATTTGTACTCTTCGATTTAAGATCTTTAAGCAATTATATTTCTTTGCGATGAACAAAGATGACGACGCAATCATAACGTTCTTTAAGAATGATAATCTCTCAACTAGCATAAACTCAAAAGATACAAGTTTCGATAAAAAATGCTTTAATTACTCGCTAACTATAGAATTTCTTTAGTAAATTAAACACGTTTAAGAAAGCATTTCTTTTCGAAATCTAAGTTCACTAAGATTATGAAGTCAAGAGTCGAACGACGACGAAAAAATAAGTACGAAAAAAAAAAAAAAACGCAGGATCACAATCTCTTAAAAAGACAAAAAGAGTAAAGATGTTCGCGAAATATTAAATGATTGTACTTAAAGAAAATGAGTAACTAGTCTTGTGACTCGTTGTCGTGATAAACAATCTAATACAATTTACTTTTCGAAAGAGTTATTTAAGCGATTTTGAGAGCTCTTTCAAGACCTTCTCTACAATGGTTAGTCTTGTGACGAGACGAATCACATTTGTGTGCGTAGTGAATTAAGAACGTGTGAACAACACGAAGAGCAAAAGTCAAGAAACGAATATAGCTCTTGATTAAGTTGATCAAAAAACGATTTCTTTTAAGTTGATCAATGCGCGATGAGGCAAAAGACTAGACTAAGGCTCAAGAGAACGACGACTAGAGAAATGATTAGACTATTGACTATTTTCGATCATTACACAACTTTATATTCTAAAAAATCTTCGATATCTATACACAATTAATGATAAGAATAGCTTTGATTATTTTAATCTAACAAAGTATGTTGTTAATATTGTTGAGCTTCGAATCGACGTTTGCATCATGACAAAGACTAGCGCATTTCTTAAGACTTTGCAAATTGACTTCGCAATTGTCTTCTCTTTAAATGTCTCTTTAACTTGCAAATTTCACGTAAGATACAAAGAATCGTCTACAATGCCTTTCTCGCGCTAACAATAATCGACAATTTGAAGACCATTACGTTCGTCAATAAAACAAGAAAACTTTAATTAAGAGTTTAGTCAAATCAAAAAGAAAGAATGCGACGATAGAAATATGTTGTGCAAACGCTAGCGATATTTCTATTAGTTATTGAACGTCAAAGTTTTGACTTAAAACGATTTACTCGCTAGTCTTAACGAAAAGCAAGCAATGAAAGTAAGATGAAGCAATGATTGCAATAAGATGTTTGTCTTAATTTATGTTGAAACAACGATCTCTAAACACAATCTTTCTAGCAAATACTTTAGATAGTTTTAAAGCGAAGATCTCGATTATGATTCGCATCGTTTTAAAACATCGTCGCGAATCTTAAGTTTCGAAAGAAGATATCAAGTAATAAATCGTTCGAAATAGCAAAGTGTGAGCGACAAACTCGATGCAAATAACAAGAGTAAAATTGAGAAACTCTCGTTAAGCGACTCTTGATAATACATATTACATATAGAATATTCTAAGCACATTGAAATTTCATGAGCGAAGTAAGAAGAATTCTAATTATATGTATCTACAAGTTCTTCTTCACATTGCAATTGTTCTACAACCTCTATTTGTCGTTTTCGCATTAATTCTTTTTCTTTATTCGTTCTTAAGCTCGCATTAGTCTTTACTTATTCACAATATTAGCTTTGTTAAGCGAAGTTTATCTTATTTAGTATTGGCATCAAATCTTATCGTAAAAAGAAGTTTAGCATAAATGTTGCGCGATCATCGCAATCTATTTAAGCATATAATGGATTAAGAACGCGATTATATATGCATTTTCAACACTTTAAACTTTTTTGCGCCCAATTACGCGATGCCAATATAGAAAATGTCTCGCTTCTATAGTCTAGCTCTTTTCGCGACTAGCTACGAATAAGATAATGACTTTTCGTTCAACGTTCAACAATATACGTGAGACGTTATCACATTAATTATGCGTAGTACGCAATCTATATCTTTCAAATTCATTCGCGAGTTTCTTATCGACATAGTACGTTTAATTTATTCACTTTACTTGTAGCTTTCTCGAAGGTTTTCCAAATTTGTAAGTACTTAACTTATCAATTTAATATCACAACAAATGATCTAGTTCTAGATGAGCACAAGTTTTAAAAATCTCGTTTTAGCGAGTTATAAGTTACAATTCGTTCGAACGATAAGCATTATCGTTATTCTTGTTGAACTCGTTCTTTCTTTCGTTGACGCGATAGTAGCAACAAAATGAAGAACAAATCTTAGAGAACTACATGCGTTCTCGATTTAAGAGCGATATCTTATGTATTACTACGATAGCTCATGAATATTTTGAAGATAATGCGCAATTTTATGATACGTAGATTAGGTGCGAATCTTTACATCTCGAGTCAAAAAGTCTTTCTTCTTAACATATAAAAGTGATCACATGAACTATATTAGACTTTAACTTCATAACTCGAAGACAACGAGACATAGATTTAATTAATCGTAGCGAAAACGATTCGAATTTAAACAAAAGATAAGATAGCATAGATTTGAGCGATCTATTTATTCGAAACGATTGAATTTAATTGCGAGTAAGAGCGACGTCAAAATTAGAACATTATAATATACGTCTCTCTCAAAAAGCAATTCATCATTAATCTTGCATTGATCGACATCTTGAATTTGTCTTCATTCTTTGAATTTCGTTGTTATAGCTTCATGTTGTTTCCCTTGCAAATATTTCGTTCGCGTCGCACAAGAAAAATGTTCGATTATCCCTAGACTAAAGTGTTTAGCTATTCTTTATCTATGGTCTTCACATTTATAGTCTTGTTTGTTCGATTGCGATGCTAATATTGGACTCCCAAAGTTAAATTTCGTTAATAACGAAGATTGTTCGTTCGTTGAAAGTTTTGCACTAAGTCTATCTTTCATTGAAGCAGAGTAACTATTAGCATCCAAAGAAACGAAGATGGGTTTCGCGACAAAGTCACTATAATACAAGAAGAATAGCTTGAAGAAAAAAAGAAGAGTCTTTTCTCAAGCGAAAAGAAGTCTTCGTACGCAACGAAATTAGCTCTTGATATGCGAGATAGTTTTATGTATTGTCAATGTTAATGTGCAATCTTAAATTTATTATACGAGTTTAACTTATTACAATTAAAAAGCATTAAGAGTAAACTTTTGTTGCGTTTAACAAGATCAATAGAAGCATATTATTGTTGCTTCTAGATAAAGACGTAAAAGTAATGCAAGTAGTCGTACTTTCTACTACTTGTATTGCGTAATTCATATACTTGTTGAAGCTCGCTAGACTTGTAACACATTCATTTCATCGAGCTATGCGTCTCGCGCATCATGGATCGCTAAGATACGCTCTTCAAGCGAAAGAGCGTCGAAGGTCGCTGACTGTCGAAGGGCGCTAGTTGTCGAAGGACGCTAATTGTCGAAGGGCGTTGGCTGTCGAAGAGCGTTGGTTATCGGAGGGCGCTAGCTGTTGGAGGGCGTTGGTTGTCGAAGGGCGTTGGCTGTCGAAGGCTCGGGGGACACTAGCTGTTCGAGGGCGTTGGCTGTCGAAGGCTCGAGGGGCGCTGGCTGTTCGAGGGCGCTGGCTGTTCGAGGGCGCTGGCTGTCCGAGGGCGCTGGCTGTTCGAGGGCGTTGGCTGTCGGAGGGCGTTGGCTGTCGGAGGGCGTTGGCTGTCGAAGATCGCTCGCTATCGAAAGCGAAGGAGCGCTCGTACAGCCAGGAAGCGATCAGGCTTGGCAGGCTCGGGAGAGCTAAACCTTGTCTTAAGCGAGAATCCCTCATCGCAATCTCGCCGTACGACGAC
>JAABUJ010002947.1_pt1 | contig 19975 bp, 13 predicted proteins | sample 5559131 | NCBI WGS metagenome assembly JAABUJ01 (sample SAMN10711875, study PRJNA513366) | rock metagenome | isolation source: Antarctica rocks | place: Antarctica: Victoria Land, Mt New Zealand nord | collected 2016-01-07 | reverse complement strand
CCGTAGCCCCAACCTGCGGACAGCGCTGGCTGGTGTTGACTCTTCTTAGCTCTGCAAATACTTGGAGCAACAGTATTCACAGGTTCCCAGCCGGCACCACGTGGAGGTGAGAGTCGTCGCCGGCCTTCTACGGAGTACCTTCGTAGGTGGTAGCACAAGTCTGTTAAGCGATTCCATGCGCGCCTTCGTGAGGTCTCGCCTCGCCTCGCCTCGCTTTCCAGTCAGTGGTAGGGTAGGGCCACAAAGCACGTTAACCAAGCACCCACCTGCATGACCACGTCGTAGATCTCTTGCAATTGGCTCCGATCATACTTCGTACATGACGATGCATGGCCATGTTGCCCTGCAATCGGACTGACAGATGTTAGCTCACGCCATCATGAGAGCATCAGGACAGAATACAGATACAGATACAGATACAGATACAGATACAGATACAGATACCTTTGGCATGTACTCGATATACCTTACCTAAACTCTTATACGATGTGGCAGGAGATGCAGTCGGGTGGAGCGCACTACTACCTTACTACCACTACTATTATGACAGCAGTCCAAATTGACAGCCGAAGCAGAAGCGGTGAACAACGCATCATGATTTGGCAAACAGCCCGCACAACGCTTGCTCTACCTATGAATAATATTTTTATTTTTCTGACGTGCGCTTGTTGCTCCAAGGTATTTGTACCTAATCCGCAAAAACAACTAGGCTAGGCGCCTCTGAGCGAGATGTCTTGCCCTGTCCCAGATTGTCATGAAAGGGGAATGCCTGCCTGATATTAACTGCTGAACCCCCCAACGCGCCAAGCCAATACCTTCCTCGGTCTCAACGGCTTCTATGACGGCTTTTCTCCGTGCTGACAGCTCCCAATCGCACCAATTAGCCCATCTTCCCTTCAGCCAGACTCCACTAAGAGGCCAAACTCTCCATGGAAGGTCTAGCGGCCATGGGACCCCCCCCGATCACCGCCCTCCCACAGATCCGAGTAGGGGCCGAGGAAAGCGGAACGAGGGGTGACTGGAGGGTGATAATGCAGCTTGCTTCCGGCTCAGAGCGGGGTCGATGGGGCAAATCTGTTGAGGGATTGGAGTCAGGGCTACCCCCCCTTTCCCCGATGGTCAGATGGCCGTCGAGGGCAGGTATAAAAGGGGGCTCGTCGGTCGTCTTCGAAGGAGCTTCTCCTTCTTCCTTTCTATATCCAGCTGCGTTGAGGACTGCTCTCATACAATCGTCTGCTTGAAGCAAACATCCAATCGGTTCTCTCAAATCTCACTTCTACCTTACCTTGCTTGCTCGCTGACGTGCTACTACCCTTCCGTCTTCCCGTTGACTACCAACACGTCTCACCTCAGTGTCAAGTGCTAGCTGACACAACCTTCTTCCTCTCTCTATCACTGTTGTCTATCCCCCTTTATTTACATCTCCATCATCTTCATCGTCCATCATGTCCGCACAAACATCCTACCGCCACCCCACCCTCCCCCTCGGCATGCCGGGCAAATCGCCCTACAACGCCCCTCCGCAACCGTACAGCAGCCGCATCTCCATGTCCCCGCCCTCCGTCGCCGGCTCCAGCACCCAACCCTCCGTGGCGCCCTCCTACAGCAACTCCGCCACCTCAAGCAGCTACAGCGGCAGCGCGAGCGGCGAGTACGAGTCCTCCTCGGCCGCCGGCCACGGCAACGGCGTCGATCTCGTCGAGATGCTCAGCGACCGCTTGAACGGCGCTTTCAATCCTCTCCCGCTAGACCGGGGTTTGGCCACGCAGGCGCAGACGTAAATTTCCCTCCCTCGTCTCCGCTGTGATGCGAGATGAAGATGACATGGGGACTGACTCGACGCATATAGCTCCGGGGCACTCAATGCCAAACACCGCGAGTTGCTCGAGTTGCAAGCGCTTGCGCAGCGGCGTCTGAAAGGCACACGCGCCAACTTCGCCGACGGCATGAAGGCCGCCAAGGAGGTCAAGCGCGATCTGGACTGGACGCAGAAGCGTGTCAAGTATGTCCCTGAACCTCGTCCTTCCACAGTCGGCATTGTGTCCCCACCGACCTTCATGGAAATCGACTGCATCACGCCGCTAACTCTTTTCGCCCCTAGCACCCTCAAATCGAAAACCGAGCGCAAATATCCGTCGCAGTACAAAGCTGCCAGTGGACGGTATCCAGCGCCCGTCGACTACTGAAACCAACCCTCCTCTCACGGTTTGCGTCATTGCCTGCTCTCATCGTCAGTAGAAAAAAAGGTCCTCGCCGCCCGTCGTCAATCAGCCGATAACGCGAGCGGAGCGCGACACGAAATCTACCGTTCCGCCACGGACCTTTACCCCACTCCACCCCACCTCCCGCCGATCAGCCACTTTCTCTGGTTCCGCCACTCGCTTCCGCGAACGCCCACGTAATCGCACCCCGCTCCACCCCACTCCCGGTTTTTCGCTTGTCTCGACTCTTTTAGCTGCCTTCTGTGACGTTCTCGCGCTCGCGCTTACGTTTGTTGTGTCTCTTACCATGTATATCGTATTATCCTATCTATAGGCTCGAGAGGGACGGACTACGGGCTTTGGTACGCGTGTGGCTTCGCAGATTGGGCATGCGTCCATTGATCCCAAAAATATACGGGAGGTTACTTTCGTTACTGAGCGGTCTGTGTGTAGTTCGTACGTTAGGCGTTATGTTGATTGGACGAACATTCATGCCTATACTTGAGTTCTAGAATACTACGCCTGTATGAATTGCGCTCTGGGATGACGAAGGAAGGTTTTTGGGGCTGAGGGTATAACATCAAACACGTCCTCGAACGAAGTACAGGTGTATAGCTGTGGCTTGACATGGTCCGCACTGTAGTGGAAGGGCATATGAATCGCAAGTGTCTACTAATATTCGTTTGTGTCTCTGTCTGTGCAGTGCGTGTTGCAAACACACAAGCACACCTCCATAACCACCAACCAACAATTCCCAGTACCCACGCAGCAGCCCTTCCCATGGATAGCATTAAAAGCACCACCACAGTCCTGAACCCGCTACGCACCACTTTAGTATCCAGTAAGGCGATCCATTACTGAACCCATCACGCTCACACTCGGTGTCCTAAGAACGGGGTAGGACGACCTCACACCCGTATCGTGCAGCATCTACTCCACGACCAAACCACCCCCTGCATGCACGCACATTCACCCACAGCCCAGCGTCCCGCCCCACCTCCGAAGCCTTCGCCCTTCCCCTCTTCCACTGCATCGTCGATCATTGCCGCCATTCGAGTAGCTAGCTAGCCACACTCCATGCCCCGCCCCGCCCGCCCCCGCCCCGCCTTACCCTGCCACGTACAGTACATTTTTCGCTGCGCTTAACTGGGGTTTCCATACCGGCAGGTCCTATTCTCCCCGCCTCGCTCTTCCCTCATGACCAGTCCCGGCAGAACATGCATCTCAGATTCACGCAAGCTGCAGGCGTGGGAGAAGGCTCAAGATGACGGAGGGAGTCTATACGTCGCGTCGACGGACAGCGTAGCGGCATCTGCTGCGCTTCCCGTCAGGGCACACTCTGCATCTCCGCCCTCAGCCCTTGTCTCGAGACAGATGCAGACGCAGCCGCAGAGGCAAGTGAGGGTAGGCGTTGTCCTGTTTGGCGAAGGCGACGTCCCTCAGCGACACGAAGGCACGCCCCGAGATTCTTCTACCTGTGCCGACACGTCGCTTAACTCCACACCTCCGCGGCACTGGGACCTCCACACACTGAAGGCAGCGAGTCTCTTCAGCCCTTTCACCGCCACGCTCGCCACGGATCCTCGACGAAGCTGACATCGTAGTACGCCACGTCGCCGCCGGCGAGCCGGACGCCTCGACGCAGCTCCCAGGCCTGAGAATCTGCGCCTGGGGTGCGCGTGAGGGGTTTAGGCGGCAAGGGCGGACCGGATGGACTCGTCGGTGCGGGCGGGCGTGCGGATGCGTCAGGCCGCGAGGCGACGTGCGAGAGACGCTCTGGCGCCGCTATCTTGCCCGCACCTTCACCTTCCCTTTCTGCTGCAGCCTCGTCGGCCGCCCCGCCGCTCCCGGGGTCGGGTCTCGGCCGTGCGGTGGTGGCGTCGCCGCTTCCGTCGGGTCCATCCGCGCCGGCGGCGCTGCTCTTCGGTCGCGGTCTGGATTTGGGGTGGCCGAGTGGGAGGTTGTTGCTTCCGCTCCCGACACTTTTGTTCCCCTTCCCCTTGCCCTTCCCGTCGCTCGAGGTAGACGGGCCTCCGTCGATAACAGCCTCCTCCGTCCTCCCGTCATATCGCCTCCGCTTGCCCCTGTGCTGGTCGCCGAATGAGTTGAAGCCCATGAGCGCGGCGACGTCGATGGACTCGCTGGTTTCGTCGGTTTCGAGGTCGTCCATTGGGTCGGTTGCTTGCAGAGCGTGCAGTACTTGCTGTGCTGTTCAGGATCGTGTGGTGTGATCGGTAGAGGTCCGAGTTGTTTCAGGTTGCTGATAAAGACTTGTTTATCGAGAGGGTCGCAGCCGGGAAAACATGAATGTGGATATTAATATAAATAAGGAAAAGATTTTCTCCGATGAGGGGCGATTGGCGCAATGGTAGCGCGTGGCTCTCCTAAAGCCAAGGTTGCGGGTTCAAGTCCCGTGTTGCTCGACATTTTTGGCCGAATTTTTGGGCTAACTTATGCTGATATGCGTTTCTAAGCAGTGTAGATGTAGGGCGAAGGGGTGTGGGATGTTGGGTTTCGGCAGGCTTCATAGGCCGTGGTACTCTGTGACGGCGCCGGGGTGGCAGACCTGTACTATTACGGAGAATAGCGGCCTGCATACTGTAAAGCTTTACTCGTTTACACAACATCAAATTTCAAGAAGATGACTCATTCCTGCAATCTAGGAGAGTACTGACAGTTTAGAATTTTCGAGTCTTCTCTTCCCGCTGTCTAAGTCATATGCCGACAAACCCTGACGCCCTTACTGACACCGATCACAATGCCCAAGAGTCTACATCTTACAACCACCAAGGCTTAAGATCAAGTATAATCCCTCGACGCAATCGCCTTGGAAATCACGCCCGCAAACCTCCCTGCCATATCCTGATCCTGCTTCGCAGTCTCTATCCCAAGCAAAACCTTCTTGATCCCCACACCCACTTTCTCCCCGTTTCCCGTCGTCTCTTGAATCTCGCGGAGCGCACGTTCCACGTCCTGGTCCGCCAGCACGCCAGACTGCCCCAGGATGTGCCCCAATTCCGGATATGTGTTGACATTGGGCACGGCGATTTCGGAGTTGAAGGAGTCGAAGAGGTCGAGATGTTGGAGCACGGAACGTTGCGTGGTGGTGGCGAGGATGAGGAGACGGCGGCCTTTGGGTGGGGTTTTGCCCAACAACACCATCAGGGCTTGGAGGACGGCGTTGCTGAAGCGGGGGCCAACCGGTACCCATTCAATGATGCGCTCGATGTTGTCCATGACCACGACGCTGAGCGGGCTCTTGTACGCGTCGTCGAAGATCTTGCGCATGTATTCGATCTTGGCGCCTTCGTTGAATCCGATCATGTTCTCCGGGCTCAGCAGTTTGATAAAGGGGAATCCCGAGTCGGCGGCCATCTTGGCGGCGAGAGCGGTTTTACCGCTCCCAGGTGGTCCGTGTAGTATGACGGAGAACAAAGGCGTGGATCCAGCGTCCTGGACTTGCTGGATGATGAGGCGGCCTTCGTCGAGAATGTTGCCGATGAACGATGAGTAGTGGATGATACCGCCACGGATGCAGCGCTCGAGTTCCTCCTCCGAGACGCCAAATGCGGGCTTCACTTCTTCCAGCGCATTCTGGAAGTCGTGACGGTTGACCTTCATGTTGACAATGTCATCACTTATTCCTGCCACGGTTCCCACCTTGACATGCCGATTGAATGCGAACGACGAAGCCGACTTCACTAGGCCACCTATCTCCGCTCCCGAAAAGTTCTTTGTCAGGTGGGCCAATTCGTCGAGGTCAACATCCGAGTCCATGACATTATTGTTTCGCATCTTCTGAGTGTGGATCTTGAGGATCTGCGCACGGCCGTGTTCGTCAGGTAGAGAGATCTCCATATGGACCTCTAGACGACCAGGGCGAAGGAGAGCATCATCTATCATATCCTTCCGGTTCGTCATCCCGATCAGTAGGACGTTATTGAGCTGATCAACACCGTCCAGCTTTGACAGTAGCTGATTGACCACGCTGTCTCCAACTCCAGTACCTCCGGCTGATCCACTTCCTCTCTGCTTACAAACAGCATCCAACTCATCAAAGATGATGATATGTAGCCCACTTTCATCACCCTTCTCCTTGTACTCTTTCTCTGCATCTGCAAAAAGCTTCCTGATATTTTCCTCCGACTGACCAACGTATTTGTTCAGGACTTCGGGTCCATTGATGATCTTTGGCTCTCTTGCGTTCAGCATCTTACCAATTTGCCGAGCTATTAAGGTCTTCCCTGTCCCCGGCGGGCCGAACAGAAGTATACCCTTGACATGCTGTATACCTAACTTCTCAACAAGGCCCGGTGGGAAGATGCGGGAAGCGAATGCTCGTCGGAAGATGGCGCTAAATTCGGTATCAAGCCCACCAATACCCATATCCTCGAATTTGAAGTCGGGCTGGATGATTGAGTTGGCTGCGGGTCTGCGATTAGAGGGTTTAAGGTTTATGCCTGTTCGGGCGTCTTTGAAGAAATTCATTGGGGTGTGACGAGTGAGAATACCACGAGATCGCGGATCAGAGAGTGTGGGCGCCGACGAAGAGCCGGGTTTCTCCATGGACAGATCAACTAGCTGGACAGTGCGGATTGTGAGCAGGAGGGGGATGCTCTTATGATCCATGAGTATACGCTGACCAGGAGAGAAGATCTGGTTCTCGTAGTTCTGGGATGTGTTAACCTAACAAGTCAACACTCCACCACAGAACAGCCGACGTACCCTGATAAAGTGTTGTGCCAGCTCATCCTGGTCGTATGGGGTCTCAGTGGTCTTCCTCCCCGCAAAACCAACTTCAACATCCATAGAGCCCAGGTAGCTTTGCCCACCTTGATTAAACGGCTCGTAAATCTGAACCTTGACTACATCTGTCAAGGCGACTTGTGCCCATGATCGCTGAGGATCCGACAGACTTATCTGGCCTTGCGGAAACCCGTCGTAGGGCCTTGCAGTGAAAACAAATGTATCGTTGATAAGCAGGTAGAGATCCGAGCCATCTCGTGATGAAGGAATATCTAAGGGCGAAACAGCGACACTATGCACGGTCATTTTAGAGCCTTAGGCGCTGTCACCGCAAAAGCTTACAGGTTACCGAAGGTGTAAGTGTTATCCGGGCTTTTTGCTGGCCTTAGCTGCCAGCTTCGACCAGCAGTACCACCGCTATTCATCCTGCTTCCAGGGGCTTGTCTGCCGACGGGTGGCCTTTGCGACGCTTCATAGTCCTTTGGCCCACCATAGCCCCTTCGCTCTTCGTAGCCACCACCCATCCTAGTATCATAGGGCGCTTGCCGTGGGGGTTGAGCAGCTTGATTTGGGGTTCCGTACCCGTCTCTGGGTGAAGGTCTGGCGCCAGGGTCTGGTCGTGCACCAAATGGGTTTGGCACTGAGGGAAGATTGTTCCGGTTGAACATGATCGCAGGTCAATCCCGGTTGATAAGCTCACGCTTCTATAGTTAGGTCTCTCCTAACCTCGAAATATAAGTCCTGTGAATGAGGAAAGTAATTTACCAATTTCGGGTTCAGCGCTGAACTCGAAATTGCTTGCATACATGCAGGTGTTAGCGCTCTTTGTTGAACAGGCTGACAGCACTATCGCCGGCACTTCCCGCAGTCTTCAGCCTTACAAGGCGAAGGCACCCTCCGCACCCTACAGCACTTTTCAACAGCACCGGTCACTCGAGGGACAATATGCCTCTGTAAGCGCAATCACCCATGCATCTATGTTGTTGCCGGACCTGAAACTGACTGTAACGCAGACACCTCCTCGGCAAGAAATCTTGGAATGTCTACAATGCGGACAACATCGCCAAAGTCCGCCAAGATGAAGCGGCTGCCAAAGCGCGCGAGGAGGCCGAAGAGCAGCGCATGCAAGAGGTTGATTCCGAGCGACGAATTCAGATACTTCGAGGACTAGAACCGCCGCCACCACCAAGTACAGCTGAGGATCATGACGAAGGCAGAAAAAGGGACAGGCACAGCTCGGGACAAGGCCGCAGTACGAAGAGGAGGAAATTAGTCGGAGAAGACGACACCGACTACGCCATCCGCCTCGCAAGGGAAGAACAGCAGTCGACCTCTCGGCATGTCTCAGGTACGGAGAAGCGGGTCGCTAGGTCGACTGCCGGCAACAACGCGCCGATCACAGACCATGCGGGCCACATCAACCTCTTCCCCGCTCCTTCGTCCCGCCACCACGTGCAGAAGAACCAGGAAGCTGAAGCGGAGGCTGCGAAGAAGAAGCGAGAGTTCGAGGACCAGTACACAATGCGCTTCTCGAATGCTGCGGGGTTCAAGCAGGATATTGGGGCAAACCCTTGGTATTCGTCGCTGAAAGGACCGAGTACCGAGCCTGGAAAGGGAGATGCGAGCGAAGGCGTGGTCGGTAAAAATGTTTGGGGCAATGAGGATCCGAGAAGGAAAGAGCGGGAGAAAATGAGGATGGATGCTAGCGACCCGCTGACGGCCATTCGGCAAGGCGTGCGGACTCTCCGTACGGTGGGGCGAGAGAGGAAGGTGTGGATGGAAGAGAGGGAAAGGGAAGCGAGGGAACTGAAGGCTTTGGCTGAGCTGGAGCGGCGAGAAAGGAAGAGGAGGAGGAAGAAGCATTCCGACTCTGAGGAGCTGGAGGGGTTTAGCTTAGACGCGCCCGCGCCAGACGCCAGGATGAGGGGCGATACTTTGAAGAGACACAAGCGTCGCAATCATCGGCATAGGGATGGAAGTGGAAGCCCTGAGGGCTTCCATGCTTATTCGAGGGAGGATCTTTCAAGCAAGACATCCGAAGGCCGGGATGATGTGAAGCACAGATTGAGGAAGCATGTTTCTCATACTTCCAGGGATGAGACCTCCCGCTCACCAAACGAGTCAAAGCGTCATGCTCGTCGAGAGTCTGAGAAGCGTAGAGGCCATGTACACGAGGAGCCGTACTCTATGCTGGGCAAGGTCACTACAGATATTCGGCCGGGCTGGGAACCAGGCTCTGGTGGGCGTTACAGTAGTCAATTTGCAACCGTATAATTTTTAACGAGAGCTTGAAGAAATGTCACGCAGAGGGAGTCGAGTGCAACGGGGTATCATCAGTCATACTGTATGACTCTTTTTCTAAGTCATAGGGGGATGATAGAACGCCGATGTCTTGGACTGTTCCGGCTTAAAGATACCCAATTATCTTCCAGAAAAACATGAAATCATGAGCCATTGATACAAGAGTATAAACGCGAAGAAGCTTATCAATGCGAAGCAGATAATTCGAAATGAGGCCGTAGAGCTTACCCATTGAGCCAGATCCTAGCAGCGTAGTTGGAATGACAAGACGTTCTCGGGATTGCCCGAGGCAAAAGTACAGTTCTGGCGATACGAAACCGGTAGAAAGCATTGCCCACGCTTGCATTCTAGACGGACAGCAGCTTCTATTCAAGTCCTTTACTGAGAGCCCTGATCTGCTCGTCTGAAAGCGCAGCCATCCAGAGGCATCTCTCGATGAGGCCTTCCACGGGCTGAAAAGTATATTTTGTGCTCGCATCAATAAGTCGGAGAAGGCTCTTCACGATCGAAGCAGATGTGCGGTAACGCTCGAAGTTAACGAGGGGTTCGGCCTCCGGAGTCACAGTGATACGTCCCTGTTTCTGAGCGTTGTAGGTAAGATCGTGAATGTAAAGGGCGAGTACTGGTATGCAACCCTCTTCGCCATTCACCGTCTCCATCTCCATCCTTAGGTTATGGAAATTTCGCATAGGTTGTACCAGGGTTTCCAACTCCTTCAGAACTTGCTTTTCCGTCGTAGGCACAAGCTCCCATGTCTTTGTCAACCGCGTACAATCGATGGAGGTGAGTGCTATTGTCAACTGCAGCATTGTAGCGTAGTTGTGACACTTCCTGGCATGCTGGGCCACATGTATATATTTCATGATTGTTTGCACACGTTCTTTCAGGTTCTGGGTAAGCACAATCTCGGACAAAGCCCATTTCACCATGACATTGAAGCGGGCAGTAACGATATCAATACCTTTCGGATCGACGGTTCGAAGATAATCGACCCAATTCTGGCACGATGGTGGGGTATGTTGCCAGCTCATATCGACCAGATCTTTCCAATCAATCTCACTTAAGGCATCCTCCTCGATGAGGGTGAATTGCTGGGCTAGAGCCTCTGAGTCATAGGCGAGGATGAATGGTAAGTGTTCAGAGCTCTGAGAATCGTTGAAGGTACTTCCGCTGACGTTTCCAAGGCCAGTCGCTGAGCCTTTGGATCCAGTGTGCGGGATGTCTAAGTTATGCTGACAATACCTGCTCGTCGGTGAAGGGTCCGGGGTAGGGAGCCGATTTTGGAACGGCAAGTGGTTTTGTTGCGATTTAGCAGAAGATGCGTTTTCCATTGTCATTGGTGGTGAGGGCGGATGTCTTAATGGATGTGAGAACATGCCAGTTTCCGAGACTGAAAAGCCAGGTGTGAATTGGAGAACAGGCTTAAAGTAGCGGTCCGCAGTCTCGTTTTGATCAATACCCTCCATTGAGATCTCTGAGGAGAGGTCGCTGAGATCCTCATCCTCGTCAAGCAAAAACGAGTCTGTTGTCGGCGTCCTCTGGGAGTACGTAGATCGTTGACCCATTCGCCGTATACTGTCAGTGTCTTCCACAAATTCAAAAGATCGATCTGGCGAGACTGCGCTGGTATCGAGAGTACTTTGATTTCTGCTAAAAAGAGGTCGAGGCATAGATATCTCTGACCAGTCGGCGTTTGGCTTTCGTCGTTTCATCGACTTACTACTTAGCCCTCTTTCCAGTAGCGGGGTGGAATTGTAGGAATCCTCGGATCTCGCTATCGGGCTGGTAGAGAGCCCAAAGGTAGCTGATTGACCTCGCAGCGTCGACTTTCCGGAACTTCTCGGAGCCATGACATCCGACTCATCTGGAGCCTCGTGATGTTCGCTTTGGTACGTGTGAGAAGAGCCGTCTTCGCTGGATGGCTTAAGGGCATAAGAAAGCTTTCCACTCTCTACTGCGAGTGTAGGGGGATGTTCGCTTCCAGGTTTAGTGGATCCATCCACAATCGACTGAAGGGAATCATGCGGGCTGCTTGAGCCATATCTACCTTCCAGCTTGAGCAATGCAGACTCAATTCCACCGTCCACATCGTCCGGAATATTCGAGAACTCTATGATGGCTGCTTCAAACGAGGGCCTCAAAGGTGCCTGCGATGAACGAGATTCCATCATAGAAACAGGGTGTCTAACGCTGGCTGTTGCCACAATGCCTGCTACTTCACCCGGTGTTTTTCGGTTCGTGGTCATGTAGAGCGCTGACCCAGTGTATGAGTCGGAATAGGTCGTGATGGAACCTGTAGAACGAGGCCTGGGAAGCTGCTCTAAGGTATGTACATTCTGTACTGCTCGAAGGTCGCCTCCCGGTCTTCTCCGGAGTATACGAGCGGGGGTCGCATCCATCGCTTCACCCGTGCGATCATCGCCCATATCAGATGCAGCGCCACTGTGAGAGCTAGGTTTCCTGAGATGTCGCTTGATACCACTTTGGAAAGATTGGTATCTACGAATCGAGACTTTCCCGGAGCGAGCGGACCGCGAAGAATGTCCACGAGCGGGTAATGAAGGATCAGTACCGTCTTTGAACGATGATTCTAGGGACCTTGCTGAGTCCACAGCTTGTGCTAGCCCAGAACCCAGTGGTACTACCTCATCAGACTTTGAAAGCCAACCTAAAGCCGGATCGGTTGAGTGGATCTCCCTGTCCTCATCGGATGAATGCTTTACCACCAAGCTTGTCTCATGGGATGACGTGGTCAAATCCGTTAGAAGACCAGCCTTCGGAGTCTCGTTCCTAGTAGTAATACCAATATGGCCAGGAAGAGCACCCGACATTAAAGGGCGATCATGGGCGGTACCGTCCAACATGGTGATAGATCGACTACCCAGTGTGACTTCACTTCGTCGTCTACTGTTGACCAGGAGTGTATCATTGTGCGCAGGGAGTACAACTTCAGGTGACGGTTGCAGACGCTCATTGCCGAGTGCAACCCCTATGCTGCTTTGATGCATCGGAAGCGTGTAGGGAGTTTCCTCCGTCGCTCTCCTGAAGGACTCAGTAATCGCACGGGCCAAAAGGTCAACCCGTGAATGACCGTGCCAGTCGGCATCTTTGGTCTTTCTTTTCTCCTCGGCCTTATGAGGAACGTTTGGCGATATCGTGGAACTTTTTCCTGCAAATGATGAAGTCGGGCCAACGCTTCGACCTCTTGTCGACAAAGAATTGGTAGAGCTTTGCTTGGTGCTCAATGCTCGTCGAATACTACCGAGAAGTGTTTTCATACCGGGATTCGCCATTGCGTTGGGCTTCGTGCTCTCTGCAAGTATTTTGTCAATACCTGATCTGAACGGATGAGTGCTAGGTAGCTCGTTGCTCGGAGTGGTGGGAGCAAGCGTGTCGACATAAGGTTGAACAGGCAGGAATAGACTGCCCCGGATAAGACTCCCAGTGTAAAAGTAAGCTATCTTTGGCTGATAGTCGCGGAAATCGGCTTTCGCGGCAGGCAACGGCGCACGATGATCCCTAAATGCATCAGAAAAACTGCCACTTCGCTTGTGACCATTGCCTGGATGAGAGAATTTAAGATTCTCTGTTGTACCAGAATCAAAAGGCACTGGGTGCACACCAGCTGCACGATTGGAGACCGGCATTGGCCGTTTGCAACCTCGTGATGGAACGGAACACGAGGTAACATGGACACTATGCTCACTAATTGTTGAAGCTGGCGAATTGTGTGCTGAGGGCATGGGAATCTGTTGCCGGTGGTCAGGGTATTCACCCCAACCTCGCTGATCTACATCCTCAAACCAGTTGTGCAAGCTCGCATCACGGGTTCCATCGACTGCGACAGGTCCAATTTGAGGTGCAGTTGCATCATTGGCCCCAGGCATCAATCGGCTCGGGTCACTCGGTTGGCTGTCCCGGCTGCCTGCCATTCCCCCAGGTATGATGTCAATATCTGCATCTCCATCTCCCTCAAATTCCTTTGAGTCCCAGTACAGCACACACCTCCCGTTCCAACACTTCTTCAGGTCCGCGACGAGCTTGATATCACTCGCGACCTTGGCAGACCGCGAACACACCTCACGGCCGATGCCATTGACCTTATCGCAAAATCGAACCCTTAGTTCGCGATCGACAACGAAATCGTACACAAAGTAGTTCAAGATCCAATGTCGAATGGCAGCAAAGACTCGAACCCGGATGACACGCCGATCGTCGTCGAAGCCATTGATAGCCCAATGAAAGCGCGCAAGGAGATAAGCCAGGAGATCGTCACTTGATAGGTAGGAGCGATACGTCAGGAAGAAGTCGGAGACCAATTCATAATCGACAGTTGTCTTGGACGTTATCTGGGCAATGATCCGAGCTGGAGTTGCTGCAGTGATATCGCCAGCACTCGAATAGCGTACAATGGCCGCATCATCGAGATTTGAAGCCAAAGCGTCAAAAATCGATGGAGTAATCGGTTCCTTGAGCTGGTGAAGACGAGAGGATGGCAAGACACCAGAACTATTTGTGACTGCAATTGGCGGCGTGATACGAATATATTGCGGTTGTTCGGATGTATGAGAGTGGCTCCTTGAAAGCAATGATCGTGATCCCATACCTGGCGGCGATGGAAAGAGTTTATCATACTCCTCTTTTGAAAACACCGATGACCTGAGGTCCTCGCTTGTCGACGTTCTTGTATAGACTGAGCTGCGTAGGAATGCTGTACCCCTGGTGCTGAAGCGCGGGGTACCCAATCGGTAATGGGGTATCGATACCTCTAGGGTCGGTAAAGAGGACGAGTGCTGGCCCGCGGTTCTTGGTCTTGTCGTTTCGGAACGATCGATCACTACTTTGAATGCTCCGGGCGCTGGCTTCTGCGACTTGCGGCGATCATCAACGGTAGAAAAGGATCTCGCTCGATGAGGACTGGCAGGTCGTCTCGGCGTCGAATCCGTCCATCGCATACCATGTGAGCTTGAGCGACGAGTTCGCGCACGCGATTTCTGGGAACCGTACCAAATGCTATCGCGCTCTGTTTCTGTCCACGAGTGCCTGGTCTTCACGTCAGAATAAACCCCACCAGATGATGTACCCGGAAAGACGAAAGGAGGTTGTTGGGATCGCTGATGCGGCGGTCGAAGTACTGGTCTGGGTTTCCAACCCGGTCAGCGTAACTCTCTCCCAATATTTTTTTCCTCACCCATTTGAAGACCTCCCACGCGTCACAGGGAGAATCGTTTGCAAACGACATATCACGTACCTGAGATATATAATGCCATTATTACCAACATTTCCCACAGTGAACTTTCGCCCTTCCCGTCCCCCTGAACTTCCATCTGGTGTTATAGTTCCACCGCCGGTTTGCGCGGAACGCTGCCGTAGCACTTCGGTGCTGTTCTTGACATGCCTTAATGAGTTCTGCCGTTCTTTTTTCCCCGTCCTATCCGATAATTTCCTCTTCAGGCTTGCGCTGTGTTGAGGGACAGAAGCAAAGCCTGACTTCTGCTTTACATGGGCCTGGGAGGCCTCCATAACTGTTACTCCCGCCAAACCAGCTACTTTGTTCCGCCACAGAGGGCAAGTCTCGTCTTGTGTTCGATCCTGATAAGAGCTGGATTTGACGAGAAAACTGCTCGTGGAAGCCAAGGGCTGCGCCATCGTCCAGAACTTGCGGATAAAACACAGCCAGATCCGGGAGATACCGGTCAATCTTCCCAGTAAGTCTCCGTCACGCTTCAGAGAATATCGACATTTAGATGGCGACAGGACGATGTGAGCCAGGTGTGAACGCAGGCGATTTGCATCAGGTCGCACTGAGTCTCCGATTGTGTAAGTGAGTCCGAGACGCTCAGCAAGTCCCGGAGGCTGTGCCTACGCGTCACGGAGGCTGCACACCACGTCAATAGCCACGATACCGTAAGACGAGCCTTCGAGTTGAGTGCTCCGTAGATGTGATGGTAGGACGGATTCTTGCAGTATAGTATGACACTGATGGCACGACAGTGATGGCACAGTGATAGTCGCAACTCGCAAGGCTACCAAGACCAGGTAACCCTCGGTAGCTTAGTACAGCTATTCCTAGAATGTTGGCTCCAAGAGGCACATAGCAAGAATTTGTAGAAAATAAACAGTAAAATCTGTCTAAATTCTCTTCTTTCTAATCATCATTCACAAAATCAATCTCACTGTCTTTCTCAACATCATCATCATCACTGTCACTATGAAGCATCCTCATAGTCTCAATTACAACATCAGAGACAATATACAAATGAATTTGAAGTGTGAAATGTCATTTAAGATTATAGTGAAGATCACAGAATATAGTTGAAAGTACATTAAAAGAATGTAAAGAAATCTATAAAATTGAGAGTTAGTCATTGTATTTAAATTGTTTAAATTAAGAGCATTAAGATTATTTATAGTTGCTATGATAGAGATAGATCTCAATTTAGAGAGAGAAATCTAATTTATTAACAATTAATATAAAAAATATTTAATTTTCTTGAGAATTGACTCACAGCATATTTAAATGAGATGTAGAGATATATTTAATATAAATATGAGATTTAAATTAACATTAATACTATTAATCTCATCATTAAATGAACTGATTAATTAAGAAAGCAGATAAGCATTCTTTTATCATTATTACTGTTATTAAGAAGATGATTTTTAATGTTAAAAATAAGTCATTAAATATTTTTAAAAGATCTATAACAACTAAATGATGCAGTTAAGTAATTGACATGTTAATTAATTAATCTTTATTGATAAAAGTGTCATCAATCTTCATATTGCAGACAGAAAGTTTAACTAAGCTGTTATAAAAAAATAAACAGTTATGAAGAAGTTCTTTTAAAAAGAAAAGCACTACAGCATTCTTTCAGCATATATAATTGACAGCTATATTGCTTGAGAGATTTATAAGAGAAAGATGAACAAGAAAATGTTTAATATTTTTATTTAAAAGAAAATCTTATCTTTATATAAGCAATTTTCAGAGTTATACAGTGTTCTATACATAAATAATTGTGAAATACATTGTTTAGAGATAAGTCTTTATATTAATATAAGTATTCTTGCTATTGCTATTGCTAATCTCAATGACAGAAGTTTACAATTATATATTATAAAATTAATATTGTTTTTGTATTTCTCTCTTTTTATTTGTCAGACTACAATTTTATTAAGAAGTTGTTTAGTGAGCTAAAGACATAAATGTGAAGACATAAGACATTAATGAAGAGATTTAAGAATGAGTTTTCAGCATTTATTTATATAATTGTATAGAAGTATAAGACAGAAAATAATTCAGAGAAATATTTTTAAAATAATTTTATTAATTATACATAAATATATTATTATAATGAATTAATTATCATTTCTCATTGTCTTTAACACTTATAATGCTTTCTGCTTCTTCTTAAAATCATAAATCTCTATAAAATAAATTTTTATAATTATTACATATCTTCTTTTCTTTTAATATAAATATAAAACTTTCTTTAATCATCATTTAAGATTAACTGAAATGCTTAACTTTCTTTATGTTTACTTAATAATTAACTGTATACTCTGTAAATTGTATATCTCTTTTAAAAGAATATTACAATAATTCATTAACTATATCTTTAAAGTAAAGTGTTTTCATTTAAATTAAGCAAAAAAGTTCTGCAGTTATATTTTAGAATCAGTACTTAAGTTAAGTAAATTATTAATAAATGATACTGTAGACAGTGCTGACAGAGATATGATGAAATGTATTTTTTATAAAGATTGTGAAGTTTACAGTAAAGATGATGAAGACAGTGAAGATAATAAAGATAATGAAGAAAACAGTGAAGATATAAACTGTGAAGAAAGTAGTTAAGAAGAAGATAAAGAAAAAAAATATTGAGTTGAGATATATAAAACATAATGTGAAGACTGTAAAAATTATAAAGACTGTAAAGAAGAAGAAAAATGCTGTAATACTGTAATTAATGAAGTTAATAGTTTTAGTATAGTCTTAACATCACTGAAAGAAACTGCAGAGATAAAGATTTCTGATGTTGATGCTGATGTTAATGAGAAAGTGTAAATTTGAATAAGATAAGATGATGAATATGTTGTGAATATTGACAACATAAAAAAGAGTAAAAATAGTATAATTAATAATGAGATTCTCTTCTTTAACTGATCAGTTAATATGATCTTTATGCTGATGAGTAATGCATAAATTGTTGCTTTATTCTTATTAACAATCTTTGTTCACATTTAAATAGCTGTAGAGTCAAGAATCTTATGAATGTCATTATGAAGAAGATAGTAATAATTATAGTTAAGATATATCTTGTTATTACATCAATAATGAATAACAATAACATTTAATGTATAATTAATGTTCTTTAAAGTAAACTGAGTGTGCAGGTTGCCTATAGGTCACACAGGTCAGAGTTGAGTTCAGGTATCAGGTTGAGTCAGACTAACTTTTATTTAGCTAAGTTGAGTGCAGGTTAACTCAATCTGACCTGTGTAGAGTTACAGATTTTTTGTGAATTATATATAGTCTTAGTAAGCATGTGTGTTTCTAACATGCACCTTCACAAAAAGTCATGATTTTTGTAACTTATTCAGTAATATATCTTGTGACTGTGTAATTTATCCCTATATGACTAGTTAAGGTGTAATTTATTATAACTAATATATCAATAAGCTTTCACATTTTTGAGCTTTAGCCTTGACCTTACCCATAATGACTAGCCTTACTCATGTGCAAGTATCTGCACAGATTGTAGATAGAGTTGATCTGTATATAAATTCAATCTGATCTGACCTGAATTCTAGTGCAGATTCAGGTTAAATGCACTTTTTTTTAACCTGACTTGACTTTACACTCAGTTTACTTTAAAGTCTTTGCACATTGATCTATATTCTTCTTATATATTATAGTAGCTGTTCTCTGATATTTGTTAGCAAAGACATTAGAAATCAATGAAGAAAAAAGATAGATTTATATTTAATATTTAAATTTATTTTTTTTCTTTATAATTTTTTTCTTCACTGACTTCTCACTTACTGTAATAATATTCTCTGCTGTCTTTCTATCTTAATTAATTCTTATAATGACTATTATTTCTTTTCTTTTATTACTATTTCACAGTTTAACAAAATTCTTCACTTTCTGTTAATCATTTATGTCTTTAAAAATCATAATGATCACAGCATTCTTCTTTATAGCTAAATAATTAATTTTTATTTTTATTTAATGTCTATAATAAAAGTATTTTCTCTCATCACAGTATTTCTTAATCACTGCTGACTGCTTAAAATCTTAAATTCTGTTATAGTGCTGGTGTCTTTCTTTTTCTCACACTAATTATTCACCATTATAGCCTTTCACCATTTCTTTCTGTTTAGGCATTCAATCTTGCTTTATTCACATTATGGAAAATTGCTTCTGCCTACCATTATGATGTAATAGTCAGATAACTATATAGCTGAGACCTCTTGCTTACTTAGCAAATCAGTCTTTTACCTCTTGACTTTACCTGACAGTAACAATTTAATAGCATCAAAGATATTTCATTAAAATAATTATCAATTATTTATTAAGATTCTAGCTTGCTAGATCATCAGTTCTACAGCTTAACTTCTGTGCTGCATCAGATAACAATGAGATCAATAGTCTAAATCATTAAGAAATCTTATCACCTTATTATTATGTCACATCATTCTTTCATTTCATAACTTCATCTTATAGTCAAAATGCTCCTCAACTTATTAAGCTGACAAAGATCTCAGACAAATTTTCTTTATCTAATCTATCAAGACTATCTGATCATACAGTAATTCTAGCTTATCAGCTTAGAAAGTATAAATTAATGAATCTTGACTTTGTCTCATTCATACTTAACAACATCATCATTCTTATTTACAAAGTTACAACTCTATATGAACAGCTAAGTGTTCAAGAAACTCAGACTGCTGTCTCAGTGCCTTTTGACATATTTTCTTTTGTTTAAGCACATAATCAAACTCTATTCAATTCAGCACTACAGATCTTTAGTTAAAATACAGCTATATTATATACAGACTCATTCTTTCTTCAGTGAGCAGTCAAAACAGTCAGTTAGCAGTCAGAGATTGACAGTATGTCTGATTCAGATTTATTAAATCTCTTTATGATCAGATGAAGACTACAATGTTTCATTATCATCTCATTAAAAATTGATCTGAATATCTTAAAGCATTCTATCACATTCTAAGCATCTTAAGTCATCAAGTCTGAGTCTAGCTTTAGCATTATCAAAAATATTCTCTGAAATTCATCACAAAACATGACAGACAATGATTGAAATGTTAATTTACAAGACAATAATGATAATATATCTTTTCTGACTGATATGAATTCTGCTGTTTAAGCACAGATTCTGCAGATCATCACTGTGTTGATTATTTAATCATAGAAACAAGATATCTTACAATAAAGTACATCTGAGTCATCTAATTCACTCAGTTCTTCTGGTTCTCACAGAGATGATGTCAACAGCAATAGTAACTTTTGTGAAGATAACTTGACTTAAAAGTCAGTTAATATTGACTTATTCTACTCAAACTTACTTAAGAAGTGAGAAGACAGCAATATTGTTGATAAGAATAATAAGAATTATTATTAAAATGTCTACATCTTTATAAATTAAGTCAGAGTAACAGCTATCACTGGAGATGTTAGGCAAATATGTTAAAATCTTGAT
>JAABUJ010002946.1_pt1 | contig 19976 bp, 18 predicted proteins | sample 5559131 | NCBI WGS metagenome assembly JAABUJ01 (sample SAMN10711875, study PRJNA513366) | rock metagenome | isolation source: Antarctica rocks | place: Antarctica: Victoria Land, Mt New Zealand nord | collected 2016-01-07 | reverse complement strand
CGCCCAAGCGCACGGTCAGGTCGAGCGCCGCCTCATAGTCCACGGTTTTGAATGTTCTACTCATGCTTCCTACTGTACCACCGCGCGCGGGATGGAGAGCCCGCTTCTCTCCGACAAACTGCTAGCGCGCCGACACGGCGACGCTGAGCGCGAGCAGGAGCAGCACGACGGTGGAGATGAGGACGTAGCGCCGCTGGCGTTCGGCGGCGAAGAGACCGATCGCGGCGACGACGCGTAGCGCTGGCGTGGCGAAGAGGACCAGCACTCCCAGGTCGAGGATGCCGGCGGGGTCGCCGACGAGCATGTGTGGGACGACGCTCCCAAGCGGCAGCCATGTAGCGCGCCCGAGCTCGTGACGCGCGGCCAGCAGCAGGAACCCCAGCGCCATCAGGGCGATACTGAGCGCCACGCCCACCGAGAGCAGGCGCGCCATCACGCGATAAAGAGTACTGTCGGCGCCGGTCCTATCGCTCATATCACAATCCTACTACAGTCTATTTCTGCCGCCTGCCGCCTGCCGCCTGCCGCCTCGTTCATGCCGCCCCCGTCGCGGCGCGCAATAGCATCTCCGCCGCGAAGATGATTACGACCACCACAAAGATCTGGCGCAGCCGCGCCACGGGCAGGCGGCGCGCCACGCGCGGGCCGAGCAGCGCGCCGCCGATGACGCCGAGGACCACGGGCACGGTCAGCGTGGGGTCGACGAGCCTGTGCGTGTACTGGATGAAGGCGCCGGCGGTCCCGGTCACGCCGATCATGAACGTGCTGGTGGCCGTGGCGACTTTCAGGGGCACACCCATCAGCAGGGCCATGGCGGGGACCTTGAACAGGCCGCCGCCGACGCCAAGAATGCCCGACACGTAGCCGGCGACGAATCCTACACCCAGGCCGACAGGGAGGCGCCGCACGCGGTACGGCACGTCTCGATTCTCCCGCGCGTCGTGGTAGGTGAAGTCGAGCGGGGTGGGCGTCCCCGCCGGCGGCCGTACCAGGTCGCCGCGGTTGCCGCGCGCCATGTAGTAGCCGGTGTAGAGCAGCACGACGCCGAACACGAGGTTGAGCAAGCGTGGGCTCGCCGCGGCCGTGGTCAGCGCGCCCAGAATCGCCCCCAGCACGGTCCCCATTTCCAGCGTCATGCCCAGCCGCACATTGGCCACACGCTGCCGCAGATAGGCGCTCCCGCCGGTGCTCGACGTGGCGATGACGGCGACGATGCTGGCGCCAATGGCGTTGTGGATGGGGACGTGCAGCAGGCCCGTCAGCAGCGGCACGACGAAGAGGCCGCCGCCGAGGCCAAGCAGCGAACCGAATAAGCCGGCGGCGATCGCGATCAGGATCGCCACGAGGATGAAGCCGAGCGTGATGGTCACGAGAGCCACCCGCCGGTCAGGAAGATCTCTGTATAGGCGACCAGTCCGATGGTGAAGATGACGATGAGCGGCCGGTACAGGCGGCGTTGCAGCCCCAGGTAGGTGAAGAGCGGGAACAGCATCAACAGCAGGCGGGGCAGCGACATCAGCACATCATGGTGCGGCTCGAGGGTGCGGCGCTCCGTCAGCATGGCCGGCGAGGAGAGCAGCATCAGCCATACCAGCCAGAGGTAGACGCCCTGCGTGCGCGGCAGGCGTCGCCAGGCGAGGTAGGTCAGGGCCAGGCCGGCGGCCTCGTACAGGAGGTCGTGCAGGGCGAAGAAATCGACGGCGGTAAGCGTGCCATGCAATAGGTCGCCGAGGGGCCAGGCCACGCTGATGTAGAGCGTTTCCCATGGGGGCGCGAACGTGCGCAGCCAGGCCTGCTGCGCGTGGCTAAACCATAGGGGGTCGCCGAACACACGGCCGAGGAAGACCATAAAGAGGATGAGGCCGAGCGGGATTGCCACGACCGGCGCGCCGTTGCGCGCGGCGTGGCGCGCCTCCTCCGGCCAATGGCGCCACCGCCTATACCAGCGCGCCGCCCGCGGGGACGTCGGTGTGATCGTCGCCTCCTCGTTCGCGTCGGCGCGCCGCGCCACGGAACTGTGCGTGCGCCGCTGGTAGAGGTCGATCCGCACCGCCGCCGGGACGAGTCGCGGCGGCTCCGCCTTCCGTAAGCGCACGCGGGTGAGGGCGAGGCGCCAGGCGTCGCCGAGGCGATCCGCCAGTGTGCGCGCCACGACCGGGTGGACCTCGATCCAGGCCAGCGCGAAGGGCGCCAACAAGACGATGCCTGGCGGGCGCGTCGCGGCGGCCAGCAGGCCCCACAGCCCGGCCTGCCACCAGCGCTCCAGCCTCAAGGCATAGAAAAAGGCGATGGCGCAGAGCAGGAACGTGCCCTCGCTATAGGCCGCGAACAGGAAGACCGAGGGTGGGCACAGCGCGAGCAGCGTCACCGCGCGCCGGGCGACCGGACGGCCATGGTCCAGGCGCACCAGCCCGTACAGGAAGGCCAGCGCGGCGACCGCGCACACGTTGGCCACGACCATACCCGGCACGAGGTACGGGGGGTAGAACTTGTCCGGCAAGGGCATGTCCAGTACATTGCCAACGAAAGCCGCGATGGCGTCGTGCAGCGTGCGCGTCAGCAGCGGATAGAGCGGGAAGAAGGCCACATTCTTGAAGCCGGTCGGACCGTGCAGGTTATAGCCCAGGCGCGCGATGTCATCGTACCAACGCGCGTCCCAGCGGTTCCACCCGTCGAAGGCCGTGCCCGTGGCCGGGAAGAAGGCAAGGCGCGGTATCCCTGTGATGGCGCGCCATAGAGGTGTGAACAACGTAAGCGCGATGAAGAGTAGGCGCGTGAACAACACCACGGGCAAAACGTCGCGCAGCAACTCCCAACCCCACGAACGCGCCGGCACGATACGACGCGCGGCGAGGACGTGGATGGGCGGCGTGAGCGGCGCCGACGCGGGGCTGGCATGTTGTCTGCGCCTGGCGCGGACTGGCGGCATCGGTATCACGCCGTCCCCCTCTCCACGCTCACCGGCCACGAATCTCCACGGTGGCACCATAGCGTCACGAACAGGCCCACGAGCAACAGATTGCGGAGCGCCACTTGCACGATGAGACCCGCCTTGAAGCTCCATAGGTCATGCCAGTGCATCGGATAGGCCCACTGCGAGAGCAGGACGACGCCGAGCGAGAGCGCGATGATGGGGCGAAAACGATGTGGCTGCACAACGAGCAGCGGCACAAGCCAGAGCAGGAACTGAATGGAGAGCAACTTGCTGCCGAGGAGCACGGCTAGCACGGCCAACGTCGCGTAGATGACCAGCCCACGCGCGTCCGGCACATCAATAATTTCCGTATGCTTCCTGTTGGCGGTGAGGACGGTTGGGCGGTAGGCGGACGCTATCCAGCTAGCGCGTCCATACGTCTCTCCGCGTCCAGTGGTTCCGCGCTGTCGCGCGAGGCGACGCGCGTACGATAGGTAAACCAGCGCCAGCAAACCGACCGTTACGACTGTTGAAAGTACTTTCAGCGTGGGTGTTAACGCCGACACGATGTCGTACGAACCATACGAATCGACCTTATGCGCCGGCAGTCCCAGCAGATGCGCAACCTCGGCCACCGAGCCGACAAGGCTTTCGATTTCAATACCTCGCCGCGTTTCCCATGCGACAAAACGCCACAGTGACGCCGGCGCCAGGAGATACCAACCAACGGTGGAGGCTATCAAACCACCAACGTAGAGGGCGATACCCCCGACGCGTTGCATGACGTTGGCCGTATGCGCACGCGTTGGGACGCCGAGGAGCGATCGCCACTCGTACAGCAGGAATAGGGGAACGAGCGCCGCGGGGTAGAGTTTCATCAGGGTGGCGACGAGCAGCAGGACCCAGGCCATGATCGAGCGTTCTCCCAGTAACGCCAGAAGCGCGCCGAGCGTGAGCGTCGCCGGGACGAGATCGTAGCGCTGCGTGACGAGGGAGCCTAACAAAGGGATAAGCACGCCGTACACCGTCACGGCCGCCCTCGCGGACACCTGTTGCCTCCGAGCCAACCGCGCGATGAGGGGCAGTGTGGCCAGGTCGACGGCCAGGACCTCCGCCGCGAACAGCCAATCGTAGACGCGCAGCGACGTGGGGTGCAGCAGGGCGGGCAGCAGGAAGAAGGCCGTGCCCAGCGGCGGGTACTCGACGAAGAAGTGCGGATCGACGTAGGGGATGTGGCCGGCCAGCAGCTTTTGCACGGCCGGCCAGTAGACATGATGCGTGTCGGAGCCGAGTTCATAGTAGAACATGCCCGTCACATGCAGTCGTATCTTGAAAAGCCCCAGGAACAGGAGGCCATGGCTAAGAGCCACGACAACCATGGTGCTGCGCGTCGTCCACCGTACACCGAACGGACGCCGTTCCAGCGCGGCGCGTGGATGGTCCGGCGCCTTAATAATCTCCACCATCATCGACCGAGCCTTGACATACTTGACATAGACGAGACCGATGCAGTCCCGCGGTTGCGCCACAGCGCGACGAACAGACCCACGAGCAAGAGGTTGCGCAGCGCCAGCACGAAAATGGCCGCCGTCTCGAAGCGCCCTAGCGATATCCAACTCGTGGGGTAGACCCACTGCGAGAGCAGCACGACGACGAACGCGAGCGCGGCGACGCGGCGCGGTCGGTACGCTTGCACGGCCACGAGCGGCAGGAGCCACAGCAGGAACTGGATGGACAGTAACTTGCTGCCCAGCAGCACGGCCAGCATGGCCAGCGTGGCATGAGTGACGAGGGCGCGAGAGTCGCCCTTACCGCCAGATAGATTGGGGAGCGAAGGCGCCCTCCGCGCATAAGAGAGATAGACCGCGGCCAGTAGGCCGAGCGTCAGGGCCGTTGAGAGCAGCTTGAGGGCAGGGGTCAGCGCCGAGGCGACGTCGAAGGAGCCGTAGGCGACGTCCCTGGACACCGCGAGCCCTCCGAGGCGCGCGAGTTCAGCCACCGAGCCGAAGACGCTCTCGAGCTCGATGCCGCGCCGCGTTTCCCACTGAGCGAATCGCTCTAGCGAAGCCGGCGCCAGGAGATACCAGGCCACGGTCGAGCCGGCCAGCCCGGCTGCGTACATGACGACGCCGCGCGACCGGCGCAGCGCGTCTCGCCAGTAGGGCCGGCGGCGCGTGGCGACCAACTGGGGGCGCCAGTCGTAGAGCAGGAAGAGCGGGACCAGCGCTGCGGGATAGAGTTTCATCAGCGTGGCGACGAGCAGCAGGACCCAGGCTACGACGGAGCGGCGGTCGAGCAGCGCCAGGATGGCCCCCAGCGTAAGCATCGCCGGCACGAGGTCGTAGCGCTGCGAGACCACTGAGCCGAGAAACGGCACGAGCAGACCGTACGCCGTGATCGCGCCCGGCGCCGAGACACGCTGTCGGAGGGCCAACCGCGCGATGAGGGGCAGTGTGGCCAGGTCGACGGCCAGGATCTCCGCCGCGAACAGCCAATCGTAGACGCGCAGCGACGTGGGGTGCAGCAGCGCGGGCAACAGGAAGAAGCCGGCGCCCAGCGGCGGGTACTCGACGAAGAAGTGCGGATCGACGTAGGGGATGTGGCCGACCAGCAGCTTTTGCACGGCTGGCCAGTAGACGTGCTGCGTGTCCGAGCCGAGCTCGTAGTAGGTCATGGACGTTACGCGCACCGGCAGCTTGTACAGCCCCAGGAAAATAACGGCGTGGATGGCGCCCCACACGGCCATGGCCGCGCGTGGCGTCCACCCGATAGCGGCGACGCCGCGCTGCCATGGAATCGTGCCGCGCGTACGCGTATATGATGGGATGGCCGAACGGATGGGGGCGCGTCCGCCGGTGTACTCTCGACTCTTCACTATGCTAGCTTACGCACCTAGACGCTTGTTGACAACTATCGACGCGTCACGCGCGCCACGCGCGCACGGCGTCCTCGTAGCAGCGTAGCGTCCCACGCGCCGCCTCGTCCCACGTAAACAGGGCGGCGCGCGCGCGGCCACGGCTGACGAGGCCCTCGCGCAGGGTAGGATCGTGCAGCAGTGTGCGTAGCGCGGCGGCGATGGCCGCGTCGTCGCGCGGGTCGACGAGCAGAGCGGCGTCGCCGGCGACCTCTGGCATCGAGGAGATGGCGGAGGTCACGACGGGGCAGCCGCAGGCCATGGCTTCGACGATGGGCAGCCCGAAGCCTTCGCCGAGCGAAGGGTAGACGAGGGCGAGCGCGGCGTGGTAGAGCGCGCGCAGTTCCTCGTCGCTCGTAGCCCCCGCGAAGACGACGCGCTCAGCCACACCCAACTCGCGCGCCAGGGGACGCAGCACGGTCTTGGCGTAGTCGCCCGCCGGGCGGCCAGCCAGCAGCAGCGTCGCGCCCGGCTCGTCCAGGCGCGCGAAGGCCCTAAGCACGCGCGCGAGGTTCTTCTGGGGGGCCAATACACCGACGGAGAGAAAAAAACGGCCGTAACGCTCACGGACTCGCGCGACCGTCCCCGCGTCGGAGGGCGCGCGGAAAAGGTCGCGCGGCGCGGCGGGGACGACGGCGATCTTGCGCGGGTGCACGCGCAGCAGGCGCATGATGTCGCGCGCCGAGGAATCGGAGAGCGTGACGATACGGGTGGCCTGCCGCGCGGCGACGGGGACCTGCAGCGCCAGCGAGAGGTAGACGGCGCGGCGTCCGACGCGCCAATTCTCCCGCAGGCGCAGAAAGTTGACGTCGAACATGCCCACGACGGTAGGCCCGCGCCATAGCAGCGGCAGCGCCACGGGCAGGAAGAAGGCGGGCGAGTGGTAGAGATCGAGCCGCTGCCGGCGCAGCGCCAGGGGCAGCGTGACCTGCTGGCGCAGGTTGGTCAGCGGCGCGTCGACGGCCACGCGCACGATATTGGGCCGGTCGAGTTCGGGCAGGGCCGGCCCGTAGCGCGTGGCGACGCGCGTGAACAGCACATACTCATGCGCGGCGCCCACCCGCGTCAGGGCCTCCACGAGTCCGGCCACGTAGGTCGCGGTGCCGCTGGAACCCATCTGTGCCCAGCTGATGTCGATGCCGATTCTCACGTTTTTATCCCCCCCTCCGCCCCCTCCGGGGGAACCTGGGTTTCTCTCCTCGCCCCCCCGCCCCCTCCGGGGGAGCCTGGGGAGAGGCCTCTCCCCAGGCTCCCCCGGAGGGGGCGGGGGGGCGAGGAAAAGGGCAAGGAGCGAGGCGGGGGGGCGAGGGAAAAAGCCTTTTCACAGGCCTTGGGGTGGGGACGTGAGAGGATCACAGCAGTTCCTCGTACACGCGTAGCGTCGCCTCGGCCGTGCGCCGCCAGGTGAAGCCCTCGGCGCGCTGTAGGCCGCGCCGCGCCAGCGCCGCGCGCAGGTCGGGTTGCGCGGCCAGGCTTCCCAGCGCCGCCGCGATCTCTTCGACGCTGTAGGGGTCGACGTAGAGCGCCGCCCCGCCGGCGACCTCAGGCAGCGATGAGACGCCCGAGGTCAGGACGGGGCAGCCACAGCGCATCGCTTCGAGCACGGGTAGCCCAAAGCCCTCGACGAGCGAGGGGTAGGCGAGCGCGTCGGCCCCGCCGTAGAGGGCCGGCAGGTCGTCGTCGGGCACGAAGCCGAGCACGTGCAGGCGGCCGCTTTCCATGAGACGGGGATACGCGGCGCGCAGGCCGGCCAGGGCGCGCGGACTCCACGACCCGACGATGACGAGAGTGTGCTCGGCGCCGCCGGGTCCGGCCTGTCCCGAAAACAGATCGAAGGCCCGCACCACGTTGTCGGTGTTTTTGTGGTAGTTGGAGGCGCTGACGTGTAGGACATAGGGCCGGCGCAGGCCGTGGCGCGCCAACGCGCGGTCGATCTCCTCCGTCGTGCGCGGGTAGAAGCGCCGCTCGTCGACGGCCAGGGGCGTGACGGTGATACGCTCCGGCGGGATGCGCAGGCGCTCCACCGCCTCCCGTTTGGTCGCCTCGGAGATGGCGATGAGCCGGTCGACCCGTTGCAACTCATGCAGGTAGCGCGCGTAGCCGAGGCGCGCGTCGAGCCGGCGCAACGGGTAGTGCGCGTCGGGGTGGCGCAGCGGGATGAGGTCGTAGAGCGTGGCCACGGTGGCGACGCCGCGCACGCGCACGAGCCCCTGCGGCTCGGTCGCGTGGTAGACGCGTGGCCGGGCGCGGCGGACGGCTGGCGCGACGAAGAGCGGGCCGAGCAGGGGCTGCAAGTGGTAGCGCGGCCAGCGCGGCCGCGTCAGCGGCGTGACGCGTGTGTCGCGTGCCAGCAACTCGGCCAGCAGCGGCAGGTCGGAGGGCCGCGGCGGCTGCGCCAGCAGCCCCAACGGCGCGACGCGCGGATCGCAATGTATGGGGGTCGCGGGATCGGACAGGGCGTCGAGCAGCCCGGCCGTGTAGGCGCCTGTCCCACGGTAGCGGTGTTCCGTCTGGAGCGGCGTGGCGTCGATGAGGATCACCCTATCACCCTATTCACACATCATCCCGCGCACCAAAGCGTCCCCGCGCGGCGTCGCGCGCGCCGAGGGCGATGGCGCGCGCGCGGCGTGCGGCGCCGGGACGCCCCGTCAGGCCGCCCGCCAGCACCCTGACCGTGGCCGTCAGTAGTGTCGCACAAAAGGCGGCCAGCGCCAGGGGACGCACCGCGGGCGGCGCGTGCGTGGACATGAAGAGCAGGCCGTTGCGCGCGCCGTAGTAGTTGGCGAGGGCCGACTGTGAGCGCCCCGCGCCCCGATTTGTCGTGGCGGAGCCACGGTGCGCGGCGTGGGCGTCGCCGACGTAGAGCGCGCGTAGTCCCGATTGCCGCGCGCGCAGGCTCCAGTCCAAGTCTTCATAGTAGGCGAAGTAGCGATCGTCGAGGAGTCCGGCGCGGTCGAGAACAGCGGGCGCCACGAGCAGGGCGCAGCCGGTCAAGCCCTCCACGAGTCGCCGCCCGTCGAACCGCCCGTCGTCGGGCTCATTATAGTGGGCGTTGACGCACGCCGCCGGCCACGCCACGCTCACGCCCGCCGACCACAGCAAGCTTGGCTCGCCCTCCCACACGATCTTTGGTCCCACGAAGCCAATATTGGGACGGGACGTAGCCGCCGCGACGAGCCGCGCCAGGCAGTCCGGCGCCACGGTCGCGTCGTTATTTAGCAGGAAAAAATAGTCCGCGCCATGTTCACGCGCGTAGCGCAAGCCCAGGTTGACTCCGCCGGTGAAGCCGAGATTGCGCTCGGCGCACAGCAACGCGTCCCGCGACGGGTCCAGCAGGGGGGCCAGGCGCTCGGGCGAACCGTCGGTCGAGCCGTTGTCGACCACGACCACACGCGGATCGACGCCCACGCTGGCGCGCAGCGAGGCCAGGCAGCGGACAGTATCCTGCCAACCATTCCAGTTGAGGACGATGGCGTAGACGAGAGGAGCTTGCACAATGACAATGGTAACAGGCCGAAACGCTCATCGTGCTGCCGTCGCGACATTGCTACGCGCCCGTCCCACCCTGATCGAGCGTCTTCGTGACAAGCGCGCGCCGCCAGCCCTCGGGGACACTATCGCTATAGACAACCTCTGTCGCACCGAGGAACGCGCCCAACTCCTCGACGGCGTCGGCCACTGGTTGTCTTCCTTTAATCGCCGCTAAATACGGACAGCCGCACTCCGAAGAAAGCTGCGGCTTTTCGCATCTGCTCCAATGAGAACGCCCGCTTTCCCGACAGCACATCGGACGCGACCGATTGCACGCCGAAGATGGGCGTCAGTTCTGACTGCTTGTACCCATTCTCCTCCACAAGGTAGCGCAGCATATCCACGCCGCTCCGTTCCGTGGCCTGTACCGTCGCGTTTTCATACGCCTCAATGAGGTCAGTCAGCACGGCGAGATACGCTTTCTCGGCCTCGGATTGGTCGCGCTTTACAAACAAAGGCTCAAACATCGCTAAAGCGTCCGTCAAGTGATCCTCATCGCGGATGTGCATGAGGGGGAACGCGCGCACGAGCGCCAGATATTCGTCAATGTCGCCGTTCAGAGCTGTGCGCGCGTGATCGTTGGCGATGGTCGCCATATCCCTAATCCTTCCACTTGTTCTTGTCGTACTCCGCGTGTGTCAAGAGATGCTTGATGTAGATGATGCCGGTTTCGTAGTTGATATAGACGATCAAGCGATAATCGTTACCCTTGATATTGAAGACAGTCTTATCGCCCACCACGTCAGCGTGTCGGAATGACGTACGGACATCAGCTAGGTTATGCCAGTCGGCTTTGCGGGCGGTGGTGTGCCAGTTGTCGGCCTGCTCAACGCAATCGCCGTGCGCGTGCGCCATGTCCATCAATGTCCGCTTGGCGATGATCCGCACCGCCCATCTCCTTCCCCAATACTTCCCTATTATAGCATATCTTGATAAGCGATACGAGGCCATGTATTGTGTAGCGAAAGATGAGGAATGCCCATGCCCATGTCGCCCATGTCGCCCACGCCGCGCCTCGCACGTCCTTTGCTCCGAGGACGGGCGCGCCGGCCGCACGCCGCCGGGCAGCGCGGCGAGTGGCGGTGGTCCCAGTACGGCAACCGTCAAGACAACGCCTGATGGCCTATCTAGTACGCGGCTTTCCGTCCGTTAGATGGACGGGGTTGCGCGCGACGACGACGTAGCCCGGAATAAAGAAATCGGTCGAGTAGCCGAGGGTCAGCGCGCGCAAGAGGCGCTGCTTGGGACCTTCGCCTCCACGGCGGTAGATCCGCGCCTGGTGGTAGCCGGCGCCGCGGAACAGGTCGCGCAGACCCGCGCGATCGAAAAAGCGCAGGTGCGTGCCGTCCATGATGCCGCGCTCCGCGTAGCGCCACTCATGGCGCAGCAGCATCAGCAGGGTGCTGTAGTGCCCGATATTGGGCAGGGTGGCTACGACGAGTCCACCGGGACGAAGCAGGCGGCGGTGGCGCGCTACCAGATCCCAGGGGTTCTTGAGGTGTTCGAGCAGGTCGGCGTAGAGCAGCAGGTCAAAGTAGCCGTCGGGATAGGGCACGTCGAGCGTTTCGACATCGCCCTCGATCACGCGGTCCAGACGCCCGCGCGCCTCGGCTGCGGCCTCGGGGCTGAACTCGAGACCCACGACCTCGCGCACGCCTCGCTGCGCCTTGAGCGCCGCCCCGACCTCGCCCGTGGCGCAGCCAACGTCGAGCACGCGGCCGGTCCCCTCTGGGATATAGCCCCACAGGTCAGGCCGCTCGCCCGTGTAGACGTGTACCTGCTCACGCAGGTCGATCATAATGTTCCCTTCTATTCTATTCCGCTCTATTCCGCTATCCGCGATTGGGCCTGCGGCCGACCGCTGGGTCTCTTGGCCGCATGGCAAACCACCTTGTTGGCTACAGGGGCGTATCGCCATACAGCCCCGTCCGATTAAAAGTGCCCAGCCTCACCGCAGGCGTAGGGGCGCATTGCATGCGCCCGGTCTTTGCCGCAGATCCGTCTAATGCGACGCGCGAGGTTGCCGTGAGCCGTAGCCCGCGATCACCGGGCGTATGGCGATACGCCCCTACAACCATCCCTGTGCCCCCTTTTCGTCCATAGGGGAGACGCAGCCGGAGGCGCGAAGCCATACGGCCGTATTATCACATAGGCCAGCCGTTTGATGTAATGCCGGGCGTCGGCGTCGTAGGGGAGCGCGTCATGAACTCCACGGCTAAAGCCGGGGGCTTGTCGTAGCCCTGCACGCGGGTTGGTCTGAACAACACACGCACGGACCTCCGGGCCGCATGACCACCGGGGATACTCCCAGTTCACAAAGGAAACGGCCCCAGACGAAAGGATAGAAACCATGTATCCGACGTTTCCGCAGGATCTCCCTGCTGAACCTCTCGCCGTACGCCATAACGGCGTGACCCGTCGGCGCTGCCGCACACGCCAAAACCGTGTCCACGCCGCGTGGGGCGTTTCGTGCCTATCGTGTGGTGCTGTTTTTAGTGTACCATGGGTGCGCCGCTTGTCGCGGCCAGGGCGCCTGCGGCGCATCCCATTCCTCCCCACGGCTGAAGCCGGGGGCCTCCTGGGAGAAAAGGTGATATTCTTACGGTAATGCGGGCGCGTCCCTACAGGGCCCGTCGATAATCTATATTCTCATTAGGCGTCTTGCAGTTGTGAAGCAATCGCCGCGAGAGGAGTTAACACCGTCGTGGATGTCCAACGCGTACTGAATTTGTTGCGCCGCTGGTGGCCGGTGCTCGTCGTGGGCACGCTGCTCGCCGCCGGCGCCTCGTACGCCGTGAGTAAAGCGCAGCCCAAGGTATACGAAGCGACAGCACTGTTGCAGATCAATCCAGGTCTCCCTACAACCGGCGGAGGCGCTGACTTCAACGAGATTCAGGCGTCTTGGTCACTGGCCGCACAGGACGCGCGGTTGCTACAAACAACGGATATTGCCCAAGGCGCGCTGGCTACCGTGCAAGGACAGCTGCGGCATTCGATTGACATGGGCGCGTTGCTCAAGAACACTAAAGCAACCCCTTTACCGCAGCAACCACTCGTTTCCGTCGCGGTACGCGCCTCCGACCCGAACGATGCGCGACTGCTCGCGAACGCCGTGGCCGCTACCTTCGTCCAGCGTGACGCGCATCAGCGTGCGTCGAGCGCGCTGAATATCAACACGTTGTACCAACAAATAAAAATGTGGCGCAATGACGCGGCCATAGCGCAACACGATAACACTCAATTGCAGTTACAAAAGACTTTGACGCCAGCCCAGGTACAGCAGAGTGGTACGCTCGATGAGCGTAGCTCAGACGATCAAGCGCGGATCTCCGAACTGCAAAGCGCGATCCATGACATCTACCTGCGACTCGCGGGTACCGGCACGACATCAAGCGTCGCAGACCTTGCACAGACACCCACTAGCGCCATCGCGCCGCGTACGACGATCAATGTGGTCGTGGCGGCCGTGCTCGTGCTGCTGGCCCTGCTGGGTATAGCGGTCCTGACCGACGCTCTCGATACGCGCCCACGCTCCGCCGCCGAGGTGGCGTCCGCGCTCGACCTGCCCCTGGCCGGCACAATTAGCCCGGCGCATAGTCTGGCGCACGGTGGCGTGGCGCTGGCCGCACTGCAGGACCCCGCGTCGCCGGAGGCCGACGAGTACCGCCTGCTGCGCACGACGCTGGGCCTGGGCACGGACCCCGACTACCCGGCGACGCCGCGCGTACTGGCCGTTACGGGTACGGCGCCTGGCAGTGGCGCGACGACCGTGGCGGCGAACCTGGCGGCGGTGACGGCGCGGACGGGCGCGCGCGTCATAGTGGTCGACGCCGATCTGCGCTACCCCACGATACACACGCTCTTTGACCTGCCGGACGGCGCTGGGCTGTCTACGGCGCTGCGCGACGGTGACGATCCTGCTGCTCTACTACAGGACACAGCCGTGCCAGGACTTCAGGTTCTTACGACAGGTCCTACGACCATGGCGGCCGCGTCGATTGACCTGCTCGACTCAGCGCGTATGCAGGCCGTGCTCGCCGACCTGCGCGCGATGGCCGACCTTGTCGTGGTCAATACGAGCGCGGCCATGCTCCCTGACACGGCCGCTCTGACGCGGCTCGCCGACGGCACGCTGCTGGTGGCGCGGCTCCATTCGGGGGACAAGGCGACCCTGACGATGGCGGCGGATCGGCTGCGCTTGGCCGGCGCGCGCCTGGAGGGGGTGGTGGTGACTCACTTTGCTGGGGCGGCGAACCGTGGGCGGCGCCTCCCTGTCCCCACGCCGACCGTGGCCGAGCGTGAGCAATCGACGCCTGCGGCGACCGACCGTGAGCAATCGGCGCGGACAAGCCCCCGCCCCGCCAAGTAACGGACAAACCTTTTGGCACTATTGGACCGCGCTGAACGTCACGAACGTGTGCGCCGTCTCCCGTGGCCGCCGCGCCGGCGTGTCCTGACTATCCTGCTGCTCGCCATCGCGCTTGACCTCGCGCTCTGTGTGGCGGGCGCTGCCGTCGGAGGCTACGAGTTGTTGTCGGCGCAACACGAGGCGCGCGGCGGGCTGACCCACGCCGACGCCACGGCTCACTCTTTGCGCGACAAGACGGCCGTGGCCGGCGTGGCCTTCGGGCTGGCGCGCGTCTGTTGGTGGCCGTGGCGTCCGCTGGCCGGCCTCGTCGCCACGACCGTGCCGATGGCGCGCGCGGCCGGCGCCGTCGGTCCGTTGCTCGACCTTGCCGCCGACGGCAGCACGGGAGCGGCGCACGCCCTTGACGGCGCGCTGCCCGTGCTCGCCGCGGTCGCGCATGGACATAGCGGAACAGGCAGCGCCAGCGTACGCTTGCTGGCGGGGCTGCAAGCGGGCCATGCCTCGTTCGCGTCCGCGCTCACCGACATCGACAAGGCGCAACGCGAACAGGCGTCAATCGATAGCGCGGCGCTGCCGGCGTCGTGGCGTACGCGGCTGGACTCCGCGGGGCGCTTGTTGCCGCAGGCCGGAGAGGGCCTGCGCGCGGCCCTTGCCGCGCCGGACCTGCTCGGCGCGTCCAGGCCGCGCGCCTACCTGCTCGTGCCCGAGAACCCCTGGGATCTGCGCGCCACAGGCGGCTTCGTCGGCACGGCCGTGCTGTTGCGGGTGTCCCATGGGCGACTCGACCCACCCGTGACCCTGGCCAGCGACGCCGTCGACAACGTCACGAGCCATCGCCTGCCAGCGGACTACATCCCGCCGCCGTTGCCGCTCGTCACCTACCAGCACCTCAACGAATGGTTCTTTCGCGACGCCAACTGGTCGCCCGACTTCCCCACCTCGGCGGCGCTGCTACGCTACTTCTACTGGCTTGGTCAGCGGCAGTGGCCCGACGGCGTCGTCGCCTTCGATAGCTCGCTGCTCGGACCCCTGCTCGGATTGACAGGCCCGGTGACCGTACCCGGCATTCCCACGCCACTGACCAGCGCCAACGGCGTACAAACGCTCGATCATTACGTGAATGCCGCGCCGACGACTAGTACGCACAGCACTCCCGGCAAGGACATCGCCGGCCGGGCCTACAAGCTGATATTCGATAAGCTGCAGGGGCTGGGGGCCGCGAACCTTCCTAACGTGGCGAGCGTCATGGGCAAGGCGCTGCGGCAGAAGCATCTGCTGCTGTGGCTGCCCGACCCAACCATCGCGCCCATCCTGGCGCGCCACGGCTGGGACGGAACGATCAATCCGACGCGCTCCGACTACCTCTACGTCGTCGACACCAACGCGCACTACAACAAGATCAACGACTTCATACACGAGGGGCTGACCTACCGTACCATGCTGCAGCCGGATCGCTCGCTGCGTAGCACCCTGACGATCACGTACACCAACAGGACTCCACCGGCGGCGCAACTCTATCGGCAGCGCTTCCCCCAGGACAATCCCCTATACGAGGACTTCGTGCGTGTTTATGTCCCGCTCGGCAGTACACTGCGCGATGCGACGGGCCTGATCCAGCCCTGGCCGACCACGCGCGACCACGACAAGACCGTGTTTTCCGGCTACCTGCGTGTCCTGCGCGGACACAGCCAGACAGTCACGTTCTCCTACCTCGTGCCACCCAACGCCGATATGGGCCTCTCTGCGTATAGCCTGACGGTGCAGAAGCAGCCCGGCGACGGCGGTATCATGCCGACGCTCCCCCTCGCCGTCGACGTCGCGTCGGGCAGCCCGCTCGTACGGGTCGGCGCTGGGTCGATGGGCGCGCCATGGGCCTGGCGCGGCCCTCTCGACGGCGACGTAACGCTGACGGTTCCGCTCCAGGGCGGGCGTCCGGTTCCCATCCCGCTCAACTACGATGTCGCGGCCGGCGCCGTGTCCGCTGACACCGCGCCGGCCGCCAGCGTCGGGCCGTGGGCCGTCCTGCCCGCCGGTCTGCCGCCCGTCCCATCGACAACGTCGGGAGCGGCCCCATGAGCGCGGACGCGCAAGGAGCGCCCGTGCTGGACGGACGCGACGCGCTGGAGCGAGCGATCCTGCGCGACCCCGTGGTCATCGCGGGCTTGGCGCACGGTAAGCCGCGCTGGGGCCACCCTGAGGGGGCCGTGGGCGCCCATGTGGCCGAGCTATGGGGCATCATCGACGGCATCGCGGGCGAATTGTCGCCCACGGAGATACGCGACCTACGGTTGCTCGCTCTGCTGCACGACATCGGCAAGGTCGTGTCCAAAGGTCCGCATACACCGCACCACGGCGTGAGCAGCCGCCGCATCGCCGCGCGTTATCTCCCTGACCCTGTGCTGTTCGAGTGCATCGAACTGCACGATGAGCCGTACCGCTTGTGGAAGCGCCAGCGCCGCACGGGCGAGGACGTGTGGAAGCCGCTCGTGGATGTCTTCGACCGGGTGCGCCCGCGCTTCGACACGTTCGTGCTCTTCTGCACCCTCGACGGTTCTACGGGCGACAAAGACCTGGCGCCGCGCCTGTGGCTGCACGAACAGGCGCGGCGTTATGCTCCCGACGACATGGCGTGGGAGGCGCCGGTCCGCGCCGTCATCGCCCATCGACCGCAAGGAAACGTCAGCCCTCACCGGGAGGACTAACAGTGGAAAATAAACAAGCCCTATGGGTGGGGCTTGTTATACTTATATAGTGCAATGGGTGGGGTTGAGTCCTGCCATCGGCGCAAAGATCGCGGCGACGCGCGATTATTGACCGGGGAGGTTCCAGGGCAGTGACAGACCATACGAACGGCACGCACGATCACGACGACGCCATAGATACGTGGGTAGGTGATGGAGGGGATGGAGCGCTCGACCGGCCACACGAGGAGTGCGGCGTGTTTGGCATCTACGCGCCGGGTGAAGATGTCTCTCGCCTGACCTATTTTGGCCTCTATGCCCTACAGCATCGTGGGCAGGAGAGCGCCGGCATCTCCTGCGGTGATGGCGCGCGTCTGCTGACCAAGCGCGACATGGGCCTCGTGTCGCAGGTGTTCGACGAAGAGTCGCTACTGGCCCTGCGCGGCCACCTCGCCATCGGCCACACCCGCTACTCTACGACCGGGTCGAGCAACGCCTGCAACGCGCAACCCGTCATCCTGGGGACCGGTGCCGACGCCTTCGCGCTTGGGCACAACGGCAACCTCGTCAACACGTTGCAGTTGCGTGAGCGCCTGGTCGACGACGGCGTGCGCTTCGACTCCACGTCCGACAGTGAGATTATCGCGCGCATGATCGCGGCGGCGAGCGGCCCGCACTGGACGGCGCGCATCGCGCGCACGCTGCCCAAGCTGATGGGCGCCTACAGCCTCGTCATGGCGACTCCTACGGAGATATTCGCCGCGCGCGATCCCCTCGGCGTACGCCCGCTGTGCCTGGGCCGCCTCGGCGACGGCTGGGTCGTGGCCTCGGAGACGTGCGCGCTGGACACCATCGGGGCCACGTTCGAGCGCGAGATCGCGCCGGGCGAGATGGTGCGCATCGACGCCTCCGGCCTCAGTAGCCACCGCTTCGCCGTGAACCGGCCGGCCCTGTGCGCGTTCGAGTACATCTATTTCGCGCGCCCCGACAGCGTGGTCGACGAGCGCTCGGTCTACGACGTGCGCGTGGAACTCGGACGCGCGTTGGCGCGCGAGCACCCCGCCGCCGCCGACGTGGTCATTCCGGTGCCCGACTCGGCCGTCCCCGCCGCCGTCGGCTACGCCGCTGAGAGCGGCATTCCCTACACCGATGGGCTGATCAAGAACCGCTATATTGGCCGCACTTTTATTGCCCCCGACCAGCGCCTGCGCGACGTTGGCATCGGCCTCAAGTTCAATCCGCTGCCCGGCCAGCTGCGCGGCAAGCGCGTGGTGGTGATCGAGGATTCGATCGTGCGTGGCTCAACCAGCAAGCCCATCGTGCAACTGCTGCGCCGGGCGGGCGCGCGCGAGGTACACCTGCGCATCTCCTCGCCGCCGTACCGGCACCCGTGCTACCTGGGCATGGACACGGGCCGTCGCGAAGAGTTGATTGGCGCGCGCATGAGCGTGCCACAGATTTGTGAGCACATCGGCGCCGACTCGCTGGGCTACCTCAGCATCGGCGGCTTGCTAGGTGGAATGGGCCGTGACAAAGGCACGACCTGTCTGGCTTGCCTCGACGGCGACTACCCGTTGCCGGTGCAGATGGAGATGGACAAGCTTGCGCTGGAATAGCCGTATCTACTGGGACCGCCGCCGCTCGCTGCGCTGCCCGGCGGCATACGTTCGCAGGCGAAATGTTTGCGAACATCGATACTCTCGCACGCAAAGGCATGCCGCCGGGACGGCGGCGGTCCCAGTGGGTACGACGCAGTTGGCGCGCCTGGTAAGCGCTTATGACCGCTAACTCGTATGCCGCCGCCGGCGTCGATATAGCGGCCGGTACCCGCGCCGTCGACCTGATGCGCGCCGCCGTGCGCGCGACACACACGCCGGATGTCGTCGGGAGCTCCGGCTCCTTCGGCGGCCTGTACCGCGCGCCGAGCGCCGTCGGCCAAGTATTGGTCTCGTCGACCGACGGCGTCGGGACCAAGCTCAAGGTCGCCATCGCGCTCGGCCGGCATGATACGATTGGCCGCGACCTGGTACATCACTGCATCGACGACATCCTGACGCTCGGCGCGCGCCCGCTGTTTTTCCTCGACTATATCGGCATCAACAGCCTTGTGCCCGAGACCGTCGCCGCCATCGTCGGCGGCCTCGCGGCGGCCTGCCGCGACCACGGCGTGGCGCTCGTCGGCGGCGAGACGGCCGAACTGCCCGACCTCTACGCGCCCGGCGACTACGACCTGGCCGGCTTCATCGTCGGTACAGTCGCGGAGGCGGACATCGTGGACGGCCGGACGGTCGAGGCCGGTGACGTGGTGATCGGGCTGCCCTCCGATGGGCTGCACACCAACGGCTACTCCCTCGCGCGCCGCGTCTTCGCCGATGCTGACCTGCACGCCTACGCGCCGGAACTCGGGACATCGCTTGGCGTGGCGTTGCTGCGCCCGCATCGCTGCTACCTGCCCGAGGTCGCGCCGTGGCTGGGGCGCGGCATCGTCAAGGCCATGGCGCACATCACCGGCGGCGGCCTGCCCGGCAACGTGCCGCGCACGCTGCCGGAGGGGCTCGCCGCCGCGCTGGACCCCACGACGTGGGAGGTACCACCTATTTTTAGGTTGATCGAGCAACGTGGGGGTGTATCGCGCGCCGAGATGTACCGCGTCTTCAACATGGGCATTGGCTACACCATCACCTGCGCTGCGCCTCACGCCAGCGCGTTGCTGGCGGCGCTGCCGGACGCCCGCGCGATCGGGCATATCGTGTCCCTGCCCGGCGGTAGCCACGACGCGGCGGAGGCCCGTGTGTTGGGGTTGGCGTGATGGTAACGAGAGTCGGCGTGCTGATCTCGGGCCGTGGTAGCAACCTCGCGGCCCTGCTCGATGACGCCGCGCTCCCCGATGCGCCCTACACGATTGTCGCCGTGCTCAGCAACCACGTCGGCGCGGCCGGCCTCGTGTGTGCGCGTGAAGCCGGCGTCGCGGCGTATGCCGTCGAGCGCGCGGACTTCGTGAGTCGGGCGGCGCGGCAGGCCGAGATGGCGCGTCTGTTGCAGGCGCACGGGGTTGAGTTGGTGGTCACGGCGGGGTTCGACCAGATCCTGGGGCCCGCGTTCGTCGACGCCTACCCGGAGCGCATCCTGAATATCCACCCGTCGCTGCTGCCGGCCTTCGCGGGGACGCTACACGCGCCGGAGGAGGCGCTGGCGTATGGGGTCAAAGTCACTGGTTGTACGGCGCACCTCGTCACGGCGGAGGTCGACGCGGGTCCGATCGTGGCGCAGGCCACTGTGCCCGTGCGCGACGACGACACGGTCGCCACGCTCTCGGCGCGCATCCTGGCCGAGGAGCATCGCCTACTGCCCCACGCCGTGCGCCTTTTGGCGCTGGGGATGGTGCGCGTGGAGGGTCGCAAGGCTGTCATCATACCGCCACTCCCTCACCCCCCCAGCCCATAGTTCATCTTAGCAATAAAGCCTGAGCGGGTATAGTGAAAGGAAAAGGGGAGGAGAGAGCCGCGATGATCCTGCGCTATGGCTACCTGTCGCGCCACCCGCGCGTGTTCTTGACCATGACCGGGC
>JAABUJ010002945.1_pt1 | contig 19981 bp, 18 predicted proteins | sample 5559131 | NCBI WGS metagenome assembly JAABUJ01 (sample SAMN10711875, study PRJNA513366) | rock metagenome | isolation source: Antarctica rocks | place: Antarctica: Victoria Land, Mt New Zealand nord | collected 2016-01-07 | reverse complement strand
TGCGGGACGCCGACGTAGCCGACCCTCCCACCGGGCCGGGTCACCGCGATGGCCGTCTGCATCGCGGCGTCCGTGCCGACGCACTCGAGCGCCGCGTCGACGCCGAGCCCGTCGGTCAGCTCGAGCACGCGGGCGGCTCCCTCGTCGCCCCGCTCCTCGACGACATCCGTTGCGCCCCAGTCGGTTGCCAGCTGCTGCCGGTCCTCGTGCCGGGACATGACGACAATCCGGTCCGCACCCATGAGTCGGGCCGACAGCACCGCGGAGAGCCCGACCGCGCCGTCGCCGATGACCGCGACGGTGTCCCCCGCAGACACGGCAGCCCCTCGCGCGCAGTGCCACCCGGTGCCCATGACGTCGGAGAGGGCCAGGAGGTCGGGCACCTGCTCGTCCGTCGGCATCGTGGGCGTCGACACGAGCGTGCCGTCGGCGAGCGGCACCCGGACGAGCTCACCCTGACCACCGTCGACGAGCAGCCCCTCGCGGTCCGCCATCCCGAAGCCGCCGCCGTGTTCGCACGACGTGTTGATCCCGTTGCGGCAGTTGCGACACGTGTTGTCGCTCCACACGAAGGGCGTGATGACGAAGTCGCCGACGGCCAGCGTCGTGACGGCGTCCCCGAGCGCCTCGACGACCCCGACGAACTCGTGCCCGATCCGCGTGTCGGGAGTGAATTCGTGCTCCCCCCGGTAGCGCCAGAGGTCGCTCCCGCAGACGCACGACGCGGTGACCCGCACCACGGCGTCGGTCGGCCGTTGCACGGCCGGCTCGGGGGCGTCACCGGAGCGGATGTCGAACGGGGCGTGGATCGTCGTGGCGCGCATCGCCCCAGTCTGCCGCCCCGGCCCCGGTGGCACGATGTGGGGATGCCTCCCCGTCGCCGCACCGACCCCACCCTGGGCCGACAGGCGCTGGAGGTATGCCGGGCGGCCGGCTTCGCGGCGGACAGCATCCCGCGCGCCGTGGTCGCCACCGCCGTCCGGTACACGCTCGAGGAGCTGGCGGTCCGGCACCCGGGCCGCTCGGTCGAGGTGCGGGTGCCGCCGTTCGGGGCGGTCCAGTGCATCGAGGGGCCGACGCACAAGCGGGGGACCCCACCGAACGTCCTGGAGACGGACGCCACCACCTGGCTGTCGCTGGCGACCGGCGTGCTGGTCTGGGCGCAGGCCATCGGGACCGGTCTCGTCCGCGCCTCCGGTCAGCGGGCCGACCTCTCGGAGCAGCTGCCCGTCGTCGGGCTCTGAACCGGCCCCCCATGGTGGCGCCCTCCCACGGGGGCGCCCCTCCCCATGGTGGGCGTCGGAGCATCGCCTACGCTGGGCTGGTGATGCCCGTCGAGCGCCGCCGCACCCCCAACATCAAGCGTTTTCTGATCACCGGGGTCGTCCTCGGGTTCCTCGCCGGCGCCGCCGTCGCGGTCATCGGCGACCCCGCGCCCTCCTACGCCGCGAGGTCGCAGCTCGGCTACCTCGGCGTCATGGGCGCGGCTCTGGGGGCACTCCTCGCCGGCGTCGTCGCCGTGCTGCTCGACCGCCGCCGCTGACCCACTCGAGCCCCGTCGCCGACCCCCCGGCATACGACAGGCATGTCAAAGAACCGCCCATTTCGGACCCGGAACCGCAATTCTCTGACACCGATGTCGGCGATTCTCTGACACCGATGTCAGGGCCGGCCCGCGCGGGAACCGGTCGTCGCAGATCGCCGGCACACGCCCTGTGGGAGACTCAGCACGTGGCACGCGCCGACGGACTTCTCTCGCACGACCTCGATCCGCACGAGAAGGGCCCGCAGGACGCCTGTGGGGTCTTCGGTGTCTGGGCCCCCGGCGAGGAGGTCGCGAAGCTGACCTACTTCGGCCTCTACGCGCTGCAGCACCGCGGCCAGGAGTCGGCCGGCATCGCGACCGGCGACGGCGAGAAGATCCTCGTCTACAAGGACATGGGCCTGGTCAGCCAGGTCTTCGACGAAGCCGCACTGAGCTCGCTGCGCGGGCACATCGCCATCGGTCACACGCGCTACTCCACGACGGGCGGCTCGACGTGGGAGAACGCCCAGCCGACGCTCGGCGGCCTGGGCGAGTCCAGCGTGGCACTGGCTCACAACGGCAACCTCACCAACACCGTCGAGCTGCGCGAGCTCGTCACCGAGCGCCTCGGCCTCGGAGCCGGCCGGCAGGGTGAGCTCGGCCGGGGCAACACCTCCGACACCGCGCTCGTCACGACCCTCCTGGCGGCGGACCAGGACCGCAGCCTGGAGGCCAGCGCCCTCGAGATCCTCCCGCTGCTCAAGGGAGCCTTCTGCTTCGTCTTCATGGACGAGCACACCCTGTATGCCGCACGCGACCCGCACGGGGTCCGCCCCCTCGCGCTCGGGAAGCTCGAGCGCGGCTGGGTCGTCGCGTCCGAGACCGCCGCCCTGCAGACCATCGGCGCCAGCGTCGTGCGCGAGGTCGAGCCGGGCGAGCTCATCGTCATCGACGAGTTCGGCCTGCGCACCCACCAGTTCGCCGAGCCCACGCCGAAGGGCTGCGTCTTCGAGTACGTCTACCTCGCGCGTCCCGATGCGGTCATCCGGGGCCGGGTCGTCCACGAGGCACGGGTGGAGATGGGCCGCCAGCTGGCCCGCGAGCACCCCGTCGAGGCAGACCTCGTCATCGGAGTGCCCGAGTCGGGAGTGCCCGCAGCAGTGGGCTACTCGCAGGAGTCGGGGATCCCGTTCGGCCAGGGCTTCGTCAAGAACGCCTACGTCGGCCGGACCTTCATCCAGCCTTCCCAGACGCTGCGCCAGCTCGGGATCCGGCTCAAGCTCAACCCGCTCGAGCACACGATCCGTGGCCGGAAGCTCGTCGTCGTCGACGACTCGATCGTGCGTGGCAACACCCAGCGCGCCCAGGTGCGGATGCTGCGCGAGGCCGGCGCCGTCGAGATCCACGTCCGGATCTCCAGCCCACCCGTCCAGTGGCCGTGCTTCTACGGCATCGACTTCGCGACGCGGGCCGAGCTCATCGCCACGGGGCTCGGCGTCGAGGAGATCCGGGCGTCCATCGGTGCGGACTCGCTCGGCTACATCTCCGAGGAGGGCATGGTCGTCTCGACGGACCAGCCCCGCGACCAGCTGTGTACGGCGTGCTTCACGGGGAGCTATCCCATCGAGCTCCCGGAGGACGGCCGCATCGGCAAGCACGTGCTCGAGACCCTGCCGATCTCAGTCGCCACGGGTCACGACAGGAGCATCGACCCGGCCCCCGACCCGCTTGCTCCGGCCGGAGCCCCCAGCACCCGCCGATAGTCTGGGCCGGTGACCGACCAGGCCCCCATCACCTACGCCGGTGCCGGCGTCGACGTCGAGGCGGGCGACAAGGCAGTCGGGCTGATGAAGGCCGCCGTCCGCCGGACCCACCGCCCTGAGGTGCTCGGTGGGCTCGGGGGGTTCGCCGGGCTGTTCGATGCCAGCGCGATCGCCCGGATGACCCGTCCGGTCCTGGCCACCTCCACGGACGGCGTGGGCACCAAGGTCGCCATCGCCCAGGCCCTGGACCTCCACGACACGATCGGCTTCGACCTGGTCGGCATGGTCGTCGACGATCTGGTCGTCTGCGGCGCCGAACCGCTCTTCATGACCGACTACATCGCCACCGGCCGGGTCGTGCCGGAGCGCGTCGCAGCCATCGTCTCCGGCATCGCGACCGCGTGCCAGCAGGCGGGGGTCGCCCTGGTGGGCGGCGAGACGGCAGAGCACCCAGGCCTCCTCGAGGCCGACGAGTACGACGTCGCCGGTGCCGCCACCGGCGTGGTCGAGCACGCCGACCTCCTCGGCCCGCACCGGGTCACCAGCGGTGACGTCGTCCTCGGGCTCGCGTCCAGCGGCCTGCACTCCAACGGCTACTCCCTCGTGCGCCGGGTCGTCGCCGCCGCGGGCTGGCAGCTCGGCCGGCTGGTCCCCGAGTTCGGGCGCACGCTCGGCGAGGAGCTCCTCGAACCGACCAGGGTGTATGCCGCGGACCTCCTCTCGCTCGTGCGCACCGATGGCGTCGACGTGCACGCGCTGAGCCACGTGACCGGAGGAGGGCTCGCGGCGAACCTGGCAAGGGTCCTGCCCGCAGGGGCCTTCGCCCGCGTCGACCGGGCGACCTGGACACCGGCCCCGGTCTTCTCGACCATCGCCCACCTCGGCCGGGTCCCCCGCGCCGACCTCGAGCGCACCCTCAACATGGGAGTGGGCTTCGTCGTCGTTCTCCCCGCCGCCCAGTCCGACCTGGCGATCGACGTGTCGCGCTCGCACGGCATACCCGCCTGGGTCATGGGTGCGGTGAGTGACGAGGTGCACGTCACCCCGGACCCCGGTGCCGAGGTCGTGCGCGGAGCCAAGGGCGTCGAGGGTGGGGCCGTGCAGCTCGTCGGAGCACACCCGAAAACCTGAGCGACACCCGTCGGCGCACCTGCGTAGGGTCCACCCATGATGACGACACTGCCGCAGGCAGACCCTCCCGCCCCCACGACGAGGATCGGTTCGGAGGCCGAGGTCCTCCGCAGCTGGCTGGACTTCCACCGCCAGACCCTGCGCTGGAAGGTGGGTGGCCTCACTCCCGAGCAGGCTGCCACGGCCAGCGTCGACCCCTCGGGGCTGAGCCTGATGGGCCTGGTGCGCCACCTCGCAGACTGCGAGCGGTACTGGTTCCGGGTCGTCGGCGCCGGCCAGGTGACGCTCGACGAGCTCTACCCCCGCGAGGGCGAGGACCTGCTCGAGGCAACGCCGGAGGGCGCCCTGCACGACCTGGCGCAGTTCGAGGAGGAGGTGGCCGCGGCCGACGCCGCGCTCGACGCGGCCGACCTCGACGCGCAGGTGTCCCGGCCGAGCGGCCTGGCCGCCTACTCGTTGCGCTGGGTGCTCATCCACATGGTGGAGGAGTACGCCCGGCACAACGGCCACGCCGACCTCATCCGGGAGCGCATCGACGGGGCCACCGGCGACAGGTGAGGGCGGACCCGCGACCCGGGGAAGCGGCAGGCGTCACTGCCCGCCGGCGGCCCACTTGCCGTACTCGTCGTACTCCCCGTCGTCGGCGCCGTCGACCTCGGAGCTGCGCTCCGGCTCGCGATGCGTCGACGTGGACCCGTGCAGTTCTCGCTCAAGCGCACTCAGGTCGGTGTCGGGAGAGAAGTACTTCAGGTCCCGAGCGACCTTGGTCTGCTTGGCCTTCGCCCGGCCGCGCCCCATGGCGTGACCCCCTCATGCGTCTGCCGGGTAGGCATCACTCAGATCGGAGGACCGTGGGGTCCTTCGAACGTTCGCGGAGCAGCCCCGGGAATCGTGTGTAGTCGTGGGACCAACGCTACCTCAGCGGCGCAGGTTCCGCGTACCAGGGCCGCTCGTGCCGGACGGCCGCTGGCCCTCGCGGGGCGCTCACCGCTGCGGCAGCCACAGGCCACCGGGAGACGCCGCCGCCATGCGCTCCTCGGCGAGGTGCTCTGCCGCCTCGGTCGGCGTGATCCCGTGTCCGTCGGCCCGGCGCAGCACGCCCAGGGTCGCCTCGAAGATCGCCGCCGTGCGGCGCGTGGCCCGCTCGAGGTCGAACCCGTGGAGCTCGTCGGAGACCTGGATGACCCCGCCGGCGTTGACGAGGAAGTCGGGCGCGTAGGTGACCCCGCGCTCCCGGAGCCGGTCAGCCGTGCCCCCGGGCCCCTCGAGGACGAGCTGGTTGTTGGCCCCGCCGCAGACGACCTGCGCCCTGAGCGTCTCCACGGTGAGCTCGTCGAGTGCCCCACCGAGCGCACAGGGGGCGTAGACGTCCAGGGCCGACCGGGTCAGGCTCGCCACGTCCGGGACGACCTCCACCTCGGGGTGGTCGTCGACGAGCGCCGTGAGAGCCCCGCGGTTGACGTCCGTGACGACCACCCGGGCGCCGTCCTCGAGCAGGTGTCTGGCGAGGACGCGGCCGACCTTGCCCACCCCGGCGACGCCGACGGTGCGCCCGCGCAGGGTGGGCTCCCCCCAGACGTGCTCGGCGCAGGCGCGCATCCCCTGGAAGACCCCGTATGCCGTGAGGACACTCGAGTCGCCGGCCCCGCCCTTCGCCGCGGACCGTCCCGTGGCGAACCGCGTCGTCTCGGACACGACGTCCATGTCGGCGACGTAGGTGCCCACGTCGCACGCGGTGACGTACCGGCCGCCGAGGCTCTCCACGAACCGCCCGTAGGCCCGCAAGAGCTCCGGCGTCTTGTCCCTGGACGGGTCTCCGAGGATGACTGCCTTGCCGCCCCCGTGGTCGAGCCCAGCGAGGGCGTTCTTGTAGGTCATGGCGCGGGACAGTCGCAGAACGTCGGCGAGGGCTTCCTCCGGGGAGGCGTAGGGATGAAAGCGCGTACCCCCCAGTCCGGGCCCGAGGGCGGTGCTGTGGAGGCTGATGACCGCTCGCAGCCCGGTGGCCCGGTTGTGGCAGAAGGTGACCTGCTCATGTTCAGCGGCGAAGGGCGTCGGTTGGCCGTCGATCGAATCGGTCATGGCGTGGCTCCATCGGGACGGGTTTCGGCGGAGGTGGCGGTCGGTTCGCCCGCCACCACCACCCTAGGGAAGGGCTGGCGGCCCTCATGAAACACGCGAAAGAGATCCCGGCGGAGAAATCGGGCAAACCGGGGTCCAATCGGCCCCAGACGATGTAGTTTGGTCCTGGGGAACGAGCACGGTGGGGGCACCGGTGCAGGCAATGAATGCGGGGAGAGAATGGCCATGTCCATCGACGGACAGAATCACGAGAAGCTGCTGACGCCTGCGGAGGTGGCTGCGATGTTCCGCGTCGACCCGAAGACGGTGACGCGGTGGGCCAAGGCCGGCAAGCTGACGGCGATCCGGACCCTGGGCGGTCACCGACGATACCGCCAGAGCGAGGTCAACCGGCTCCTCGGACCCTGACTCGCCGCCCGGACCAACGCGACGCAGGGACGAGTCCCGTTACGCTGGCTTGGTGAGACACACCGCCGAGGGGGAGCAGGCCGCGCAGGCGAGCGCCCACAAGCCTGCCACGGCGCACGAGGTCCGTCCCCAGTGGATCGCCATCACGCCGGGCAGCGCCAAGCGCACCGGCATCACCGTCATCCTGTTGGTCGCCGCCCTGTGGGTCGGTGCGTGGGTCTTCGGCGCCCTGAGCTCGTTCCTCTTCCTCCTGCTGCTGTCCTGGTTGATCTCGATCGCCATGGAGCCTCCGGTCCTGTGGCTGCTGCGACACGGCATCCGCAAGCGGGGTCTGGCGACCGGCATCGTCATGCTGGTCTTCCTGCTCATCGTCGGTGCAACGACGGCCCTTTTCGGGCAGGTCTTCCTCGCGCAGGCATCCGACCTCGGGCGGCAGCTCCCCGGCGCCGTCACGCAGGCGCTCGACTGGGTCAATGCCACCTTCCACACCGAGATCGACGTCGCGAAGATCCAGACGTCCATGAGCCTGTCCCCGGACCGGCTCGGTGAGCTCGCCGGCCGCTACGGGGGGGGGATCCTCGGGGTCTTCGGGTCGGTGCTGACCTTCATCTTCGACGCGGTGACGATCCTCGTCTTCGCCTACTACCTCTCGGCAGACAGCCCGCGGCTGCGCCAGGCGATTGGGTCATGGCTCCAGCCGCGCTACCAGCGGGTCCTGACGACGGTGTGGACCATCGCCGTCGAGAAGACCGGCGGCTACGTCATCTCGAAGCTCATGCTCGCCGGACTCTCTGCCTCCTTCCACGCGTTGTTCTTCTGGTTCATCGACGTACCGTTCTGGCTGCCGCTCGGGCTGCTGGCCGGCATCGTCGGTCAGTTCATCCCGACGATCGGCACCTACATAGGCGTGCTCCTGCCCGCGTTGTTCTCGCTGCTGACCAACCCTGTCAACGCCGTCTGGATCGCCCTCTTCGCGACCGTCTACCAACAGCTGGAGAACTACGTCTTCACACCGAGGATCAGCAAGCGCACGATGGACGTCCATCCCGCCATCGCCCTCGGATCGGTCTTCGTCGGTGCCGCGCTCTTCGGCGCGATCGGCGCGATCATCGGCATCCCGGTCGCCGCGGCCGCGCTGACCATCGTGGACACGTTCCGGCGCCGGTACGACCTGCTTCCCGAGCTCGCCGAGCTCGAGGTCATCGACGACGGCGACGGTGAGCCCGAGCTCATCGACGTGGATGGAAAGGACAGTGTGCCCGAGGTCGTGGGCGTGAGCGAGGACGAAGCTCGCGCGTCGCAGAATGACCCGGCTGCCCGGTGGGTCTCGAAGGAAGCCACCCCGCACGCCTGAAGCCGTTCGCAGGCTCAGTCCCTTCGTGCCTCAGTGCCTCCGTGCGCGCGGTGCCCTCAGTGGCGGTGCAGGTTGTCCGGCTGGCGCGAGTCGCCCGGGTGCTCCAGACCCGGCACGAGCCTCACCCGCTGATGAGTGGCTCGGGCGAGCCAGCGCGAGAAGGCGTCCATCCGCGCGGAGGTGAGCAGCTCCTCGAGGCTCCACACCGGGCTGCCCGCGTCGGTGAGACCGACCCGGCCCGCCGACTCGACGGCGCGGACGGAGAGTCGCACGTCCTCGGTGAGGACCAGGGCGGCGCGGCGCACCGCTGGGTTGGCCGACCAGGCGGCGGCAACGATCGAGCCCAGGGCGACCGCGTCGGCGCGCGACGGCATACCGGGCGGTTCCTCGCCGGTCCAGTCGACGCCTCGAGTGGTGAGCTCGGCGGCGCAGAGCCGCTCGACGATGAGGACGTGGGCCACCCACCGGCGCAGCTGGCGGCCCTCGCGGGTGTCGGCCCCGGGCAGGACGCAGGCCCGGTCCGACGCCCGCAGGTCGGCCATCCGCGAGTCCACCTCGACCGTGGAAAGGGGGCGGCCGCACAGCCACGCGGCCACCTCGTCCGGCTCGGTCCGGTCCGCGTGCCGCGGGGAGGCCGGCGGCGGCTGCGTCGCCGTCACCGGGTCACCTCGAGGCGGACGGTGTCGAGGTAGAGCGCGCGGCCGAACCACATGATCTTGGGCATCAGCCAGGAGTGGCCGGGGAGCGCGTCGGCCGGCGGGCGCACCACGATTTCGGCCTTCGTGCTGGTGCCGGGCCCGACGACCACCGCCCGCACGGCATCCTCGATCCACTCCCACGTCCCCCAGGGGGAGGCGATCTGGATCTCGCCGCGGACCTCGGACAGCGTCCGGTTGTGCACGGTGACCGTGAGGGTCGTGTCGCGGCCGGGCGACAGGACGAGCGACGTCGCCGAGAGGTGGACGTCAAGGCCCGTGGGTCGCGGGGAGTCCGTGTCGACCGCGCCCGACTGCACGTTGCGGGTCAGGTCCTCCGCCGAGGGGAGGGCGAAGCCGATGGTGTCCGACACGGCGCTGGAGTTGCCCACGAAGACCGTCGACACGTCCTCGACGACCGCGACGGCGGCACCGCCCGCCAGCGACGCGGCTGCCGGCGTCACCTGGGCGGCGACGGAATACTGCCCAGCCTCGACGCCTTTCGGCACGTCGACCCAGGACCGGAACACCGCGTGGCCGAGGGGCGCGAGCGTCGTGGTGAACTGCGGCGTCGACGCGGTCCAGCCCGCGGGCAGCTCCAGCGCCGCAGCGACCTCCACGGGGGAGTCGACGTACTGGTTGGCCACGACGAGGGTGACCTCGAAGCGCGTGCCGGCAGGGCACCGGGCGAGCACCGGCGTGAGCGAGGCGGCCACCGGGAGGTATCCCATGGGTGCCGGTCCACGGTTGTGCAGCCAGTAGCGGCCGAACGTCGGCTGGGCGACCTCCCGGTCGACTCCCAGCACCTGGTTGCTCGACCCCTGCAGCGCGGGCCGGGCGAGGCTGACCACGAGGGTCTCGATGGCGCTGCCGCCCAGGTCGACGTCGAAGGCGCCGTCGGTGACGTCGAGCTCCTCTCCGGGGACCTCGAGCAGGTCGGCGCGGAAGGCGGAGGCCACCGGAGTGGTCGGGAGGCTGACGTGCGCCCTCGAGCCGCGTCCGGTGGTCTCGACGAGGCGCAGGGTCGCGGCTCGACACGGGTCGCTCGGCGTCGACGAGCCGTTGGCCACCGGGTTGCCTGCGGCCTTGAGGGTGGAGACGAGGACGTCGCGAGCCGGCTCGACGGTGAGGAGCGAGTGGACGGCCGGAAGGTCGCCGGCCGAGCTGTCGGCGGAGACCGGCAGGAACGGGGTCGAGAACTCCTGGCCGCGGGCGGGAAGCGTCGCATCCCGCCAGTCGCCGGAGCTGCTGACGAGGGCGTAGTGGAACTCGTGCGTCCAGTGCTGGAGCTGGAAGGCCGAACCGTCGGGGGCGGTCCGCCGTGGTGGGTCGATCCACACACCCGACGGCCACCCGGTGCAGGAGCGCATCAGCGACAGGTTGAGCGCACCCTGCGGGTCCACGGCAAACCCGGGCAGCCCATAGGTGAGCAGGGCCACGGTGCCGTCCTCGTGCCGCTCGACGTCACGCCCACCGGCCACGACGGCTCGGATCCGACACTGCCGCAGCTCCTCGACGACCCCTGCGACGTCACGCACGACCAGCGTCGCAAGGGCGTCGAGATCCCGCACGTCGGCGTTCGGCACCCAGACCTCGACCAACGGCTTGGCCGCGGGGACGAGCACGGAGCCCTCGGAGGGCAGTTCGCCCACCCGGCGCACCAGCTCCTCGAGAAGCACGTGGTCGCGGTCGGCGACGAGGATGCGGATGTCGGGGAGGTTGGAGTCGGTGTCGAGCCGGCCATACCGGGCTCCGGACGCTCGGGACGTCGTGGCAGTGACCCCCACGCGGGCCAGGGCCACGACGAGGTCGCGCACGCTCGAGGAGTCGGCGCCGTCTGCGAGGACGACCTCGGCGACCGCCATGGCGCGAGCACCCACGCAGGTGCCTGACCCGTCGACGAGGTCGACCCGAGCGGTCGTCCCGATCCCGAACCACGTGTTGGCCGGGTTGTCGAGCGTCCAGGGGGCGGTTTCGGTGTCGACCTCGATCAGCCCGAACCCGCGGCCGATGACCGCCCCGGCGACCTCGCTCACGGGCAGGGCGCCGGGCTGGTCGACGGGAAAGCGGACGCGGACGAGCCGGTCGGACTGCTCGTGGTCGAGGACGCGGGTGACGAAGCCCACCCGGTCGAGGCCGTCGACCAGGGTCACGACCTGTTCGTAGGAGACGCCGTCGACCTCTCCGCGTGAGACGATCCGGCGCCCGATCGCGCTCTCCTGCACGCTCACCACGGCCGGGGCTCCGGCCGCGCCGACCACCCTGCCGTTGGGCAGCAGGTGCCACGGCCCCTCCCCGAACGTCGGGTGCTGGTCGTACTCCTCGTAGACGCGAAGCTCGTTGGCCGGCCCGGTGAGCAGCTCGGCGTCGCGCCGCTTGTCACGCAGGCTGGCGAGGGTCCCGCCCCGCTCGGGGTCTGCGGTGACGACGAAGAGGTCGTTCTCGATCGTCGGCGTCCCGTCGGGGACGTCGCGCCAACCGCCCGGTTCCTCACCGTCCACGAGCCGGTAGCTGCGCCACCCCATCGAGGGGACGGCTCGGGCCACGAACCGCAGGACTCCCGGGGCCTCGAGGACGGCCGGGACGTCCGTGCCGGTGTCGTCGACCACTCGCACCACAGCGGTGGTCTCCAGCTCGACCCGGACGACGTCCGTCCGCTCGAAGGCCAGGGTGTTGAGCACGACGAGCGCCGATCCGTCCCCCGTCGTGTCGACGCGGGCCACGAGGGATGCCGCGGCGGCGTCGCGCGCGGCGGCGGCAAGGTCGTGCGCCTCGCGCCAGCCGGTGAGCAGGTCGATGTAGACCTGGTCGGACTCGGAGCCGGTGATCGCGTCGTGGTGGGCGCCGTAGGCGAGCTGGCGCCACACCTTGTCGAGGGCCGCCTCGGGATACCGGCCCTCACCGAGCAGGCCGGCGAAGGTCGAGAGCCGCTCCGCGTCGACGGCGGCCATCTCGGCGGCCCGCTGGCCCTGCTTGGTGTCGATGTAGGAGACGTCCTTACCGGTGTAGACCGGGTTCATGTCCCGCGTCTGCGGCGACGGGCTGCGCCCACCCTCGGCGAGCCCGTCGCGGACACGGTCCATGAACATCCTCGTGGTCCCGCAGATGAACCGCGGCCACACGTATGCCGTGTTCCACCAACGATGCACCTCGGTCACCCAGTTGTTCGGGGGGCAGTAGTCGCCGCCGACCGGCAGGAGGACGGTCCGGGTCGAGGCGACCGGCCTGAGGACCTCGAAGAGCTGGTAGGCGACGTCGCCGGCCGCCTCGACCGTCGGCGCGTTCTGCATCTCCCAGCCGGGCCCGTAGTGGTCCGGCATGTAGTGGGTCAGCACGCCGTCCCCGCTCGGCGAGATCCACTCGAACTCGCTCTCGAACTGCATGACGCCGATGTCGCCGGTGCGGTCCTGGTCCCAGTGCTGGCGCAGTGGTCCCCACTGGTGGTGCGGTCCGCGGGCCCAGGCGCTCCCCGTCATGCCGGCTCCGGCGACGAGCCCCGGGAACTGGGGGTCGTGGCCGAAGACGTCGAGCTGCCAGGCAGTGCGGGGGTCACCGCCGAGGACGTCGCGCTGGTAGCCGATCCCGTAGACGAGGTTACGGATCGTCGTCTCGCTGCCGGTGAGGTTGGTGTTGGGCTCGTTGTAGGTGCCGCCGACCAACTCGACGCGGCCCTCCCGCATGAGCCGTCGCAGCACGGCGCGCTGCTGGGGAAACGTGTCGAAGTAGGGCTTGAGGTAGTCGACCTCGGCGAGGACGAAGTGGTAGTCGGGGTCGCGCACGGCGAGCTTGAGGTGCGCCTCGACGAGGGCGAACGCGTTGTGCAGGAAGGACGGTCGCGTCGTCCAGTCCGAGCCGAGGAGATCCCAGCCCGTCGTGTAGGACGCCTGCGTGTTCCACCACACCGGGTCGTAGTGGAAGTGCGAGACCATGACCATGGTCCAGCCCGGCTCGGCCACGACGACCTCACCACTCGCCGTCGCCGTCGCGCCCCGCTCGGTCGTCGCGGTGACGTCGACGGCGATGGAGGCGCCGGGCCGGGCGTCGCCGGCGAGGTCCAGGGCCACCTCGGCGCGCACGGACCCGTCCCCCGTAGGGATGCTCAAGGACCCGACCACCCCGTCACCGGAGACGACGAGCTCGACTGTCCCGTCCGGCATACCGCGCTCGAGACCGACGTGGAGCACCTGACGCGGCGCCTCCTTTGTCCCGACGAAGCGCTCGGTGGATGTCACGGAGGCGATGCTGACCGACACGAAGGTGCTCTCCTGGGAAGATGGGGCGTGGATGGCGACCATGTCCGCTCGGCTCCCACGACCCGGCTCGGACTGGGCCTGTGCCTCGGGACGGTCCAAACCGTATGCCGTGACGCGCCTTCCGGGGCGGCAGCGGGGCCGGTCGCCGGCCGTTTCCTTGACCACGCCGGGACACTTCAGCAGTTGTCCGGCGGCCGACCGAGGACCCGGTCGAGGAAGGCGTTGCCGAACGTGTTCTCGGGGTCGACGCGTGCCCGGAGCGCCCGGAAGTCATCGAGGCGGGGGTAGAGGCGAGCCAGGTCCCCGGCGGTCGCCGCGAAGCACTTGCCCCAGTGCGGCCGGGCGCCGAGCGGCAGGAGGACGTCCTCGAGAGCCGGCAGCACGGCATACACCTGGTCGGGGCGCCGCTCCCAGGTGAGGTGCAGGGCGATCGTGTCCGCGCCGTAGGAGCCGCTGAGCCACAGCGTGTCACGTGCCACGGAACGGATCTCGGCCGTCTGCAGGACCGGCGCGAGGCGCTCGCCGAGCCCCCGGACGGCCTCGAGTGCCGTCCCGGCGTGCGGGCGAGGGATGAGGTACTCCGTCTGGAGCTCTTCCCCCCGGCTCGGCGTGAACTCCATCCGGTAGTGGGGCAGCCGGTCCAGCCACGGTCCGGGCACTCCCAGCTGGGCGGTCAGCGCGTCGGTCGGGGCGCCCAGCAGCATGGGCGTGGTGCGGACGGCCCGGGTCGCACCGCAGAGATTGTCGGGTGGAGTCGTTTCACGGCTCTTGAGCCACACCTGGGCGATGGTGTCGCCGCGCAGGTCGGTCACGAGGCTGACGCTGTAGGCGCTCGCCATGACCTCGTCGAGGTTCCTGAGAGCGACATCCCAGGCCAGTCCGAGGTAGACGTCCTGGCGGACGTCGAAGGTGGGCTCGATGTCGAGGGTGAGCCGCGCCACGACCCCGAGCGCACCGAGGGCCACGACGCTCCCGTCGAAGTCGTCGTCCCTCCGGGCGACGTGCCGCAGCGTGCCGTCCGGGCCGACGACGTCCATCGCGCGGACCGCCGCCGCCAGCGAGGGGTTGCTGTCGCCCGAGCCGTGCGTCGACGTGGCCACCGCCCCGGCGACGGAGATGTGGGGCAGGGACGCGAGGTTGCGCAACGCCCACCCGTGCCGCTGCAACCACACGGCAAGCTCGCCGTATCGCGCCCCGCCCCCGATGCTCACGGTCGCAGCACGCTCGTCGATGACGGGGTCGGCCGGCAGGTCCTCGAGGGAGACGAGGATGCCCTCGGTGTCGCCGATGTCGGTGAAGGAGTGCCTTGAGCCGAGGGCGCGCACCCTCCTGGCGCGGGCCACGACGCTCTGGAGCTCGACGATGTTACTGGGCCGCTCGAGGCTCGACGCGATGTAGCGGTGGTTGCCCGCCCAGTTGGTCAGCACGCCTCATCCTCGCGGACGTGGCCTGCGGCTGGGCCGGCGTCCGTCGCTTCCGGTGCCATGGGTGGCTCGCTGCCCGGAGACCCCGTGCTGTGGGGTACGACTCGCCACCCGGCTTGCCCGAGGAGTATCCGGTCCTCGGCCTGGCTCAGTCCTATGCCTTGGTCGGGGCAGCAGCTGCTCAGCTTTGAGAAGGTCGACGACCTGTTCGAGGCGCTGACCTCGGTCGCGGTCAGGCAGGTGGAGGCGTTCACGCCGTGGGCGCAGACCGTCGGCCTCCTGCTGGCGACGCACGGGGCGTTGGCCCTGGCCAAGGCCCGAGCGCGGGAACGCAGTGAGCACCTGAACCGGGCCCTGGTGTCCAACCGCGAGATCGGACACCAACCGCAAGCTCGCCGACCTCGCGGCCGGGATCGCCCGGACAGCCCGTCCTCCCGCTCTGGGTTCCTTGAGCCGCAACAGGACCTGACAGCCCGCAGTGGTGCTCGTCGCGGTGAAGCCGCCAGGGGAAGGGCGATGACGCCTACTGTGCGGGTCCAGCAGCCCTCAATGGTCTCGGGGAGGGCGACGACCGTCATGCCGATAGCAGCTGGGGAAAGCCCAGCTTGGTGATCACGCCCCGGGAGGCTGGAGCCAGCCCACGACTCCAGTTGGCTCGGGCGCGCCGGGGCCTGCCGGCATACATGGCTCGATCGCGGTCACGCTGGTGGTAGCCGCAGGGTGTCGTCGCCAGGGCGTTCGGCCGTGCTGATGGTGAACGGGCGGTGCGGGTCGTCGTGCCGGCGATCAACGACTCTGCGGGCGTCCAACGCATTCATCGCGGCGGCGTGCAGGCTGGGAGCGTCGCTGCTGGGGTGCAGCAACAGGAGACGTGCACCGGTCGCGAGCGCCGGAACCACCCCCGCCATCGCCTCTGCGACGCGTCGCGCTCCTCCCAGGTAGTACAACACCTCGCTCACCACCAGGAGGTCGGCCTTCGGGCGTTGCCCCCACGTGCGGTCAATGCCAGCAGCGTCGGCGAGCAGGAACTCGCAGTTGGCAAGGAGGTGGGTGCGCCGCCGGGCGCTCTGCAGCGCGGCTGGCGACAGATCCACCCCAACCACTTGGGCCCTTGGGAACGCCGTGGCAAGCCTCCAGGTCAGGTGTCCTTGGGCGCATCCGAGTTCGATGATTACCCTTGGATCCTGAGTGATCGCTGCCAGGAGCGCCTGCGCCTTCTGGCCTTCATAGGGCATCTCCTGATAGCGCCACGGGTCCTCGGCAGCGAAGATGTTCTCGAAGATCAGACGGCGCAGCCCGTCACGCATGGCCACTGGCGCGGCCGCGATCAGTGCAAAGAACCCTCGGTGCGCCAGCCGTCCCAAGACCGGGTCGGTAGGTGTGATCTGCCGTTGCCAGCCTCTGGCCAGCATCAAGCTATCCACCGAGACGCCCTGTGTGCAGTGGTGACTGGGCAGGTGCCCATGAGCCGGAGCAGGCAGCGTTCTCTGGTGGATGCAGCACCGAACCCGGTCCCGATCAGCATGGCATATGCCGTTCGAGCGCCGCTACCCCAACAGCAACGGTGGTGGCTTGGGTATACCGGTGGCGTAGGAGATGACGGGCCATGGGAGTGGTGTCATGCCTTCCGTGTCGGAATCTGTCGTAGCCGGCGGGGCACTCAACGTCCTTACACCTACAGCGTGCCGTTACCCTAACCCTACAATGTGTAGGGTTCAACACAGCGGGTGCCGTCCGCGATAACGGTGCTTCGTCGTCGGCTTGGGAGCTCAGCAGCGGCCCACGCCGGGACTCGCCGACCCCCAAGGACCGTCGTCAGGGGAACCACACTACAAACCGCAGTTCAGCACGTGCCAACTACGGTTCGAGAGGTGGCCAGGGGCGGGGTCGAACCGCCGACCTTCCGATTTTCAGGCGTAGACGTAACCGCAGGTCAGGGGCCGGTTCGAGGCGGTCGTGCCCCCAAACGTGCCCTATCTCTACCTCAGCCGAACGGGCAACCTCGCCGCGTCACCGTGGCTCCATGTCAGACAGAGCCGTCGCAATCGCCGCATCGCGACCCTCGACCGCGTGCATGTACCGCTGAGCCGCGGCGTTGGACGAGTGCCCGAGTCGCTTCTTCAGATTGACCAGGCTCGCCCCGGTGGCAGCTGCGAGGCTCTGGCCGGTGTGGCGCAAGTCGTGGAACGACAGGGACACACCGACCTTGGTACGAGCCCGGACGAACGCTTGGTAGACGGCGTTTCCGCGCATCCGCTTCCCGTCGCGACCCACACAGAAGAACTCAGGCCCAGCGAAGTCATCGTGATGTTTGCTCAGGATCGCAAGCACGTGAGGCGGCACCGAGACGGTTCGCTTGCCCGCATCACTCTTGGGGTCCTTCTCGAACTTCTCCGAAGATTCCAGCAGCTCGACCCAGTTCTTGTAGACGGACACCCGGCCAGCGACGAGGTCGACATCGACCGTTCTCAGGGCGCATACCTCTCCACGACGCAGTCCGCACCAGGCCGCCAGCACCACCGGAGCGCGGTAGCGAGGCGTGATCGCCTCGAGCAACGCGGCGACCTGCTGCGGCGTGGCTATCCCCCGCTCGGGCGACTTTTGCGAACCCGCGCCGGGAATCTGGCAAGGGTTCCGGAGCAACACCCCGTCAGCAACCGCGACGTTCAGGACCGACCGCAGCAACCGGTAGGACTGACTGATCGACGTGCGTCCTCCGACACCACGCAGCGCTTTGGCATGCCAGGTGCGGACGACTGGCGGAGTGATCCCGACAATTGGCATGTCCAACAGGTCGCGCATGTGCAGCCGCATGTTCCTGCGACAGGTCACGGCCCAGCGTCGGCCAGCCCGCGGGTTCTCGTCGAGGTACGCCTCACAGCACTCCCGAAGCGTTCGCCGGCCCCCGCCGTCATCGGGAAGCCAAAGACCCCGCTTGATGTCGCTGGCGATCCGGTCGAGGTACCTCTGACCGTCCGCCTCAGTGCGGAAGGTCTGCGGTACCGTCTGCCGCCTCCCGGTCGGGTCGACGAAACGTGCCTGATGCTTACCAGATGGCAGCCGGCGCACCGACCCGAACCGGCGCCGAGCCATTAGGCGGCGCTCCCTCTGCCCAGCGTGATTGGCTCAACCGTCTGCTGCACAACGTATGCAGCCAATGCGGACTCGGGGATCCGCACATGGCGACCCACACGCACGAAGCGAATCCTGCGCTCAGAGATCAGGCGCCGAGGGAACCGCTCCGTCGTGCCGAGCATCACCGCCGCCTCATCCACATTCAGTAGCCGATCCATCCCCGCTCCCTCCCCTTAGTTTCGCGTCGACGGTTGCCGAGTTGGTGTCCACAGGTGGTGAGCCGCGTTGCGCGGCGACGGCCTTGGCCGTCTCGTACTGCGCCCGCCAGGTGTTGGCTTGCCGGAGTGAGGCGGCGATGACGGCGACGTAGGTGGTCTCGTCGGGGGCGGAGTCGGTCCACACGAACCGGGGGCTGCCATCAGGCAGGGTGCGGTCGGCGGCGAGCCGGTCCGCGTCTGGGGCTTCGATGCCGGCGGCGGCTGGCACCTGAGCGACGACCTCGCGCCGGCCGCCGAGGCCGAGGTTCTCCCGGTCGTGCGCCGGCGAGGCACACATGCCGGGGACCAGGCCAGGGCCGGCGTCTTCGGGGGTGACACAGTACCGCAGCCTGACCTCGGGGGGGCAGGGAGCTTTCGGGTTCATCGCAGCCGGGGAGCATCTGGAAGTAACGAGGCGCTGTGCTGCAGCTGGTCGATGTAGCTCTGGACGTCGTCCAGTGTGTAGCGGAGATAGCGCCCCACCCGGAAGGCCCTTGGTCCCTGCGGAGCCCCTGGGGATGACAGGGACTGCCACCGGTACAAGGTGGCCCTCGGGACGCCGAGGAGGTACGCCACCTCGTTGACCCCTAGGAGGGGTCGCAGATCGAGGTTGATCGCACCCTCGACGTCCCGTGGGCTGTTGGTTCCTGAACCCTTGCTGGCTGGTTGTCGGAGCATGTTCTCGCCTCTCAAGAAGGTGAAGTCCTACATGCCGGTAAGCACCGGGGACCGTTTGGGCTCGACATCCTGATCCTGAACGTCTCACCATCCGAGACAGGCCGATTGTTGTCTGAGCGAGGCGGGGCGCTTGCGGGTGGGGCCAGACATCTTGACGAAACCCAGTCGGGTCACCCATGTCCGCACCTGTCCGGCCGCTGCGGTACGGGTTGTGGTTCCGGCGATGAGGTTGACGATGACTTCGTGGCTGGTCAGTGGCTGGCCGCGCCAGTTCATCGAGATCTGGCTGAACAGCCGGTGTTCAACCTTGTTCCACTTGGAGGTGCCCGGCGGGAAGTGGCAGACGGTGATCACCAGGGCGGTTTCGGTCGCCAGCTGGGCCAGTTCACGTTTCCACAGCTGTAGCCGGTACCCGTTGGAGCCTCCGCCATCCGCGGTGATCAGGAGCCGGTCGGCGTGGGGGTAGGCGGGTCGGCCGACCTTGTCCCACCAGCGGCGGATCGACTCGACCGCGAACTCGCCAGTGTCGTGGTCGGATCCGACCGACACCCACCCGCTGTTGGCCGCTAAGTCGTACACTCCGTACGGGGTGACCTTGCCGAGGTCGCCCTTGAAGTCATAGACGTTGGTCTGCACCGGCTCACCGGCCGGCCGGTACTCTTTGCCGCCGTTCTTGTAGTTGCCGACGAGCTCCTTCTTCTTCCCGTCGACACTGATCACTGGCTGTCCGGCGGCGATGTGCTCCTCGGCCGCAGCGTTGATATGGGCGAACTGGGCATCCCGGTCGGGATGTCCTCCACCCTCGATCGTCTTGGCGTTGCCCTGCAGGCTGAAGTTCTCCTCCCGCAGCAGCGCCGCCACGGTCGGCGCGGACACCCTGTGGCCGCGCCCGGTGAGCTCGTCGGCCAGGTGGCGCAGGCTCTTGGTCGTCCACCGCAGCGGCGACATCGGCTCGCCACGTGACTCGGGCTCGACCAGAGCCAGCAGTGCCGCTTTCACTCCGGGATCGGTCTTGGTCACACTCTTGCGACCACCACCGACGTGTCGTGTCCGCCCCAGCGGCTCACCCCCAGCCTCCAGCTCGCTCACCCCGGCAGTGACCGTAACCCGGCTCACTCCCGCGGCCCGAGCCACCACAGCGATCCCACCATGGCCCAGCACGCGAGCCTCAGCCCCCATCGTCAACCGTCGCTGACGCTCATCCAGATGCGGAAACAACGCCGTGAACTTCGCCGCCAACGACTCCTCGACCCCCATAGCAACCGGCATAGCACAGCAATGACACCCAAAAACAAAAAGTACAAGTTATTTATTTACGTGTCCTTAGATGACCTCG
>JAABUJ010002944.1_pt1 | contig 19984 bp, 20 predicted proteins | sample 5559131 | NCBI WGS metagenome assembly JAABUJ01 (sample SAMN10711875, study PRJNA513366) | rock metagenome | isolation source: Antarctica rocks | place: Antarctica: Victoria Land, Mt New Zealand nord | collected 2016-01-07 | reverse complement strand
GATTTGCGCACTGCCTTTGAGAAAACTTTGCGCTTCCTCATCAGCTTCGCTTTGGTCTCCTTCTTTTGAGGAGGTTGCACGGCTGCCTGTGCTGGCAAAAGCATCCACGTAGATTGTCGTGAAATACTGCGCTTTTACGTTTTTGTCAAATATCTTGGTGTAGGCCCTCAAGTATTTGTCCAAACGTTGTAGTTTGTCTTCTGTCCAATCGCCGCCAAATGATTCAACCTTTGTCATTTTCTGTGCTTGCTCCTAACTCAGGTAGATGCGATTGTATTATTACACATAGCGAACGCATATTCGTCAACATAAACTACTTTTCTACTGGAGCAAGATTGCAGTGTAGACAAAGAGTTTCTTGCTGTAGCAGGCTAATCCAACTTGATTGTCTACGTTTTCATCTTTTTTCCTGATCAACACGCAAGCACTATACAAAAAACTGCCCCATCCTACTCTTGCATGAGAGAAGGATAGGGTGCAAGGTTCGTAATTATTAGCCGGAAAGGCCGCTGAGCAGATTTGCGCCGTTGAATAATCTCCATCCCGTCGCATCATCGTCGCTGGTCATGGCGGGGTAGTAAAGCTTCCTGCTGCCGTCGGCGATGTCATGAAAGTCATGCGGTACATCTTCTTTTTCGGGCTTCAAGCATTGCAACTTTCAAAGACGGGCGGCACTGCCTCGCGGAAAACAATTATAGCGCAAATGCTGCGTCTGTAACGGTTTAGGCATTGTGGCGGCGTTCTCAACGCGTTTAGAGCGCACACCAACGACGGAACAATTTTATCCGACGTTGGTTATGGCTCGGTACGCCTGTGATAGGCCTGACCAAAGCGCAGGCAAGGCCGATGCCGGCAAAGAGCGCCCTGGCGGCGGCGCGCGTGGTCAGTCCTGCGCGTCCGACACGACCCGCTCAATGCGCGGGTCGGGAACCAGCCACATCAGCGCGACCGCGACATACAACGTGTCTGCCAGCCAGGGACGCACCCACACCAGCACAATCGCAAGCAGGTAAAGCGCCGGGCTGAGCTTGCCTTTGATGTCTGACCCTACGGCAGACGCTAGGGTGGACTGCTTGCCTTGAAGAGCAATAATCTGCCGCTGAAGCAGCCAGTACGCCAGCCCTGCCCGCAGCAGCGCCAGGCCATAAACCGCCGTGGGGGCGGGCGCAAAGCGATTGTCGCCCAGCCACACCGTCACAAACGGCACCAGGGACAGCCAGAACAGCAGGTGCAGGTTGGCCCACAGAATGGCTCCATTCACCCGCTCGGTGACCGCGAACATATGGTGATGGTTGTTCCAGTAGATGCCGATGTAGACAAAGCTCAGGACGTAGCTGAGAAAGACGGGGAGGAGAGGACGCAGCGCACCCAGCGTGCTGCCGTGCGGCACCTTAAGTTCCAGCACCAGGATCGTGATGATGACGGCAATGACGCCATCGCTGAACGCTGTCAGCCGTTCTTTGTTCATCAGTGCCCTCCATTGTGCGCCTTGCAAAGCAGCCGTCCGAACCGAATGCCCGGTTAGCCGCGCAGTTCCATGCAAAGAATACCCCCCCTGAAGCGCGTTTGTGTGAATGGCCCATTGTGTGAATGGCGGATTGCTGTCCACGCGTGCAGGCTGATTTGGGGCGGCGTCGTTGTGCTGCAAAGGCATCGCCAACGCGCTTTCACGCGTTGTTGAAACGCGCTGGAAACGCTGGTAATTCTCCTGAAGGACGGGCGTGCTGCAAAAACAGCGCGGCCTGCACAGGAGCAGGGAACGCTGCCGTCAGAGCGCGGCCATATTTGCGGGAAGAACGCCTGCACCTGCCGAGCAGGGCAGCCCACAGGGATGTTTCCCTGCACCGAACTCAATGCCTGTGGTGGTCGGCGTGATGGGAATGGGTGTTTGGGGGGGTGGAAGCGTGGTGGGAGTGGCCTTCGTGCGCCATTCCGCGCTGCCCGCGAAAATGCACCACGGTGAGAAATGCGGCGACGGCAATGGCAGCGATGTCCAGCCAGGTGGTGTAGTTCCAGGCGAAGCGGGCGTGCGAAATTGCGCTGGCCGGGCGCGGCCCGGTGGGGACAAGGTGCAGGAGGCTGAACAGGCCGTCCACAGCCAGGCCCGCCACCACCATGGACGCAAACAAAACCAGCGTGATGTAAGCCGCCGCCCGGCGTCCATAGTACTTGCCGTAAATCACAACAAGCGGGACGACAATCAGGTCGGCGTAGATAAACGACACGACGCCGCCGAAGCTGATGCCGCCTGACCACAAGATGCTCGCCAGCGGAATGTTGCCGATAGAGCAGACAAACGACAAAAGCGCGATAATCGGCCCCGCAACGGCGTTCTCCAGGAGGCGCAGCGGCGTGGAGCCGGAGCCTGTCAGGAACAGCGCGCGCCAAACGTGATTTGGCACCAGCACGGCCAGAAGACCCGCAATCACAAAGCCGATCAGCATCTCTTTCCAGAGCATGGACCAATCCATTGCAAACGCACTCGCCACGCGGGCCAGCCTGCTGCCCCCGGCCCCAGGGTCGTGCTGATGGCCGCCGTCGGTTTCGGGGTGCGCCCGCGCCTCGTCTTCCAGGCCCGCTGGCAAAGTCAGCCTGACCAGCAGCCACATGACTCCAATCAAGATGAATGCCCCGACAAACTCGGCCAGCACAAACCGCCAGCCCATCAAAATCCACAAAACAATGCCCAATTCCAGGACAAGATTGGTGGACGCGAACATAAAGGCCAATGTCGGCACCAGCGCCGCGCCCTTCTTGAAGGCGGAGCGGGCGGCAGCAACAGCGGCGTAGGAGCAGGACGACGAGGCCCCGCCAAATAAAGTCGCCAGCGCGACCGAGCGGAAACTGGTCCTGCCGAACTCGCGCGTCATGCGCTCTTTGCTGACAAAGACTTGCAGCACGGCGCTGAGGGCAAAGCCGAGCACCAAGGCCCACAGCACTTCCCAAAACATCGCCGCCGATTCATACAAACTTTTGCCAAGCCAGGACATTTCAATTGTGCTTTTGCCAAGCCAGGACATGTCAATCGTGCTTTCTGCGCTACAGCCGCGCGGTCTTCAGGCGCAGCGAGTTGGTCACCACCGTCACGCTGGAAAACGCCATGGCGAGAGCCGCCAGCATCGGGTCAAGCCTGCCGGACGCGGCCAGCGGGACGCCGATGATGTTGAAGACAAACGCCCAGAACAAGTTTTGGCGAATAATCTTCATCGTGCGCCGCGACAGCAGGATGGCATCGGCGACGCCGCCCAGATCGGCCCGCAGCAGGGTAATGTCGGCGGCTTCCATCGCCACATCAGACGCCCGGCCCATCGCGATTCCCAAGTCGGCCTGCGCTAAGGCGGGGGCATCGTTGACGCCATCGCCCACCATTGCCACCTTTTGCTTGCCGCCATCCTGCCAGTGCTTGATGGCTGCCGCCTTGCCGTCCGGCCTGATGCCCGCCTCCACTTCACGGATGCCCACCTGCGTTGCCACTGCCTGCGCCACGCGCGCACTATCGCCCGAAAGCAGGGCCACGCTCAAGCCCATGGCCTGCAAGCGGGCCACAGCCTCTTTCGCGCCCGCGCGCACCGTGTCGGCAACCGCCACAATGCCCGCCTCTTCGCCTCCCACAGCCACCAGAACGGCAGTTTTGCCTTCTGCTTCCAGCCGCGTTCTGTCCGCCAGCGCCGCTTCGGAAACAGTGATCCCCGCCTCGCGCAGGAAGCCCGCCGTGCCCACCCGCACGTCGCGCCCTTCCACTGTTGCCCGGATGCCCAGCCCTGCGATGCTGGTAAACGTTTCCGCACTGCCAATCAAGCCCTCAGCCTCCGCGCCGGCCACAATCGCGGACGCCAGGGGATGCTCCGATCCGCGCTCCGCCGCCCCCGCGAGACGCAGCAGGTCGGCACGGCTCAGGCCATTGTGCAGAACAACATCGGTCAGCGCGGGCCGGCCCTCGGTCAGGGTGCCGGTCTTGTCAAAAACAAGGCGGGCAACTCGGTGCGCCCGCTCCAAAGCCTCGCCATTCTTTATCAGAATGCCCAGCGATGCGCCGCGCCCTGTTCCCACCATAATCGCTGTCGGCGTTGCCAGACCGAGTGCGCACGGGCAGGCAATGACCAGCACCGCCACGGCAGGCGTCAGCGCGCCCGCTATCCCGGCGTGCAGTCCAAAGTGCCAGGCGAGAAACGTGAGCAGCGCAATGCCCAGCACGGCAGGCACAAACACTGCCGAAACCTGGTCTGCCAGACGCTGCACCGGAGCCTTGCTGCCCTGCGCCTCTTCCACAAGCCGCACCATCTGCGCCAGCACTGTTTTGTCCCCGGTGGCCGTTGCGCGGTACAAAAGCGTCCCGTTCGTGTTGACCGTGCCGCCAATCACTTTGTCGCCGATTGTTTTCTCTTGGGGCAGGCTTTCGCCGGTCAGCAGGGCCTCGTCCACCGCCGAGGCTCCGCCGGTGACCAGGCCATCCACGGCAATCTTTTCGCCCGGGCGGACGCGCAGGGTATCGCCTTGCGTGAGCATCTCTAAAGGCACGTCCTGCTCGCGGCCATCTTCTGACACGCGGCGGGCGGTCTTGGGGGCTAAGGCTATCAGAGATTGAATGGTGCCCACCGCCTGCCGCTTGGCGCGCGCTTCCAGCCACCGGCCCATGAGGATCAGCGTGACAATGGTCGCCGCCGTCTCAAAGTAAACTTGCGGGCGGGGCGACTTGATCAGCTCGGCCAGGCTGTACCCGTAGGCGGCGGATGCTCCCAGCGCGACCAGAGTGTCCATGGTCGCCGCGCCGCCGTGCCGGAGTGCGCTCCATGCTCCTTGGAAGAACTGCCTGCCGAAGCCAAACACCACAACGGCACTAAGCAAGGCAAGCAGCCATTCCACCCCATGAGAACGGCTCTGCCCGCGCATCGCCATGCCAGTCATGGACACTGCTAAGATAGGCAGAGTGAGGATTGCCGCGCCGATCAAATTGAGCAGGTTCGGGTCATGTGCGCCAGGCTCGCTGGCCTTGGGGCTGGCGTCCGCGATAGGCATCGCGCCGTAGCCTGCCTTTTCAATCGCCGCAACTATAGCCGCTAGGGTTGTCTGGGCTGGGTCGTAGGTGATATGGGCACGGTTGGTAGCGAGGTTGACGTTGGCGTCTGCCACGCCCCCAACCTTGCGCGCCGACCGTTCAACACGGCCCACGCACGCCGCGCAGTGCATTCCTGCCAGGTCTAGGGTGCAGGCCTCGCTTTGCGAGGCAGTGGCCGCTTGGGTCATGGCGTGCTGTTCTTTCCTCAACCTTAGCGCGCTAAGAGCCAGGGGATGCCTCGTAGCCTTCTTCGGCCACCGCGTCTACCATCTGCGTTGCCTGCACTTTGCCAGGGTCGTAGGTCACAATGGCCTGCTTATCTTCCAGGCTGACCTGCGCGGACTGGACGCCGTCCACGCCCTGCAAGGCTCGGGTGACATGGCCCACGCACGCGGCGCACATCATGCCCTCCACGCGTAAAGTTTGTGTCTGCATTCAGTTATGCCCTTCTTTCGCTCACTGTTCTTATTTGAGGAAGTTGGACAGCACTGCTCGTGTCTCGTCCAACAATTGCTCCTGGTTCATCGGCTGCGCTGCGGGGTGGGCTGTGTCGGTGCCATGCCCCAGCACGCACGACTCCAGGTGGCTGCTCAGCAGACGAATGCCGAGGGCGTTGAGGGCGGAGCGTGCGGCGGCGATTTGGTTGAGGATATCCACGCAGTAGCGGTCTTCGTCAATCATGCGCTGGATGCCTGCGACCTGGCCCGCAATCCGGTTGGAGCGGGCCTTGATATTCTTGTGCGATTTCTCGTTCATTGATACACTCTGCCGGGCTATGCTTCACAGAGATTATATACCTACGGGGGGTATGTTGTCAAGCCCTAGACAGTTTCCCTACATTGCTTCCTTGATGCCGCGCTTTATCAGCCAGACGTTGACGGGGTAGGAAGTAAAGAAGCCCAGGATCATGCCGACCTGCATCATAAACCAATAGGTCGGGTCGGTCGGGTGCAGGTGCGGATGAGGGAAAAACACCAGCGCCGTCAGCGCCATCCAGCCGAACAGCCCGACCTCAAACGCCGTCAGCGAAAGCGTGTCGGCCTTGACCGCTGCCCAGATTCCCTGGCCGACCGGCAGGTTCCGCATGGGGGCAATAGCGAAAAACTGGAACACGATGCCGAGCAAGTAGGCCAGTGTAAAGTCAAGGATATATTCCGGCCAGAGCGCAATACCGGCAATCAGCCAGCCAGTCCAAAAGACGACCCACTCGGCAATGATGTCGCCCAGGGTGCAGCCCGCGCCGCAGTGAGTAACACCAACGGCGACAATCTGCCAGAACGGTTTCATGCCCTTTTGCTCGGCCTTCTTGATTGGGTCTTTCGGCTCATCTTTTGGCTTGTCGTCGGAATGCTCCTGCTGCATCTGCTCCATGTGTTCTTTGGTGGACTTGCGCCCGATGGCGAAGTAGGCCCACAATCCCACCGGGCCGAAGTAAAGAGCATTGATGGGCCAAACGACGTTCATAATCCACATCTTCTGCGGGGAACGCACCTCATCGGCTGCGATAATCAGGGCGCAGACGCCCGCGAGAACAAGCGAGGTGATGGCGAGAATGTGCAGCCAAGAGGGAACCATGATGATCCTTTTAAGTGCGTTTTTCCTTAGAAAGAGTGCTGGAAGCCAAAGGTCAGACGCAGTTTGGGCGAGTCTTCGCCGATACCCGCGCCGATGCCGACAGCATATAGGGTCTGCGGCGTCGTCTGGTGGCGCAGCCCAATCTCAACGATGTTGCTGTTCTGCCCTTGAAACTGTTCCTGTGAGCGCACAAAGTCGGTGACTAATACATTATCAATCCCTAACCTGCGGCTGTATCCGGCGATAGCCTGGTAGCGGTTGCGGCGCATGTTCTCCTCCGGGTGGCCCGTGTTGAGGTAGATCAGGTTGATGTGCAACTCGTCCAAGTGGTCGCCTGGCCCCAATATTTTGGTGGCGATTAACTTGATCTGGGAATCGACTCCCGCGTGCCCTTTGCCGCCCGGAAAGCCCTCACGCACCGAAACGGCAAAGGCTGGCAGGCTGAGAGACTCCGTGTTAAAGTTATAGAACGCCTCCACTTCCGGGTTGCCGCTGCCTGCGGTATTTTCAGAATTGCCAACCCGGTACGGCACCGAGATACTGCCTTGCCAGTTACGCGCAAAGCCGTATTCCACGACGGGGGCAATCAGCAAAAGGTCTTTGTTGTCGCGCGTCCGGTCGTACCGAGTGTAGCCTTGAATCTCACGACCTAGATAGGGAATGGGGTAGGCATCCTCCACCTGTGTCGGGATGCCGGGTTCCAGATTGTTATGATCGGCGGCATGAACGGCGGGAGCGAAGGCAGCCAATAGGGTGGCGCAGGCCATCCCAAGCCGTAGGTGGGGGCGAAGCGGTGTCTTCATCAAGTGCAGTCTCCTCGATTGTTGATAATGGCAAATGAAGAGCGCAACGGGTGTTTCCGCCCCCTGCGCCGGACATGTTCAGGGCTAACGAGAGGCCGTCTTCTGCGCGACGGCTTCGGACGCCTGCGCTTCGGCCATCTCCGCTTTCTTTGCCATATCCACCTGTGCGTCCGTCACCTGCGCGGCGGCGGGCAGCGGCGGGACGGACTGCGGGCCACCGTCCTGCATGGGCAGTGGGGAAATGTCAGGCATACTGCCATACTTGTCCTGCCATTCCTTGAGCATCATGCCCGTCATCATCGTCGGCGTTACGCCCGGTGCGGTCATATCCGGCGTCATCTTCATATCCGGCACGACCTTCATCAAAGCATCCATGAGTGAGCCGGGCCTCTCGCCGGGCTGCATCCCCGGCTTCATCTTCATCTTGAACTGCGCCATGACCTGCGCCTTTTGCTCGGCGGTGATGCCGGGCATCATCATGGGCATCATCTCCTGCATCATCTCCATCATAATGCGGCTCATCTCGCCCTCGCTGCCCTGCATCCAGTCGGCGTAAACGCGCGGGTCTACGTCCGGGTGCGGCTCGGAGAACTTGCGGGCCAGCTTCTCATCGCCGGGTTGGTAGCTCATCGCCCGAATGACGCGGTAAAGTTCCTCCTGCTTCTGCTTGGGCGTCCAGTCAGGGTAGGCCAGGCAATCATAGACGATGCCGTGCAGCATGTGCAGGTTGTCGAAGATGTTGGCCGACTCCGGCGACATGCGCGAGTAACGAGGCATGACCTCCCGCGAGAGGATCATGCGCTGCGGGCGTCCGGCCTCCGGCATCACCTTCGTCCACATCGTATCATCCATCTGTTTCAATGTGACGTTCTGCCGCCCGTCGTCCTCGCCCGCGATCATCATGGACTCGTAGGAAGCCGGGTGCCACCAGTGCGCGACGAAGAACAGCGTTTGGTCTTTGGGGTAGTAGTTGCGGAACAGGGTGAAGTAGGGTTTCATCATCACCCCGGCGCGCCGCATCGTTACGTCCAGCGGGGCAGGCGAACGCGGGATACCGGCCAATTCCTTGTGCAGATACCAGTCCACAGCCTTGTTCGTATACTCGGCCTTTTTGTCCCAGGGGACGCTGCCGGCGGAAACGATGTCATAAGTCTGCTCGTGGTGCATATGCGTCCAGTCAATCGTCCGCAGCACCTGCCAGATGGCCCGTTCCGAGTAAGGGGCGTAATACTCCATGTTTGGCTCAGTGCGGGGTGGATTGACGAGGTAGGCCAGCGACTCGCGGTTGAAGAGCGCGTCCTGCTTCTCGTGGTCGGCCAGCGGCGTGAGGAAGTTTAGGTCGTGCTGCTTGGAATGGAAAAAGTGCATTCCTGCGCCCAGGCGGTAGTCGTAGTTGTGCTGGAAGAAGAAGGACTCGTTGTATTTATCCTGGCGGAAGCTGACCTCATTCCGCTGTTCGGCACGAGCGGGCGGCAAGACAGCTATGAGCAGTGCCGCGACGGAGGCCGCTGCGACACCGCAAATCGTTTTGTGCATGGTTCTCTCTTTCGCTCGCTGAAAACTCGCCATCAGGCAACCCTCTGTGCCAGCCGCTCGCATTCTTCGGCGCAGCGGCGGCAGGCTTCGGCGCAGTCACGGCAGTGCTTGGCATCGTGCTTCTCGCACTCGGCGGCGCAGGCGCGGCACGCTTCCGCGCACAGCCCGCACATCTTGCCATGGAGTGGGCTTTCGTGCGCCATCAGGGTCACGCAGGCCCGGCAGGTTGCGGCGCAGTCAAAGCAAGTCTTTGCGCAGGCCGCCATTTTCGGCATTCCGACACATTGGGTGCCGCAATACTCGCATTGCGCAAAGCAGTGCAGACAGGCTTCGGTGCAGGACTGCATTTCGGGCATCGTCATCGTGTGGGGCATTGATTTGTTCTTTCTCGCGGAACGTAGAGAGCCAGATCAGGCTGCTCTTGGTGTTTCTACCGAGAATAGAATAACCATTTATATACGATTACAAACCGGCCGGGTGGGAGTTATTTTTCTGCAATGAGAGCCGCAAGCAGGGCAGACGTGCAAAAAAGTCGGCCTCAGTCTTAGAGACTAAGGCCGACGGTGAGTGTCTATATCTTACCCATCAGCTTGGCAGCGGGGGCTGCTTTGGTCGGGGCCGCCGTGACAGGCAGCAGCTTGCCGCCATCCATCGGGTCTTTGTAGCCGTCTTTCTTGGCCGTGGCTGCAGAAGCCTTCATGTGGCATTTTTGGCACTGGTAGGCAGCAGAAGCAGGCTTCCTGCCCTCCATGCGTTTGTCGGCTCCGTGTGCCAAAGCCGCTGTGGAGGCCATCGGCAGCAGGGCCAGTGTGAGGCCGCTGAGTGCGAATATCTTGTTCATTGGGTTTGTTCCTTCATCCTTTATTCCAAGCGGTCACATCGGCTGGTATTTGCCCTTGGCGGCACCGGCAATAACCTTTTCGCGGTTCTTATCAAACGCGGGCTTGCAGGCGGGGCAGCAGAAGTAATAAGTCTTGCCTTTGTAAGTCTCGTGCGCATAAGCCTTGGCGGCGGAGGCGATCTTCGTCCCTGTCACCGGGCAAACAAGCGCCGCTGTTTTCGCAGCCCCCGCTGCCTTGACGGTGTGGGCCGGAGCCGCGATGGCTGCCGAGCCGAGGGCCGCCAGTGCAGCGATAGAAAGCGTGAGTGTCTTCATGGTGTTCCTTTCGAGGCGTCTGCCTCTTTCCTGCCGGACTAGAAAGGGCAGCTTTCTGCCCCCTGTCATTGGTTGCTGCTGTTTAAGCCGCTACTTAAGCGAGTCGATATAAGCGACTAACGTCTGCGTCTGCTGGTCGTTGTACTTGTCAGCAAACGCGGGCATTTTGCCCTTGATCCCGTTTTTGATCTTGAGCGTAATCTTGGCATCGCTCAGGTCGGAGTGGTGCAGGCTGGGACCGTAACCTCCCACCGCGTTGACGCCGTGGCACCCGGTGCAGCCTTGGGTATAAAGGGCATGCCCCTGCGCAACAAACGCTGCATCTACGACCTGTGCGCCCGCACCGGGCGCTCGGGCAGCTTGTGTCAGCGACGCTGCTTTGCTGCTTGCCTGCGATACCTGCGTCCTAACCACCAAACTGGACACTCCAAATGTCCCTCCCACCACCGCAAGACCAGCAGCTACAGCGGCAGTCAGCCCTTTCAGTTCCACGCGCATAATTCTAGCCTCCCCCTTGCAGCTCGCCGCCCCAATAGCCTGCAATCGCCATCACCACCGCTGCGGCCATAGAAACAACCAAATACATCCCGTAAGCCCCACGCGAGGCCTGCTGACGCACCACCAGCCGCCAAACCGCCAGCGCGACAATCAATCCAAATGCCGGCCAGACAAACAAGTGGTGTTTGCCCAGCAGCCCGCCCCCATGCACATGCCAGCCGGAGATAATCAGCCCCGACAGCACCGCGACAAACGACGCCAGCGCCCCCAGCATCAATGCATAAAACGCCGCCACGTGTAGGTCTTTGCTGTGCGGCTCGCGGTTGAGTGCGTACCCGATCAAATCAAAGAGCACAGAAGCAATAATCAAAGCGATGGGGAAATGCGTGCTTCCGCCATGGATGTTGGCCCAGAACTTACTGCTCACTCTTCTTCCGTTCTACTTTGCCGTAAACTCAAAGGGTTTGGTCTGCGGCTGCCGTCCCGGCGCGGCGACTTTGACCGTGACGCGCCATGGCCCGGCCATGCTGAACCCAACTACGCCTTTGTATGTCCCGTTCCCCATGTCCCTAAACACCGGGTGGGTGGTTCCCATGTCCATTGTAACCATTGCCACGCTTGACGTGACCTGTGCGCCTGTGACAGCCCTGCCTGCCGAGTCCGTGACTGTCACGACCAGCGCGTTGCCGCCGCCAATCTTGGGGCTGCCGGATACGAGTGACGCTGCCACTGTTAGGGGGCCGCTCGCCGCAGGCGCAGACGGCTGGGACTGCGTAGACTCAGGCTGCGATGCCGGGGTCTTGCTGCCTGCCTGAAAGTCAATCGTCTGTTTGACGGCATTCGCGCCCTCGCCCCCGGCCAGTACGATGCGCCACGGTCCGGCCATGCTGAAGTTGACTTTGGTTTTGTAGTGGCCGCCGCCCAGCTCACTCACGGTGGGGTGGGTCGTGCCCATGTCCATCGTGACCATGGCGACTGTCGCGGCCAGCTTCAGACCGGTGACAGGCTTGCCGTTGGCGCTTACGACGGTAATTTCCAATGTGTTGTCGCCGACCACGGGAGGGTTGGGGGTGACTGTGATCGTGACTTTTGATGCGGAAGCGTTGCTCGTGGGGGCCGGAACTGCGTTGCCGGTCGGCGGCTGGCCCGAAGCCATGCGCGCTTCTTCGGGCGTGGGGGCGGGCTGCTCCGCCATGGACACATCCATTTTGCCCATCTTCATGTTCTGCATCGGGCCGCCGCCGACCATCATGCCGTTCATCATGCCGACCATGCCCGCCGCCTTGCCGAAGCCGCGCAGCAGAGTCCAATCTTCCATGCCGGTGACGGTCCAGACACGCTTCGGCGTGAGCATCGGCATGTTCTTCATGGATTCGTTCATGTGCGGGCTGGGCGCTTGAACCGGTGGGGCAGGCGTGTCCATGCCCTTTTGGGTGTGCGTGGGATCGGTGTTCTTGTCTGCCCGTGTCGGGTCGCCCATGCTCATGCCGGGCATGCCGTTCATCGTTTGTTTCGCCATCGCTTGCTTCTTTCTGTGGACTTAACGCTCCGGGATATACTGGTGCTGCAGGTTGAGCAGTGACCGGCGCGGGCCGATTGTGTTGTTGAAGATGCTCGTGAAGTTGAACACGAAGCCGACCTGAACCGAATGGTCGGTTGAGCCGCCCGAAACTGCCGCCAGTGCCGGGTTCCGGTGCTGATACGTGTATTGGCCCACCAGATCAAAGCCGTCGCCGAGCCGCTTGACCCCTGTCAGCGCCAGGCCATAAGAGCCGGCATCATGAACCTTGCTGTAGTCTTTGTAGCCAGCGGTCAGCGCGAGTTGATATCCCGGCTTGCCGAAGGGGCTGTGCAGGTACGCCAGCGACGCGGCGGCCGTATTGGACGCGGCCCGGAACGTGTCTGTCAGCGCAGTGAACCGGCTCAGGTCGTTGCCGTTGGAATAGATGTCCTGTACGCTCAGCGTGACACGGTTGACCGGGCTGGGCCGCAGATTGATGACGCCGCCGCCGTAGATAATGTTGGACGCCCCACCCTGTGTCCGTCCAATGGACTGCCGTTCGTAGCCAAGCTGATAAGAAACAATCTTCTGAATCGCTTCCAGGCCGGGCGGCGGCTCATGAAGGAAGTTGATGCCGTAGGAGTTCAGGCCCTGGTCGTCGTGAATGTCGCCCGCACTGCGGATCAGGTGCTGCACATGCAGGTTTGCGAAATCCCGCAAATTGCGGGTGAGGATGACAGCGCCGACATTGCTGTAGCGCGGCTCTTCCGTGTTGGCCCCGCTGGAGTAGGGGTTGGGCAGGTCTGTGAAGTTAATCAGATCATCGCCGCGCAGGGTGGGGAACTGGATAAACTTGGTCGGCGTGTTGGTCCGCCCGATATAGGCTTCCGTGTTCCGGCTCTGGTAGTCCGCATAGCCCTGATGCAGAAAAAGCTGGTTGTTGAGGTTGCCGCTGTTGGTCTGGTCGGTCGCCTCACCGCCGATGACTAGGCTGCCGACTGCGCCCGCTTTGTAAAGCCGCTGGGACGCCCCCAGGAGCAGAGCCGAGTCGGAGAGGTTAATGCGGCTGGACGATGAGCGCCCGCCATCCGCGCCGGTCTGGCGGTTCAGGCCCAGGTCGAGCGTGCCGATGCCAACCCCGTCCAACTCTATCTGCGGGGCGACGCTGGGTTGCTGCGGGATCGGCACTTGTTCGGCCTGTGCGCAGACCCGGCCCGGCCCGGCTGCCAGGGCGAGGGCGCAGGCGGCTCCCCCCCACAGTCGCTTGTGTGTGCGTTTCATCTTCAACAGGTCTCTCCTTGTGTGCTGCTTGGGCTAGGACGATATGGCGACAATGGGGTCAAAAGCCACCCCATGCTGCTGCGAATCTTCGTACATCAGCATGGTCATCATGCCGCCGGGAAAGATGCCGTTGTTGGTTGTTCCCTTGTCGCTGTGGTCGTGGAAGTGCCACATGCCGGGGTTGGTGCCGTGGACGATAATATCTACCGTCTTGCCGGGGTTGACGACGACCGTGTTGCCCCGGATGGGCGCGGCAAGCGGCGAGCCGTCGGTGGCGACGTGCCAGAAGTCGTGGCCGTGCAGGTGCATGTAGTGGCCTTCCGCCCCCGCGCCGATCAAACGCACCCGGATAAACTCGCCTGTGCGGATATACAGCGGTTCGGTAGAAGGGTAGGACTTGCCGTTGATGGTGAAAAAGTTCGGGTTTACCATCATCGCCGGGCCTGTGTTGGCCGTGACATAGGGAGGAATGTAGCCGTTGGCGATAGCCTTCTTCAGGTCGGCCTCGGTCTGGAACCAGCCCATCATCAGCGGGGACATCTCGCGCATGTCACCTTTGCGTCCCATCCAATCCATCACGTCCATGGAGGCCGACATGGAGTTCATCATCTGCACCATGTAGTTGGTGTCGTGCTCGCACAGCACCAGCGTGTAGTCGCGGGTGTAGGGGAACGCTTTGGCGATAGGGTCGGTGTCGCTTTCAATAATCAGCGCGCCATACATGCCCGCCTGAATATGCAGCGGCGTCATGTTGTGGCAGTGGTAATAGTGCGTCCCCGCAGGCTGCGCGCGCCAAAGATATTGATAGGTCTGGTTCTTGGCGACCGGCCACTGCGTCCCCATCGGGACGCCGTCCATTTCGTTGGCGAGCATCATGCCGTGCCAGTGAATTGTGTGATACTCGCTGATCGTGTTGTGGAAGTTGACTTTGATCCAGTCGCCTTCACGGACGCGCAGCTCCGGGCCGGGCACAGTCTTGTTGTAGGTGTACATGTGCGTGACAATGCCCGGCACGATCTCGTGGGGCGAGACGGTCAGCTCCATGTCGTATTCGTTGATCTTTTCGCCCGGCTGGGGCAGGGCGCGCGGGTCCCAAATAGGATGCACCGCCGCCGGGTCGAGCTTGGGCGACCAGAGCGTTGCGGGCTGGTTGTTGCTGTTCTCGCTCTGGGCCTGCGCCATCTGCGGCGAGAGTACCAGCCCCGCGCCTGCCGCCGCCCCGGCAAGGCCGGTCATAAACTGACGCCGCGAAACGGCCTTTGCCTCCGCTGTGGACAGCGCGGCCTCGGCAGGGTTGACGATCTGCGGCTTCTTTTTCCAGAAAGGGGTCATGGCGTATCCTGTTCTAACGAACGATAATTGTCCCGTACATGCCGCCCGGTGCATGACCGCGCACGGTGCAGAAATAAGCGTACTTGCCCGGCACGAGGGGAGCGCGCAAGGTCAGCGACTCGGCGTGACGCGATGCCTCAATGCCGTGCGGCAGCGGCGGCGTCCCGACCGACGTTTTCATCAGCGGCGCGGCGTCGGCGGGCCAGGACGTGCGCCACGCGCCGAAGCGGATGTTGTGGAACATGTCATCATCCGTGTTGATAAACAGCACCTGCATTGTCGCACCCCGCGGCACAACCAGCGTCGGGCTGCGCAGGCCGTCAATGCGGTACGAGAGCATGTCGTTGGCCGGGCCGCTGCGGGCCACAAGGCGCACGGTCTTGCCGCTGAACGTCAGCGTCTTCTTGTCCGCCGAGACCAGGCCGGGCGTGGCGGTTTTATCCGCCGCCGCGCTGCCGGCCTCCGAAAGCGTCCGGGGCGTCGCGCTGATGACCGCAAACCCGGCATTCGCGCCTTGTCCCTGACTAGGGGCCGCCTGCGCAAATGGGGCGATGCCAAATCCAATTATGCCGGCCAGCGCGCCGACAATTCCTGTGCTCTTTGTGTGCGGCGTCATTGCTTTTGTGTCCATTGCTTCCCTAGTCCATCCCCGAAACTGCTGTTCTACTAGCAATAGAACGTTTCGCCCGCGCTGTTAGTTCCCTGACTATTCAGTCGCCTCGTTGCGGGCGTGGACTAATCGGCCTCACAGTCACGGCAGCAGGCGCGCCACCGCTTCCAGGCTGCAATGCGCATAGCAGACCGCTTGCGCCGACAGCAGAAGCGCCAGGCCGATGCCCGCCAGGGCCAGGGCGAGTATCCAGCCGCCCACAGTTTGCAGCCTGTGTTCGCGCGCCGGAGGAAGCGCCGCCTGCTGCGCCTGCCCGATCAAGTTTTCCACGCGACGCGCCGTCAGGCCCGCCGACTCCTGGGCGAATGCCCGCGCCACCAAGGGCAAGGGGCTGCTCAGCCGCGCCGGAGGAGCCGCGCCGCTGACGCGCAAAATCGCCGCTGCCATCGCCAGCGGGTCGCCAACCACTTTGACCGCGGCGGCATCGCAGGCCAGTTCCGTTTCTTCCTGCCAGCGGTCTGCCAGCAGGCGCACCGGACGCAGGTAGAAAAACAGGCAGCGGAGAATGCCGACCAGGAACGAGGCCTCCACGTCCCGAAAACGCAGGTGCGTGGCTTCGTGCGCGACAATCGCCTCCAGCTCCCGGTCGGTGGCCTCGGAAACCAGGTCTTTGGAGACAATGCAGCGCGGGCGGCTCAGCCCCAGCACGCTGGAATAGGTGGCGGGAATAGGGCACTCAAAGAACTGCTCGCTTTTGATCGCGCTGCGCGCGCCGACATGCGCCACCGCCCGCGCCAGCCGCGCCGAGCGCGGGCTGAGATAAGGCCGCAACCCCCGCTCCAGCCGGACTGTGGCAAGCGCCAGGCGCACAAATCCGGCGATGCCTACCAGCGCCAGCAGCCAGGCCAGCCCATTGACAACCCCGCCCGCCAGATGCGCCGTCGGCGCGCTGCCTCCCCAATTCCACGACGCAAACACATCCGTAAAGACCTGACGGCACGCCTCGCTGTGATGCTCCCGCAGCGGGGCGGCATGGCTGTGGTGCAGGGTTGCCCCGCTCCAAGTCGGCACCACCGCCAGCAGCGGCGGCAGAACCAGGGCTGTCAGCAGCACCTGCTTGGCCCGCGCGTGCGAAATCCGCCCCCGCGCCGCGCGCAGCCACGCCGTCGCAGCCAGAAATGCCGCCACATACAGTGCCGACGACAGCGCCAGGAAAAACAGTCCACTGACAAACAGCAGGGGCGGGTTAACTATCACCGTTCATGATCCTCCCCCGTGCGCGCCGTTTTCCTCCCGAGGCGAAGGGCTGAAGGTCGGCGGCGCAGACTGCATCGCCTCCACGCGCCGGGACAACGCCGCCAGCGTTTCCCGGCTGCTGCCTGCTGCCTCGCCGTCTTCCTGCCTCGCGAAATAGGCCGCCACCGCCTTGGGAAACTGCGCGATCAGGCTGCCCAGCACGCCCTCCACAATGCGCTGCTGCAACTCTTCCTCGCTCACAGCCGCCCAGTAGCGGTAGGCCTTGCCCTCGCGCTCCCGCCGAAGAATGCCCTTCTTGCACAGCCTGTCCAGCGTGGTCAGGATGGTTGTCAGCGCCAGGGGCCGCACGCGTTCCAGTGTCTGCTGAACATCCGCCCCCAGGCAGCCTTCCTGCGGGCACGTCCAGATATGCTGCATCACAGCCAGCTCCAGCGCGCCGAGCGGCGCGCGGATGCCCGTCTTTTCAGGCCGGGCACGTCGGATAGGGTTATTCAAAGCGCATTTTCCTGACACCAAACCTCTTGAAACCATTTAACACTCTGCATACGCACCCGCGCCGCGAAAAGTTCGCCCCCCATTGGCAGGGCAATGGGAGGCGGCGGCCTAGCGCTGCAAAGGCGTCGTTTCGGCAATCCTCCCCCGTTTCCAGCCTGTACCGACGACGGAAGAAACTGTTCCGTCGTTGCAACGCGCTCGCAATGCCGATAATCAGCCCTGGAAACGCCCGGAGAACATGGCGTTAATCCGCTGCGCACCACGCCAAAACATCGGCGAAGGGGTACATTTCCCACGCGCCAAACAGGGCATGGCGGGTCAGCTTGGCGCGGGACAGGGCGGGGCTGCTCAGGCCGCACAAAAAGCGCGCGGCCTGGCGAGCGTGTCCCAGCGCGGCAGGATGGGCGGTGCGCAGGGCGGCGAACGCTTCGGTGTCCAAACCCGCAGGGAGCGGCGGGACAGGGGCAGGGGCGGGCAAAACGGCAGGGCGGTGGGTGCGGCACCAGGTGCAGTGGCCGCAGGGCGTGTCGCGCGTTTCGCCGAAGTAGCCGACCAGGGCATTGACCTGGCAGCCATCCATTGTCACCAAATCTAAGACTTGCTGCAAGCGGGCCATTTCCTGGGTTTCGCGGTGGGCAAAGCGGGCGAACAATTTGGCGGCAATGGCTGGGGCCTGGGCAGGCGTGTCGCGTTCGGGATGAAGGCGCGTGTAGCGCTGGCGGATGTCGGCGGCGCGCAGCTCGGCCAAATCGCGCTCTTCCAGCACTTCCAGCACGCGGATAATGCGCGAGGCAGGCTCGCCCAAGACTTCGGCTATCTCTTGGGGGTTGAGCGAGTACCAAGTCCGGCCCTGCTTGGCGTGGGCAAAGATGGATTTTACTAATGCGCCGTGCCTGCCGGGAAATTGGGCAACAATCTCGGGCAGAGGCTTTTTGGGCCGCACTTCGTACCCGGCGTAGAACGGCGTGCCCTGCTTTAGAACGCCGTCGAGTTCCAGATAAGTCAGGGCGGTGCGCAGGACGAGAATGCGCAGATCGTGGCGGTCGGACACGGCAAACAGCGCCAGGTCAAACTCCGGGTCGCGGGCGAGCAGGTCTTGGAGCAAATCGCGCAGGGCTTCAGGGATGGGGGTGTCGCCGTAGGCAAAGTTTTCCAAAGTGGGCAGGTCATCGGGGCAAGCCAGCATCTCCACCACTGACGGCAGGCCATCGCGCCCGGCCCGGCCTATCTCCTGGCTGTAGGACTCCAGGGACTTGGGCAGGTTGTAGTGGTACACATAGCGCACATCGCTTTTGTCTATGCCCATGCCGAACGCGACGGTGGCAACGACAATGCCCGCGCTTGAGGCCATCCACTGTTCCTGAACGGTGGTGCGGGCGTCGGTTTCCATGCCGGCATGGTAGGCGCGGGCGTCTAGGCCCGACTGGGCCAGCAGGGCGGCGACGCGCTCGGATGTCTTTTGCAGAGTGACATAAACAATGGCGGGGCCGGGCTTGCGCGAAGTCAATCGTTTAAGAAGCAGGGCATCGCGGGCGTCCGAGGCAACCGGGGTCAAAGCCAGGCTTAAGTTAGGGCGATAAAAGCCGGTCACAATGGCGGCCTGCGCGGGGATTTGGAAAGCGCGGCAGATGTCCTGCACAACGCTTGGGGTGGCGGTGGCGGTCAGAGCAAGGATGCGCGGGGCCTGAAGGTCGCGGGCGGCCTGAGCCAGTTTCAGATAATCGGGCCGAAAGTTGTGGCCCCATTCGCTGATGCAGTGCGCCTCGTCCACGGCAAACAGGGCAATGGGCGTGCGCCCGAGCAGGGCAAGAAAGCGCTCGTTGTTGAAGCGTTCGGGGGCCACATACAAGAGTTTGAGCGTGCCCGAGGCCAGCCGCGCGCCGACTTCGCGCGTCTCGTCGCCGGAAAGCGTGGAGTCCAGGCGGGCAGCATCAATGCCGCGCGATTGGAGGAAGTCAATCTGGTCTTTCATCAAAGCCAGCAGGGGGGAGACAACCAGAGTCACGCCGTCAAATTCCAAGGCGGGCAGTTGGTAGCACAGCGACTTGCCGCCGCCTGTGGGGAACACGGCGAGGGCGCGTCCGCCCTGCTCCAAAGCGTCAATCACGGCGCGTTGTCCGGGGCGGAAGTCGGCAAGTCCAAAGCGGTCATGCAGCAGGCGCTGGGCATCCATGTTGGCAGTATACCTGGGAGTTGTCGGAGTCCCTCCCCCATCCTCGCAAGGCTCGGATTTTCCCTCCGCTAAAGGGGAGGGTCTTCTAACGGGGCAAAGACGCTTGCCCCTTGGTCGTTGTTCACCAGGGACACCAAAGCGGCGGCAATGTCGCCGACAGCGAGCACAAAGTCCACGTCGCCGGTAGCAATCGCGGAATGGGGCATGCTGAACTTCAGGGAATTCGCCTCGTCCTGGGCAATGGTCATGCCGCCCGCCGCTTTGATGGCCCCAATGCCGCTCGCGCCGTCGCCCCCGGTCAGAACCACGCCGATGGCCCGCGCCCCGCAGCTTGCGGCCACCGACCGGAACAGCACGTCGGCGGCAGGCCGGGAAAAGTGCTCCTTGGCCCCTAGTGTCAGGGAAAGCGTGTCTTCGGCATTCACCAGCAGGTGCTTGCCGGGCGGGGCGGCGTAAATCCATCCTGTTTGCAAGATGTCGCCCTCTTCGGCCTGCTTGACGCACAGAGATGTCTGGCGTCCCAGGATATGCGCCAATTGGCTGGGGCGATGGGCCTCAATATGCAGCACCACGACAATGGCGGCGGGAAAATCGGCGGGCAGAGGCGCAAAGACGCGGCTCAGGGCTTCGAGGCCGCCTGCCGAAGCCGCAATCGCCACGACTTTGAGCGTTGATGGTGCGGCGGCAGTGCTTGATGTTTTCACGAGGCCA
>JAABUJ010002942.1_pt1 | contig 19993 bp, 27 predicted proteins | sample 5559131 | NCBI WGS metagenome assembly JAABUJ01 (sample SAMN10711875, study PRJNA513366) | rock metagenome | isolation source: Antarctica rocks | place: Antarctica: Victoria Land, Mt New Zealand nord | collected 2016-01-07 | reverse complement strand
CTGAGCTCGAGTATCTGTGGGGGAGGTGTCTGTGGAGTAATTGAATGTAGCGTTGGAGCTGTCTTTGTCGGGAGCCATTTCTAATCGTCTGATATCAGAGAATTCCTCGCAAATCGCTAGGATATCTCTCTTGCAGCACTACTGTATCCAAATTTGATGTGTGTGGAGGGCTATCTTCGCAGCGAGGGCGTTATCAGTAGGATGTATGCGAGAGGGAGTGGACTGCATTGCCATCGACGATTCTTGTGATAACGCTCATGCGATCGAGAACATTCATCATACGTCGTCGAAAGTATGAGATATCAGAGCAGGGGGGACACGTCCAACATTGGGCGAAGGATCCCAGACACCTTGAAACCTGGTCAGCTGGCACCCAATCTCGCTATCCATGGCACATGTTTACTGCCCCATGCTCTAGGCGAGCTAGGCAGGGTTCCGCTTCTTCAGCCGCCCGAAACTCACCCGGAGTGCGCTAGTGACACAGCTCTCTTTTGGGTAGTAGTGCTAGCATCCTATATCACAAGTTCAGTATTCGATGATAATCACCAGCAAAGTCCGGACATTCCCACGAAGCTCATCAGTCCCCTTCCAGACAGAGGTCTGCTTGTCGCACAAAAGCCCAGGAATCTCTTCCTACGCGTTTGCCATCTGTCAGCGAAGAGCGGTCCAAAAAAACACAATCCTTCTTCTATCAGCCATCTCGTCCCTCTCCTCTCTCTCCTCCTCATTCTCGACCCACACTATCCACCCTTCCTCTCCATCATGGCGCTCGACTCCTTCTTCCACAATAAGATAGAGAGCATGAAGCTCGAAATCATCCAAGGCCAAGCCGTCCTCCGCCGCCTCGAAGCCCAACGCAACGACTACAACTCCCGCGTCCGCCTGTTACGAGAAGAGCTCGGTCTTTTACAGCAACCAGGCTCCTATGTCGGCGAGGTAGTTAAGGTGATGGGCACAAAGAATGTACTTGTCAAGGTGCATCCGGAGGGCAAATACGGTATGCCCCCTTCTCCTTTCTCCCGCCACACCTACTCTAGGGACTCCTACACGCGGGAATGAAGCTCCAATTCTGAAATTTACGTGGTATCATCCAGTGGTCGACATATCCGACTCCGTCGACATCTCCAAACTCACCGTCGGCAAACGCGTCACCCTCCTCTCCGACTCCTACAAGCTCGAAAAGATCCTCCCCTCCTCCGTCGACCCCCTCGTCTCCCTCATGATGGTCGAGAAAGTCCCCGACAGCACCTACGACATGATCGGCGGCCTCGACCAACAAATCAAAGAAATCAAAGAAGTCATCGAGCTCGGCCTACAACACCCCGAGCTCTTCGAATCCCTCGGCATCGCCCAGCCCAAAGGCGTCTTACTCTACGGCCCCCCCGGCACCGGAAAAACACTCCTTGCCCGCGCGGTGGCCCACCACGCGGACTGCAAGTTCATCCGCGTGTCCGGCTCCGAGCTCGTCCAGAAATACATCGGCGAGGGCTCGCGGATGGTGCGCGAGCTCTTCGTGATGGCGCGCGAGCACGCCCCGAGCATCATCTTCATGGACGAGATCGACAGCATCGGCTCCTCGCGCGTGGAAGGCAGCAGCGGCGGCGACAGCGAGGTGCAGCGGACAATGCTGGAGCTGCTGAACCAGCTCGACGGCTTCGAGCCGACCAAGAACATCAAGGTCATCATGGCGACCAACCGACTAGATATCTTAGATCCGGCGCTGTTGAGACCCGGCAGGATCGATCGCAAGATCGAATTCCCGCCGCCAACGTGAGTTCCCCTCCCCCATTTCACCTCCCCACAACCCCTTCCCCCCTCCCCCCAAATCAAACCAAACCACACAAACCTAACCCCCTCCCCCGCCCCCACAGCGTCGAAGCCCGCGCCGACATCCTGCGCATCCACTCCCGCAGCATGAACCTCACCCGCGGGATCAACCTGCTCAAGATCGCCGAGAAGATGAACGGCTGCTCGGGCGCCGAGCTGAAAGGCGTATGTACCGAAGCCGGGATGTTTGCGTTGCGGGAGCGGAGGGTGCACGTGACGCAGGAGGACTTCGATCTGGCGACGGCGAAGGTGCTGAATAAACATGATGATAAGGAGGTTAGTCTTGGGAAGCTGTGGAAGTAAGGGTGGGGGGTTGTGTATATCAGAGTGTAGCATCATGGAATGGTAAAAGGTGAAAGGGGAGCGGGTTGACTGTGGATATGCATTGTGAAATCCGTTTTGGTTGATGTCGTTGTGTCTATGATCGATGTCTGTGTCTAATGGTGCAGCGGAAGAAGAACAAGACACCTACGCTGATGCATTACGTGCCTCATGTGTCCTCGCATCTAACTATGCAAAGTAATTCCCTGGCGACTTGACCCCATGACTCTTCCTCCTCTCCGGCGCCGGCCTCCTGACCGCACTCGTTTCCCTCTGCAGCCCCCCATTCTCCGTCTCAATCAGCGACTTCGGTCTCTCCTCACCCCTCGCCGACGCCTCCTTCAACCCCTCATCAAACCACTCCAGCACCGTCTCATAGCACAGCACAAATTGCCTCAGCGTCTGTACCATGCTCAGTCTCTGGTGCCGGAAATCCTCAACCGTCTGCGCTACAATGTCTTCCTCTGAGCAGTCGTCCATGAACCCGGTGATGGGGGTCCCGCGCTCCTCCATCCGTGCCTCAAGCGTGGCGACAACGCTATCGACGGTGCAGAAGGTTCCCGTACGTCCGCAGCCCGCGCTACAGTGAACGACGATGGGCAGGGCGTCGTAGGCATCCTTATCATCGATAGCGTGGCCGTGCCGGCGGACTTCGTCCCTGCAGATGCGGACGATGCCAAGAAGATGCGCAGGGTCGGTCGGGACGCCGAAGTCAGGCCAGCCGGAGTAGTGGAGCTGCGTGACGGTGCGGGATTGGCCGTGGCGGCTGAGGGCGATCTCACGGATGAGGACGGTGGGGGCATCTGGGGTCTGGTTTGGGAGGTTGTTGCGTGGTGTGCTTGCCTTGAGGGGGTGGATGAACTCCTGGAATACGCGGGCTTGGTAAGTGCCGTAGGTGCCGTCCCAGTAGGGGTGGCTTTTGCGCTGGCCGCCGTCGTGTTCGGCTGTTAGCATGACGATGACGTGGACATCTTGTTCCCAGACTACGCGCCAAAAGTCCTGAGAAATGTTAGCTGGACCTTGATGAAAATTGGATGTGATGTACCTCGATGGTAGCTGGTACAGGTGCTTGACTTGCAATGTAGCGCCTGTTACTCGAGAATGACTTGATATGGCTTGCATTGATGTAGTCGCACTCCCCTGGTGGAACGCCCTTCAATCGTACCCGTGTATGGTCGTAGGGTAGTATGTCCTTGTATCTGTTCTTAGTGCCCTTCTCAATGCCGGCGATACGAACAGCATTAGGCGATATCTCGCTTGGAGAGCCATAGTAAACCGCGCCAGATAAAGCTTTCTGCATCCGTTGCTGTTCACCCTTCTCGATCTGTAGGAAACGATCGGCAACAACTCTGCCCGCGTCTCTTTCGTCCGAGACTTTCTTCAGCCATAACGGAAGGTATCGATTCCCAGGCATTTGCAGATATTGCGAGACCTTCAGCGGCATTTGGCCAACGCCGCCAATAAGATCCATATTTTGCCTGATACTGCCAAAGAAAGGATTCGCAGCATTCTGATTGCTTGGCATGAGACAACCACCAGCGACAGGTGCTACAAGGGGTCTTTGTGGATCAATCAGTAGCTTCCTGCCCTGTGCAGACTCCATCTCGTTGGCTGGCCTTCGATCTATGAGATCAGGAGACTTTCTCGAGAAGCTCAAAAAGCCCCCTCGGACGATGCACGGCAAGCCACGCCATCCTTCTGCGGTAAACTTCTTTAAGGTATTGACAGAGGAGGTGGCATCTTTGAGGAGGGAAGACGTGGCATCGTAAACCACGATGACTTTTGCCTCACGCCATTGAGCAAACTTCGCCTTCTCCTTTTCTTTCGTAAAGGTTTCCGCCAGTTTTTGGACGTTGAAGGCTGGCCTTTTCAGCAGCGTCGTCGGAATGCAAAGATTGAGTGCACCATCAATCCTCGATTGTAGATACTGAGGATAAACTCGGACATCGAGTAAGAGAATGTCTTCCGATGGGTGAGAATCGAGAACATCGCGGAGCTCCTGGGGAGAAATCAATTTTGGCCCTTCGGCACTGAGAGCATCAGGTAATGTCTCGGCGCGTTGAATCGAGTGACCCTTAATCGCGGGAGAAGGAGGGTCTATCCTGTTATTCGGCAACGAATGACGTGGATGCCTTTCATCGACGGTAGATAGTTGATTCCGGCGTAATGAAGCCAATTCTGGTGTTGATGCTTGTGGTGGTGTTTGGTTCCGTGGTAGATCAAAGAATGAGGGAGTACTTGACTGCACTGACTGGAGGCTGAAAGGTGTGTGCGGTTTGATGGCAGAGGTTTGAAAAGGCGACGGTTGGTCAATATCCATGTGATCGATAATCTGCATCTCTTTCTCCATCGTATTCGTCACTACAGGCTGCGAGACCGGCGACTGCACTGGCGTCACCCTCTCGCGTGACCCAGCTGAGCTAGCTCCATCAGATGCATTCCGAGACCCTGAGCTGGTGCTAAAGTATGTGAGGTTGCCGTGGCCTAGATTGAACGAGTTGGACTCTGACTGCCTACGGAAGGCTTCGAACTCGGGTGCCTGAGGATTGGAAGGCTTCGAGGCGGTGGAGATTATGGGACTGAAGTAGTTGGGACTGATACCGCTGCGGTCTCGCGCTGAACGAGGGGAAGAGCGGACTTTGGCTGGCAGAGGCGACACTCGAGTTTTTGTAGCGGCCGACATGTTGAGGAGATAATGTTGGGATGATTGTGTTATCTGCAAGGAGAGAGTGATTAATCAGGCGACGGCGTTCGAGGTACACGAGGTACGAACTTCAAAGCCGACTCAACAGCGAGCCGTGCAGAGAGACCTGCTCCTGCCCTGGAGAAGTGGAGTGTAGTATAGGGTATCTGTGTGTGTGTCCACCCGAATCCGCCTACTCGGATTGTGGGGAAGGGCAGCATGCGGATGCCTTGTTGACTGTATCTTACATCAATCTGACAGGAGCTGAAGCGAGCGCAGGAGGGACGATGCAGATGTGCCACCCCCGACGTCATTGGTCCCACCGAGATGCGCAGCGCTAGTGACTCCGCCCGTCTGGACCCTGTTGGACCCTTAGGGCTCGCCCCCTAGCTTCCCGGCTTGACCCTACTTTAAACAAACTAATCGCCCTCGAACATGGAAGAACGTCATTGCTCGAAGATATAAAGTCAAAGCTACTCGTTGTAGTTTGCTAATATACATGTAGACAGCTTTCGATCTTGGAAGCATTATTTGCTATCTTAAATGGACGTGTTTCAATTGCTTCGCTTTCCGCAGCACAGAGTAGCATCGGATTATACTTGCTTGTATAATCCTAAGGTATGTATTGGCGACATATCTAAGATAAAATGATGGAGTTTTCTCCATCTCATTCCTAATTCCAGCTCCTTTCTCTTGGTAGACATCGGCTTTAGTACCAATACCCCCGAAACCACACAGTAGCAAAAAAATAAACCACCCATTCTTCCCCATCCCTGGTGAAATGTACTCACGCCTTCCCGATGGGTTTCAACAACCAATGAAACCCATAGTCGGAAAGGCAAAAACGTTGAAGCATTCACCTTGATGGTCCCAAAACAGGGTTCGGGAAAGGTTATTCATGTGTGTGAATGCGATAAACCTTAGAAACGCACACCTTTACATGATGTGATAGTACGAAGAAGTTCCAGTCTTCCTTGGGAGTAAGTGTGAACACGACGAGGGATTCAAGCTGGTGCTGTATAGGTCGTTCAGATGTGCAGGGGGTCCTTGGGGAGCCAATCGGCTGCCTGAGGGCTGAACGAGCAAGGTAACGTACATCTCAAACGACAACCACGACACTCGCTGAGCGGAAATATCTGCTAGGCGAGTAGAGAAGTAGATTATTATGTACGCATTACCATTGATGCTATCTGCACAGCCTTTATTAGTCCTCCAGTCCTTGACCGGATCTTATGTAAGTATATTAGTCGAAAACTGATACTAATACTCGTGCACGCATGTCAAAGGGCTAAAACCTGCTCGGCCCATCCCACAATTTCAGCTTCAGCGTGATGCCCAGCCTCGCCATCTTCTCCCGTACCCAGGTCGCTATGTTCCGAGTCCGATCCGAGTCTGGGAAGCTGTCGATGAACAACGTTATATCTGCCAACCTAGGAAGTCTGTTGCGGGACTCCCCTACTCCCGACAATAGGTCGGTCAACAGAGAAGGCGTAAGCTCACTTAGCGGATCGAGCCGCATAACTAGCGTTTCCGCGGTCGTTGGAAGGTCATCGAAGGCTGGCATGTCTTCGTAGTAGCTCTCAATTTGCCTCAGAGACCGCGAGGCCGATGCAAATGATTCGATCTTTTCCTGAACGCGGCTGAGGAGGTCGATGTTCGTCAGGATCTCAAGCGTTCGCAGATTGGGGTGTTTCTGTAAGGCATTGAGCAGGTCGAAAACCGTCTTCCGTATGGGGTTGAATGCCGCTGATGGCCGAGCGCTTAGTGCGTATTCGCGGAAAGACAAGACTTGCAATCGAGGAAGTAACCCAACTATATCTCCAACGTTGCATCGGCCGGCTTCACAAACACCGGATACCATTTGGTAGTGCTTGTCCTCAATGTTGAAATCCGGCCGCCAGATCTCAACTTTGGCGAGCTCCCGCAGGTCACGAAATGTGTGTACCACTTCAGCCCGGGAGCTGGTACAGACGCCTGTAAATCTTAGGTGTCTTAGTTTTTCGAACGAGGACATGAAGGTGATGGGCAGAAGTTCTTCGTAATTTGTCAAGGAGCGTAGATTGGGGAATGTGTCTGCAAGCATGTCGGCGAACGAGGCTAACATATCATAAGGCGGCCGAGCGTCTGTCGAGCTGTAGGAGAGGATCGTGAATCTGCTGACGTTGGGTAAATGTCTGAAACAATTGCCAAGACGCTCAACTTCCTGGTGACACGCTTCTTGATAGGGATTGTCGCCCTCGCCCTTTGTAGCGCCTGATACTGCTGCTTGCCGTAGCCTCTTCCCTAATGCTCCTACAATCTTTATCGGATCTATGTCGTGTAGCTTGAAATGGACCTCCACAACATGCCTGAGGCATGTTCGGTCGACGCTCCGCAGCCAGGACACAAATTCCGCCTGACCGTCGAAAATCAGGGGTTGCCTGTAAAGGAATGGTTTTGCTTCGTTCGCAATCTGGCGATTGGTGAGGAGCAGATCGAAAATGGTCGAGGGCGCGATACCTAGTAAGTCATTGTAGATATGCTCCCTTATCTCCAGTGGGATTGTATGGAAACTAAGGCGAGTTCGTATCTGGGGTTTGCTGAGAGGATTTCTCTTGTTTCCCTTTGGCATACTCCGCTACAATGTTGTCTGGGTCGATATCCTGTTGGGGAGACCAGAATGGTAAATTTCACGAAGGTCTTGGCCTTTGTATTCGGAGACTCCCGTCTCGGCGGTGTAAATTAATTGGAATCAGAGAGTACGCGTAGGTTTGAATCACAAATAGGAAAATGAAGGAACGAGTCAATGCCAAATGCGATCTTTACCTGGAGCGATCTCGAAAACAAGTATGAAACCGCAGGGGAAAGACGAGGAATATAGGGAGTCGATATCGGTGCCGCCAGAACATCGCCGAATGCATCTTAGGATCGCAATTTTATTACCAGGGGCCTAACGAATAGTAGAAAAGCAGTCTACGCTATACGTACGCCGGAGGATTGAGGCGACTATGAAAAGGACGACCGAGTGACAGCGTAGCTAAGCTGCTTCAAGGCAATCACCATTGACGACTTTTAGCGGGTAAGTGCTGCAAGGAATCTAGCACGGTCACTTACCAGGCCAATGAAATGCCCTCCCGTCTGTCAGGGCTGGGCATTGAAACGATTAAGAGCGCGGCGAGAGCGCGGACGAACGACTTACCATTTAGTATGCTCGGTAGAGTAGACAAGCGGGTGGGAAGATTAAGCATTGCTTGAGCGCTCCGGCATGCGCAAGATACGAGACCTGGCATCTCCGAGGGTCCACGCCCAGTATAGGATCAGTGCACAATATTCTGACGGGAGAGCCGTGAGACGGAGAGATTGGAGCACCTGTGTTTGCTCTGCTTGTGGCGACGCCGTCCATATGACCGTTAGTCACTCTCAGGGTACGCTTCCGATTCCCAGCGGTCTGGGTGGGCTTATTTGGCACACCCTCGGGCTTGAGGCTGTCAGCAACGTGGCAGAGCGTGCGGGATATGAGATCTGCCGGGCAGCCGCTGTGGGTTGTTTCTGAAATCTCATTGCGCGACGGCGTTTGAGAGGATGGCGTGGTGAAGGAAGGTGGAAAGCCGACGGAGGGGAGGTGGATGGTCGTGATCGGACGCGCGCTAATGGACTCGACAGGGGTCTGGCCGACGACGTCCGTACAACCTCGAGTTGCTACTGGGTCGATGGGTGAGCAATAAGTAGAAGAGTACATTACTGGATCTATGTGAGAGACGGGAAGACGGGTAGATAGAGACTATGCTTCAGTAGGAGTAACAATTGTCACGCCCCGGGGTGAGACTAAAGTAAGCCCGGATGTCTCCATTTGTCCGCTTACTGCTGGTATTTGATTTTGGTCGCGGAGCCTCAACGCCTGGACGTTGCACCGATCATCTCCTCGCAAAATCGTGGAGATCTACAATATCACCCGTCAGCCGCTCCTTTTCTATTGCTGCGCCCAGTGATTACGCCCAAGCCGCAAAACCCCTTGGATGTTCGCCATAGTCGAAACATCAGCGATCAAACAACACAGGTCTAGACCACCAAACGCCTCCTTAGCCATTAATGCCCACTGAGCCACACATAACAGATGAACAATGATGGGTGGAGGGACTAGATGCCGCTAGCGGTGTGTTCGATTAGGTACTCTCTCATACCCTCAGCAGCTTAGCTGCGTAGTTGGCAATCAAGTCTTCGTTGGGGAATGCCATTGCCTCCAGACCCGCCGCATAGGGTGTTGGGACTTCCGCTCCTGTGACTCTGACCGCTGGTGCATCCAGATAGTCGAACATGTATTCCATCGCCAGGGCCAGGATTTCCGACCCAACCCCAAAGGACGGGAAGCCGCTCTCGACGCACATCAGGTGGCGGGTTTTCTTGACCGACTTGACGATGGCTTCGACGTCGAGGGGCTTGACGGAACGCAGGTTGATAACCTCGGCCTCGACACCATAACGCTTCTTCAACTGCTCAGCTGCGGTAAGGGACTGGCCCACGCATCGAGAAAGGGAGACTATTGTCAAGTCCTTGCCGGGACGTTCGATCTTTGCTTTGCCAAAGGGGAGAACGAAGTCATCCTTCTGCGCTTCCTCGGACATGGGAAATTGAGTTCCGTAAAGTAACCTGTACCGGACCCGTCAGCCTGCGTGTCTCACTTTTGGCTCCGGGCATCAAGTGTGACGTACTCGTTCTCCAACACGCATACAGGATTAGGGTCTCGGATTGCGGCTTTGAGTAGCCCTTTCGCATCCTCCGAGCTCCAGGGCGCTACTACCTTCAGCCCAGGTATACTACCGTACCAACTTGAGTAGTCTTGCGAATGTTGTGCGGCAACACCAGAAGCGAAGCCGTTGGGTCCGCGAAAGGTGATGTTGCACGGTTGGATACCGCCGGACATGTAATGTGTCTTGGCTGCCGAGTTGATGATTTGATCGATAGCTTGCATGGCGAAATTGAAGGTCATAAACTCGCACTGCGAGTAGAGGGTCAGCAAGGGCGTCCTCCAGCTGGAATGAGTGGAGACCTTACTACAGGATGTAAGCCTGCCAGAGCGGCACCAACGGTCAATCCGCAGAAGCCAGACTCAGTAATTGGACTGTCGATGACTCTCTTCTCCCCAAACCGATCGAGTAGACCTTTGGTGACCTTGTAACTAAAAAACATCAACATCGGTGCTGCAGGACTTCGCAGACAACCATTCAAACAAAAGACCTCCTTCGGTGCCTTGCACCGAATTCCGTAGTTGCTTCAACGCAAGAACAGATACGGCCTTGAGAGACTCACGCGCCATTATATTGAGCCACCTCTTCCCCCAGCACGAAGACCTTTGGGTTTGATTCAAGCTCCTCGGCAAGAGCTTCGTTCAAGGCATCTCTTACAGCGACCTCTTTTACATTACTAGGCGTAGCATATCCCCGCCGCGTTAGATGTATTATTGGAGCAGCAAATCGAATTGCTGGTCTAGAAGTGGTGGTGAGAGGTCGAAAACGGGAAAGGAGCTGCGAGGCAGGTCTTGATATCCGCGGAGCTATCATCGCATAGGGTGATGTGACTGGTAAGGTAGTGACGACCATGAAGCTGCGACAGCAGATGTCAGTAAGATTTCCCAGCTCGAGCTCCGAGATCGAGCGTTGGATTCAACCGGCCTCGGCTAATCCTCGGCCGGTCTTTTACCTTTAGCGCCAATCTTCCAGCCGCACCGAAGATCGTAGATACTTAATCCACCGAACGACTCCTTTTCTATGTTCGTAGGTCGTACTCTTGGCTCACTTGTCTCTGGCACTTCTGGGCTAAAGAACACTCATGGAATGAACCAGTAGAACTACAGGGAAATTCTTCTTAGCGCCGCAACATCACAGTGGACCGGAAAACATATACCAGTAAAGATACCTGCAAAACCCAAGATGGATGTTATGTCTGCACCCTACTTTGCAACCATGAAGCCTGGTCCTTCAAAGCACCTAGACACATCGCCACAGACGAGCGCGCCATCTCCTGTAACTTATATCCAGATAAGTAACCTAACACAAGCCCAACCATCAACCCAAAACCTATTGTGTACCTTATAAGCCGGTTGACTTTTTGTTTGAAGAGGCCACTTGGAGTATACGCAATATCCCAGTCACTGTACTTAGGGAACAGACACCGAAAGGTGAAGTCTGTCTGCGAGCGTCTACAATCCAAATAGTCAGCAAACGAACGCATAAGAGAAAGGAAACGGCGTGAAAAGCTTGACAGGGCACTCAGAAGGCTTACGGGTACATGGTCGAGTTGAAGCTGTTGGCGTCCTGATACCAGCTTACACAGCCCGAAAAGACAGTTTTCCGTAGCTGCTACTGGATATCTTTGGTCCACCTAATCTCCGCGTCCTTTCTGACCTCAGCATATAGAGCATCTCCACGTAGTACCGGTTCGATAATTTTCGAAATGTATTTCGTCATGTTCTCAGACCCTAGTATGTACGAGGAATCCCAGTCGCGGTATTCGGGCCAACTGCGATGAAGAAGTTTGGAAACCCATCGACTGCGGTGCCCATATATGCCTGCGGACCTCCACGCTCGCCCCATATATCGTGGAGAGACTTCCCACCGCGTCCATACACCGCCAGCGGATAAAGCCAACGAGTAGCCTCGAAGCCGTTGGCTAACACGATTATGTCCGCGTGAAGGTGCTCATCCTTTATTGGTATTGCATACGTCGAAGTCTCATCTAGATCAGTGCGGCTACCGCCTAACACTACACCGTCCGACTCGAGTGCTCGAAGAGGCTGTGTAGTAAGACGAAAGTTTGGTCTGTCCATGCTCTTGAGCCAAGCACTATCGAGAACTCGACGTTTGCAGCCATAGCTATATCTCGGTGTCATCATTTCATGATAGTTCTCTGGGACAAGGCTTTTAGTTCGAGCCAGTGTCGATGCTTCTATCTTAGCGCGCCACTTGGTGTTCTCTTGCTAGAAGAGTGTGAACCAGATCACCTCGACGAGTAGGTATAGCAATATGCGGAAGAAAAAGCCCAAGAATGGTAAGTAGTGAAAGATTGTAGGAGCGTATCGAGCGTACGTATCCTTTTCAAATGGCTCCTCTAGCCTAGGCATAACCCAGGGGGGGGTTCCATTAGCTGTGTAACGGATTTCGCTTCGAGTGATTTCTTGAACAAAGAGGGAACAACTTGGGCCGCACTACATTCAGAACCCAGCACAACAACGTCCTTCCCCACAAAATCGACCTCTTCTCGCCATCGAGCAGAATGGAAGATCTCTCCCTCGAATTTGTCACGTCCTGAAATGCTTGTGGGCCATGCATTAGGTTCGACGAGAATCCCAACGCAGCTGACCACAATCTTTGCTCTGACCGTTTCCTGCTTGATGTACACAGACTGTTTACCCTTGGTGGCAATCAGCGCCTTTCGGTCTGCGTCTGAAAGATCTCCAGTACCCGGTACAAGATGTGACAGCATAGCTTCCCACACCCCATCAGCGTCCAGATAGCGACGCTCCGTCATATCTGTACTCAATTGAATTTTGTCCACAATTTGACACCTGGCAGCTACGCGATGAAGGTACTTCACAAAACCGGATCCCGTTAGGTAGAGCGACTCTGAGGTGTAGAATGGTGCAAATGAGAAGGAATAAGATGCGGAAGGCCTGGGGCTAAATGTGAGGCAAGGAAAGCGGCGATGAATTGCGCAAAGGAGACATACAAATCGCAGGCCTATGAACGCATCAAGTCGAAGCTATTACCAAATCGTCGGTCACAAAAGTTACGACTCCAAGGTAGCGGTTAATCCACCATGAACCTGAGATCTTACTCAGTACAACGTATGTATGGTTTAGGTGTGTTTATGGATGTGTACCTTCAATTCCTGACTGGTGGTCAGAGATCCTAGATTAATCAAACCTTAGTTTCTCCTTTAGGCGGCAACCTATGGTAAGTCTTGCTTCGCCGGCGCCGATAATCAGGACAGGATAATAATAGTCTGCATCTTTTTGGTAGCCACTTTGCACATGAATGCTATCGGTCAAGATCATTTAGCTGAGGAAGTAGAATCACCGATTGATAGACTGGAAGCACAGCGAACATCCGAGATTTGACACCGAGTCCGTGAATCTATGGAAAAACTTAAGGTCGAAAGTGGTTGTGGTGACGGAAGAAAGAGAGTGGAGGATGGTTTGGGGCGTACGTGAAGGAGAGCCCAGATTACAATCAGAACACGGTGCTCACTACTCGCAAGTTTTCAGGAACCTGTCATCTACATACCATGCAGGATCGCGGCAAAAGCCGCTTATACGGTTTCAGAGCAATCCCCAACTGATTCCCTGCTGGTTTCTCGACCTTACACGCTTTGTTCCTTCATATGACAGAGACTACACTTACTACTGTGCTCAATCTATACACGAGGCTTGTAGAAATATCCTTCCCCGAACCGCAAGCACGCTTAGTTGGGAGATACTTATACTTCCCAACTCATACTTCCCAAAATTCGAGACGAAGCTAGTTCGGCTTCTATGTCTTTCAATAGCAGTAGCGTATCTCTACTGCAACGAGTGAGTCTAGACCATAAGCGTGGATCTTGTTATTGACTTCAATGTCTTCCTCTGGCATAGACAGCGAGGTCGAGAGCTATTGGCCAGTGCTCGAGGCACTAGGTCTCCAGCTGCTGCTACTGATTCAGCAGACTCTATCAGAGCCTCGTAGTCAATAGTCGATTTTGGCTTCTCTGGGGCATCGCCTTTCACTCTATCTATCTGCCGAAGGCCTTGAGATGAAGGTTTCGACACCCCGAAGACTCCGGGAATCCCATTCAAGCTCATAATCTGTGAGTCGAACGGCGCAGGGAAGGGGAAACCCAGAGTGCAACAGTGGCTAGCATAGTCCAGAAATTCGGCCTGGTGAGTTCCCTCATCGTCGGCAGCACGCAAGGAGTCTGTGAGTTATTGTCTTTCGGTAGGTAAGAAGCCAAAGAGAAACGATGTGAGAGCATAACTGAAGAAGCTGTATGGCTCGAACAGAATCAGCCTACCGTCTGCTTCAAGGAGTCTTCGAATAAATTCCAAAGTAGGGTCGAGATCCCGTCCACCACCTCCGCTGGTCGTGGACCATTGTATTCCGCCTTCCTGGTTAATGAATCGTCTTCATCACCATCAGCTCTACAACAAGGTCTTCAGCCCCTCGTTGATAGACTTTCAAACATTTTAGGCATCATAAGCTCACTGTATATCCAACCCCTTTAGCTCTTCAAGCGAACTGTTTACCGGCCCCCGGCGTAGGCACCAATTACTTAGCTGGCAGTCGGTTGTGGAATGAGAAGGTCGTCTAGAACGGACAGCGTGTGCAGAAGACTTTACCAGCTTTTGACAATGAGTATCTTGAAAGTCAATTCGTAAGCGGTGTCGGGGTCCAAAAAAACCCTCCAAGCAAAGGTCAATTGACTCGGCCTGGAAATGAACAATGACTTATATCAGTGAGAATTCAGCTTTGGCATAAATATACAACAACTGCTGATATCATCTTCCAGTGACATGAAGAAAATCACAACCAATACGGTGTTGAACGTACAACGAGTAACAAAGACGCTGACGAAGGCTTTAAGAGAACAAGCCCCGAACATGAGCTCTTATGTCAATGAAGCAATCGTAGATGAGCCAAGTTACCAGCAGGTATTTTGGGGAAACCCTTATGATCGATGATCACAGATCAAACGACGAATGGATCCCCATGGAGTGTTTTGGTGTAAGGTCTGTATAGGAAGAGAAATTGGCTCAAGTAGACTTCGTGCCCTGTCTGGCATGGAAAACTCTCTGTAGAAGTGGATTCTTTATCGACTTTGACTTTTTGCAGCAGTCCCAACGCGCGCATCACATCTGAACAAATACTTAATTCACATCAAAATGGAGAGACTGACATGCTCCTCAGAGGATGAACTCGAGGATGAGGAGATTGTAATAATTGAAGTTGATAGCTGCTATGGGAATAACAGATTGAGCACAAGTCGTTGATGAGGGGAAAAGGAGATACTGCAAGCGCCACGGGAACTCTAAATAGTTTTCCTGGCAAGAACATTCAGAAGTATTTCCGAAAGAGCGCCGACGGCCATGGCAGGGCGAGTCAAGAGAGGCCAACGTCGTCGTCTGTCGAAGCCTTCCATGGCAAAGAGGCTCGGCGGTTGCCAAAACCCCCTGTAACCCTAGATTATTCAGGTTTATCTACTGCGGTGAACATACCTTATCACTTGGGCTTTTGTTGACATTGTGCATCTTTATCCTCCCACTACTTTCATACCTTGGAAATCAAAGTCGAAGGACAGTATCGTCGAGGCATTCACTCGTAGCGTTCCTTTATCCTAGATTGCAGAATTCCAAACACTTGAACGTCAATCTCTTTTCCATGAGTGAAGCCGTCCCCTCGCCAGGGACAGTGACGCCAGCTGCCGTTCCTCAGAAACGCCCTCTCAATCTCGAAGACGAACAACATGTGCCAGCTATCTCCTCCCCTCTGAATCCAGACCCTACAGCCACTCGAGCCAGACGGCTTCCACCCCGAGAGCAGCGGGAGAAGAAAGAGTCGTTGAAGAAGCGTGAGGCTAAATTTGGAGACAACGTACACGGAGATACCCCAGACGTCCAGATTCAAGGCAAAAAATCAAAGAAGAATGCGCAAAAGGCTTCCGTGCTGTCACCCATACGATATAAGCTGCCAGCCCCGAAGCTGACGGACTTTGATCCACCGAAAGCGCCAATCTTCACGCCAGTGCTCGAAAAAGTTGAACGGCAATTCTATGAGTGTTCGGAACAGTGAGTCCGTCTTCCCCTCGGCAGCTCCCATCATCAGCTTGACTCATTGCTACAGTGTTTTCAACCGCAAGGGCTATCGCTACATACATTGCATCTGTGATCCCGATTTCCCTTCCTCCCAATACCACCGCCAGTCAGAGACAGAACCTTATGGTCCGCGTTTCAACTTTGAGGATGCTTCGAACCATATCCTTTTCGACCCTCCTGGGCGGAGCATAACGACGGAGAAAGGCTTTCGAATGGCTCGTGCAAATGTTGGTGCGAGAGAGGGTCGCTGGTATTGGGAATGCAAGATTCTCAGCGGTGTAAAGCATCCAGGCTCTGTCAGTCCAGCCCGCTCAGGAGGCGGTCATGTCCGTTTAGGCTGGGCCCGTCGTGAAGCCAGTCTCGATACACCAGTAGGATTTGACGCCTATAGCTATGGTTTACGTGATGTTGCTGGTCAGAAAGTACACATGTCCCGCCCGAAGGATTTCCTAACCCCAAAATCAGACTTCTGCGAAGGCGACGTCATCGGTATGGAGATCACTTTGCCATCACTCTCCTTCCACCGAAAGGTAGTTGAGAATTCGTACAACAAAGCTGTCGATGTGTCCGACGACGTCGATCCACCTCATCCAGCCGAAGCTCCAGACATAATCCGAGACCGCATTCCTATCCGCTACAAGAATCAGATCTATTTCGAGCATTTCGAGTACCATCCTACCAAGGAGCTAGAGGACCTCATGAATCCTATTCCTACAGTGATCCCTACCTCTACCGGCGTTGTTGGGAATGCAAACGCCTCAGCCCCTCCTTCACCAAATCACCCTGTCCCTGCTCTTCGTACTTTGCCCTTTTCCAGCATCAGAGTCTATAGGAACGGTCAGTATGTGGGTGAACCTTTCTCGCAGCTTCTGAGTTTTCTGCCACCTGCATCTAAACCCTTGGCCCAGGTCGGCGCACGCGACGGACTTGACGATGGTATGCTTGGCTACTTTCCCGCTATAAGCGTATTCCGTGGTGGTGCAGCCGAAGTCAATTTTGGTCCAGAATTTTGGTATCCACCACCAGGTCTAGAAGTCAGGGCCAGGGAGGACACGGATGGCGACATTGACATGATCGGTGGTGATCATCCTGCAGAACCAGTGACCCCTGCCACAGGTCTCAAGGCTCCTCTACGGCCATTGTCAGACCGATTTGAGGAACAAATTGCTGAGGAGACCATCTACGACATTGTCGATGAAGTCGACTTCTGGTCCCAAGACACGTCCTTTGGTGAGAAAGAAGGCCCCGAAGCAGTTCAAAATGCAGGTCTTAGTGAGAAGGTACCCGCCGCTCTCAAGGGTTCTGTCGATCCTGAGGCCGCAGATGTACGAGCTATCGTAAACAGTGGTGGAATGGTGGGTTCAGGCGGAGAAGGCGTGATCAAAGAGGTTGTTCAGGAGGACGAATGAAAGGCCTAGGACAAGAAGCAAGCCAGTCATCATTTGCGGTGGGCTTGTAGTGTGTGAAACTGTCTCGCAGCACCCAAGCAGCTTCTTGAAGGACGAACGAGAAGCAGTGTTGCTGCATCCATGATTCAATCCTCAAAAGCCTAACGTCTATCTATCCGAAATCGCTTCATGGATGACAGCCCACGACCAGAGCCTTCGACGAAGAACATGATCCCGTACCATATTGCACGTAGTCGCCAACTCGTACCAGGATCAGAAACCCCAAATTACCACCAGCCAACAAATCTCGTGAGCTCGCAGCCACTATGCCAATACTTCATCCACTTCCGTCTTCGGTTCTCGTTGTTGAGATCGCTCGATCGCATACGGGACAGGCATCCGGGTTCTCCTCTTCTACTTCTCGAAATCTCCGACAAAGCCTCGAGTCTTTTCTGCATGATATCCAGCCGATCTCGTATCGATGGCCACACGCATACACGACCAAGATGCGCTCGCACATTCTGATGCTAGGAACGGAGGTGTCGTAGAATTCGTGTATTGGAGCAGACCGAATGCTAACATGGCAGCGAAAGGACTTCGCGGGCATGGAAAGGTGAACGAGGCTCCTTTATACAACTTGCTCATGGCCAAGACGTACGCAGTCATGAATGATTGGAACAGTCACTGAGTAATTCCTATTCCGCTGGGATATTTTGCTGACACCAGGTTCGTTTTCCGTGACTCTTGGCTTTCATCATCAATGATGTCTCCTCAAGCTTCTTGTGAAGCTGTTCGTGACATAATATCCATGTCTGATGGATGGCATGAGAACACGCGTTGCCTTCCATGATGGTCAATAGAAAGATGATTTAGCGCAGGCACTGTCGGCCGTATTGCATCGTAGGTGAATGGCACCAACAGTGGGAGCTTGAACAGGCCGAAGATCTTAGAAATCTTCCAGCAGCGCTAGGCATGAAGGGCTTCTGCATCCAAAGAAATACGCCTGCGTGCGTTGAGTGGCAATTCCCATAGGCAACCGTCAAATCGCTATCCAAATCTTTGCCATCATCGAATGGAAATACGCTTGCACGCTTGCACGCTCCACCCAAGCCAGAAACTCCTTGCTGAGACAAGAATCAGAGACGAGTTGCGTACGACTTTACTTGGCATTTGACGGTTGGATCATCTCATATAGTCTCCTTGCCTTGTCTGGCTGCTGTTGTTGTTTCAAGATACTGTGCCACGGTATTCACGTGTTCCGTTGAAAGGTTCTGGAAGATCTCGTGTCTAAATTCAATTCCCCGCCATCGTCAAGCTGCAGTGCCACATCGCTGTTCAAGAAAGTACATCTCGCAATACCTTTCTCCCTGTGGTAGCACCCGTTCAGCTACCATAGCTGATCATTCGTCGTTGAAGCCATTGGATGTTATTGCCGCAGTATGCCTTCTCAAAGAGGTGTGTTTGACGCAGGGTCCTCTAGCACTGTTTAATTCTTACTTCCAGGTCTGTCGCACTTCCGGGTCATCCCGAGCACTTGGCTGAGTCTGCGGTAGTACTAGCAGTCTGCTTTACCTTACTTTATAAACTCAGTCCTCAACCACAACAATCTCATCGCCAACAAAACCCGTACTCCAATCATCACCTAGCTCTCTAGCTGCGTTCATATCCCGTTTCCCTCATCCCCACATGGCTGCACCATCCTCGCCACGCCCTCGTGGCACTATAGCCGAAGTTCTGCAACTGCAAGAGCTTCCCACAGTACCTACTCGGCTTGCACCCCACTCGGAAGTTCAAATCTTCCTTACGAAGTACTTTCAGGTCAAAGCACAGATGAGCGAGACTGAAGCCAAAGAGATGGCTTCTAAGTTGAGAGTGGATGGCGACGATCTCTTCGTACAAGATGAAAAGATGCTCAAATACATCTGTGGAATCCACGGATCAAGACTGTACTACCATATTCACAACTCGGCTTACAGACGTGTAAGTACACTCGACTGATAGCTACGTAGAACATGCTGATTGCTTCAGATAATTTCACGAATATATAGTCTCATTCCACTTTTACCTGCAAGATCAAAGCCGGAGACACCGCAGTCGTGTCTAGAGGAGCTCTCTTCTAGCAAAGCGGAAAGGGAGCCTGGATTGCCGTATCCGTTTTCGGATCCGGCTTCGTTGTCCTCCATGCAGCCGTCTACGGTTTCTACAACTACGGCGCTGGAAAAGAGTACATCCACAAATCAGCCCCGGAATGGAGCAAGGCGCAAGATTTTGGCAGAACAGATGGGCTGAGGTTCAGGCCAGGCATCGAGGTTTAACGTACAGACATCGGTGGGCATACCTTGAGAGGAATGCTTTAACGATTTGCCTCTTCAGGAATACGTCTCCACAGTCAATTGTGTTCTTCAAGTTTCCGTCTTTGCGTTCTCTCAAAGAATCGAGTGCATCACTTCATGCCGGTGTATGGAATAGCGTGTTCAACAGGTAGGTCTATCACACATGGAGAAGGGGGCCCTCCTGTTTTTTCTTCTATTTCTCTATGTACTCGAGGAAAGAAAAGTGGTTCCGTTTTATCAAGCTCTCGCAATTAATAAATCAACGTCAACAGCAAAAAGCAAATTTCTCTTTCTTTGTCTAGAATTCGTAAACTTACAACTTTCGCTCGCGAGAATCTCTCCATCTTCGACGCGTGTTGTAAGGAGCAGATTTCTTAGCAAATACTTGATCGAATTCTAGATGCTGGTGTTAAAGTACAAATATTCAAACTATAGACATATAGCAAGCGTAATTTTTGATCTGACAACAATACAACAAAAACAAATATCAACCTGGCATCAATAGAAGCCAATACAGACGAACATATGCGTCAGGCAAATTCTTGAGACAGGGACGTATGGCGTGCTTGAAGAAAGGTGGGCATTAGAAGGTTGGATCATCTCGAATAGTGATCGTGAAATC
>JAABUJ010002941.1_pt1 | contig 19995 bp, 19 predicted proteins | sample 5559131 | NCBI WGS metagenome assembly JAABUJ01 (sample SAMN10711875, study PRJNA513366) | rock metagenome | isolation source: Antarctica rocks | place: Antarctica: Victoria Land, Mt New Zealand nord | collected 2016-01-07 | reverse complement strand
GCATAGTTGGCTCAGTAGTATTTTTAAGAGTATAGGAAAGGCTGTTAAATCAATATTTAAGACCGTTGTGAATTTGGCTGTTGCAGACATTCGCAACTTGGTTGCTAACAGAATGTTTGAAGCTGTTTTTTACGTCGTGATTAATCTGTTTCCACTTGCTGATTTGGTATTTGTTGCAGGTTACGCAGTAGAAGCTGGCGGTATTTCTGGATTTATCGCAGGGTATTTAACCGGAGAAGTGCAAGGAAGGAATGCACTAGGATTAGCCATAAATGGTGCTTTCAATGGACTTTCATGGGGCGTAACATACAGACTTCCACCACTGACCCCAACAGTTGGAGATAAACCAAAACTATAAGCAAATTAGAGTGGTCTTTATGTACAAACAGGCTCAAACCATGTTACATGGCCTCGTATGATGAGTATGGCATGTAACACGGTTTGAGCTAAAATTTCTACCAGTCTCAAAAGGAGACAAATAATGGCGAGTGCTAAGTCTCTGCCCGTGCTGCTTGGCTTGAGCGGCATTGTTCTGTTTTGCGGCTGCCAAAACAAAACCACAACCGAAGACCCCAAAAATGCGATTGCGTTTTACTCGTATTCGGCAGGGCCATATTCAGAAACAGTGACGTTGTGGCCTTCGGGCAAGTATTTCCAGACCCTGACGCGAAAAGCTTATAAACCTTACACAACTACTGGTGGCGGACAAGCCTATGTCCCTGCGGCAACGGGAAAACAAACAGGCATTTGGGGTCTTCTGGACAAGTCGGGAGGGAAGCCGCTCCCGCTGCCTGCCTCCGCCAGCGCACTGCCCTCAACGGCTGTTGTGGAAATCAAGCACGCCTTGCCGTTCGGTCTTGTGTTTGAGAACCAGCCTGCCTACGCAGCAGATAGAACCATCATGGTGAGCGAGTTTCATATCAAGAAACCGGGACAACCTCTCCAAGTTCAGTGACAATGCAAGTTCAGTGACAAACTAAAGTATGGAGAACGCATGAAAACCACGTCAACTCGCTTTGCGCTTGTTATACTCATCGGCTGCCCCATGTTGTCCGGGTGCGGGGGTGGAAGCGGCAGCAGCACATCCCCTGCCACTCCTACGATAGTGGGACAGTTCCGCCAAACCAGCGTTGCCACATCATCCACGTCAGCAACCTGCCCCGGCTCTGTTCTTCTTGCGGATGGCAGCAGTGACAGTTGCGGCAACAACGACAACATTCAGTTCCGTGCAGACAACACATTCACGGAGACGCTCTCCGACGGGAGCCAACCCCAAAGCGGAACATGGCAGTTTGACGGCTCCACGCTGACGCTGAAGTTCTCCGCCGCAGCGGGCGGCAGCACGGCCTCAACTCCGGCTGTCCTGAGCAATGGAGGCAATACGCTTAGCATCAGCTATACTCAAGGCGGAACGGCAGCTAAAGACATCTACGCCCGTCAGTGACGCTGTTAGAAGCGGGGAACACGAGCAGCCGCTACCTGCTGGGCACAAACCGTCTGGCAAAGTACGGGGAAGCGCCGCAACTAGACAGCTTGGGTAGTATGCGTCAAGGCGTGAACATGAACAGCGGTGTGTTCACGGGCCAGGCGGGCTACTCTGCCTCCGAAGAGAACATCGGCGGAGCCAACACGGTTGCATTTCTAAGCGTGTACCAATGGCAGGCGCAGAGCGGCTACTGCATAGGCATCAACGGAGCCAACGATAGGGGCAACTGAGCGTCTTTGTTAGAGAACCGCAACGCTGTTCCAATCGCAAAGACCCTCTTCTTTCTATGATCTCAGAGTATAATAGTGTGCAGCACCCAACTGTGACTCCCCGTTCTTAAAACAGCTTCCAGAGAAAGTCTTCCACTCCATGCCTATGACCGATGCGCTTCGCTCGAACTCTCCGGCGGGTCTCGCTCCTTCGCCCCGACGCGCATTCTCTTCTCGCCTTGTCTCGGCTGCGTTTATTCTCGTGCTTCTAGGTTTCAGCCTAGTCTACCTGTTCTGGCTGGCCCGCGAGTCTTTCATGGTTGCGGGGATACGCTACTTCACCCTCTTTGACGATTCAATGATCTCTCTACGCTACGCCGATAACTTGGCAAGTGGACACGGCTTGGTCTGGAACCCTGCGGAACGCGTTGAAGGAATCACCAACCTCGGCTGGACCCTGGTGATGGCCCTGATACGAGCTGTGGGAATATCCCGACCGAACACGCCAATGGCGATCCAATTGATCAACTTGGCTTTACAGATCGCGCTCCTTGGTGTTGTCTTTGGATATCTGCGCCGACGTGCCGGTGGGGGAGTGGCTCTGGGAGCAACAATCGTGGTCGCGCTCAATGGGCCACTGTTTTCCTACAGCCTAGGCGGCTTCGAGACGACCTTGCAGACCCTGCTGGTCACGGCCGCCTTGCTGCCCTTGATCCCTACTGGCCCGGAGCGTGATCAAGTCGGTAGACGATTATTTCTGGTGCCACTCTGGTGCGGACTAGCTTTTCTAGTGCGCCCCGACTCGGGCCTGATTTTCGTTGTCGGAACGCTGGGCGCCTGGTGGCTGCTTAGGCTGAGAGAGGCAAGATCAAATGGCAAGGGGTCGCATGCGTTGCTCCTATCCATCATCGTGGGTGGGGCTATAATCGCAGGCGTCTTGGTCTTCCAAAAACTCTACTATCACGATTGGCTGCCTAACACGTACCATCTGAAGGCGTCTGCGGACTCGCGCGGAATCTGGCGCGGCCTCAAATATGTCGCCCGCTTCATCCTTCGGGATTGGCAGTCTGGATTGTTAGTCGGTACCATCATTTACCTGGGCATTGGGCTGTCTGCTCCACGGACACGCAGGTATTTTCTGCCTCTGGCTCTCGTAATCGCTTCCTGGTTCGGCTATATCGTCTGGGCCGGCGGCGATGTATTCCCGTTGTCGCGCTTCTTCATTCCGCTAGTTCCTCTGCTCGCTACCTGTGCCGTGCTTTCAGTGGACTGGGCTTTGAGGCAGCAGTTGCCTCCGTCTTCAGCGACAGGTGCTATCTTCAGACGGCGCCTCCTGGCGGGCTTTGTCTTTGCACTCCTGGCTTTTCAGTGCCTGTGTTATCGGCAGGTTGCCTGGTGGCTGGATGGAAGCCTGCGTGACTGCGGCCTGAGCAGCGTTCTGATTGCCCGCGCCCTTACCGCGCCGGGAACGCCGTTGCGTCCGGCCGATACCGTAGGCGTGTTCTATGCGGGTATCACTCCTTATTATATGCCGCGTCAGCGCTTCCACGACTTCCTAGGCAAATGTGACGCTCACATTGCCCGGTCACCCGCTAAGTGGGGGCCTCCCGGCCACAACAAATGGGATTACGATTACTCGCTCGGTACCGTTCGGCCAGCCGCGATTATCACTGGTGCCACCTATTGTGGGTTGGGCCAGGACTGCTCCCAAGTAGCCATAGATAAGCGAATGTGTGCTTGGGTCGCCTCCAAACAGGACTACGGTTTCATTCCGTCTTTATGGCTTGATCCTCGCTTTCGGCAAGACTACCAGCGTCTGCTTGTCCACTACGACGGTCAAGAGCCGCAAATCCAATGGGTGTACTTGCGGCGTGACCGCTTGTCACCTCACCCCTAAAGCCCTATCGTCCAACCAGAAAGTTGTATATCTCGCGCTGACAAAGGTAGATAACCCAAGTTGCTACCTATGAACGGTTTTCAGAGTAACTTGACCTGTCAAGGCTACTTCGTGGCTTTTGATCCCATCTCAGAGTCGCAGGGTAGCAACTTAGGTTAATTATTAAACTGTCTTGATGCGGCGACACCACCCACAAATCTGCACAAAAAAGCCGCCGAGAGGTTTTCCTTGACAACAGGCAAGGAACGTGTTAAAATCAGAAGCATGAGGAGAAAATGAAGGGGCGGCAGCGCTGTGCCTCATTGTCTCCCATCAGCCATTTTCGCAAGACGCATCCCCGCAGAGGCAAGCGGCGGACAGGCGCAGTCGGCAGAAGAGAGAAGTGTCATGGCAAGCGGGCCAATTGTCGGACTGGATATTGGGTCACAGCAGATCAAAGCCGTGGAAGTGCGCCCCACCAAGGCGGGCTTTGCTGTCACGGCTCTGGGCATTGCGCCCACGCCGGTCGGGGCGGTGCAGAACAACATGATCACCGACCCCAAGGTGATGGCGCAGGCGCTGAAGGCATTGTTTAAAGACAACGGCATCAGCACCAAGCGCGTCATCGGCAGCGTGGCGGGGCAAAACACGGTTGTCGTGCGGGTCATTGAAGTGCCCAAGATGACCGATGCCGAACTCAAAGAAACCATGAAATGGGAAGTGGAGCGCCATGTGCCGTTTGCGCCAAGCGAGACGGTCATGGATTATCAGGCGCTGCCGATGACCGGCCCGCCCGACGAAGCCAATCCCAACATGGAAGTGCTGCTGGCTGTCGCGCAGCAGGATGTGGTGTCTAATTTCATTGACGCCTTGTTCGCGGCAGGGCTAGACCCCGCCGCCATTGATATTGAGCCGCTGGCGGCAGGCCGCGCCCTGCTGGACATCGCGGACGGCAAGCCGGTTGTGCGTCCGCCTGCGCCCACACTGCCCAGCGCCGCGCCCGCCGAATCCGAGTTCACCGGCAACTTCGGCGACCTGGACACGCCGCAGGAAGAAACAGCGGCGGTTATTAATATCGGCGCGTCCAACACGGACATTTCCATCTTCCAGGGCGGGCAGCTAGTGTTCCCGCGCTCCTTGCCGCTGGCCGGAGACAGCCTGACGCGGGCCATTGCCGAGCTGTTGTCTTATCCATTAGACCAGGCCGAACGGGTCAAGCGCGACTATGGCGAGGTGCAGCTTGACCGCATGGCGGTGTATACCGGCACCGCCTACGGCGATGCGTCAGGCTACGAAGGCCCGCAGTTTCAGGAGGAGGAAGAAGCTCCGGCGTTTTTTGAGGATACCGATACGCAGTTTGACGTGCCCAATCCGTTCGGCACGCCCGCCGCGCCTGCGGAGGCCGAAGCCAACCCGTTCGGGCAGAACCCATTTCTCACCACGCCGGAAACGCCTGCCCCCGACGATTTGGAGCGAACGCAGCCGATTGCCCGGCGCACGCTGAACCTTGCCCGGCGCCCAGACCTGAGCGGCGGCCCGCTGCCGTTTATGCCTCCCGGCGAAGGGGACGCTCTCGGCTTTGGCGGGACAGGCGGCGGCGCGCACGAAACCGAGCTGCGCGAGCAGGTGTTTGAAGCGATTGCGCCGGTGCTCGGGGAACTTGCCACCGAGCTGCGTCGCTCTTTAGACTACTATCGCAGCCGGGCGCAGGGTCGCTCTGTAGACCGGGTGCTGCTGACAGGCGGCGGGGCCTTGCTGCCTCACTTCGCACAGTTTCTGCAAAACGAGCTGCAAGTGCCGGTCAGTCTTGCCGATCCGCTGTTTCAGGTCACGGTCAGCGCTAAGCGCTACGATCCTGCTTATTTGCAGACAATCGCGCCGACTTTCGCGGTCGCGATGGGGCTGGCGGTGCGCGGCGTCGTTTTTGATGCCAACCCTGCCCCGAAGCTGCCCAAAGCGCCGAAACCGCCCAAAGCGAAAAAAGGCGCTGCCTCCGCCACCGGCGCTTCGGTGCCATAGTTTTAGGGGTGCCATAGCAGCAATGCCTGCGTGTTCCGAGTGGGGCAAAGTCGGCCTGCGCGCCGCGTGTTTGTCAATCAAGGGTATTTATGCTTCGTATTAACCTGCTGCCGACGTATGTTTCTCAGCGCCGCCTGACGCGCAAGATTTCGCTTGGGTTTGCCGCCCTGCTTGCTTTGTGCGTGCTAGTGCCGCTGGGCTTGTATCTTTCTACGCGCAATGCCCGCGCCGCCGAGGAAGCTAAGGCCACAGCCGCAGAAGCGGGCAAAGCCAAGACCGATGCGCTGAAGATGCAGGCCACTAATCAGCGTAGCCAAATTGCGCCGCTGCAAGCCAAAGTGGATTATGTGAAAGCCGTGCGCGCGTATAACACATCTGTGGTGAAGTTCTGGGATACGGTTTCCCATTACTCTGACCCCAAGGTGATTTATACCGATGCCGCAGTCAGCGGCACAACATTGACGATTAAAGCTTACATGCCCAGCATCGGCGAAGTAGGGCGCTATTTGCAAGCCATGTACCAGGAACCGGATTTCACCACGGTTTCCATTGACAAGCTGCCCGGCTACCCGGATGCGCTTGTCACCAAGTATTTCCTGGACAATAAATTGATAGGAATCGGCCAAGCGCCTGCGTTCGGCGGGGCGGGCACGTCTACCCAAACCAACCAGGTCTTCGCGCCGCCAAGTTCGGGCGGCTCTTCGGGTGGCGGCTTTGGCAGCAGATCTTCAGGCGGGTTTGGCGGCAGTTCTTTAAGCAGCAGCTCGCAGGGCAGCGGTAACACCAAAACCGCTTATGGGCAGGTTCTGACGCCTGGTGCGACAGGCGCAGGCGCAACAACTAATGGGGGAGCCTTTGGCGATGTGCCGGTCAGTGTCACGCAGGTTATTGAGGCCCGCATTCCTCCATTCGCCTCGCCCGAGCAGCGTGCTGACTATTACCAGCGGGCCTTTCTGCGCATTCGCAAAAAGACCTATCCGCAAGGGTTTGAAATTACCGTCACGGCGACGCTGAAGCAGCCACTCACTGCGCCGGTCATTCCAGGGGGCATTGGCGCGGCTCCGGGGCCGGGCGGCGGGCCGAGCGGCTTCCGTGGCAGCCCGTCGCCTGTCAATCCGGGCTAAAGGCGAGGAGCAACATCACCTACTATGACATCGCGAATAAATCCTATCCTCATCGCTGTAATCGGCGTGGTGCTCTGCCTTGCGGCTGTGGGCGGCATCACATACTTCTTGATCCTGCCGGAGCGCACCAAATCAGATGCTGCCACGCAGCGCTACAACGCCGCGTACCCAGACAGCACGCCTCAGGCGCAAAAAGCGGCGCATCTTGATCTTGTCAAAGCGCAGGGCCAAGTGCAGCAGGCACAGCTGCAATGGCGCGTGATTGAAAACACGATCATGCCGCGCTACGATGTCAGCCACCGTTATCTCGCATGGCAGCAGTTGTCCCACGAGCTTGCAATCAGTTTGGGGCCATCCATTCAGCGCTGGATTCCGCTCACCCGTGTTGTGCCTTTGACGGACATCACAATCGCGCCGCCGCCTGCCAGTCCCAATGCCATCACCGCCGCGCCTTTGATTGTTCCTATCGGCAGTGGTACGCTTCAGGTAGGCGGCAGCTTCCGCAACATCCTGTACCATGTTCAGCAGTGGAACAACTTCAACCGGCTGGTGCAGATCGACGGCCTTGCGCTGCATGGCAACAGCCCTTACATGCAGGGCGAGTACACTGCCAAAGTGATTATCTTTCCGCAGAACGACACTGTTCTGGGCAAACCTATCACGGCGGCTGGCAGCGGCACGGCTGTGGGGGGTGTCGGCACGGCTGTGGCGGGTCCTGGCTCCTACGTCCCGTCTCGTTCGTCAGCTTCAGGCCCGCGCTAATTTTAAGGAACAGTTCTTTATGCAGGAATGGCTGAAAGACAAGAAAAATCTGCCTATTATCGCTATCATCAGCAGTGTGGCGCTGATTGGCGCACTCGTGCTGGTTCTCTTTGAAAACGGGACATTTGCGCCGCGTCCTGTGGACACGCCAGTCTCGATCTCAAGCGGGCCGGGGGCACCGGGCGCTTCAAGGCGTCCGCTGGGTTCTGCAGCCCCGCCTGGCGTTGTCGCCCCGCGGCTGGGTGTGTCCAGCGCAGGCCCAGGAGTGCCTAGCGGCCCTCCCGTTGGAACCGCGCCGGGTCAGACCGCCGCTGGGGTGGTGGGCGTTCCTGCGCCTCCTGCCCCGCTGAACGCGGCCAAAGGGCCAGACCCATTCAAGGTGCCTGGCTACCACCCGTTTCGCGTGTCCCAGGCTGCCGTAGATGCTTTGCGCGTGCGCAATTCGCTGCCCCCTATTTCTATCCAGAGGTACCCGCCTAAAGATGCTCTTGTGCCCCCGGCCCTAAAAGGCGGGCTGGCTGCCCAGACGCTTTCGCTGACGCCGGAAGTCAGCGCTTCCATGCGCATGTCGGGGGTGATTACAAGCGCAGACTCGGTCAAAGCCCTGCTGGAAAGCAATGGCGTGTCCACCCAGGTGCAGCCAGGTGATACAGTTGATGGTGGCAAGGTGCTTTCCATTCAGCCCGATGGCCTGACACTGCGCACGGCTGACAACCGCTTGGTGCGCGTTCCGCTTTCCGGCACGCCGACCGGAGGCAACTCCCCTTATGGCGGCGGGGGAGGCTTTCCAGGAGGCGCTGATCCTAATGGCCCCCCGCAGCAGTAGCTTTCACTTTTAATTCGCGACACGTTCACTTTTAATTCGCGACACGTTGAGGAAAACAACCATGACTTCTAAAACACTTGCTTTTGCCCGAGTTTCTGGAACAGCCGCACTCGCGCTGAGTGCCTGTGCTGGTCTGATGCTGGCCTTGCCCGCCGAACAGGCACAGGCGCAGGCGGCTGGAAGCGTCTCCACAAAACCTATCTCTTTGACCTTCCAAAATGCTCCCATTCAGTCGGTGTTGAAGACGCTGTTTAGCAGCGTGGGCGTCAACAACAGCATTGACCCTAATGTCGCAGGTACGGTCAACATTGACGTGCGCGATGTGTCTTTTGATGTCGCTCTGCGCCAGCTTCTGCGCGCGGCAAACCCGCCTTTAACCTATGACATCACTGACGGCGTGTACCATATTTCCGTGAAAAACAATGCCGGGCCAGACGCTGGAACCGGTCAGGCACCTGCCCAAACGCCGACTACGGCTCCGCTGCCGGAAGGCTACCATGCGTACCGTATTCCCATTGATCATTATGATGCTGCCTATATCGCCGGCCTGCTGTCCAAGTCACGCGGTGGACTGACGGTTGTCATGCCCAATTACGTCCTTGGTGGTGGTGGACAAGGCGGGCAGAGTGGCGGCGGGCAAGGCGGCGGCTTCGGCGGGCAAGGCGGCGGCTTCGGCGGGCAAGGCGGCGGCCAGTCGTCATTTGGGGGAGGTGGCGGCGGCTTCGGCGGTGGCGGCCAATCCTTTGGTGGTGGCGGCGGCCAATCCTTTGGCGGCGGTGGCGGCGGCGGCATCGGCGGGTTTTAGCCCTTCCGGGCCGCAGCGAGTGCCAAGGCGGCATGCGCGCGGCCTGTGCGGATAAAAGAATAATCCGTGCAGGCCTGTATTACAACACTATTAGAATTCGTAAAGACAAGGGAGGACACCCGCATGGGTTATCATGAAAGCTGGCAGGCCGACCGCAAACGAGGTGCGTCGCGCGCTGCTCGGGCCGGTGTCACGGCGGCACTGACTGGCTTGCTGCTGACAGCGGCGGCTTCGGCGACTTTGGTTGCGGCAGGTACCCTGCCTGCGCGGGCGGATGCCGCTGTCGGCAAAACCGTCGACATCGACATGGTCAGTGCGGACCTGCCCACGGTCATCAATCTGCTGCAGCAGCAGACCGGGCTGGAGTTTTCCATTCAGGACACCGGCAAGCCGTTCGGCAAAGTGACTGTCGGCCTGAACCATGCCTCCTTGGACAAAGCTCTGCGCATCATTGCCAACAGCGCTAATGCCACAGTGACCCGCGACCAAGACGGCGTGTATGTGTTCCGGCCCGCCGGCGAAGGCACGTCCACTGCCGGGTTTCTAGACAACACGCCGGCTCCGGTGGCCGCTCCCGCCCCTGCCTTAAACTCTGCTCTGCCGCCAAGCGCCCAAAAGAGCTGGCGCAAGCTGGCCCTCGCGCATGCCATCCCTACAGACATTCTGAGAACCATGCACTGGCCTGTAGACCAGAGCGAAGTCAACCCCTTTGTGCGCGTTCAGCTTGAAGACAGCAAGCCCAGTGTCAGTTCCAGCAGCTCCAGCTTTGTCAACAACTCCAGCGTCAACCCCTACGGCGATGTGCCGTCAGTGCCGGTCGGACGGGGCGGCGCTTATTCCGCTGAGGCCAACCGCTCGGCAGACCCGCAGGCCCAGGCCAATCAGTTCCCCGGCGGCCCGACCATCCAAGGCCCCGGCTACAATGGCGGCGGCTTTGGCAGAGGCGGCTTCCAGGGCCAGTTCCCCAATCAGTTTGGCGGACAGCCAGGCGGCTTTCAGGGCAACCCTTTTCAGCAGGGCGGCCAAGAGGCCCAAGGCGGGCAGACCGCTTTGCCCGAAGGCGTAGACCGCATCTTTGCGCTGGAAGGCGACAACTCGCTGTTTATTGAAGCCACGCCTGACGGCTTCAACCGCGTGCGCGACATCGTCAAGAACCTGGACATTGCCCCGCGTCAGGTGCAGATTAAAGTGGAGTTTGTCACTGCCTCGGTCACCGACGTAGACGCGTTTGGCATCAACTTCAGCCTGGTTCCCTTTCCCGGCATTGAGGTCAACAACAACCAGGGCGCGCAGGCCAACCAGACCAGTATTCCGCAAACCTACGTGCAGGTCGCGTCCGGCAACATCGTCGCCGAGCTGTTTTCCAGCCTTGTCCGCACGCGCGGCAAAGTGGTGCAGGCTCCGCTCATTACCACCACCAACAATGTCACGGCGCAGATCAACATCTCTACGCAAATCCCATTTGTGACCACCACCAACATTGTCGGCGGCAACGGCAACGTCACTTCCAACACGGCCCAGAACTTTCTGACGCTTAATACGGGCCTTGCTGTCTCTCCGCGCATCAACTCGGACGACACCGTCACGCTGAACCTCACCCCGCGCATTACCGATGTGTCCGGCGCTCCGGCTATTACAGGTGGCCCGCCGCCGAGCATCACGCAGTCGCTCAACACGCTGCGCACCGTCCACAACGGCGAAACTATGGTGCTGGGCGGGCTAGTTCGCAAAGCCGAAAGCAACAGCCAAAGCCGCATCCCATTCCTGGGTGATCTGCCTATTATCGGCTCGCTGTTCCGCAACCGCGTCAACAACGTCGCAGATACCGAGCTGCTGATTTTTGTCACCCCGACCATTATCAACGACAACCCCGAAGGCCCTGCGACTGCCGCCGGTCTGAACACCAGCGTCGCTCCCTAGCCGCCGCCTGGCATGGGCGTTCCACGCCCGTGCCGAGCGCGTTTATGCCTTGTTGCCACGGCATACCAACGATGGCCTTATTTCTTCCGTCGTTGGTATGCCGTTGCTGCACCAGGGCAACACAGAGTAAATGCTAAGGCAATGCCTATACGTCTCAAGTTTTTTCTTGCATCGCATCAGTGAAAGATTTCAGCTTATCCCAAGGTTGTTGATGTGCTGGCTTGATTGAAAGATCGCCATCCACGCACATGCTGATAGACAAAGGCGACAATCAAACATTCACCAACGGCCTGAGTTGGAAGCCGCGCGTGCAGAACACGCTAGACGCGGCAGTGGCACTTCTGTCGCGGGGTCGCACAGGGATAGCAAGAATACAAGAATGATGCACCATAGGTTAATTAACACGAGTTAATTGGCACGCTAGGCTTAGGCTTACGGAGAACACTGATGAATATGCACCCCCGTCTTTCGCTGATGGCCCTGGGGCTGGCTGTCCCCTTGTGGGCGTCAGCCTGTTGCCCGGCAGGAGCCGCGCCACCCCGCAAGGCTCTGCCAAGCAGCAGTTCCGGCAGTTTCTGCCTCACGCCAACGTTTCCGCAGTCTTTTGCTGTGTCAAGATCGGCACGGCCTAGCCGCCTGCATGTGAGCAGTCCTGACTACGACCTGAGCTGCGCTTCAGTCGCATGGCGGAGCGGGGGAACGCAGGCGTATTTAGACAATGACATTGTCCTTGCGACGAAGGCGAGCCGCTGCGTCATCTTCTGCGATCAAGCTTTCTACGACAAAGCCGCAGGCACAATTCAATTGCTTGGCGATGTGCGTGTCACAACATATCCCGCAGGCACCACGAAGCCGATGGTCAGCACCGGCGACACCGGGCTTGTCACTCTCGGCTTTGCAGCGCCACAAGTTGTCCTGCACACTGACCCGGTGGAATATCGGCATCAAGGCTACCGACAAAAGTGACCAGCGGCTGCGTACACATTTGCATTTGCCAAAAACGAGTGTGTTTGGTATAATGGCTTGTTGGTTCCCGCTGCAAAGCGACAGGCGGGCGGCGAGGAGTGCAGCAGTGTCCGAGTTCCGATTTCTGACGGCAGGCGAGTCGCATGGCCCGGCCCTGACGGCAATCATTGACGGGGTTCCCGCAGGGCTAGGCGTGACGGCAGGCCCGATTAACGCGCAGCTGAAGCGGCGGCAGGGCGGGTACGGGCGCGGGGCGCGGCAAAAGATCGAGTCGGACACCGTGGAGATATTGTCCGGCATCCGGTTCGGGCAGGCGATGGGCAGCCCGATTACTCTGGTTGTGCGCAACAAAGATTGGGCCAATTGGGGCGTGAGGATGTCCGTAGAGCCGCTGCCTGAAGGCACGGACGCGCCCGCTGAAATCACGGTTCCGCGTCCCGGCCATGCCGACTTCACCGGCATGATGAAGTTTGACCATCAAGACCTGCGCAACACGCTGGAACGGTCGTCGGCGCGCAACACGGCCACTTTGGTGGCGGTTGGGGCGGTCGCGCGCCTGCTACTGGCGGAGTTCGGCATTTCGGTGGCCTCGCATGTGGTCAATATCGGCGGCATTGCCGTCAGCGCCGATGCTGTTGACCTGCGCACGGTGGCAATGGTGGCCGAAGACAGCCCGGTGCGGGTGGCCGACAAAAACGCCGAAGCGCAAATTATTGCCGCGATAGATGCGGCAAAGTCGCGCGGCGACACGTTGGGCGGCACGTTTGAGATTGTCGCCTTAGGCGTTCCTGTCGGGCTAGGCTCCTATGCACAGTGGGACACGCGGCTGGACGGCAAGCTGGCGCAGGCGCTGATGAGCATTCAGGCCATCAAAGGCGTGGAAGTCGGCCTGGGCTTTCGGGCCGCCGATGTGCCCGGCTCGCAGGTGCATGATGCGTTCTTTTACGAGGGCGAGACCGGCGACGAAGCCGCGCGGTTCCGGCGCGGCTCCAACAATGCGGGCGGGACAGAAGGCGGCATTTCTAACGGTGAACCTTTGGTGGTGCGGGCCGTCATGAAGCCAATTGCAACGTTGATGAAGCAATTGCCCTCGGTCAACTTACAGACCAAAGCCGAAGTTCCCGCATTCGCCGAGCGTTCGGACGTGTGCGCGGTTCCCGCCGCCGCCGTGGTGGGCGAGGCAATGATCGGAATCGTGCTGGCGCAGGAGATGTGCGCGAAGTTTGGCGGCGACAGCCTGCGCGAGATGCGCGCAAACTTTGACTTGTATCAAAGCCGCATTGCTGAACGCACGGCGCAGGCGAGCAAATAAGCAGCGGCGCAGGCGCAGAACATCAGTAGAAAATCGGTTCTCGGCGTGCGGCCTTCGGCCCTGTATTGCAGTCTTAGGACACAAGCCGCGAATTTCTAAAGCCCGAATACCTAATATCTAAATACCTAATATCTAAAGCTGGCAGGGAGGTGGGGTCAGGTGAATATCGTCCTCATTGGGTTTATGGGCACAGGCAAAAGCGCAGTCGGACACGCGCTCGCCAACATGACGCGCGCGCGTTTTCTCGACACCGATGCGGAGATTGAGCGCGAAGCGGGAAAGCATGTCGCAGAGATATTCGCCGACAAAGGCGAAGAAGCGTTCCGCAACTCAGAGTCGATGCTCCTGCAAAGGCTGACCCACGACAAAGGCAGTTTGGTGCTGTCCACGGGCGGCGGCACGCCGCTGCGTACGGAAAACGTGCGCCTGCTCAAGAAGATTGGCCCGATTGTCTGGCTGACCGCGCCGCCGCAGACAATCCTCGGGCGGGTGCGGCGCAACCTGGCGCAGCGTCCCCTGCTGGCGAGCCACAAGGATGACCCTTTGGTGCGCGTGCAGCACTTGCTGGCCGAGCGGACGCCCCGGTATGCTGCGGTGGCCGACTATGAGTTTGATACATCCAACTTCGCCAATTCCGATGCTGTCGCGGCGTGCATTCTGACCATGCTGAAGTCGCCGGTCGGGACACGCTAGCCGCTTTATGCTTTCTGCCCCCACGCTGCCAAATACAACGCCAAACATAACGCCGAATACTGTTTCGCTTCAACTCGGGCCGCGCTCCTATGACATTGTCGTCGAGCGTGGCCTGCTTGCGCGTGTCGGGCCGGAAGCGGCCCAGCGCCTTGCAGGCGGGGATGGAGCGGGCCGGCTGGCCGTGATCATTACCCAGCCCAACATTGCCAAGCTTTACGCCCAGACCGTGACGAATAGCCTGCGCGTTGCCGGTTTTCACGTCCACACCATTGCTCTCGCGGCGGGCGAGTCGCGCAAAACCCTGCGCACCGTGGAAAAGGCGTATGCCCGTTTGCGAGAGCTGTCTGCTGACCGGCGCACGGTCATCTTCGCCCTGGGAGGCGGCGTGATCGGCGACATCGCCGGGTTTGTCGCGGCGACTTACAACCGTGGCCTGGACTTTGTGCAGATTCCGACTACGCTGCTCGCTCAGGTGGACAGCAGCGTCGGCGGCAAAGTCGGCGTCAACTTCGGGCCGGGCAAAAACCTGATTGGCTCATTTTACCAGCCGCGCTTTGTTGCGATTGACCCGGACACATTGGCGACGCTGACGGGGCGCGAGCGTCGGTCGGGCTTTGCCGAAGTGCTCAAGTATGGTATAATCAACGACAAATCGTTCCTGGACACGCTGGTAGGCGAGGGCGAGTGCTTGCTAAGCCTGCAATCGGCGCTGCTGGAACAGGTGATTGCCCAGTCGTGCCGGATCAAGGCGCGCGTCGTGGAACAAGACGAGCAGGAGGGCGGCCTGCGGGCGATCCTAAACTTCGGGCACACGATTGGGCACGCTTTGGAAGCTGTCACGCAGTACCGGATGTTCACGCATGGCGAGGCGGTCGCGCTGGGCATGGCGAGTGCGGCTCTGATTGGCGAGGAGATAGGCCTCACGCCCCCCGCCGATGTGGCGGAACTGATGCACGCTCTTCATGTGTTTGGCTTTGGGACACATCTGCCCTCTATGCTTTCGCAGAGCGGCATTCTGGAACTGCTGTCTTTAGACAAGAAGTCTGTGGGGGGCAAGGCCCGCTTCGTGCTTATGGACAAGATCGGCCATGTCACGCCCGGCCACGCTGTACCCCGTGCCGTTGTAGAGCGTGTTCTCGTGCGCCAGCAGGCTTCGCGTAATGCAGAATAAAGTCACGGGCAATGCAGAATAAGACTACAGGCTGGGCAGACGCGCTGCTGACCCTGTGGGTTATTGTCGTGGGCCTGGTATACTTTGGTGGATTGTTTATGCCCGCCGTTGCCTTGCTGACCGGCAACTTTGCGGCGTTCTATGCCTTGATGCTGCTGGCAGGGGCGCTCGTGCTAGCGCGGAAGTTTCTGCACCCTAACCATGAAGACTCCCCTAAGAACACCTCGCGTACCAAGAATAGAAAGTAAAACTCCCATGCGAGTTTGGAAAATACTCTCCGCCCTTGCGCCGCTTGCCTTGATAGGGCAGGCATCTGCGCAGGCCGCTCCCAATTCCTCCGCCGCTTCTTCCCCTCTGTATGACATCTCCGGCATCGCGCTGCACCAATGCTCGTGCGCGTATGCCTGCCCGTGCATGTTTGAAAACGGCCCCGACGATTGCGCCCTCGCCGCCGTGTACCATATCGACCGGGGCACCTACAAAGGCGTGGATGTCAGCGGCCTGTCATTTGTTTCCATTGATGGCGCTGTCAGCGCGCATGGCGGTAAAGCTTGCTGCGCCGACCCGAAGCAGAACGCCTCTGCGCCTTCCGGCGTTGTTTATTTAGACGCTCATGCCAGCCCTGCGCAGCGCAAAGCCATGCTTGCCCTTCTCCAGGCGCGCGGCGAATGGCCCGGTGCGGGGCGGCCTGTGAAAGCGGAGCCGATCCAATTTGCCGTTCTGCCGCACGGCTACTCGGTGACTGTGCCCGGCCTGTTCCATGGCGAGACCAAGCAGGTGCTGAGCCGCAAAGGCGCCCCGATCACCGTGGACGGCGTCGGCTTTGCCGAAGGCACGCATTGGGTTGTCGGGCGCAGCGTGACCAATGACCTGCATGACACGGCCCTTGGCCTGCACTGGCACATGCCGGGCACAAATGGCTCCTGGACACCCATTCACTGGACCGCCTCCGCTCCGTCATAAACGGACTGCCTCGCCGTCCTAGGGAGACCCTCTCGCTTGGCCGCACCACTTATCAACACCCGCTACGAGATTATCGAATCCATGCCGCATGAGGACACGTCGCCATTTGTCGTTTCCAAAGCGCGGGACGTGACCGAGGGCCGCGTTGTGACCCTTCAGGTGCTGCCCTCCACGGTCACTGCCGACCGGGCCGCCCTGCGCGCAGCGGCGGCCTCGGCCATGCGCTTGGAGCACCCCAACATCACGCGCGTCTTTGACCAGGGCGTGAGCGAGGCCAGCGGCGACTATTTTGTCGCTTCCGAGTATGTGCGCGGCATCACTTTGGGCGAGCGCATCCGGCGTGTCGCCCCATTTTCGCTGTCGGTGGCCTCTGACTTGTCTGTAGCTGTTGTGGAGGCGCTGGGCTATGCCCACCGCGCCCATGTCGTGCACGGCGATCTGCGCCCCCAGGATGTGCTGCTCAGCCCCGAGGGGCAGGTGAAGGTCACCAACTTCGCGTATGCGCGCGCCTGTGCGTTTACCGGCAGCGTGCCTGCCGTGGGCGATGACTTGTCTGCGGCCGGCAGCCTGCTGTTCCAGATGCTGACGGGCAAGCCGCCTCCGTCCGGCCCGCAAACTCCCCCCGCGCCGCGCACTTTCAATGCCGGCGTGCCTATCGCTCTGGATGGCATTGTCCAAAAGTGCCTGCACCCAAACGCGGCTTTGCGCTACCAGGATGCGGCCTCGCTGCTCACCGACTTGCAGGCCGTGCGCGATGCTCTGCGCTCTGGGCGCTCCCTGTCCTGGTCGCCGCTTTCCGAAAAGCGCGCCCCGCGCCCCCCGGTGGGCGAAGAAACTGTCGTTACCACTCTCGCAGCGGAGCCTCCCATGCCTCAGCTCCCTCCCCAGCCGTCCGGCGGACGCGCCCGGCGACCCTCTCCTTTGCCTGCTGCTGCCGATGAACTGGACAATGAACGCGCCCTGCGCCCTGTCCGCGAGCGTTCGTCCCCGTTCGGCAAAATTGTTGCCGCTTTTTTTGTGCTGGCAGTTCTCGGCGTCATCGGCCTGTCCTGGTATGTCAGCAAGTTTCTTGCCATCCCCAACGACGTTTTGGTGCCTAATCTTGTCGGCAAAACCTATGATGATGTCAAGCATATCGCCGCGCAGCAGCACTTTGCTGTGGTGGAGGCCGGCTCCGACTACAGCAACAAGTGGCCTGAAGACCAAATCTACCAGCAGGACCCGCTGCCTGGACGCACCATCAAAGCAGGCAAGGAAGTCAATATCTATCGCAGCCTCGGGCCGCGTTTGCTGGCTGTGCCCAACCTCGTGGGGACAACGCGTGACCGTGCCCTGCGCGACCTGCAAGACACGGGCCTGCCGCTGGGCGCGATTACCGAAGAGTTCAGCGAAACTGTGCCGCGCGGCATTGTCCTGAGCCAGACCCCGGATAAAGGCGCACAGGTGGCCCGCCGCACCGCTGTCAGCCTGGACGTTTCCAAAGGCCGCCAGCCGCCCGATGTTCCCGCCGACGTGCAGGCGGATGCCGCCACCCCCGACACGGTCATGGTGCATTGGACAGCCCCGCTGCGCGCCGATAACTACACGGTTTACCGCGTGCAGGACGGCACGTCCACGCCTATTGCCCAGGGCCTCAAAGACACGCGCTTTTTGGACAAGGGCTTGACCCCCGACACGTCGTACACGTACACAGTCAGCGCAAACAACTCGGCGGGCAACAGCGGGCCGAGCGAGCCTGCCATCACGTCCACGCCTGCCAAAGTTCTGGCCGCGCCGACCCTGCCGGGTGATACCGCCATTGTCGCGCCGCCCGACCCCAATGCGCCTGCCGACCCAAACGCGCCCGCCGACCCCAATGCCGCGCCCGACGCTGCGCCTAAGCCGTCAGGCCGCATGCGCCCGTTCACCGTGGCCTTCCCTGTGCCGCGCCACCCGCGCCACTCCCGCCGCGTGCAGATTGAAGTGCAGGACATTACCGGCACCAATTTAGTCTATGACGAGACCCATCAGCCGGGCGACGACATCAGCGAGCCTATTCAAGCCTTTGGCAACAAGATTATCTTTCGCGTCTTTATTGACGGCAAGCTGATGAAACAGCAGACTTTGTAGCTTATCCGTTCAGCGACCATGCGGAAGGGATTAAGAGGCCCCCCCGCCCCAATAATGGGGAGCAATACAGACAGAAGCCAGTGGCAGTTATCCTGTCTTGTTCCCCTCTGGCTCCCCATTATTAGAGCGGGGGGCCTCCTCTGCATCTATCGTACCTATTCTAAAGCGCCATGCCCATCAAAATCGCCCCGTCCATCCTCAGCGCCGACTTTGGCGCGTTTGCCGAAGCTACGCGCGAGCTTTCCGAGGCAGGGGCCGACTACATTCATATTGATGTCATGGACGGCCACTTCGTCCCCAATATCAGCTTTGGGGTTGAACTGGTTCGGGCTATCCGCCCCGTTGTCAAAACCAGCTTTGACATCCATTTGATGATTGAGCGCCCGGAGCAGTCTGTCGCCGAGTTCGCCCGTGCGGGCGGCGGCGCGGGCAATGCGCCGTTTGTCACCATCCATCCCGAAACCACCTACCACCTGCACCGGTTGCTGCGCCAGATTAAAGATGCCGGAGGACGCCCCGGCATCGCCCTCAACCCCGCCACGCCCATCAGCGCAATTGAGTGGGTCTTGGGCGACATGGAGCGAGTGCTTGTGATGACTGTCAACCCCGGCTTCGGCGGGCAGGCGTTTATCCCCGACATGCTGCAAAAAATCCACGCGCTGTCTGAGCGCCGGGCCGCCCACGGCCTGCGCTTTGAGATTGGCGTGGATGGCGGCGTCAACACAGACACCGCCGCCCTGTGCGCCCGCGCGGGAGCCGATGTGCTGATTGCAGGCAGCGCGGTTTTCCGCCACCCGGACGGCCTGGAGCACGCGATTGCCGAGATACGCCAGTCTGCCGACAGCAGCTTTCAGGGCAAACGCGCATGATTGTGCGCGGCGTGCTTGCCCTGGCCCTGCTCGCCGTCGCCGTGTACGGCCTGGCTGAACTGCGCCGCTGGCAGCGCCCCGCCACCCGCGACCTCATCAATGCCCGCCAGCGCGCTCTCCGCGCGTGGGGCCTAGGCCTCCTGCTTTTGACCCTGACGCTGTTTCTGGTGGGCACATTTCTGCCCGCGCCCCGCACCAAGCTTGCCACCCTGCACGCCCTCATCTTTTGGACAGCCACGACCGTGTGCGCCGTGCCGCTGATCCCTTTAGCCCTGCTGGATGCCCGCGAAAACCTGCGCCGCCTCCTGGAAGGCCGCCGGGAGCTTGCGGAGCAGCGGGTGCAAATCGCCCGCGAGTTTATCCGGCCCCCGCGCCCAGACCCCGCCGACCCTGCCCCGCGCGACCCCGAGGCGTGATGCCTGCGCAGGCACTGCTAAGGCGTTTTCAAGGCGTTTGGAGCGTGTGCCAACGACGGAACAATTTCTTCCGTCGTTGGTATGCCGTGGAAACACGCAAAAAGAGCGCAGGCAAAGCCCGCTCAACGCGCGCGCCACCGCCGGTACGCGCCGCTCTTTACCCTCAGCCTGGTTTTCGGTTATACTGTTTCCATCTCCCGCCTTCAGGCGGCAAGGCGGCTTTGACTTTTATGCAAACGACTCCCCTTTACAACAAAGCGATTGACACGTATTACACCGCCCTCCAAAACTTCGGCGCGCTCAATGTCACGCATGAGCAGGGCATTCGCAGCGCGTTCCGGTCGCTGCTGGACGCCTGCACGCAGCCGGTGGGGTGGACCCTGGTGGAAGAGTATGCCCTGCCCGGCAGCCGCAGGCGTCCTGATGGCACGATGCTGGACGTGTTCCAAATCCCGCGCGGCTACTGGGA
>JAABUJ010002939.1_pt1 | contig 20002 bp, 20 predicted proteins | sample 5559131 | NCBI WGS metagenome assembly JAABUJ01 (sample SAMN10711875, study PRJNA513366) | rock metagenome | isolation source: Antarctica rocks | place: Antarctica: Victoria Land, Mt New Zealand nord | collected 2016-01-07 | reverse complement strand
CCTCACACAACACCACCCCATTCTCGCTCCGCCAGAACCCCAGCCCCCCTTCCTCCATCGCCCGCCGCACGTCAACCCACACCAGCACCGTCGCGTCTCGCCGCATCCCTGATATCACCACCTCCTTCCCCTCCTTCGCCCTGTTAGGTACATTCCCCGCCTTGCCCTCCTCCCCTAACTTGCCAGACACGTCCATCACGTCCGTGCCCCAGCCCGGCACCCCCGTCGCGAAATGGACATGGTTCCTTCCCATGCGCCGTAGCCCACCGGACGCGAGTATCAGCCGCCACGCAGCGGGGAAGGTGCCGTGCACGACTGTCGCGGGCGCCGTGAGGGGCGTCAGCCGGGTTAGGGCGAGAGCCTGGGAGGTGACGGCCGTGATGCTGTGGCCTTGGGTGGCGCGGATGCGGTAGCTTGCCGGGTCGGTAGACACGTCAGGGTCGGAGGGGTCGGCGGCGACGGAGGAGGAGGGGTCGGAGGAGGCGGGGTCAGAGGACACGCTGGGGGAGAGTGAGGAGGGGGACGCAGAGGCGAGAGCGAAGCGCTGCTTGTCGTTGCTGGCGACGATGGATTGGACTTCGGCGAGGGTGACGCCTAGGGCGCGGAGTTTGTGCCATGCTAGCTGTGCGGCGCGGGGGAGAGGCGGTTAGCGTGGGCGGCGGGAGAGAGTGGGACGGTGGGAGAGAGGAGGATGGGGGGGGGGGGGAGAGGGGCTTACGAGGTCGGCGACGTTGGCGTAGCCTTGCGCGTCGAGCTTGATGCCTTCTTTCTCGGCGCCGTGGCGGAGTATGAAGCTCATGGCTTTCGAGACGGTTACTTCTCTTGGGAGCGGGCCGCCGCTGCGGCGGTTGCGGGGGGGCATGGTGGGTGAGTGGTGGGTGAGGGGGAGGTGGGGTTCAAGTGGGTTGCGGGTTGGAGCTTTTAGGGGGTGGATTGGAGGGAGGAATCGTTTGGACGGGCGCAGGGTCCTTTTCATGCAGAGTTTGGCAGTGGGTGGAGGAGTGGTTGTGGAGGGTTGATTGCGTTCGGGTTCGTTGACGCTGGTTATGTAGAAAGACATCTGTGACTCAGGGACATTTCAAGAACATGTGACACAACTGACTGTTTACGAATTCGAGTACCACGTTCAACGCGCATGTCACTAGGTAGTAAGTTTCTAAGACCGACTCTGTACGGAGCCGCCAGCGCTTGCGCTGGAAGGAGGAGACGGAGGTGGGAGTTGGGGAGAAGGGAGGCAGGGAGGAGACATAAACAACTGTGTAAGAGGGAGGGCATGGGTACTTCAAAAGACGTCGTTATTAGATTCTCTCACTTTCGAAGTTTCGACACGGTGCTATCACGATGCGATGGATGGGTTATTTTCGGATCTCCGCCCGCTGGTAGAATCTCTTCAGCGAGGATGACATCTAGGCAGGCCGACACAAGAGATAAAAGGAAAGGGAACCTTCATCTTTCAACCCCAAGAAGCCGAAAGCAAAAGCGCAGTAAAGCGGGCATCTTCCGTGAACTCCCTTTGCAAGCATAGATTTGATATCTTGTAGATAACGCGAGGCCCTCCATTCAGAGCAGCAGCGCTCATAAAAGGTCCGGAAGGAAATGGAAACAGACTCCATCCCTGCAAGGCCCTGCAAGGTGACTTTCAAAGAACGCCGATGCGCCAAGCCATTCATATGCCTTTATTCATTGAGGATCACCCTCCACGACCCCATTCTCCTGAGGGTCCGTGCTCGGCGCTCTCAACTTCCTGGTTAGAAAACTCGGACTGCCTTCCACGCTGCCTCGTCTCTGGCGTACGGGTACAGTCACCTGACCGGCCGAACCCAACCTCAGCAGTCGAGCTTCCGCCAGTCGACTGCCGCTATCAGTTGCCGGTGGGGTGGAACGGTCGAGATACCGTCTGTTGCCGGGTTGGATGTTAAGTGTCGTGAGAGCCTGCGAAGTGGGTAGATGGTTTCTCCGGACCGGCAGTGAAGATTTTATTGATGACGGAGACCTTTGCGATTGGTGAGGTGGTGTGAGGCTCGGCGAGTAATCTTTTGAAAGACGCTCTCGTAGAGAGATTCTGGACGAGGATACTTCGGTTGCTGCTCGTGAGAGAGGCCGTGGTTCCGGATCGTTGCTTGCGTCCTCTCTCCGCCGTGTCCGGAGAAGCATAGTGGGGGTTCGACTGAGACGGCGAGGCTTCGAGAGTTCCGTTTGGGTTTGTGTGGGTGTGATGGATCCTTGCGCTTGATCTTCGTAGCTGTTGGTGCTGGGTGACGCACGTATGCTTGCCCTTCTCGCTTCCAACCGGCTTACTATTCTCGACTTTGGGAATGCGCGTTCATTCGGTTCCTGACTAGAATCTCTTTGGAACTGAGACGCATTTACTCCAACCCCAGGCTCAGTTGGAGAAGCGTTAGTAGCAGGACGCACCGCTACTACGCCGTTCGTCGACGAAGTCCCGCGATTATCATCTTTATCCTCTGAAAGGGCAACGCAAAGCTCCGTCAGGCTACGACACATACTGTCGGCCTTGCGACGCACTTGGCGATCCATCGAGCTCGGTCCACCCAGAACTGATACGGCGCTGTGCATCGTCCCTTGCGGTCCATTGTAACCCGTCATTCCTGCCAACGCCAGCGCGTCAGACGCGGTTGCTTCTAATGCGCGGTATACGTCGACGCTAACGAGGGATTTGCATTTGGCCAACGTGATATGTAGGAGCGGGTGAAGCTTGGCGACGCCTGGTCCGCCAATAGCAAGATCGGCTGGTGATGCGCTAGCGTCAGCGCCCTGCCTCGGCGAAGACGATATCGTAGTGACGGTAGTTGTTGCAGTCTGGGGTCGCTCGCCAGACGCGGACGAAAGTGCAGCCGCTGATGATTGTGGTAGCTTCCCTACCAACTCAAGCCTACGTAGCCGTTCCTTCATGTCCTCGAGCTCATCCCACACGGTGGACTGCGCTGCAGTAGATACGGTTGATTCGGTCCCGTCGGGGTGTGGGGTATCGAGGGAGGGGTCATGCTCAATATCTGTGATGTGGTGGGCTAAAGGGGAGGAATAGTGATTGCGCGTCGACGAGTGCGACAGATTGGATTGGCGGTAAGCTCTTGTAGGGATGTGAGGGTAACCGGTATCTGGTATCGATGACCTACGCCCATTATATTGCTGATGCTCTGGAGAGGCCTCGCGGCTCAATTGACCCCGGGCAGTCGTGAAGGGTGACCTGTGATTGACGCCGAAATAGCGAGATCGACCGCTATCATGGAGAGGGTGGGCTGACGCAGCCGAGGATCGCGCCTTGGTGGATGGACGATAATGCAATGGTGGTGAGGGGGTGTGTAGCGACTGTGGAGAGCTCCGCTCTTGCTGCCTATGTTGCCAGCGCTCGATGGACGTGTATTGTGTCTGTGAGTGCGAAGAGGTCTGGTTGACAGAGTCGTTGCCGTTGGACTGAGGTCGAGTCGACGATGGGGAGGAGTATTGTAGTGCATTGTTTTGACGGTGGTTGGCAAGCGAAATCCTAGACTGTAATCGAGTCAAAGTGTAATAAGATTAGCTTGACAATTTCGTGGCAATCTAACTGCAGACGGTCGTAGAGAAACAACGATCAGGGATATAGGGCTGTCTGTGCTGGGGATTGACGATAGTGAACCAAACGTAAAAGGTATAGTGTAGTGAGACTCGAGATTACAAGACTTACTCTCCGCCTTTCGCTCCGACTCGTTGAAGCAGCCGGAGCTTCGATGGTTGATGTGGCCCGTGCAAGGTTCAGGAACAGATCCTCGTTGCTAGCCTGTCCATCGAGGCCATCAATGGCATCGTCATCGTCATCTTCATGAGCCGTGTGAGCATATCCAGCCTCGCGAGTACCTTCCAACGCCCGTAAAGTCCGGTCTCTTGCATCATCCGAAAACTCATGCAAGTATCGATCTACGCTTGTTGCCATCGGTGCTCCGTTAGACCATGTAGAACTTCGAGACCTTCTTCGACTTGCGCTTCCCTCTTGCTCTGCAATCTCCAGTGTGGAGCCTGCTGACGTGTGTGGCCTTGAGGCGCTGTTGCTTGATCCGTTCGCACCCCAGCTTTTTCGGGCGACAAGACCAGGTCGCACGTGAAGCTTAGGCGCAGAACTCAATTGTGTGGGAGGTTGTACCCTCCGCGGGGGATCGGTCGAATATGAACGCTGCGTACTCAGTGCCGGTGGTGGTCCACTCGATGTCTCTATTCCATGGCTGCTCCGTGATGCTGGCGCTCGTCGAGTGGCTGGGGATCGGGCTTCAAGACTTGACGAACCTGGCTGAGGTGCGAAATACGACTCGATGGTTGTAGATAAAGCTCGGTTGAGATGAGGTCTTGCTGAAGAGGGACGTTTGACTCGCGAGTCTGTGGAGGTTTTCGAAGAGGATGAGGTCAAGGCAGGGATTGAGGTGGATTTCCTTCTTTCCAGTTTGAGCGAAGGAGGTTGTTGATCAGGTACGAACACGGGTGATTCTCTGGAGTTACCAAGGATCGCGCTCACACCGTTTGGCGCAACCGAGGATGCTGCTAGCTTGTCGCGTTCTGCTGAGTTTGTGGGGGAGTTGGATTCCAAGTTTGATCGTGCGACTTTCGAGATTAGTTGCTTGTCAAGCACGTCAACGTTGCTGATCTTGTGTGGCTCGCCGTTATCTGGTGAAGGGGCGTGAATGGTGGAATCGTGTGCAGGAGACATGCTGCTCAAAGTTGATTGTTATTCATCGGGCAAGTTCCGCGCTGCACTGCACGTTACAGCGCGACTTCCTCAGCCCCTCCAAGGTCATCATCCGCGACCGTGACCGTGACCGCGACCTCAGATGGCATCCAAAATGATACTATTCAAGTAGTCAAAAATTCGAATGATTCCCAGTTTCTACAGGTTTTGTCAATATAGAGGCTGTCTGAAATCTGAAAGGAGGATTCCGTGAGATAAGTTGTAACCAACCATAAAGTGCCTCTGCCTGGGATCATCTGCAGCGTGATTGGGCTAAGCAGCTAACGTTAACGTTACTCCAGTTGAAACCTTCTACCGGGAGCCCGCTACTCTACGACAAGGGCAAAGCATAACAGATGCAAAAGCCAAAGCAAACAGGATCATCGCCATTAATATTGAGATTGAGATTTATGTGCCGGTAACCTCAACAATTATTAATGAGTCCATCCAGCTCGAGCAATTGGCCTCTGATCAAGATGGGCTGTCTCCCTGCTGATGAGGCCCAATCTGAGTTCACTCATACAGGACGGTGACAGTGCCGTTATTTGAGAAGGCCTACCTAGGCAATCATTACTACACTTTTATGTTTTACACTTACATTCTCGCGACTGCAACATGTAGCCCATCGCGGATCAGAAGGTTATAGGAGGGGTAAGGTAAGGTAAGGTAATCCCCTGAGTCTCGAAGACAAGATGCTTTATCACTTGCGTGCTTTAGTTCTTGGCCGGGCGCCGACGAGATTGATATCAGCAACTGTTATTTTCGTGGAGCGTTCCGCATCTCTTCTCTATGTACCTTGAAGGTACTGTACTCCAGTAGCAGGTACCTTAGTGTATGCAGGTCCCAGGCACAGGCGCTATCAGACTCTAGGACAGGACGACCGTCTCATATCATGCTTGAACTACGAAGTAACTTCCTTCAGTGTCTAGGAGACACGCACTCGGAGTGGGACGAGTGCTCATATGAGTACTGTGGTAAACATGGTTTCTACCCAGGCCTTCTTTCTGAAGGTCTTACAGGTTTGGACGGATCTGTGGGTCCGTGCTACAGGCTATGCTGCATAATGATGCAGCTCATCAGATTCGGATATGCTGGACTCTCCCCCGCAATAATGTGGCGTTCGGGTGAGCAAAGCAAAGTGAAGCACCAAAAGCGACATTGTTGATTGAACGTCGATAAGCCGCTGCTAAATCAGTATGGAAAAGCAGTCGTACAACTGGCTCGCAAAAGTTATCATTATTATACTTCCTTCACGGGAGATACAAAAGACGTAACGGGGCGCATTCAGAGCTTCAGGACAAGAGCTGATGTTGACGTCTTGTTGAAGTAGATGAGTGCTAACAACTTTACCTCCTTCAACAACCAAGATCTTTGCATTGGATGAGATCTTTACTAACTACACCACATTTATGACATGGCAACAGAACACGTTACGTGAGGTGTGATCGGCCCGTCAGTCTATCAGGGTTGATACTCTATGTGGAGAACAGCGTCCTCTAAATTAGCTCAATGACACAGTCCCGGTCGTCCTCCCCGTCCTCAAGACCATTCGGAAGGTGCTGCAGGACTGACTTATCCTTGCCCGATACAAGTTCTTGTAACTTGACTCAAATTCTGCAACATTTCGGTCGACGCCTTATATCGCCCGTCGCTCCCAATCAGGCCCCGCCCATGAGCCCTGATGCAGCTCCAGGCCGCAAGAATAACTTGCCAAGGTCGCCCATTTGCGTTCGATCTTCTGCCAAGCGTCATAGGTTTCCACCCCTTCGAGTTCCTTTTCGAGGTTCTCGACCCAATCGTCATCCTCCATCCACGGTGGCTCTTGGAGGATACTGAAGTGCTCGAGAAGACAGTCCACGCTCTCGATCGTCGCCTGCCGCTTTGCAGAGGTTACTTTCCTTTCTTCCTTAGCCTGGCCAGCGGTACAATACGCTCGAGAGAAGAAGCTGGCAGCTTTTCGTAATCTAGCCTCATTCTCGAAGAACTTGCCGATCAACTGGGCGATGTCGTCGTCGTTGGAATTGTACTTGACTCTGAGTTCCACAGGCGATGCGAGATTCTCGGGTATTCCCTTCGGTCGTGGGCCATGGACCAGGAGGTTGCAGATGCGTTTCATCACATTTTGAAGGACCATCACTGAGACCTCCTTCTTCTCACATATGACGGTGGTTTTTTTGGACCAATCTGACACTTCACAAGTGCTATAGCCCACGACAGGATCGGCCTGCCTCGCCTGCGAAGCATTTCTCTTCTGGATCCGAACGTATGGAGAAAAGATCGGGGTTTCCCATTCGAGGTCCATGTCGCTAGTTCGCTCCTCTTGATGTAGGAGAAAGCCACGATGTTTTCCAGGATAAGCAGCTTCCGCCGTCAACGTTTCGACAGTCCAGTGCATCGATTTCTTTGGCTCAAGCCAGTTGAAGGTCATGGTGACTTGCGCTTGACAGTCATCACCGCTGAGATAAGGGAACGTATAGGTGCCACCCAGCCAATACAACCATTTTTTGCTTCTCGCTGCCCGATTCTCTTTCACCGTGGGGTCAGAGGGTCGCCGGAATCGTTCATCCAGTTGAGTCCATTCGACACAGCCAGGATAGTTATTTGGCCGGTACTTTCCCGTACGAGGTTGCAGTTGGTCCCAGGCCAGCTGCCTCCATACCCGGCTGTGGATCTCCTAAAGCATGAACAGTTTTAGTGCCTGTGAGTAGGATTTAAAGACAGCCTCCAGTCATACCGGCGCCGTCAGCTCCTCCGGATAATCTTGCTCCTCGGCTGGCTTATAACGACTTGGATGAAGTAGCATCGTATCAACCTAAGGATTCCAAGCTTGTGATATGCCTCGGTAGCATACAATCAAATAGGAATGTTTGAACGCGTGGAATCAACCTACGGGGGGAAGTCATTGCTTGTTGTAGGTGTCCTTACTGTGCGCTCTGAACTAAGAAAAGAATGTATATTTTTCGGTCCAGGAAGGCTTCGACAATTGCAACCTCAGCAAGGCTGTTATTACATTGATCGGAATTACCTACAGGCATCAAAGATATAAGGTCTTTTTCGCTAATTCTCACCAATAGAATTGGACGTCACCTTGTTTCAGGTACGGGTAAGGTATCACAACGTGCCGTTCACGAGCTGCAACACTTCGTAACTAAAGATCTGTGGCTGCTGCACGCAAGATTGCTTTCCAAGGATAGGAGACAAGTCTCGGCCGCTTCAATGGCTACCGATTGTTTTCGAGTCTCCTTACAAGAAGACATACGAAGCATGTATAAGTCGCGATAGATCTTTGCTCTGGAGAAAATGGTGAAATGTCAACACTACTAAAAATCAGTTTCAATTTCTCCACTGTATGTCCATGATGGACAGCAGCTCCGACTACAACACGGAGGTTGCTGAGCTTAAACAAGACAGCGACGACGTCGAGCAGGAATTCTCCGAGAAGCCGCTGAAACATGTCGAGTTCCCGCTACCGGCTTTGAACGCGAGTGTATGGGCTTTCTTCCAACTGGCTGGATTAGGTCGTGCTGTCATTGTCACTCCTGCTTATTGTGGATCAAGGAAAACGCGAGGTTTCTGGATAAATTTGAGCAGCCTGCACTAGACGAAGCTGATGTCGTCCCTTGGGTACATGTGAGAGCCCCGGCTACTGATCGAGAGAATGCAGAGTGACTGTTGAGATAGGGCGACGGCAATTGGAACCAGTCTGGAAAGATCCAGCTGCTGTATGATTCCATGGTTCCGAAGCTTCTGTAGCTTGGGCACAGGCTTAGTCTCCCATAGCGTTCAAGAGTGGAACACTCAATCGATCCGCAACGAAAGCCTTTCAGAAACACCGATCCCATTCTCGAAGTCTACTTTCGATGCCCTCAAAGATCAGCATTGGCTTACGGATGCATGGGTTCCGATGTGGCACAACGATGCCGGGGGCTCGGGGGCTCTATTCCAAGACGGAGCAGCGCGTACGCATTCTCTGTTCTATCAAGCGATCTCTGTTAATGCGTGGCAGGATTCTTCCTGCAAACCCCAAATGACGGCGGTCCCTTTTGTTCCTTGGCTGTTGCAGGTTTTCTCCACGGTACAGGGGGAATCTTTATCGCAGACAACAACTTCCAGCTCGACTCGCTGTTGTCAAACCAGGAATTTTACGTGCCTCACTTCTTCCACGATGGATATTCCGGAATGGATTTTTGTTTGCTACCGATACTCGTCTTCGAATGGCATGTTGCTTATACGGCGAAGCAACTGACGAACCTCAAGAAGCGAGTGTCGAAGGTAGAGGACGCAGTGGGATCCCAACAAGGATCGGCGAATCCCGCCTATCTGAGCAGCGAACTGAATCGCTGCAGCTCGTCCCTGTTGGTACTTGATCGAAGGTGGCATTTCGAGCGGAACGTGGCTCAGAATCTCTTGAATTACTTCGAGGTTTTTGCGCTCAACCGTCGTCACAGAGTCGGGGAGAACAGGGCATATTACGTCCCAAGCTCTCAGCAACGGGTCAAATTCCACTTGGAGTTGTCGAATGCCCTTGAGTATGATATTGGGGTACTTCCTCGCAGGATCAAACTCCAGCAAACTGCTGTGAGTCTGGCGTGATTGATAGTTCAAGCTTCGCATGCTAACGTACACCGATCAGGTCCGCAACTTGGTCGATGTTGGCATTGCGACCAGTACTCGTGACATTGCGATGGAAAGCCGTCGGGACGCTTCTGCTATGAAGACAATCGCCATTCTCACACTTGTCTTCTTACCAGGAACTTATGTTGCAGTATGTGCTTTCTGCAATGCTGCTTCTAGCTACATTATCCTACTCTAGCAAGCTGCTCCGCTAATTCATCCTCAGGCACTCTTCAGTATGTCCATGTTCAACTGGCAAGCCCGTGACGGGGAGCCGGTCACTTCATCCCACATTTGGGTGTACTTTGTGATCGCCATCCCGTTGACCATACTCGTGGTCGCTGTCTGGTTCTGGTGGTTTCGTACCCAGGAGAAAGCCCAAAGGCATGATATCGAGCTTCAACGGCTGCCTAGTTCACGCCCGGTTTCCAAAGTTCGGTCAACCAAATCAGGAAAGTTCAATCACAGATCTTCTCGATCTTAGTGTTTGTATCGTTCCCTCAATGACCGGCCGACTGCTGGATTTTGGACATCTGGTAGAGATAACCCCGACCATGCTTTGCGTACCCTCGATGACCTAGCGAAGAGCGATGGACTATGATGAGAGATTGACCGCGCCTCTCAAGATGTCGTTCCCGGAGTGATAGCACGAGGTGTCACTATGGGTAATCGTTGGTGCTGAAAGATTCTGAGGGCTCTACTGGTCCAACGCCCAAAGCGTTGCCAGCTGTGAGGAGAGCCCTGAGATACCGAGCATTGGCCGAGGGCACTCATCATGCTTTGGCCTCGGGTCCGGCAGAAGGGATTGTGGATGGAAGGAGCTTCACACGTCCTGCACGAAGGCAGCAAGGTCGCTTGCGCCTGCATCCATGTGATGAACGCCAGGGCAGGCAGGTCACTTTCCGGCAGTCAAGCTGACTTTCCCCATATCTGTGCTTCGATCATCGGCCGACATGTACTGAAGTGAGGTCTACGGTCAGACTTGGACTAACGTATCTTGCCGTATGGCTACCTTGATATCAAGCATTGGTCAAGACTTAGAATTGCAAGGTCAAGTAGCCATCACTGGGGGACTATGTGGCATTGTGGAAGGTAGTCCGGACACTGCTGAGACGGACATACTGAAAGATAGATAGTCATGAGTCTGTACAAAATGATCTCGGTCTTGAAGGCACATTCTGTAACAAGCAGGGAGCGGAACGAGAGGTGCAAAAGGCCTTCAGTTATTTGAAGTGAGATCGATATGCATGCATCATGATTATCTGCAGTCTCAAACCCCGTATCTACCTTATCCGAGTTGGAAGGAGGCCGAATCGTTACTGTAGTCGTAGTGACAGTACCTTAAGGAGGTAGTAAGGTAGTGACAAAACGTTAATGAAGTGAGCTTGTCCTGAAAGAGAAAGGGGAGCGGGTCCATACCTGATCTGGCCTAGTCTCAAAACGAGGTGAAACAAGCCACTGTCTATTAATAGAGACATGCTTTGGCTGACTCCGGCGCTTGCCCGGCCTTTGGGCTAACAAAGTTACCTTACCGTACCTTAGGTACCTCTGTAGGTTACGGACCCCCTTGAGGCCACAGCGACCGACCTTTTTCTTTTCGTTGACCTTTCCGCCCCGCATCACCACCATTCCAATTCCCAGCCATAGACTGACTTTGTACCGAAGACGTGGGTGACTATAGGTACCTAGACCAGCCCAGAGGGAAAGTGGGTGGAGCTGGGACTTTTGGACCTGTCACACACACGGTGCGGATCTGGAGATCATCGCATTCTCCTTTACCGAAAGGATTGGGAGATCACCCCGAAGAGTCTTTGTCTTCGTTGTGGCCGCATCATCATCATCAAGACGCCCCCTCGAAATCTTAAGACGTCGGGACAAGCTTCACTTCATTTACCTCCACACTTGAACGATTCTATCCAGGCGACTGGTTTTTCTTCAACCTCAGCTCTACCAGATCTTCATCTCGGTGTCGTCTGAGTTCTTCCGACCACGGACCCGGAGCTGTGTCACCTTACCTTCGTAATTGCTCTCAACCCCGATAACAGCAAGGGTTTCGAATCTCCTTCTCGAGTCTGCCAGCCTAGAGCAGTCCCTACTCCCGGTCCGAGTTTTCTACATTCATTACTAGACATTTGGCGATAAGCCAAAACTGTCACGCCAAAAGCGTGCCACCTGGTTGTCCATCGAGTTTGCCTCCTTCTGCCGACACCCACGACACCTGTTGAAGCGGCCGAGATAGATCTATACCGTACTCAGCACTCGCTCAAGTCCTGAACGAGGCTGCTGGCGCCAGCTAATATATCCAGCTGGGTGGTGACGGGTCGTTCATTGGGTTGCGCTGCGGTCGCAATCCGTCACCACTACCACTATCGACTGCTGTAGGTCCTGTCACTTTTGTCACCTTGGGCACCTGATTCGTTGATCCTGCCGCCTCGATTCAATAACTCTTCGTCTACGCATAGTGCCGACAGGGAACCGGCCAGCAGGGGCGTTTAAAATTAGAGTTGTCTTGCATGAGTGGCGTTCAACCTAACTGGTCAAACTTCTCTGAAGCGCCGAAGGCTGACTGGGTCTCTCCCCACCTCAACAGATCTTCTTCGCTATTCGTGCAACTGACCTCCATCCGCTCCTTCACCCTCCACCGTCGTGTGTCCCTCCAACAAAGCCTTGGGTAAAGGCTCACCGCTTCTCAGACAGGCCCGCGACGTTTGGCAGCGCTTTTGTCCTTGTCGCCCGTCCACTTTGGGTCCTTCTCCGAGCCTGTGCCATAATCACGGCACGAATCAAACCCCTTCCCTGGTTACCACCACTATTCTGGTAGCAATCGGGCTTGCTCAAACGTCGTGGTTCGCATGATTTGACTGGTGTTATCCATTAGTACCGGCTGCCCTCGTACCTGGAGCATTTCTCGCTTTATACAGCGCCTGTACACACATAGGGTATCGAAGGATCAGGACGACAGCGCTTGGCCGGCGGTAAGGTATGTTAGGCTCCTGGTGTCCGTAAATCTTCACTGTTTGCCATCTGCCACACCTCCTCTCCATTCCAAGCCTCATCTGCTACTGGCCAGCGTTTCGCGAACGCCAGTGAAAGTTCACCTTCATATCTGCGGTTTGCCATATCTCAACATCGTCTTTCCTTTCACAGGGCCTCGTCGAGCGTGTCTCGCAAACTCACCATGACCACCTCGACTTTCATGCAAAATGCTAATAATCTATCGCTCAAAAGGTCATATACTGCTCTCGCGTCATCATCATCATCGTCCCGGAGATTTGATAAAGATTCTGAGCTGGAGCATCCCTTGCGTTTGCAACAGCCCCAAGTCCTGAATCTTGAGCGTCCGATCTCTGTGTCAACAAAGCGACGCTTATCCAGTACGCGATCATTAAGTATGCCGATACAGCTTAGTACACAAGCATTGTTGGCTTCGTTACCGTCGTTTATGTCTGTGTTCGGGGAAAGCTCAGAAATGAAAGAGAAAAGAGACGAGGGTGCCGCGACGACAAGTGAACGAAGCAGGACAGGAATCACAACAAACAACAAAACATCCAACACCAACTTTTTGCCCCCACAACCACAGCACCGTGATAGTACCTCTACCTTGAATTCAGAATCGACCGACTCGTCTCCTACAACCACTATCTCTACACTGGACTCCTCATCCGTCACTGAGCCTTCTCCCAGCTCGTCACCGGAATCCGCCGTTTCTGTTGCGCCTCTCACGTCTTTCAAATCCTTCAGGTTGACCAGCCAATTGCCAGAAAAAAGCGGTATGGAGTCACCGCCCGGCTCGCTTCTACCTCTGCCAGGCCTCACACGTCCGGAATCACCAGGCAGGAAAATTCGGAACATGAAGAACCTCTCTCTGAACATGTCCACATCTACTAAACCGGGAGCACAACTTCCCAAACTAGGCATCTCTACTGCTTCGGTAGTAGAATCCTCACATGCGATCTCTGCCCCTGCGTCGCCTTCATTCATAGTCCCACCTAAACCGCCGAAGCGAAAACCAAGTAGACTTGGGCTCACCATCTCGACGCCCGGTCTGGGCACGACAAGTCTCTCAGAATCGAATGCCTCCGATGTGCCTCCAACTCCGGCTTTCAAGCGGCCTAACACCCTTCGACATTTCCAGTCTTCCCCGTCATTATCTGTATTCTCACCTATGGCGGCACCCGAAGGTGGCATGCAGTTACCTCCTTTCGAGAATACAAATGCGCCTCGGCGTCTGGGTCAAGCACGGCCTCCGCTGATCATCTCCCAGAAATCGTCCTATGAGTCTTCAGACCAGTCGCCACTTTCAATTCAACCTCTACATGGAGTGAAAGAAGAAGATGACTACGAACCTCCTCTATCTCAGGAGGTGAAGTCACCTGCTTATCCAGAAGGACCGGTCTGCATCTACGACCCAAATGTGTTTCTTTACCTCGAACCCAACGAGAAAGAAGCTTCTACATTCGATGTGGTCTTGAACGTGGCGCGAGAGGTCCAGAACCCATTCACTACGGCAGAAAAGGCTCTTGAGCTTCAAGAGAAGGGAGCCAAACCGCAAATTGTGTCGGAGTTGCACGAGTCAAAGCCGAACGACCTACACATACCGGAACCACAGACTGCAGTATCCGACGAATCTTTCAAATCTGCGTTCGAGACGCTGCCCACAATCGCTCGTGCTTCCTCGCCGACAACACCGAAGGCTGTTAAGCCAGACGTCGAGTACATTCATGTGCCGTGGGATCACAACACCTACATCGTTGAAGATATGTTGAAGCTTTGTGAGCTCATAGATGATCGTGTCCGCCAAGGAAAACGCGTCTTGATCCACTGCCAATGTGGTGTCAGTCGTTCGGCCAGTCTTGTTGTCGCTTACGGACTGTATAAAAATCCCGAGTTGAGCGTACAGGACGCGTATGACGCTGTGAAGAAGCGGAGCCGATGGATCGGACCGAACATGAATCTGATCTATCAACTTTCCGAGTTCAGGAACAAGCTGCCACGTGCCTCAGCAACTGCTCCTTCTGGCTGGCGATCATGGCGCGCACTGGGTAAAGGTCGATCTAACACAGGCGGTGCCATCACCTCCACGACGCGCTCAACCCTTTCTCCTATAGCCACCGAAGGTTCCTCGATGGAACCCCACTCGGCGCCGTTGCCTGCGGAGAAAGAGCCTGGTGCAGAAGCGGCTCAGTCATCGAGTCCCACTGTCATGTCTTCTGTCACAACGACTGCAAGCTTCTCCGGTGATATTTCGCCCGGCCCATCTTCAGCACCGCCTGATATGCAATGGTCGCCGACCGGACCTTCATCAGAGGAACGTGCAAAGGAAGGAGGGATCAATCATCTTGGACTCGGTACCAGTGGGTTTGGATGGATATCGACTTCGGACGAGATGCAGGTAGATAGCACAAGCATCTCCAAAGTAGCTGCGGGTGGTTCAATTGGTGTGGCGAAAGAACGGTCTGGCTTTTCCATACCAGATCCACCTTTCCCTGCAGGGTTCAGCGGGCTAAGGCTCAATCAGCCGTCTCTCGGTGCACTTCCGTTCCGTCGAGAGACACCGAGTTTCGTAACCCAGATCAGCAATCGTCCGACTGAGTGCCGAACAGAGGAAACCGCCAGCCCCGTCCCTCCGACTCCGTCTTTGATGTCTCCACGCGCTGCCGAGTTTACGGCCAGTCCTTTCCACCGCACAGCGGCCGGCGATCTCGCAACATCCGTTTTCGATACTGGACCGATGAGTCCAAGTATCCTTGACGATGACCCAAGGTCTCCAGCTCAGCGGGGCGAAATCCCAATCACGAGGAGCATCTTCGACGTCCTATAACCACCGAGCACAGTCATCATCTTTATGGCATCTTTTGAACCAGAACCATCTCCCTAATTTGGTTCACGCGCATGTTTTCGAGCCGATATACCCCATCATTCGCTTTCCGACCTTACCTCACCTCCTCGCAACGCAGACACGACAGATACGACATTATCTTATTCGCATAGACTGGGGAAAGGGATCCAGAACTTTTCATCAGTCCTCAAACCCGTAATTCGCTTCTCTAACTTCCGAAGAAAACTGCCTGGCGCAGCATCATCACCAACTAATGCGTGTCGGCCGCTCCTTCTACCATTCTCCTTGCGAGCGGGACCCTATAGATACAGCTGCCTTTTTTTCGATTTCGATTCTTTGCTCCTAATGTTTTACTCTTTACTTATCACATCTTTTCTTGGTATCGATTTTCATAGCGCCCTTGTAGCGTGTCGATTGCCCGCGGCACGACAAGGCAAGCACGCGGCTATGGCTATGATGCTGCTCCACTCTCACCACGGGCAGGCGGGCAGGCGGGCAGGGCGCGCGGTTCCTCTGCATCTGTAATAGGCGTTTTCCGTTTCATGCTCAAGAAGGAGAAAGGGCTGCATGGCTACGGCCCAGCTGGTAGTCATTCGCTTTTTCTGGAACAGGGGCAATAGTTAGGGAAGGGTGAATGAGACGGGATATCGGAATAAGGATAGGGGTTAGGGTTATGGAATATAGCAATTCTTTAAAAATCTCGCCTTTCTTTTCCTTTCGACGTGATGATTGCGGATTCTTGATGTGATAATCCGGAGTTTACTTTACAGAACAAGCTCACCCAACGCGTCTGAAACCTCCCCACGGACCCTTCCATCAGCCCGATCGGGCTTCCGACCCTGCCTCCTGAGGGAGAAGGTCAAGTCGAATTGATAGCGACAGGCCGATAGCCCCGCTCAACCTCCCCGCCTGGAATTGCCTCCCCTCATCCCACCCCCATCCCCATCTCACAGCACTATTACAGGCAACCCCGCTCCAACCTGTGCATCTCCTGTGCCCCTCTCGGTCACGTATCCGGTCACTACCCTCAGGAAGTTCCACTTTCACCGCTCCGCCTGTCGTAACCTCAAAACCAACCCGCAGTGTCCCGTTCCAATCAAACCAGACCCCGCCCCCATCCTTCCGAAAAATAACCCCCCGTTGACCACGCCCCCGCTTACCAGACATGCAGGCTCCGCACCGCACCGCACCCAACCGCCTCTGTGCCGAGCCGAGCCGAGTGGAGCGGATGGTCTGTCTGTGTCTGTCTGTCTGTCTGTCTGTAAGGTACCCTGCCTGGACGACTTTAGCCAGCTTATCCTGGCGGTTTGGCGGGAGGCGGTTCGGCTGTTGGATGTTGGATGTTGGATGTTGGTTGGGTGAGGGAGTGGGAGTGAAGTGGGAGGAAGGGAGTGGGAGTGGGAGTGGAGTGGGAGGGAAGGGAGTAGAAGGCGGATGCAAGTCAGTCAGTCAGTCGCTGTGTCACAGTGTCCAAGTGTCACAGTGGCCTTGACCGGATCAATGAACGTTGAGAGAGAGGCAGCATCGTCTCTTTTGACAGCTACTTTTCTCACTCAACAATGCTCTGTCACGTCGTGAGATGTCGGCACTTATCGATTGTGATGTGCTTTGTTGGATTGAGCGGCCTCTTAATAACTTGTGATAACACACCGCAGAGGACTGTCCAGTTGAGCATTGCCAGGCACAGCGTACCGACGCCCCCAAACTAAACGTTGGCGGGAGTTTGGTATTACTAAGGGTATCTGGTCTGATGCGCGAGGTAACGGAGGTATGCACGCCTGAGGAAAAGGTATACATAGGATCAACACAACGAGATAGCAAAGGGCCCGAGAGCGAAGAACGAGCGCGGGCGATAATGACGCGCGAGATGGGATGCCGTAAAGGACGTATGGATAATTCTACAGATTAGGATATGACGCTGGGAAACTACAAGTACGAAACCAACAACACCAACCATCCCTCAATCCCAGAGCCATTCGATGCAGTGCGAAAAAGCGCTCAACGGACCTTCGACAGCAACGAACAAGCAACAGCAGTCGGCCTCACCCCGACCGCCAACAGAGACAGACCTCATCACGACTCCGTCGCGCTAAACACACCCTCATCCTCCCCACTCCTCTCCACATTCCTCGCGCCAAAATCCAGCTCCTCAAACACCGGCCCCGGCGCATACGGATCATCACCCTTCGAGACGGGCTCCGCCGCGCCGGGCAACTCCCTATCCGGGAGAACCCTCAGCTGGCCCGCCGGAGGCTCCTGGCCGAGCACCTTCGACTGGCGACGTTGCAGCTCCTCCAGCTTAGCGACGGGGTTCCAGTGTTCCTGCTTGGGCACGCCCTCAGCGGCCGGCAAGTCGCCCGCCTCATCGCGTTCCTGGCCCCAGAAACTCGGGCGGCGGACGGGCGCGGGCGTGACGGGTAGGCTGGGCCGTTCGATCTCGGTGGGGAAGTCGGTGAGCTTCATGCTCGGCCGTCGTTCCTTTGGGGTGGTCGGGGCGGCGACGTCGGGAGAGAGGAGCGGCTCGGTGGGCGTGGTGGTGTTGACGAGGACTTGGACCTTGCCGCGACGGTGCTGCTGGAGGGCGCTGATGTAGTGCTCGATCTCCGGCACGTCGTCCCAGGCGTTGGTGTGCGTGTAAGAGGCAAAGGGTTCGGTCGAGTTTTGCGTCGCTGGCGTCGATGGACCAACGGTATCTTCGTCGGTTGTGATGGATGGGGATGTGACGCTTGGTTCAGGTGATGGACGGCTGTCTTCTGGGAAGACACGCGCTGGCTTGCTTCGGTGCTCTTCCCAAGGGAAGATGGGTTTCGGCTGTTCTCCTGCTGGAGGCGTTGCTGGGACTTGATAGTACATGTCTTTCGGAGGTTGAGGATATGCGCTGGGAGCCTGGAAGAAATTTGGGTCGGAAGACATTGTATAGGTCTCGTTCGGAAATTTGGACGCTTCAGGACGAGACTTGGTAGGAGGTGGCGCGCTAGGAATGTCAGTGCTGGGCAGCCATGTGCTTTGAAACCTCAGAATCTTACTGAACAGGATCCCACTCCGTCATTGGAGCCGAGAAGCGCCTCTGCTGGACCATGGGAGCTGATGGAGCCTCGCCTTGCTGTATACTCCCACTGCGTTCGATGTTCTCAGTGAGTGGCAGTTCAGTGTTGGTAGCGTTGTCTTCCGACGCCGCATTCGAAGAGAACCCATACTCAGCACCAGAAGCCTCTCCCGCAACATATTGTTGGACAGCACGCGACTCGTTCCCTGACTGTCCTGACCCGTACATGGCACTCTATTCGACTGTGAGCGAGCGTATGTCAGGTACGTATAGAACAACTCACAGTGGCCCTGTAATGCCTGTCGTACACAGCCCACCACCTGCCCAACAGCTCCTCATAAACACCGCTTCCTCCCCCGACCTCTCTACCCATCGACCAAGGTTTATCCTGCCCAATGTAATGTACCATACTTATACTGCTCTGAAAGTGCCTATACGCAGGCACATACTGATAGTTCCCGCTCGGAGTACAGTTGTAGGCGAAGCTCAACCTATGCCAATCCCTGAAGTGCATGTTCAGCATTCCCTGATCGGCCCCGTCGAAGCTTATCCCTCTCTGCGCAAGTGCCAATAGAGCGTAGTAGTCTCCTAGGTTAGGTGAGAGGACGAAGACACCACTGTTGAAGCAATCAGGCCAGCCGATATCCGGTACCGCTGCAAAGGGAGCTTCTAGCTTGAACAGCTCGTCCGGAGCTCGTAATGCAACGACGTCGGCATCGATGTACACTATCCTCCGAAACTGTGTCTGCTTCCACAACGCAATTTTTGTGAAGGTGGATGCGAGGTCGGGCCGGTTCATCAAGTAGAGATTCGCAGGGGATTTGTTTATGATGCGGTCCACTGGGATTATACCATCGTATAGCTTCTGCGTAATGATTGAGTAAGCGTCACAGTAGCCGCACTGGAATTCGTACCCTACCTTCAGCTCTTCTATTGTTTTCCAGTCCAGGCCCTCCAGAGTGACGAGGACTGCAAGTCTCTTCCCAGTGCCATTGTCTCGTAACGAGTGGGCCAGAACCATTGCACCTTTATATTTGGTATCAGTCATGTCGATTGAACTCATAAGAAGACATGCACTTACCTGGGAGGTATGCATCGCTCGTAAGAAGCTATGCCCAAGTCAATGTCTGGACGCGGATCGAGTAGCGGAGAGAGCAACATACCGTACAGTACACATCCTCCTGTTGAGACGCCATTGAAATTTCTTCGCGTGGTGTCTGAACCTGCTCGGTCTCGCAAAGTTTCTGTGAGAACCGAACCCCCGGCGAAGAGGAGTTGGACCTGGAGTTGGGTCTGCTGGAGAATGGCGTATGTAGCCAGACCCCACCTCTAGCTGTTGATACAGGCAAGGGAAGATTCCATGATACTCGGACGCTTGTGAAAAGGCAATTGTACAATTTGAGAAAGATCTGAGAGTGATGATTTGAGAAGAGTTCCTATGTACAAGAGGAGAGAGGATAGTGGTTCGCCGAAGGTGAGGAAGACGTTCCTGCAAGTTGTTCGAGCTCTGGCCATTCGAAGCGGGGGTAAAACCGTAGCAAAGAGCTTAAAAGCTACAGGGTTCCTTAGGCGCCTCCCACCACACTTTAGGGGAACTAGCACCCCCACAGTAAGGTCACCATGCAGTAGTCGTGGGTCTCGGACGAAAGTAATAGGTAGGTCTGGGTGTCGTGTGATTAGAGAACTTTTGCAAAGTGCAAATAATTTTTTGCACTTCAGAATTTACAATACTAGCGTGTAATTATCTTCCAAAAGTAATCAGTTCAGGGTTCATCAACTGTAAATGAAG
>JAABUJ010002938.1_pt1 | contig 20003 bp, 25 predicted proteins | sample 5559131 | NCBI WGS metagenome assembly JAABUJ01 (sample SAMN10711875, study PRJNA513366) | rock metagenome | isolation source: Antarctica rocks | place: Antarctica: Victoria Land, Mt New Zealand nord | collected 2016-01-07 | reverse complement strand
CGCTCTGCACCGCTTGGAATGCGTTACGTGACGAGGCCGGACGCCTCACTACCCTGACCAGCTATCCCTGGATCATCCACGCCATCGATCAAGTCAGCAAATAAGGCAATTGGTATTACATCTCGATCAGGCCCCGGCGCAAACCCTTCGCGACCGCCTCCGCCCGGCTGTTGGCGTCGAGCTTGTCGAAAATCGCCTCCAGGTGGAACTTGACCGTGTGCTGGCTGATGCCGAGCCGCCGTGCCGCCGCCTTGTTGCTCAATCCGTCACCGAGGCAGGACAGGATGTCCAGCTCGCGCGGCGTAAGCAGCGGCCGGTCATCCTCTGCCGGCTCCAGCCCGGCAACTCCGGGAAGGCGCACGGTCAGGCCAGCCGCAACCGCGCGGAGGGTCGCGTCGAGCTGCGCCGGCGTGAGCGTGCGGGGCAGCCAGCCGGCAACCGCCGGGTCGTCGGGCGCGTCGCTGAGCACTAGCAACGGCTGTGTCGTCGTGACGGTCCCGTCGGCGATCACCAGCTCGGCCTCGGCGGCCAGCACGGCGTGGTGTCCGGCGCCGACCACCAGGGCCGCGAGCACGGCGTACTGCACCGGGTCGGAAGCTTCGACCGCAACCTTGAGGGGCGCCGTCACGGTCGCGCGCGGCATCGCGAGGGCCGCGATCATTGCGCAGGCCTCGCGCCGATCGTCGCCGATAGCGAGCGCGCCTCGCCACCCCGCAGCAGCGCGAGCGTGATGGCCTGGCCGACTGCCTGGGTCGCGAGGAACTGCGCCAAGACTCGCGGATTGACTGCAGCCGCTCCATCGACCGCGACGATGATGTCGCCGGGAAGCACGCCGGCCTGCTCCGCCGGGCCATCGGCCGCGAGCGAGACGACCATCAAGCCCGACTCGCGGCCGGCCTGCGCCTGCAGGGCAACCGGGATTGCGACCGGGTGCAGGCTGAGCCCGAGCCAGCCCTGCGGCACCCTGCCCGATTCAAGCAGCGGGGCGACCACCCGGTCGATCGTGGCGCTGGGGATCACCAGCACCCGGCGGCGCGGTCCCAGCGTCGACATGCCGAGCAGGCCCGCTTCCCCCATCACCGGCCCGCCTTCCTCGGTGGGCGACAGGCGGGCGTCGAGGCGGATGAGCCGGTCGATGCGGCCGCCCGCCATGCTGGTCCAGGCCGGGCCGACCTGGTGCACCATGCCGAGCCGCGCGATGCCGCCGCCCTCGCCGTCGGCGCCGACGAGCGCGACCAAGGCGCCCAGTTGCGGCTCGGACCGGGGCGGCGCTGAGGCGGCGGCGGCGTCCACGCGGAACACGGCGACGTTGGTGCCGGGGTCGCGCCCGGCGAGGGTGGCTGGCCGATGCTCGCCGTCCGGCAAAACGGCCTCGGCATCGTGATGGGACAGCCCCTGCTCGGATGCGACGACAACGCCGGGTTGCCACATCATGCCGGTGCGCAGCGTGTGGCCGCGCCGCCCCTTGACGTGCAACCCCACGGTGATGGCAGCACCTTGCGCGACGTAGTCGGCGAGCGTTCCGGATACGGTGGTCATGCGACGCTTCCTTCGTTCATGTAAGGATGATGCGCATTCGCCCGCAGGTTCACCATCGGACGGATGGCCGGGGTCGTCGTCGACCGACCGTTAAGCCTGGGCTAATGCCGTTCATCCCTCAATGAACAGGATAGAAATCATGTGCAGACTGAATTTTCTGGCTGGCTTGTTGCTTCTGCTCGCCAGCGCTGGCGCGTCCGCGGCAGACCCAACGACGGCCCGGATCGGCGACGTCAGCACAACGTTCCGCGTGCTGGGCCGCAACGACAAGATCGTGGTGGATCGCTACGACGACCCACGGGTCGATGGCGTGAGCTGCTATGTGTCGCGCGCCGAAACGGGCGGCATCGCGGGTTCGGTCGGCCTGGCTACCGACCCTAGCCGGTTCTCGATCGCCTGCCGCGCGACCGGGCCGGTGGCCATGCGTGGCGCGGTTCCAGACAACGAGATCGTTTTTGGCACCGCCGCCAACTGGGCGTTCAAGGAAATCAGGGTCAGCCGCATGTTCGACCGCACGCGCAACACGCTGGTCTATTTGGTTTGGTCGACACAGGCGATCGGCCGCGAGGGCAGCCCCTACAACAGCGTCTCGGCCGTGCCGATCGGAGTGCAGTAGGTTGCGGCAGACGGAAGGCCAACCGAAGCCCTCTCCCGCTACCGCAAGAGGATTAGGTGAGGGTGGCGCTTGTGCGTGGATATCCGGCCTGCGAACCACCCTCACCCCCGCCCTCTCCCGCCAGCGGGAGCGGGCGAAGTGGCCGATTGCGCTGCTTCTTCTGGCGCTCGCGACTCCTGTGGCGGCACAACGCGGCTTTCCACCGACGACCGTGATCGTGGGTGGCCAGCCGATGGTGTCCGACCGGGAGTTGCCGGAGAACTTGGCGGCCTCGGCCGACCATCGGGTGCTGCTCGGCTTGCTGGCATCGAGCGGGCTGCTGGAGCAGTTGCGCGGGCGGGGCCCATTCACCCTGTTCGCGCCGACCGATGCTGCCTTCGCCGCCCTGCCGCCGGGCGAACTGGAGCGGCTGCGGTTGCCGGAGAACAAGGCTGGGCTGCGGGCGTTGCTGGCGCTGCATATCGTGCCCGGGAATTTCTCCTCCAAGCGAATGCTGCTCCTGCTCCGCGGCGTGAAGGGCGCCGAACTGGATACCCTGAGTGGCACCGAGCTCACTCTCGGGACAAACGGCCCAAGCAACATCGTCCTACGGGATCCCAGGGGCGACCTTGCCGATATCGTGGTGTACGACGCTAAGCAGGCCAACGGCGTGCTGTTCGTGATCGACCGGGTGCTGCAGCCGGCGGCGTGATCCGAGGCTTCAGCGCAGCTGGCGGAGAGCGTCGATGATTTCGGCCGGCTCGGCGCGCTCGGTGAAATCGATGTTGACCCAGGCGCGGTGAATGACGCCGTCGCGGCCGGCGACGAACGTCGCAGGGATTGGCAGGAACCAAGCCGGATTGCCGCTCCGGTCCGCGATGTCGATGCCGGCGCGCGACAGCAGCGCGGCGTAGAGCGGCGGGGCGCGGAACACGATGCCTAACGCCATCGCGACCGCGAGGTCCACATCGACGAGCACCTCGTAGTGCAGCCCGCGCTCCTTCTTGGTGACCAGGGCGCGTCCGCCGGTTTCGGGCGTCATGGCAACCAGCGTTCCCCCGGCCGCTTCCAGGTCCGGCAGCACGGCTTCGAGCGCTTCGAGCGTCAGGGCGCAGTAAGGGCACCACTGGCCGCGGATGAAGGTGATGACCAGGGGGCCGCGGGCGAGCAGGTCGGCGGAGTCGATCAAGCGGCCCTCGGCGTTCGGCAACAAGAAAGACGGCATCGGATCGCCTGCCTTGCGTGCTTGGGCGCCGACCTGGGCGGCGCTCAGCCGGGCCAGGAACTCGTCATAGGCCGCCTTGATCTCCGCCGTCTCGCGCGCCCTGCGCCGCGCTTTCAGCATCTCATTAAGGAACATGCGTGCTCAGCTCGGGTGGTCGAGGATCGTGGCCTGCATCGCGAACGGCGCCGGCGAAATGCGAAAATCGCTGCGGAACGGGCTGTCCAGCGATACGATCAACACGATCACCAGCGCCCCGGACGCCCCGAGCGCCCCCGTCATCATCAGGTGGAACACCGAGCTGCTGGCGTCGAGGAATGCGCTGAACAGGATCATGAACCCGCCGCCGACGAGGATGACGGCCCAAACGATCGCCGGCACGGTCGGCTCCACCGCCGACAAACGGCCCTGCCGTGCAGTGCTGAGGTTGCCGAGTTGCGTCAGCAGCTGGGCGGCGAACGCGCCGTCGCTCGCCGAGGTGGGAACGAATTGCCCGAGCTGGCTGTGCATCCGCAACAGCCACGGCTCGCCGCTCAGGTCGGTCATGCCCCGCGACTGCGCGGGCCATTCCGTCTGCACCACGGCGTGGACATAGCCGTCGATGGAGGCCCGGAACCCGGCCGCTTCGGCGGACGCAAACCCGGCGGTCAGCCGGCGCAATTCGGCCACCGCGCCCGCCTCGACGAAGGTGTCGGCGCGAGCCTTGTTGAAGCCCTCCCAGGTCAGCATCGCCACGAAGGCCAGGAGCACGGCATAGGTGACCCCGATCACGGAAAAGATCGCAGCGACGGAGCTGACGTGCTGCGCCCGGAACCGCGCCGGCATCAACCAATGCACCAGCAGCTGGACCAGCATGGACAGCGCCGTCGTCGCGACCACGATGAGGGTGCCCGACAGCCAGGTCGGGACGTCGTAGATGATCTCGGGCCGCATCAAGGTTGCGTCAGGACCCGCTGAACCAGTTGTAGCCGCTGCTGGCGCCGCGACCGCGCGGGTCGTCCCAGAAGCCGCCGCGCTCCTCGTTGCCGACCCATAGGGCGGTGATCAGCTTGGGGTTCTTGAAACCAAGCTTGGTCGCCACCCGCAGCTTGAGCGGGAAGCCGTATTTCGGCGCCAGTATTTCGTCGTTGACCTTGAAGCTCATGAGCGTCTGCGGGTGGAGCGCGCTCGGCATGTCGATGCTCGCGGTGTAACCGTCGGCGCATTCGAAATAAACCGCCTTCGCTGTCGTGTCGGCGTCCACGCGCTTGAGGAACTCGCTGAGCGGGCAACCGGTCCATTTGCCGACCGCGCTCCAGCCTTCGACGCAGATGTGCCGGGTGATCTGGCTGACCTGTGGCAGGGCGTACAACTGATCGACCGTCCAGGGCTCGGTCCGGCCAATGGCGCCGGACAGCTTCAGGCGGTAGCTGTCGCGATCGATGGTCGGGGTCTGGTCTTCCGCGTAGGACGCATTGAATCGGAACGGCCGGCGCACATCGGCCTCGGAGTAGGTCGGAGCGAGCTGGGCGGGGCTGAACAATGCCGCCTGGACGCGGTCGTTCCAGCGCGAGATGGCGGTCAGCGCCGTTTGCACCGAGTCGCCGTCGGTGATGTCGCAGCCGGTGAGCATGGTCAGCGCGCCCAGGCTGAGGCCGCTTCGGAGCAGCCGCCGCCGCTCGACGTCGTGCGCTTGCGGCGTGTCCAGCAACGTTTTGATGGCGCGGCTCATGCTCCGACTCCTTCATCAAGGCGGGCGATACGGGCCCGTCCGGTGATCATCGGCGGCAGCACCTTCGGCACCAGCACGACCAGTGCGACGTGGACCACCACGAAGCCGACGATCGCGCTCATGCCGGCGAAGTGGACGATCCGCGCAAAGTCGAAGCCGCCGAACAGCCAAGTGAGCGGGTAGAGCTGCACCGGCTTCCAAATCGCCAATCCCGACAGCAGCATCAGCGTGATGGCGGCGATGATGCCGATATACAGCAGCTTCTGCACTGCGTTGCGCACGCCGACCCGATGCTCCAGGTGCCCGGTCAAGGCCGCTTTGAGGTCGTGCCCCACCAGCGCCGGCGTCACCGGCAGCAGGCTGCGCCGGAAATGGCCGCTGACGAGGCTGTGCAGCGCGTAGATGCCGAAACTGGCCGCCAGCAGCCACATGCCGGCGAAATGCCATTGCAGGGCCCCGGCCAGCCCGGTTTCGTTATGGACCTCCTGCGAGCGGACGTACTCGCCGCCGAGCGTCATCCAGAACGGAAAGCGCAGCCAGGGGACGATCGGCTCCCAGTCGTAGATGCGCCAGCCGCTGCCGACCATGATGAGGATGGCGAGCGCGGTCAGCCAATGGGTCAGCCGCACCGGAAGGGTGTGCAGGACGACGTTCTGCCCGGTTGCCGGATGGAGCGAGGCGAGTGACTGGTCCATGGAACCTCCTCTGTGCCGGAACCGGTGTACGACAAGGCAGAAGCGCCGGGCCAATGCAGCGTCGTTATGATGTCTATTCCTGGCAATGTAACGGCGGTCCGTTGCTTGCAACATCGGCGTCGGGACGCCTACCGTCCCGCCAAACCAGGCAAGAGGCCGAGATTGGACCTGACGCAGATCAAGTATTTCCTGACCCTCGCGCGGACGCTCAACTTCACCCGCGCGGCCGAGGCGTGCAACGTCACCCAGCCTGCCCTGACCAAATCCATCCAGCGGCTGGAGAACGAGTTCGGCGGCGCGTTGCTATTGCGCGAACGCAGCCAGACCCAGTTGACCGAGCTGGGCCGGGTCGTCCTGCCTTTGCTGCAGCAAACCTTCGACGCGGCGGAAAACGTCCGGCGGGAGGCGGCGCAATTTCGCAAGCAGGGCGCCTCGCCGTTGCGGATCGCGGTGGGACGCTGCGTGGACAGCGCCATCGTCATGCCGCTGCTCCGGGAGCTTGCCGACCGGCTGCCGGGGCTGGAGTTGACCTTGCGGGAGGGCACGACCGACGAGATCAACCATTGGCTGCTGCATTCGACGGTCGACGTCACCCTGACGGCGGATGCCGACGCGTTGACCGAGCGCGCGAACCGCTGGCTGCTGTTCGCCGACCCGGTCGTGGCGCTGCTTCCCGCCGGCCACGCCCTGGCCGCCGAAAGCTACGTCGAGACGGCTGCAGCCTACCGCGAACCGTTCGTCGGCCGCCTCGATGGCGGCGCACGCATGGACGGGATGGCGACCCGGGGCGGAGCGGGACGTCCCGAGAAAGCCATGATCGTCCACCGTGCGGCAACCGAGGCGCAGGTGCAGGACCTGGTATGCCAAGGCTTCGGCCTCACGCTGTCGACGGAACGTCAGCGGACTCACCCAACGGTGGTCCGCAAGCGCCTGTCGCCGCCCGAGGCGATCCCAGTCTATCTCGCTGCCATTGCCGGCCGCCCGTCCTCCCGGGCCGCCGACGCTTTCCTGAAACTAGCGCGGGCGCGGGACTGGGCTGAAGGCTGATCCGTTCGGGCGCACAGGGACTTGCCTAGTTCGATAGCGTGAGCGTTCCGCCATACACGACCGGTCCGGTAGGCTGCCCGGTCGGCGATCCACCGGACGGCTCCACCGACACAAGCAGCTGCGTTTGCGGCTGCGCGACCTGCTGGCTGTCGAACTGCCGCTGGCCGGGTGCGATGACGCCCAGCGGAATCGGACGGGTGGCGCCCTGAGGCAGTGCCCATAGCTCGAAATCGCGCCCCGCCGCGGCCTGGGTAGGCCCGACGGCGGTCAGCACGATCCGGCCATCCGGCTGCGTCTGCGCCACGAACGTCGCCGGCGCATTGAGCGGCGCGAGCGCTGCGACCGACTGCTGCGGCGCCGGGCGGAGACGGGGCAGCAACGCCACCGCAGCGAAGGCAGCCGCCAGCGCCAATGCCCCGGCGGTCGTGCCGCGCCACAACCGCGGGCTGCTCCAGGCACTAGGCCGGGGCTGCGTTCCGACGCCGGTCGCCAGGGCCAGGCGGGACCATAGCGCGGGCGGCGGCTCGACCGGGGGAACCACGGCGGCCAAGCCCGCAAGCCGGTCGTCCCACCAGGCGATCTCGGCCGCGAACGCGGGGTCGCGGGCGGCGCGCGCCTCGACGTCCCGCATTTCGGCCAGGTCGAGGCTGCCGAGCGCGTACTCCGCGGCGAGCAGCGGGCCGTCATCGTCCTCAGGGCTCGCTTCGCTCATGACGCAGGCTCCGAACCGAACCGGGTCGCCGGACGCTCCAGGCACACGCGCAAGGCACGCAGCGCGCGGCGGATGGAGGATTTCACGGTGCCGAGCGGTTGGCTGACGCGGGACGCGACCTCGGTCTGAGTCAGCCCGTCGACGAACGCCATGGTGACGAGGGTGCGCCGCCCCGGCTCCATTTCACCCATGCAGCGGCGCAAGGCCGCGCCATCGCTGGTGGCCGTCAGCCGGTCGAGCACACTGGGATCGGTGTCGACGCGTTCCGGGATGTCCAGCCCGGACACCTCGCGCGCCTGGCGGCGGGCGATGTCCAGGGCGCGGTAGCGGACTAGGCTCAGCAGCCACGCGTCCGCGTTGCCGCGCGCCGGGTCGAACTGCGCTGCATTGCGCCAGACTTGCAGCAACGCGTCGTGCACCGCGTCGCTCGCGAGCGCCGGCTGCCGCGTGATCCGCAGGGCGATGCCATACAACCGGGCTGAGTGGATTTCGTAAACGCGCCGGAACGCATGCTTATCGCCGCCGGCGCACCGCGCCAGCAGATCAGCCGTGGCGGCGCCGGAAGCATGACCTTCACCCATCCGATATGTTGCACCCACGTTCCAACCCGCCGCAGGATACGGCTGAACGAATGCAACCATCAAGCCGGCGTAGGCCATCCCGCCCTGCATTAGCCCATCGAGTGTCATTCTATAGTCGCCTTAATAATGAGATGCGCGAGACACTCCTTTCCATTACGGTTTAGTGTCGCCGATGGATGCACGGCCGCGATTGTCAACCCTGCGACGTGCTCGCTATGGTATCGATAGCAGCGCCCGACTCCGGCGCGGAAAGGGCTCCAGACCGCCGATGGCAGCCGTGTCCATCCGCCACATCCGCAAGGCGTTCGGCAGCACGCAGGTGCTGCACGGCGTCGACATCGAGATCGCGGACGGCGAGTTCACCGTGCTGGTCGGCCCCTCCGGCTGCGGCAAGTCGACCTTGCTGCGCATGATCGCCGGGTTGGAGGACGTAACGGAGGGCGAGATCGCGATCGGCGGCCGGGTCGTGAACAAGGTGCCGCCGAAGCAGCGCGACATCGCGATGGTGTTCCAGAACTACGCGCTGTACCCGCACATGACGGTGCGGGACAACATGGCGTTCTCGCTCAAGCTGGCCCGCGCGCCACAGGCTGCCATCGACGATCGGGTCGGGCGCGCCGCCGGCATCCTGGGCCTCGGGGCGCTGCTGGACCGCTACCCGCGCCAGCTTTCCGGCGGGCAGCGGCAACGGGTGGCGATGGGGCGCGCCATCGTGCGCGACCCGCAGGTGTTCCTGTTCGACGAGCCGCTGTCCAACCTCGACGCCAAGCTGCGGGTGAACATGCGGGCCGAGATCAAGGACCTGCACCAGCGGCTGCGGACCACGACGGTGTACGTCACGCACGACCAGATCGAGGCCATGACGATGGCCGACAAGATCGTGGTCATGCAGGGCGGCCGGATTGAGCAGACCGGCGCGCCGCTGGAGCTTTACGACCATCCTGCCAACCGCTTCGTGGCCGGCTTCATCGGCTCGCCCGCGATGAATTTCCTGGACGGCACGGTGGTCGAAGGCGGGTTCCGCGACGTGGAGGGCATGCTGTGGCCGCTGCCCCCGACCCCGGCGCGCACCGGACAGCCGGTCGTGTATGGCATCCGGCCCGAACACCTGATGCTTGCGGGCAATGGGCACGGCATTCCGTTGACGGTGCAGGTGCTGGAGCCAACCGGGTCGGAAACCCAGGTGCTCGGGCATGTCGGCGCCATCCCCATCCTGGGCGCTTTTCGCGAACGCATCGCGGCGCGGCCCGGCGAGCCGATCGGCATCTCCGCCGACCCGGCGCTCGCCCACCTGTTCGACCGCGACACGGGACAACGGATTTCGGCCTGAACCAAACACGACGGGGGGCTACGGATGGATCGTTTCACACGGCGCGGCGCACTGGGGATGGGGGCGGGACTGGTCACCGCCGGGCTGATCGGGCGGGCGGAGGCGACGATCCCGGAAGCGGCGGCGACCGCGCCGAACCTGCCGGTCGAGAAAGGTGCAGCGTTGCGGGTGCTGCGGCCGTCCAAGTTCGTCGAACCGGACGAGGTGGTGTTCAACGCCAACTCCAAGCGGTTCGCCGAGCTGCACGGCATCGGCGTGCGCGTGGACTACGCCGGATGGGAGGATTTGCGCCCGCAGACGGCGGTGACGGCCAACACCGGCGCCGGCCCCGACGTGGTGGTGGGCTGGACCGACGACCCGCATCTGTATGCCGACAAGCTGCTCGACTTGACGGACGTCGCAACCTATCTCGGCCAGAAGTACGGCGGCTGGTATCCGTTGGCGGAGCGCTACGGCAAGAAGTTCGGCACCGACCAGTGGATCGCGATCCCGATGGGCGCGTCTGGCGGCCCGGCGGTGTACCGTCAAAGCTGGCTGCACGACGTCGGCTACGACGGGGTGCCGACCGACACCGATAAGCTCCTGGATCTTTGCCAGAAGCTGAAGAAAAGCGGCCACCCGGCTGGCTTCACCACCGGGCACGCGGTGGGCGACGGCAACGCATACTGCCACTGGCTGGTGTGGGCGTTCGGCGGCAAGATGGTGGACCAGAACCAGCACGTCACGATCAACTCGAAGGAGACGATCGAGGCGCTGAAATACGGCAAGGCGCTCTACGCGACGTTCATCCCCGGTACGCAATCGTGGCTAGACCCCTCGAACAACAAGGCGCTGATCGCCGGCGAGATCGCCCTGACGCAGAACGGCGTGTCGCTGTATTTCTCGATCAAGAACTCCCCCGATCCGAAAACCGCGGCGATGGCGGCCGACCTCAACCATGCCCGGATGCCGATCGGACCGGCCGGGAAACCGACCGAGGTTGGCCTGGCGATCAACGCGATGGCGTTCAAGCACACCAAGTATCCGAATGCGGCGAAGGCCTACCTCCAGTTCATGATGGAGGCGTCGCAATACGACAAGTGGCTGACCGACAGCTTTGGCTACTGGGGCCAGCCGCTGCGGGCGTACGAGGCCAGCGACGTGTGGAAGAACGATGCAAAGATTGCCGTCTACAAGGACACCATGGCCGACAGCCGCTGGCTGGCGTACGAAGGGCCGATCAACGAGGCGTCCGGCGCCGTCGTGGCGGACTACGTGATGGTCGACATGGTGGCGTCGGTGAACTCCGGCGATGCCACCCCGGAGGAAGCCGCGCGGGAAGCCGAGCGCCGGGCCAAGCGCTACTACAAGGCCTGAAGATGCCGGACGCCGCGCAAGCCGCCCCGCATCCCTGGCGGTTCTCCGCACGGGAGCCGACAGCGCTCGCGCGGCTGTTCGACAACCGGGCGTTCCTGGTGTGCCTGTGCCTGGCGCCCGCGGTCGGGCTGCTGGTGGTGTTCCTCACCTATCCGCTCGGCCTCGGCGTGTGGCTGGCCTTCACCGACACCAAGATCGGCCGGGCCGGCACGTTCGTCGGCTTGGAGAACTTCGACAGCCTGTTCCATGACCGCATCTTCTGGCTGTCCGTCACCAACACGCTGTTCTACACGGCCGCCGCGACCGTGGGGAAGTTCGGCCTGGGGCTGTGGCTGGCGCTGCTGTTGAACCACAACATCCCGTTCAAAAGCCTGATTCGCGCCATCGTCCTGGTGCCCTGGATCGTGCCGACCGTGCTGTCGGCCATCGCGTTCTGGTGGATCTACGACCCGCAGTTCTCGATCATCACCTACCTGCTGAAAGCGGCCGGGATCATCGACTACGATATCGACTTCCTCGGCACGCCTTGGCACGCGCGGCTGGCGCTGGTGGCGGCCAACATCTGGCGCGGCATCCCATTCGTCGCCATCAGCCTGCTCGCCGGGCTGCAGACCATCTCGCCGTCGCTGTACGAGGCGGCGATGCTGGACGGGGCGTCGGCTTGGCAGCGCTTCGTCAACGTCACCCTGCCGATGCTGCTGCCTGTGCTGTCGGTGGTGCTGACCTTCTCGGTGCTGTTCACCTTCACCGACTTCCAGTTGGTGTACGCCATCACCCGTGGCGGTCCGGCCAACGCCACGCACCTGATGGCCACCCTCGCCTTCCAGCGCGGCATCCCCGGCGGGCAGCTCGGCGAAGGGGCCGCGATCGCGGTGGCGATGATCCCATTCCTGGTGCTCGCGACCCTGTTCAGCTATTTCGGCCTGGCCCGGCGCAAGTGGCAGCAGGGCGAAGGCGATGACTAAGGACGCCCCCGCCGTGATGAGCTGGGACAACGCGCCGCGGCGGCTGGTCACGATCTACCTGCCGCTCGCGGTGTTCGTGATCGTGCTGCTGTTCCCGTTCTACTGGATGACCATTACTACCTTGAAGCCGAACAACGAGCTATACGACTACAAGACCTTCAACCCGCTCTGGGTCAGCTCGCCCACCTTGCAGAACATCCGCAAGCTGCTGTTCGAGACCGACTACCCGCACTGGCTGATGACCACGATGGGGGTGGCCGCGGCCGCCACGATCATCTCGGTGTTCTCCAGCGTGCTGCGGCCTACGCCATCCAGCGGCTGCGCTTTCGCGGCGCGAACTGGGTGGGGCTGGCAATCTACCTCGCTTACCTGGTGCCGCCGTCGATCCTGTTCATCCCGCTCGCGACCATGGTGTTCAAGCTTGGGCTGTTCGACAGCCCGTGGGCGCTGATCCTGACCTACCCGACGTTCCTGATCCCGTTCTGCACCTGGCTGCTGATCGGCTACTTCAAGTCGATCCCGTACGAGCTGGAGGAGTGCGCGCTGATCGACGGGGCGTCCCGGCTGCAAATCCTGTGGCGGATCACCCTGCCGCTGGCGGTGCCGGGCCTGATCTCGGCCGGCATCTTCGCCTTCACCCTGTCGTGGAACGAGTTCATCTACGCGCTGGCGTTCATCCAGAGCGCCGAGAACAAGACCGTCCCTGTGGCCGTGCTGACGCAGCTGGTGCAGGGCGACGACTACCAGTGGGGCCCGCTGATGGCCGGCGCGCTGTTCGGGTCCATTCCAGTGGCGCTGCTGTACTCGTTCTTCGTGGAATACTACGTCTCCAGCCTGACCGGCGCGGTGAAGGAGTAGGCTCGACATTGGCGGCTTCAATCGCCACCTGACCGGCCAACGAAAGGGAGACAGATCATGGCGACTGAAATCGCGACCTTGGGCGGCGGCTGCTTCTGGTGCCTTGAAGCGGTGTACGCCGACATGCGCGGCGTGACCGACGTGAAATCCGGCTACATGGGCGGCGGCGTGGCCAACCCGAGCTACGAGGCCGTCTGCACCGGGCGCACCGGCCACGCCGAGGTCGTCCAGGTCACCTTCGACCCGGCGCTGCTCGACTACGCCGACCTGCTGCGCGTGTTCTTCACCATCCACGACCCGACCACCCGCGACCGCCAGGGCAACGACGTCGGCACCCAGTACCGCTCCGTCATCTTCACCCACTCCGACCTGCAGCGCGCGACGGCCGAGGCGGTGATGGCCGAGATCGCCGGCACCAGCGTGTGGGGCGCGAAGCTGGTGACGCAGGTGGTCCCTGCCCCGGCGTTCTATCCGGCCGAGGCAGAGCACACCCGCTACTACGAGTGCAACCCGAACGCCGGCTATTGCCGGGTCGTGGTGGCGCCGAAGGTGGCCAAGTTCCGCAAGCTGTTTTCTGACCGGGTGAAGTCCGCGGCGGCGTAGATCGCGCGTCCGATCATCTCGGCGACGCCGGGCACGACGGCGTTGCCGAGGGCGCGGATTCAGGCGGCCCGTTCGTTCAATCGGGGTCCGTCCATCCCGGCGGAAAGCCCATCAGCCACTCGACGAACGCCGGGCTCAGCCGGCCACCCACCGCGTCGTTCAACTGGCAGGCCCGGCGTCGCGTGCGCTGGGCGGCCGAACCGGTCTGCCAGTCCCGCGCGACCGGCGTGGGCCACCACGAACACCCTCGCCCGCCGATGGGGCGCGCCGGCATGGGCAGCACCCACCACCAGCGGCCAGCAGGCGTAGCCCGCCGCTTCCAATCCGGCGAGCACCCGGTCCGCGCCGCGGACGCGCAGCGCAGGGACGTTCTCAGCGACCACCCAATCGGGTCGGCATTCCTCGACCAGCCGCAGCATCTCGAACCAGAGGGCGCTGCGCCCGCCGTCGAGGCCGGCCCCAGACCCGGCGTTGCTGATGTCCTGGCAGGGGAAGCCGCCGCACAGCACCTCCGGCGCGGGCACGCCGTCGGTTCGCAGCCGTTCGGCGGTGAGCTGTCGGATATCGGGATAGCAGCAGCGGCCGGGCCAGTGCCGGGCCAGGACGGCGCGGGCGAATGGGTCGGCCTCGCCGAAAGCGACCGGTCGCATCCCGGCGCGCTGCAATCCGAGTGCCAGACCGCCGATGCCGCTGAACAGGTCGAGGACATTCAAGGATGTTACGGCAATAGGAAAATAAACATAGCGTTCATTACGCTTTCGGAGGCGGTCGTTGCAATAGGCCCAGCCTAAGTGTATGGAACCGCCATGGCACGATCCACTCCCGCAAGCCGGCTGCGGCGCACGCTGAAGGAGCGTGGCTTTTCGGCCGCCGACCTGGCCCGCAAGCTCGCGGTGTCGCAACCGACGGTGCACGCCTGGGTGACGGGGCTGCACGGCATACGCTGGACCAATGCCCGCCGAGTCGCGAAGGCGCTGGACGTGACGCCGGCTTGGTTGATGTTCGGGGCCGATGCGGTCGCGGAAGGCGCCGCCCAGGGCGTCGACGAATTATCACTGCTGCGGCTGTTCCGCGAGGTGGGCGAGGCCGAGCAGGCCGCCATCCTGCGGCGGCTGGCCACGATCCGGCGGAAGCAAGAGGCGGTGAAGGAATGACTATTTTCCACCTCGTCCGGCACGCGTCGCACGGCTTGCTCGGCAGCGTGCTGGCAGGCCGCATGCCGAAGGTTGGGCTCAGCGAAACCGGCCGGGCGCAAGCCGCCGCCCTCGCCGAGCGTTTCAAGGCGCAGCCAGTTGCGGCCGTCATCAGCAGCCCGGTGCAGCGCGCGATCGAGACCGCAATGCCGATTGCAGCCGCCCTGGGCCTTTCGGTGCAGGCAGATGCCGGCTTGGAGGAGATCGATTTCGGGCGCTGGACCGGCGCTGCGTTCGCCGATCTCGCTGGCAATCCCGAATGGGATGGCTGGAACGCCGCGCGCGGGCTGGCCCCGACTCCGGGCGGCGAGACGATGTTTGCCGCGCAGGCGCGGGCAATCGCAGCGCTTGGGGGCTTGCGCGGGCGCTACGGGGATGCCGCCGTGGTCGTCGTCAGCCACGCCGACATCATCAAGGCCATCCTGGCGCATATCCTGGGCATGCCGCTCGACCTGATCCACCGGTTCGACATCGCACCCGCCAGCACCAGCACCCTCGGCCTAGGCGATGCGCACGCGGTGGTGCACAGCCTCAACCATCCCTGACATCTCGGCCAGGGCCGGATGCCAATCGCCTGCTTCGGTCTGCCGCACTGGGCGCACCGAGCCGTACCATGCAACGCTGCCGCCGCTGCCCCATCGCCAATCGGCCTCCGCCTTCAGCAGCAGGCAGGTCGGCCGCCCGAGCGCCCCCGCCAAATGGGCCACCATCGTGTCGACGGTCACGACCAGATCCAGCCCGGCGACCCGGCGCGCCGTGTCAAGCACGTCGGCCCCCTCGCCCATCGCCTCCCGCTGAAGGCTGACGGCGCCGGGCAGCAGCGGCATCAGCAAACCGGGAGCGATCGACCGCGCAGAATCCCAGGCCCCGGCCTGCCAGCAAGCGCCGATCCCGGGCAAGCCAACCGAGTCGGCCCGCAGGTAGGGAGCGGCACACGGGGACAACCGTAGGGCATGGGACAACTCCATGATCTCCACCTCGGCCCCGGACGCCGGCAGCGGATGGGCCGGATCGAATGGAACCATGCGCAGCCTGCCTGATTGGGCCGCCAGCAGCCGCAGCAGTTCGGGCTGCACCTCCAGCGTCACGCTGGCGGCGCAGGCGGCCAGCGGCGGCAGGAATTGGGCAAACTGGATGGTGTCGCCCAACCCGTGATAGCAGCGCACGGTCACGTCCCGCCCGTCGAGCGGGCGGCCGTCCCACACCCAGCGTTCGTGATACGGCTTGCCGGGGTCGTCGCGCGTCGCCGGGTCGCGCGCAGCCAGGACGGTGTCCGAGATGCGCCATGCCGTCACGAAATCGCTTCGGCGCATGGCGGCGACCCATTGCTCGTGCACGATTGAATGTCCGGCCGGATCGGTGTTCATGCCATTGAGGAAAGCGTAGGAGAGAGCGGCTCATGCGCCGTTGGATTGCCTTGTTCAGCATATCGGCCTTGGCCGCCTGCCATCATGCGCCACGATCGCTCGCGCCCCCTCCCGACGACGGCTATGTGCACCTGCAAACCTCCGGAACCTACCAGTGCGCCGGACAGGCCTACTCGCTGGACGGCAACCGCACGCGCACGATCCTGGAGGGGGCCTGCACCCGGGTGCGGATCACCGGATCGCGCAACGACGTGACGGTCTACGTGGTGCCGGCGGCGACGCTGGATGCGATGGGGTCGCGCAACAGCATCGTCTATCGGCTGATTGGCCCCGGCCGCCAGCCGATGCTGCTGAACGAAGGCGAATCGAACACCTACTACCGCAACGCGCGCGCGCGGGGACCAGGACCACGATTGGTGGCAGGCGCCGCGCTGAGCTAGGCGTAGCGCCGCACCATCCGGCCGCAGAACTCGGCGAACTCGGCCGGGACCTGGGGCACGGCGGTGTAGTGCGCCCACTGGCCACGCTCCTCGGGGGTGAAGCAGAACGTGACGGTCACGTCGAACGGCTCCAACGCGGCCATCTGCCGGTCGAACCACGCATCGGCGTCCGGACGGAGCGAATCGGCCCAGCTCAGCCCGGTGCGCAGCTTGATCACGCCGAGGTCGCGCAGCCAGCGCACGGTGTCATCCAGCCGGTGGTCCTCGAAGTGCACCCACTGGCAGATGCCGAGCGCCGGGGCGTAATCGTGGAACAGCTTGGCGGCCAGTTTCGGGCGGCCGTGCTCGTCCAGCAGCCCCATGTGGAAGTGCCGGTAGTACGAGCTTCCCTCCGCCTCGCGGTGCCGGGTGGTGGCAGGCCAGGCAGCCGGCAGGTCGTACAGGCTGTACCAGTGGATGCGTGGGGTGCGGCCGATCAGCAGCTCTGCGGTGCGGCGCAGGCCCCACTCCTGGACCTCCTGCGCGCCGAACGTGCTGATGCCGACCTCGGACACCCAGACCGGCAGCGGCGTCACGGCCTTGATCTCGTCCAGCTTGGCAGGCCAGTCGTTCAGGAGCCAATGGTTCCAGTCCATCGGAAAGCCATGCACGGCGACGGCGTCGAGATGCTCCATGACGCCCTGGGCCGCCAGCACGTTGATGAACCGCGGATCGATCGGCGAGATGCCTCCGAGGACGCGCGTCAAGCCTGGCTTTTCCGCCGCGATCGCCTGGCCGGCCAGCTTGGTCATCTCCGCGAACACCGCCCAGCCCGGGTCATTCTCGAAGTTCCAATGCGACTTGTTGTTCGGCTCGTTCCAGATCATCGCCGCTTCGATCATCGCACGCCTCCGACGGGGTAGACGGCGCCAGGCAGATGTCCGGGCGGATGTTCGACCCGGCGGCAGATGAACACCTCCTCCTCCGGGTTCGACTCGATCGTGAACCCGGCGGAGCGCAGCATCGCCGCCGAGCACGCCCGGTTTGGCGCCCACCAATTGGTGTTGTCGCCGGCGTAGCTGCGCTCGATGAAGTGCAGCTTGGGATAGCCGGGCTCGTTGAACGGCGCCGGGGCGAAGAAGTCGTAGTCCGGCGCGACCTCGGCGATGTCGTTGCTGCCGCGCTGCAGCGACTGGAACACCAGCAGGTCGCCGGCCACGTGCTCGTGGATCAGGTCCAGCGCCAGCAGCGGGTGCCGCAGGTGGTACAACACGCCGATGAAGAACACGACGTCGAACCGGCGCCCGAGCGCGGCCACGTCATAGACCGACATCTGGCGGTATTCGATGTCGAGTCCCTCGACCTCGGCGGCGAATCGCGCCTGGGCCAGGTAGTCGTCGTCGAAGTCGATCCCCAACACCTGCGCTGCGCCGCGCCGCTTCATCTCCATGCTGTAGAACCCGGCGTTGCAGCCGATGTCGAGCACGGTCTTGCCGGTCAGGTCGGCCGGGATGGCGTCGGCGAACGTGGCCCACTTGGTCCGGGGATAGTCCCACAGGAAGTGGTCGGGGGCGGTCCGCACGCCGCGCAGGTCGAGGTTGTGGAACCACGGCCCCAGCGCCTCGGCACGGGCGCGGATGCGGTCTGGGGTCCATTCGGTCAACGGCGCAGCTCCTGAACGGTGGCGATAAGCTCGGCGGCGCGGTGTGCGCCGGTGTGGTTGGCCAGCACGCGGGCGCGGGCGCGGGCGGCAATGGCGGCGCGGGCGGGCTCGGGCAGGTCGAAGGCGCGCAGCACGTCGGCGGACGAGCGGGCGATGACGATCTCCTCGCCGGGCACGAACAGCTCATCCAGCCCGGGCCACCAGTCGCTGATGATCGGGGTGCCGCACGCCGCCGCCTCGAACAGCCGCACGCTGGGGCTGTAGCCGGCGCGGACCATGTCGGCGCGGGTGACGTTGAGGGTGAAGCGCTGGGCCGTGTAAAACGCCCGGTGCTCGTCAGGCGGACAATGCTCGATGCGGGCGACGTTGGCGGGCCAGGCGATGTCGGCGGGGTATTGCGGCCCGGCAACGACGAACGAGCGACCCGGACGGACCTGCGCCGGACGGCAGAGCAGGTCGTCCACGGCGTGCTGCCGATCGTCGCTGTAGGTGCCGAGATAGCCGAGGTCCCAGCGCAGCGCGGCGTCCGGGTTGGGGCAGCACTGATCGGGGTCGGCTGAGCAGTACAGCGCCCGGGCCGCGCGCGCACCGAAGCGCTGTTCGATGTGGCGCAGCACGGGCCCGCCGGTGAACGAGAGATAGACGCTGAAACCTGGGATTGCAGTCGGGTCGAGGTAGTCGCAGCTGTCGAGTTCGAGCGCTGCAAGAGTTACCGGCGTGTCGATGTCGTAAAACGCCGTGACGCCCTGCGCCAACCGCTGGACCAGGCGGCAGACATCCGCCCCCTCTGGGACGTAGGAACCGACGATGACCAGGTCCGCCGCCGCGATGGCGCCGCCCCAGGCCGCAGCCAACTCGACAACGCCGTCATAAAGGCGGGTGTCGCACCAGGGCGGGTCCGGCAGGTCGCGATGGCCGGCGTACCACGGCTTGTCGCGCTCCAGGAACAGGATGTGATGCCCTGCTTCCGCCAAGCCACGCACAAGGGCACGGTAGGTTGTTGCATGGCCGTTGCCCCAGGACGAGGTAATGGTCAGCCCAGCAATGACGATACGAAGGGGCCGCACGGGCGGAGATTCCAGGTTCGAGGCCCGGTCGAGGTAGCTGGCCCTGCCGATTGGGGCAAGATGCGTCGAGGCAGGACGGCGTGGCATCAGCTGGCTTGACGGGTCAAATGCGAGAAAGTTCCATTTCGGTGGTGATCCGGCAATGCACGCTTCGACGTCCTGGCGCGCTGGAAACCAGGCGGTGGTAAGGGAATGTTAACTAAACGCATCGCACTCTGCAGCTATCGAAAACCGAGCTGGGAGCTGCTGCCATGAGCCCGACGATCAATCTCCTTCAGTTCGCTCAAGGGCTACGCCGCCGGAACTTGGCTTCAGCAAGGATCGGCGAGCAATGGGATGACAATCTGAGGCAGCCTGGGGTTGGCGTCGCTCTTGCGATGCTGAGCTCCGTCGTTTCAGTGTTCATGATCACGAACGTCATACACTGGATTTTCTGACCTGGCATATCGTTGGGCCGTTGGGTTTCGGATTGACCGGCATCGCCGGTACGCGCATTGCTGACGGGCCAGACGGCCAGACGATCGCTGTCGAACTGCCTCGGGTTGATTGCCCTGCGGTGGGACGATGGAGGAAAGTCCGGGCTCCACGGGAATACGGTGCCGGCTAACGGCCGGCGAGGGCGACCTCAGGGAAAGTGCCACAGAAAACAAACCGCCCGGCTGGATGCTCGCCAAGCTCACGGCGGCATTTACGCGGGCACGGGTGAAACGGTGCGGTAAAAGCGCACCGCGCCCTTGGCAACAGGGGCGGCAGGGTAAACCCCACCGGGAGCAAGACCGAATAGGGGCTGTCGGCGGTGTTCGCGAGAACGGACGCAAGGGTGTTTCCGCCCTACAGCCCGGGTTGGTCGCGTGAGGCGGGCCGCAAGGCTCGTCCCAGAGGAATGATCGTCCCGTGCTGCGGTGCAGTGCGGACAGAACCCGGCTTACAGGCCGTCTGGCGCTTTCAGGGCTTTAATTTTCGTAACAGCCTAGGGCGTGTCGTCATTTAGGGGCTTCCGGCGCGAGGCGTTTTTCGATGCGTAGGGGTCAGCCACTGTGGAGCTGACCGATGCGACGTTACGGGCTGCGCGACGACCAA
>JAABUJ010002936.1_pt1 | contig 20005 bp, 18 predicted proteins | sample 5559131 | NCBI WGS metagenome assembly JAABUJ01 (sample SAMN10711875, study PRJNA513366) | rock metagenome | isolation source: Antarctica rocks | place: Antarctica: Victoria Land, Mt New Zealand nord | collected 2016-01-07 | reverse complement strand
ATCAACGCTTCACCTGCGCCCTCACGAACGCCGACGCATGACTCGGGGCCACTGCGGGTCGCTACTCCTTCAGTGTCGGACTCTCTCATTCCTTTCTCCGCGCCGGTTTATCCCGGCGATTCTGAAGGTCCACTTGAACGGCTTGGCGGTCTGGTTGTAGGTCTCGATGTAGGCGAGCATCTGCTCGGCGAGGTCGGTTTCGCTGGTGAAGGTCCCGTGCTTGAGCAGCCGGCGCCAGAGGATCGAGAAGAAGATCTCGATCTGGTTTAGCCATGACGCGTGCTTGGGGGTGAACTGAAAGCTCCACCGCGGGTGGTCGGCCAGCCACTGCTTGACCTCATCGGTTCCGCGGGTGGAGAGGTTGTCTGAGACCGCCACGATCTTCTGACCCTCGAGCACCGGGATCTCCTCCTCGAGGAGGTCCAGGAACCGGATCAGATCCCACCGGTTACGGGTCTTTGATGCCATCCCGAGCACCTCGCCGTGATGAACCTTGAGCGCCGCGAACAAACACTGGGTACCGTTGCGGGTGTACTCGCTCTCGCGCCGCGCTGGCTGACCGGGCTCAGGCGGGGTGTCGGGCCTGATCGGCGCCTTGGCCTGGATCCCCGTCTTCTCATCCAGCGAGACGACCAGCACGTTCTCGGGCGGATCGACGTACAGGCCGCACACCTCTCCGCAGCGCTGCTCGAACTCGGGCTTTGAGAAGTCGCTCATGATCCAGTACTCCGACAGGTGCGGCTTGATCTCCGCCCGCGCAAGGATCACGTGCGCTTGGGAGGCAGACATCCCGACCTCGCCGGCGAGCTGCTCATAGGTCCAGCGCTCCCGCCGAGCGCCCTCCTGCGTCGGCCTGGGACGAGTGCACGCCTTCGCGATCAACAACGCCCGCGTCACCGGACCGTGCGTCAACGGCGCCCCCGACCGCGGCGCGTCTGCCAACCCCTCGATCCCATCGCGCGCGTACCGCGGGCGCCACTTCTTCACCGTCCGCTCCGCGCACCCCACCCGCTCAGCGATCTGAACGCCCGTCAACCCCTCGCTCGCCGCCAGCACGATCCGCGCCCGCTCGACCAGCCGCACCTCAGAGCTCGACGCCCGCACGATCCGCTCCAGCTCACAGCGCTCCTCATCGCTGAGCTCAATCCCTCTGCCCACACCCTTCAAAGCCATCACCAGCCTCCATTCTCGCCGAACATGCCGGCAAGAACTTCGAGACCAACGACCCCACACCCCTACCTGGGCGCGCACTCGCAGGATGCGCCACTAGGGCCAAGTAAATGATACAGACCGTCCTACTTCGTGGATCGACGAATACTCTGTAGTATTGCGGCGCACCCACTAGAAGTACGCTGGCGGCATATCACTTCTCTCACTTGGAGACACACATGGCTGAAACGACCGAGGCGTATGGCTGGACCGGCCGGGAGCTGGTCGACGCGCAGGGCGAGAAGGTGGGCAGCGTCGCCGATATTTACAACGACGCCCAGACGGGCGAGCCCGAGTGGGCGCTGGTCAAGGGCGGGTTGCTCGGGTCAAAGCAGCACTTCGTTCCCCTGGCCGGCGCAGCGCCCGACGGCGAGGCGGTCCGGGTGCGGGTAAGCAGGGAGCAGGTCAAGGAGGCGCCGGGCGTCGAGGCCGGTGCCGAGCTCTCGCAGGACGAGGAGCGCCGGCTGTTCGAGCACTACGGGGTGCAGTACAGCGATGAAGGATCGGTCACCGCTCAAGAGGCGCCGGAGGCCGAGAACCCGAGCGTCACGCAGCGTGACTCCTCCGGCTCGACCGACGAGGCGATGACTCGCTCCGAGGAGGAGATCCATGTCGGCACCGAGCGTCGCGAGGCGGGTCGGGTGCGGTTGCGCAAGTACGTGGTGACCGAGCAGGTGCAGACAACGGTGCCGGTCCAGCGTGAGGAGGTTCGCCTCGAACGTGAGCCCATCACCGACGCCAACGCTGGCGCGGCGACCGAGGGCCCGGCCATCTCCGAGGACGAGCACGAGGTCGTCCTGCACGAGGAGCAGCCGGTGGTCGAGAAGCACACGGTGCCCAAGGAGCGTGTGCGGCTGGGCAAGGACGTGCAGACCGACGAGCGTGCAGTCTCAGACGAGGTGCGCAAGGAGCGCATCGACGTCGACGAGCCCTCGACGCGCTAGCGCTAGCCCCGTTTGTAGTGCGGAAATGGGGCTAGCCGACCTCCCCGGGCCGGCCGGCAGGGCCTTCCTGTCGGCCTGGCCCATCTCCCCAGCTCTTGAAAGGACACCCATGGCGAGCATCCAGGTGACGCAGAGCATCCAGAAGGGTCTCGACGCCCTTCTCGGCTTCTTACCGCAGTTCATCGGCTTCTTGATCATCCTGCTGGTTGGCTACGTCGTGGCCAAGATCGTGCGCAAGGTGGTCACCAAGGCGCTGCAGGGCCTCGGACTTGATCGAGCCCTGCATTCAGGTCAGACGGGTCAGTACGTCGAGAAGCTCAGCCCGGGCGCCAGCCCGTCGGCGCTGGCCGGGGCCATCGCCTACTGGTTCATCCTCCTGGGCGCGATCAGCATCGCGGTCACTGCCCTGGGCATCCAGGGGCTTACCAACTTCGTCAACTCGATCGCCGCCTACCTGCCCAACGTCGTGGCCGCGATGATCATCTTCGTGATTGCCGGTGCGGTATCGACTGCCGTCGGCGCCCTGGCCGCGCGAACCATGGGCGACACCACGACGGGTAAGACGCTGGGCGCAGCCATCCCCGCCCTGGTCATGGGCATTGCCGTGTTCATGGTCCTGCGCCAGCTGCAGATCGCCCCCGACATCGTCAACATCACCTACACCGCACTGATCGGTGCCACCGCCCTGGCCCTCGCCCTGGCCTTCGGCCTGGGCGGTCGCGACGTGGCGGCAAAGATGCTCTCCGACGCCTACGACAAGGGTCAGGAGAACCGCGACCAGGTCAAGCAGGACCTGCGCCAGGGCAAGGAGCAGGCCCAGCAGGATGCCCAGACCGCCAAGAACAAGGCCGAGGAAAAGGCCGGTGACGGCCAGGGTGGGCGCGACCAGGTCCAGCGCCCCGGCAGCTACCGCGCCTGAGCGACCACACGCCCCCATCCGGGGCGGGACCCGAACCTGGCTCCCGCCCCGGCGCGTCCTCTCACCCCACGACAAAGGAGAACCGACATGGCCGAACCCGTTCCCGCCGGATCAGACGTCTCCGCCGGCACCTACAAGTGCACCAGCTGTGGCTATGAGCTCAGCGTCGACTCGACCCAGCACCTGCCGCCCTGCCCCGAGTGCCAGAACGGCAGCTGGGACACCCAGACCGGGGGCGACAGCGCCGACGACCCCTACCCCAAGCGCTAGACAGCGAGCGGGGATCCCGTGACCACGACCATCATCATCGCGGCTGTCGCCCTGGTCGTGCTCCTGGCGATCCTCCTGCTGGTCGTGCGTCCGGCGCGCCGGCGCAAGCACCAGGCGGAGGCCGGCGATCACCGTCGGGCCTACGCGACGCACGCGCAACAATTGACCGAGACGGCAGAGAACGTTCGCCGTCTCGAGACCAAGGCCCAGCAGGAGCGCGAGCTGGCCAATGAGCACGCGCATCGCGCCCAGATGGCCGAGGAGCACGCCCGCAAGGCGCGTAGGACGCTCGAGCACGAGCGTGAGGCGACCGCCCATCACAAGGAGCGGGCGCAGCAGCTCGACCCCGACGAGCCCCTTCCCGGCGAGTCGCTGCTGGAGCGCGCGACGGGCCGCGACTTTCCCGAACGCCCAAGTCAATCGCCCGGCTCGGCCGATCGCCGCCGCCGCTGATCCACGGCTCGTCGAAGAGCTCCAGCTCGGGCGGAGGATCCAACGCCTCGCAGAGCTCCGGCGCCGGCCAGGCGTCGACCACACCGAGCGGCCAGCCGGCCGGATCCTCTGACAGGAGGGTCCGCCTGGCCAAGACCAAGTTCGTCCTCCACGCCGGGCTGGCCTTCGGGGCCTTCCATCGCTACATCTACAAGCCGTTTCGCTCGGGCCGGTTCGCCGGTGGTGGCCGCGTGCGCAAGAGCGTGATCGTCGTCAAGGGCGCCGCGGCGGGCCTGTTCGCCTACCACGAGGTCAAGCTCGCACTCACCGACGCGCACTCCAGCCCGCTGCTGTCCAAGCTCGTCAGCCCGCTCACCGCATTGAGCTCGGGCCTCCAGGGAATCGCCGGCAAGCTCAAGCGTGGCCAGGCGAGCCCCACTGAGATCCAACAGTCCAATAGCCAAATCGACTCCATTCGCCAGCAGAGCGCGGCCAGCGGAGCGCCGGTGAGCGATCGGACGCCGCCCGCCAACCTGCAGCCCGTCGGATAGGGGCGGCGCTCATCCCGGCGGTGCCGAGTCGACCGAGCGCAGGGCGCGGGGGTCGCGGCGTCGCGCGGGTCCGCGGGCGCGGCCTTGGCGTTGCGTCCGCGCGGGCGGGGCAGAGTCGCACGCCCCCGCGCCCCCCCCGACCCTCACCCCCGGACGTAGCGCGTCGGCGCCCCACCCTGGCGTCGCAGTCGCTCGCGCTGGGGCCCGACCGTGGCCGCCGGGTCATCGGCCGACGCCATGCCGGCCGCGAAGATCGACCAGCGCTCGGCCGCGGCGCCGGCGGCCAGGGCCAGGCCGGCGGCCACGGCCACGGGACGGCGACGACCGCCGCGGGCCAGACCGAGGGCACCCAGCGCGGTCAGCGCCCGCGCCGCCTGCCCCAGCCGGTGGGGCGTCCCGCTGTGGTAGGGCGCGGCCAGCGGCCCGAGCCGCCGCTCCATCAGCTCGAGGCCGGCGAGTCCGCTCACCGCTCCGCCGATGGCCAGGACGCGCGCCGGCCCGGCGGCGCGGGGCGGCGTCAGCGCACAGGCCACCCCGCCCGCGCTGGCCGCCGAGCTGGCCGCGAAGACGTAGGGAAGGTCGTGGCGCGCCTCGTGCCAGGCGGGCACGGCGGTCCCCGAGATCAGGGTTGCCGTGTAGGTCGACAGCGCCGGGCCGAGGACAAGGCCGGCGAGCTGGCCGGCGCGGCCGGCTCGCGGAAAGACGCCGAAGAGCTCCCGACCGGCCCCGAGCGCCGCGGCGGAGCCAAAGGCGGTGAGGATCCACGAGCCGACGTTCATGGCCGAGGTGGGCTTGAACACCCGCAGCATGTTGAGGAAGCGCTCGGGCCGGCCGAGGTCTGAGACCAGGAGCGCGGGACTGGCAAGAGCACCGGCGAGGGCCACGGCCGAGGCGCGGCGGGCGAGGGCGCGGTTGCCCCCCAGGCTGGCGGCAACGCCCAGGGGCAGCGAGGCACCGGCCAGGCCCCCGGCCCACAGGTACCAGGGCACCTCCCAGGTCCAGACCGGGCGGTTGATGATCGGCTGGCCGTAGTAGGAGCGCGGCTCGGCGTCGGGCACCATCGTCGCGCCGTCGCGGCGCCGGCCGGCGCCGCTGCGCGCGCCCTGGCCCTGCGTGCCGCGGCCGGGACCCGCCGCCGGCGGAGGGCGCCGCCCCGCGTCGCCCGGGCCGCCCGGCCCCGCGCTCATCGTCGCCCGCCGAACGCCACGGCGGCGAGGACGCCCACCAGCAACGTGGCCGCCGCCAGCCCGGTCGAGCGCCAGGCGCCGGCCAGGTCGCGGGTGACGTCGACCGGGTCGGGGGGCAGGCCGTACACCTCGGGGTCGTCGAGGAGCAGGAAGAAGCCGCCGCCCCCGCCGATCCCGTCATCCGGCTCGGCCAGGTAGAGCTGCGCGCCGGCCTCGCCCTGCTCGTGCAGCTCCTCCACCCGCCCCCGGGCACGGTCGCGCAGCTCAGCCAGCTCGCCGAACTGGATCGAGTCGGTCGGACACGCCTTGGCGCATGCCGGCTCCTGGTCGTCGCCCAGGCGGTCGTAGCAGAGGGTGCACTTCCACACCCGGCCGTCGTCCTGTCGGCGGTCGAGGACACCGAACGGGCAGGCGGGGACGCAGTAGCCGCAGCCGTTGCACACGTCTTCCTGCACGACAACGGTGCCGAACTCGGTGCGAAACAGGGCTCCGGTCGGGCAGACGTCCAGGCAGGCGGCGTTGGTGCAGTGCTTGCACACGTCCGAGGCCATCAGCCAGCGCAGGCCCCCGTGCTCCTCGGGCTCGAGCGCCGCGTGCTCGGCCAGGCTCCCCAGTGCGGCCTGGGCGACGAGGTCACCCGGCGCATCGGCGACATCCAGCGGCCGGCGTTGCTCGATGAAGGCCACGTGGCGCCAGGTGTCGGCACCCAGGCCTCCCGTGTTGTCCATCGAGAAGCCGCGGTGGACCAGTCCGTCCTCGGGCACCTCATTCCACTCCTTGCAGGCCACCTCACAGGCCTTGCACCCGATGCAGACGCTGGTATCGGTGAAGAACCCCACCCGCGGGCGGGCGGCATCGCCATAGGTCGATGGCCACGCGGTGGTCGCGAGCCGGAATTCATCCTCATCCAGGACTCGGACCTCCTCGCTCATCGATTCACCTCTCCGTCCTGCGCCGCCCGGCGGCGGTACTCGTCCACCAGCTCGAGCAGGGCCGGCCCGCGCGGGCGGCGACCGGGCAGCACGTCGCAGGTGGCCGACTTGAACTCGGAGATGTGAACGTTGGAGTCCAGCACTATGGGAAGCAGGTCGTTGGCGCTGTCACCGCGGGCCAGGCCGCCCGTGCCCCAGTGGTAGGGCAGCCCGACCTGGTGGATGCGCTGGCCGTCGACGGTCAACGAAAGCACGCGGTCGGTGACCATCACCCGGGCCTCGATGGCCGTGCGCTCGGTCACGATCGTGGCCCAGGCGTTGTGCTCCAGGCCACGCTGGCTGGCCAGCTCGGGGGACACCTCCACGAAGGGGTCGGGGGCCAGCTCGGCCAGGTAGGGCGTCCACCGCGACATGCCCCCGGCGGTGTGGTGCTCGGCGATGCGGTACGTGGTCACCACAAAGGGGAACACGGCTGAGCCCGGGGGATTGGAGCGGTTGTCGTCGCGCTCGAAGACCTGGCGGGTCGGGTTGGCGCGCTGCTCCGGGTGCAGGAGATTGGCAACCGGCGACTCGTGGGGCTCGTAGTGGGTGGGCAGCGGCCCGTCGGTCAGGCCCGAGGGGACGAACAGCCACCCCCGACCGTCGGCCTGCATGATGAACGGCTCGTCGCCGGCCAGCGCGAGCTCGTCCCGTGCGCCCTCCGGCGGCTGGTAGCCCGGCTCCATGTCCACCTTGAAGTCCGGCACGTCGGGGCCGTCCCAGCGTCCCCGGTCGGGGTCCCACTCGATCAGCCGCTTGCGTTCGCTCCACGGCCGGCCCTCGGGGTCGGCCGAGGCCCGGTTGTAGAGGATGCGCCGGTTCATCGGCCAGGCCCAGCCCCACTCGGCCGCCACCCAGTCCTGCTGCTCGCCGGGCCGGCGGCGGGCCGCCTGGTTGACCTCGTCGGCGAAGGCCCCAGAGTAGATCCAGCACCCGCACGCGGTGGAGCCGTCTGCCTTGAGCGCCGTGTAGCCCGGCACCGCCTTGCCGCTGTCGGTCTCATAGCCCGAGATCTCCTTGAGCACGGCGTGGGCGTCGGGCTCCTGGCGCTCGCCCTCGGTCGGGTAGTCCCAGGTCAGGTCGAGGATCGCCCGGTCTCGGGCATCGTCGGAACCGGCCAGCTTCTCGCGGATGCGGCGCATGAGGTGAAACTGGAACCACAGCTCACTGCGGCAGTCGTCGGCAGGCTCGACCGCCGTGTGGTGCCACTGCAAGAGGCGCTGGGTGTTGGTGAAGGAGCCGTCCTTCTCGGTGTGGGAGGCGGCGGGAAGGAAGAAGACCTCGGCTCCGCAGGTCTCGGGTGAGATCTCACCGGTCTCCACCTCCGGGCCGTCCTTCCAGAAGGTGGCCGACTCGATCATCTGCAGGTCGCGCACGACCAGCCAGTTCAGCTCGGCCATGGCCAGGCGGTGCAGCTTGGCGTTGGCTGAGCCCACCGCGGGGTTCTCGCCCATGACGAAGAACCCCTCGACCTCCCCGTCGCGCATGCCCATCACCGTGGGGTAGATGGAGTGATCGCCGGTCAGCCGCGGCAGATATCCGTAGCCCCACTCGCTCTCAGCCTGCGCGGCGTCGCCCCACCAGGCCTTCAGCAGTGACACGGTGTACTCGCGGGTGTGACCCCAGAAGCCACCGGGCGGCGTGTTGCTGGCCACATAGTCGGAGAGGGTGTCCTGGAGGCCCGCCTTGGGCATGGGCAGGTAGCCGGGCAGGATGTTGTAGAGCGTCGGGATGTCGGTCGAGCCCTGGATGGAGGCGTGGCCGCGGAGGGCGAGGATGCCCCCGCCGGGGCGACCGATGTTCCCGAGCAGCAACTGGAGGATCGAGGCGGCCCGGATGTACTGCACACCGGTCGTGCGGTGCGTCCAGCCCACCGAGTAGACGAACGCGGTGGTGCGCTCGCGCCCGGAGTTGGCACAGATCGCCTCGGCCACCTCGAGGAACTGCGCCTGGGGGACCCCGCAGATCCGTTCGACCATCTCCGGCGTGTAACGGGCGTAATGGCGCCTGAGGACCTGGAAGACGCAACGCGGATGCTCGAGGGTGGGGTCCTGCTCAGGCGGATGACCGTGCTTCAGGCCCGCACCGTGGGCACCGTGCGAGCTCTCGCCCCCCTCGGCCGACCCACCGCGTTCGCCGGCGGCCGCGGGCACCGCCATCCCGGCGTAGCCCCAGGAGGACGAATCGTAGGCCCCGGACTCGGGATCAAAGCCCGAGAACACACCGCCCCCCTCGTCGGTACCGACGTAGTCCTCGCCGAGGATCGTCGCCGCGTTGGTGTACGGGACGACGTACTCGCGGAACTCCCGGCCGTTGGCCAGCACATAGTTGATCAGGCCGCCCAGCCAGGCGATGTCGCTGCCCGTGCGCACGGCGACGTGCAGATCGGCGATGGCACTGGTCCGGGTGAAGCGCGGATCGACGTGGATGATCTTGGCCCCCCGCTTGCGCGCCTCCATCACCCACTGGAAGCCGACGGGATGGCACTCGGCCATGTTCGATCCCTCGATGACGATGCAGTCGGAGTTGACCAGGTCCTGCTGGAAGGTGGTGGCGCCGCCGCGCCCGAACGAGGTGCCCAGACCGGGCACCGTCGAGGAGTGTCATATGCGGGCCTGGTTCTCGATCTGCACGGCCCCCAGGGCGGTGAAGCTCTTCTTGATCAGGTAGTTCTCCTCGTTGTCCAGCGTGGCGCCGCCCAGGTGGGCGAAGCCCAGGGTCCGGTTCAGCGGCCGGCCCTCCTCGTCGGCGCCCTGCCACGTCCGGCGGCGGGTCTGGATGACGCGGTCGGCGATCATGTCCATCGCCGTGTCGAGGTCGAGGTCCTCCCAGTCGGTGGCAAACGGGGGGCGGTAGCGGACGCGGGTCTCCCGGGTAGGGCTGTTGACCAGGCTCAGCGACGAGGAGCCCCGCGGGCAGAGCCGGCCCCGGGAGATCGGGCTGGCGGCATCTCCCTCGATGTGGATGACGCGCTCGTCGCGGACATAGACCTTCTGACCGCAGCCCACGGCGCAGAAGGGGCAGATCGAGTCGACGACCCGGTCGGCGGTGGCCGTCCGCGGGGTCAGGCTGGCGCTGCGCTGCGACTGGGCCGCCGCGCCCACGCCGAGGCGATCGGGACCGGTCAGCTGGCGCAGCAGGGCGGGAAGCCGCACGATGGGCGCAGGCTACCCCCGAGAGGCGGTGGGGGAACCGCCGGATGCGCCGGTTTGCCCCCGCTGACCGGGCTGCGTGCCGCGTTGGCGCCCGGATCCGGTCGAAGTGGGTGCGCTGAGCTGACCGGAGCGCCGGGTCGTCCCGTCGCCGCGGCCGCCGCCCGCGCTCGAGCGCTCGCCCGCGGACCCACCGCGGACCCCGGGGCCGGAGGCCGACCGATAGCCCGACCGCCCGTACGTGCCCGAGCCGCTGTTGCCGAGTCTGGAGCCGTAGCCGTAGCCGGAGCCGGCGGCCTCTCCGCCAGCTCCGGCCGAGCCCAGGATCGGGCTCATCGGCGCCTGGAACCGACCGACGGGCTCCCAGCCGGCGGCCGACAGGTGAACGCGCTCGTCGATCGCCGAGGCATTGCCGGCCCAGTCGAAGGCGTAGGCGGTAAGGCGGTAGGTGCCGGCGGCGAGGTCGAGCGGCAGCGCCGGGGCCAGGCCTCCGGCGAGCCGGTAGTCCCAGCGAGGCACGCACACCTCACGGCCAGCGAAGCAGTCGTAGCCCGGCGCGCCGGAGTCGGCCGCGTAGACCTGCGACACGTCGGTGGGCGGCAGGTGCCAGGTCCCGCGCAGTCCCCACTCCAGTGGAGTCTCGGCCACCCCCCGGCTGTCGTAGAGGCGGTAGGCCAGGCCGGCCGGGGCCAGGACCGGGGTGAGATAGGTGGTCAGCGCGGTGACGCTCTGGGGGTCAAACGCGGCAACCTCGACCCCCCCGGTGGCGTCCACCCGCGGGTGGGCCAGGACCGGGGGGGCCGTGTCGAGGTAGGGGGTGAGGACGCGGCCGCCGGGGCGCAGCGGGTTCACGTAGGCCCCGGCCGGGCCGACCTCGGAGAGGTGGAGGTGGCCGAAGCCGTGCAGGACGGTGCCCAGCGGGTGGTTCAGGGGCGTGACGTAGCTGCCGGGGAGCAGGGCGGGGTGGACGTGCCAGTAGATGTAGTTGCCCACCTGCACCCGCGCGTCGGGCCCGGTGGCGGCGAGGATGCGGACGTAGCCCGGCTGGAGCGCGTAGACCTCCGAGCCGTCGCGCGCCTGGATGTCGATGCCGACGTGAAAGCCCGAGCCGCGCAGCTCGTTGAGCCCGGCTCGGAGCGGGTGCTGGCGGTGGAAGGGCTTCAGGGGCCACGCGTCGACGGCCCCGATGGGCCGGCAGCCCACCGAGCACAGCCGTCCATCGGCGTAGAGGGTGCCCGACAGCTCGCCCGGACGGGGGCGGCGCAGGCCCGGAGGCGGAGCGAAGGGCCAGGTCGCGGGCACGGTGTCGGCGTGGCGGACGGGCGCAGCGGGCGGGGTGAGCGCGGGCACGGCCGCCGGCACGGCGAGGATGGTGCCTTCGCGGGCACCGGCGACGATGGCGCCGTCGCGGGTGCCCGGATCGTGGACGAAGGCCTCGGCCGCGAGGGCTCCCGCCCCCAGCAGGACGACGAGGGCGACCGCGAGGGCGCCAAGCGGGCGGCGCGAGCGCCGGCGAACGGCCAGGCTCTCCAGGGCGGGGAGGCCGCCCCCGGCCGGGATCGGCGGCCCCGGGGGCGGGCCCGATCGCCGGCCCGGGCGCGAGGTCGTTCCTCGGCCCGCTTCCAGAGCGGTGAGCGACGGTCGGTGCGGAGGGTCGGTTCGGGGCATCGGGCCGGAGGCGGAGCGCGGGTCGTCCAGAGGTTCGCTCCCGGACCGGCCGCCCCTGCTGCGACGCGAGCGGGACGGCCCCGCGGCGGAGGGCGCGGGTGAGGGTAGCTGGCCGGGAGCGGGTGGCGCCCCCACCCGGCGGCGCTCAGACCCCGGCGCTCAAAACCCGGCGATCATCCCTCCGGCCACCGTCTCGTTCGTCGCCTCGTCGATGAGGATGAACGAGCCGGTCGTCCGGTTGTCCGCGTAGGCGTCGACGGCGAGCGGCGCACCCAGGCGCAGGCGGACACGGCCGATGTCGTTGAGGCTCAGCGCGTCGGCCGGGCGATGCTCGAGGCTGGTGACGTCCAGCCGCCAGCGCAGCTCTCGCACCGCGGCGCGAACGGTCCGGGTGGTGTGCTTGAGGGCGTAGCGGTCGCCCTCCCGCAGCGGGCGCGACTGAAACCAGCAGAGGTCGGCTTCGAGCTCGCGCGTCACGGTGGCCGGGGCGTCGGCCGGGCAGAGCAACTCGCCCCGGCCGACATCGATCTCATCCTCCAGGCGCACGGCGATCGACAGTGGCGGGCCGGCCTCAGCCAGCTCGCCATCGAAGGTGTCGATGGCCAGGATGCGGCTGTGCCGGCCCCCGGGGAGGACGACGACCTCGTCGCCGGGGCGCAGGGCCCCGCCGGCCAGCTGGCCGGCGTAGGCGCGGTAGTCACGGCCGTCGGCGTGCTGGGGCCGGATGACCCACTGGATCGGGAGGCGGGCCTCGCCGTCGAGGTGCTCGATGGCCAGCTCGACGGCCTCGAGGTGCTCCAGCAGCGTGGGGCCGGCGTACCAGGGCATGAGCTCGGAGCCCAGCACTACGTTGTCGCCGCGCAGGGCGGAGACGGGGATGGCCGTGACTTCGCCCAGCCCCAGCCTCCGGGCCCAGTCGGCGAACTCGGCAGCGATGCTCGCGAACACGTCCTCGCGGTGCTCGACGAGGTCCATCTTGTTCACGCACAGGACAACGTGGGGGAGGCCGAGCAGCGCGGCGATGGCCGCGTGACGGCGGGTCTGCTCGAGCAGACCCTTGCGGGCGTCGACAAGGATCAGCGACAGCTCCGCGGTCGAGGCGCCGGTGACCATGTTGCGCGTGTACTGCTCGTGGCCGGGCGTGTCGGCCAGGATGAACGAGCGCCGGGGCGTTGCGAAGTAGCGGTAGGCCACGTCGATGGTGATCCCCTGCTCGCGCTCGGCGCGCAGCCCGTCGGTGAGCAGGGCCAGGTCCACCGCGCCGCCGCCGCGTCGGGCGGTGGCGCGGTGGAGGTGGTCGAGCTGATCGTCGAGGATGTGACCGGCGTCGTGCAGCAGCCGGCCGATCAGGGTGCTCTTGCCGTCGTCGACCGAGCCGGCCGTGGCCAGGCGCAGGAGCCCGGCGGGCTCATCGAGCGCCGAGCCGGGGGCGGGGGGACCGGGCGCGGTGATGGCGGCCATCAGAAGTAGCCCTCGCGTTTGCGGTCCTCCATCGCTGCCTCGCTGGCCCGGTCGTCGGCGCGGGTCTCGCCGCGCTCGGTCAAGCGGGTGGCGGCAATCTCCTCCACCACGCGCTCGAGCGTGTCGGCCTCCGAGCGCACGGCCCCCGTGCACGTCATGTCGCCCACGGTCCGGTAGCGCACCGACGTCTCGTAGGGCTCCTCGTTCTCCATCAGCTCGATGAACTCAGAGACGGCGTAGAGCATCCCGTCGCGGCTGAAGACCTGGCGGCGGTGGGCGAAGTAGATGGTCGGGACCTCGAGTCCCTCCTGGGCGATGTAGCGCCACACGTCGAGCTCGGTCCAGTTGGACAGGGGGAAGACGCGCACGTGCTCGCCCCGGCGCACGCGGCCGTTGTAGAGGTTCCACAGCTCGGGGCGCTGGGCGCGTGGATCCCACTGACCGAAGTCGTCGCGGAAGGAGAGGATCCGCTCCTTGGCCCGGGCGCGCTCCTCGTCGCGGCGCGCCCCGCCGAAGGCGGCGTCGAAGCCGTGCTCGGCGATGGCGTCGAGCAGGGTCACGGTCTGCAGCCGATTGCGCGACGCCCGCGGCCCGCTCTCCTCCACCACCCGTCCGGAGTCGATGGAGTCCTGCACGGAGGCGACGATCAACCGCTCACCCAGCTCGGCCACGCGCCGGTCGCGGAGCTCGACCGCCTCGGGGAAGTTGTGCCCGGTGTCCACATGCATGACCGGACACGGCAACGGCCCGGGCCGAAACGCCTTCTCGGCCAGGCGCAGCAGGACGATGGAGTCCTTGCCCCCGGAGAACAGGAGCACCGGCCGCTCGAGCTCGGCCGCCACCTCGCGCATGACGTGGATGGCCTCGGACTCCAGGGCGGCAAGCTGGGAGACACCGCGGCGGGCGGCCAGCGTGCTCACCCCGAGCCCTCGGGGGCGGCGACCGGCACGCCGGTCCCCACCCCATGACCCGGACCACCGGCGCCCGAGGGCGGCTCATCGTCGCCGGCCCGGCGCAGCAGCGCCCAGGTCCCGGCGACCAGCGCCAGCGGAACGGTGACCAGTACGCCTGCGGGGACCGGGACCCCGGCCTTGGACCCCAGGGCCAGCGCCGAGGCCAGCAGGACGATGCCCAGGGCGGGACGCAGGCCGCGCTCGGGCAGGCGCAGCGCCAGGGCGCTGCCCACCCACACCCCGGGGATCGAGCCGAGCAGGATGGTCCCGGCCAGGCTCAGGTCGACGTTGCCCGAAACGAGATGCCCGAGGGCGGCGGCCCAGAGGAGCACGGCCGCGTGGGCCACGTCGGTGCCGACCACCCGCCGGGGCGTCAGCCGGAAGCCGACGATCAGACCGATGGCGATCAGCGCTCCGCTGCCGGCCGAGGTGATCCCGAGCAGGAAGCCGACGACCAGCCCCAGCAGAACAGCAGCCAGCTTGTGGCGGGTGGAGATGGGGTCGACCGAGGTCCGCTCGCGCCCCTGGGCTCCGGTGAAGAACAGCGCACGGGCCAGGACGAGCACGCCGGTCAGCAGCAGGGCGCCGGCGATCGCCGCGGTGAGGAACGGGTCGAAGTCGCCGCCGAGCGCGTGGCGCAGCAGGTCCAGCACCTCGACGCCGGCCAGGGCGCCGGGGACGCTGCCGACCGCCAGCCAGCCGGCCAGACGGAGGTCCACCGTCCCCTTGCGCAGATGGCGCCAGCCCCCGACGGTCTTGGTGACCGCCGCATAGGCCAGATCGGTGCCGACCGCCACGGCCGGGTTGATGCCGAACACGAGGATCAGCAGCGGGGTCATCAGCGAGCCGCCGCCCATGCCCGTCGTGCCGACCATCAGCCCGACGCCGAGCCCGAAGACGACGATCAGCGGGTCCATGCCCTCACCCGTCCCCGTGCAGGCCGCACTCGGTCTTGGCCCGGTCGGCCCAGCGGCCGTCCCGGCCCGAGCCCGGGCGGGTGCAGTGGGTGCAGCCGATCGAGGCGTAGCCCTGGTCGTGCAGCGGGTTGTAGGGCAGCTCGCCGGCGTTGATGTGGGCCCACACCCGGGTGTCGTCCCAGTCGGCGAGCGGATTGGCCTTCCACAGGCCGTGAGCGGCGTCCCAGCCCAGCTTGGGCGCGGTCGCTCGGGTCGGCGACTGGTCCCGGCGCACCCCGGTGATCCACGCGTCGAGCTCGCCCAGGACCTGGTCAAGCGGTGCCACCTTGCGCAGGCCACAGCACGCTGTCGGGTCGCGCTCCCACAGCGCCTCGCCGTGACGGGCGGCCTGCTCGGCCAGCCCGATGCCGCGTCGCGCCTCGATCGTAATGCCCAGCCGCTGCTCCTCAGAGCGCCAGAGCTCGTAGGTCTCGGCGAACAGCACCTCGGTGTCCAGCGCGAACACCCGCACGCCGCGGTCAAGCGCACCCGAGCGGTGCAGGAGGTCGAGCAGGACGGCCTCCTCCATTTGGAACGAGCAGGCCAGGCCGATCCGCTCGGGGGCGAAGCGCCGCTCCAGCTCGGCCAATACCCCGGCGGCGTCCAGCGTCTCGGCCTCGGGCGCGGCGGGCGAAGCCGAGGTCGTGGTCGTCCCGACCGCCGTTGCCGGCCCGGCCCCGTCACCGACCTGAGCCTGCGAGGTCCTCGGCCGCGCGCTCACGCGGCGACGGGGTCGGGGTCGGGCTGCTCGGCCAGGCGCTGCGACCACCACTCGGCCTCGGTGTGCGCGGCAAAGTCGCGGAAGGTCTCGCCGTCGCGGTGGTGCTGCTCGTAGAGGTCGAGAATGCTCAGCAGCGTCTCGTTGAGATCGTAGTGGGGCACCTTGCGGATGACGTGCTCGCCGAAGCGCGGATCGGGACCGAGCCGGCCGCCGATCCGAATGTCCATCGCCTCGATGAACTCGCCGTCGACCTTCTTGAGCACGCCCTCGATCCCGATGTCGCCGATCTGGTGCTGGGCGCAGCTCGACGAGCATCCGGCGAAGTGAAGCCGGAAGTCCTCGCCGTGGCCGTTGGCCCGTACGCGCGCGTCGAGGAACTGGGCGATCTCGGCCGCCCGCTCCTTGGTGTAGACCTTGGCCAGGCCGCAGAACTCCTTGCCCGTGCAGCTCTGCAGTCCGCGCATGAACTGCGGGGGGTCGGGGGAGAGCTCTCCGAGCAGCGGCTCGGCCAGCAGCTCGTCCAAGTCGGCGTGGCGGACGTGGGGGATGAGGACGTTCTGCTGATGGGTGAGGCGCAGCTCGGCGCCGCCGTGGCGCTCGGCCAGACGCCCCAGCTCGCCCAGCTGAACGGCACGGAGGCGCCCGACGGGGACGCAGAGCCCCACGGCGACGCGCTCGCCGTCGCTCTGGGGGGTCACCCCGACGTGGTCGTGGCCGTGCATGTCGGGCTGGGCCGGCGCCCCCCGGCGCAGCCCGCGGCCCACCCGGCGCTCGAGCTCGTCACGCAGCCCCTCGGGGCCGATCCGGTCGACGAGGAACTTGATGCGTGCCCGCCCGCGCTTCTCGCGGTTCTCGTCGGCGTCCCGGAAGATGGCCACCACCCCGGCCACCACCTCGGGCGCCTCCTGAGGCGTCACGAACACGTCGAGGGCCCGCGCGAATCGCGGGGCCGACGACAGTCCTCCCCCCACGCGCAGGTTGAAGCCGGCCGTCTGATCGTCGGCCATCGCACCGGACAGGGCGACGTCGTTGATCAGGCCCCGGGCGCAGTCCTCGCGGCAACCGGTCACGGAGATCTTGAACTTGCGGGGGAGGTTGGAGTAGAGGCGGTTGGACAGGAAGTGCTCGTGGATGGCCTGGGCGGTGCGCAAGCCGTCGACGATCTGCTCGTGGCCGATCCCGGCCATCGTGCAGCCGATCACGTTGCGCACGATGTCGCCGCAGGCGCCCGCCGTGGTCAGTCCCACCGCCTCGAGCTGGGCATAGATGTCGGGGACGACGTCGAGGGTGATCCAGTGGATCTGCACGCACTGGCGCGTTGTGCAGTCGATGAACCCCCGGCCGTGGCGCTCGGCGATGTCGGCCAGCACGGCGACCTGCGCGGAAGTCAGGATCCCCTGCACCACCTTGACGCGCAGCATGAAGTTGCCGTCCTTGGTGTTGTGGGGATACAGGCCGTACCACTTCAGGCGCGCGACGTCGTCCTCGTCCATCGTCTCCCAGCCCTCACGAGCGGCGCGCATGAGGTCCGGGTAGACGTCGAGGCCATCCTTCTCCTGCTTGACGCGCTCGATCTTGTTCACGGTCGGCTCCTCGAGGGACGTGGACAACGGGGATGGTCGGTGGCCTGGCAGCGCCGACCAGGGGCACGCAACGTGGCAAATGTACTAAATCCGCTCGGGGTTTCGGCATTTAGGTGCCAGCCGGGCGCTCAGGGTAGTTGCCGCGCCGTCTCGCGCCCTGGCCGATGGCGGGTCGACCTGCTTGAATTTCCTCGGTGAGCACGGCCGAGCAGACCCGCACGCCGCAGCGGCCGCAGCGCCGGCCGGTGGGGGCGCGACCCGAGCATCTGGCCGGGATGAGCCGCGCCGAGATCCTGCGCGCCTCGCCCCCCATGTTCGACTCCCCGTGGCTGGATCGGTTGTCGCGCATCCACTGGGTCGCGGTACCGCTCATCTTCGTGCCCGCCATCGTCGTCTTCGGCGTCCTCGCCCTGGGCCAGATGGGGGTGCCGGCCGTGGCGCTGTGGGTGACCGCCGGCTACGTCGTGTGGACGTTGACCGAGTACTGGCTGCACCGGATCGTCTTCCACTTCGAGCCCGACGGCTGGATCGGCGGGCGGCTGCACTGGATCATCCACGGCGTCCACCACGACCATCCGTCCGACCCGATGCGCCTGGTCATGCCGCCGTCGGTGTCGGTGCCGCTGGCCGCCCTGTTCACCCTCGCCTTCTACGCGCTGCTTGGCGCCCACCGGGGTCCGGCCCTCGCCGTTGGCTTCTTCGCGGGCTATCTGCTCTACGACATGGCCCACTACTACGTGCACCACCACCAGCCGAAGTCGGCAATGGGCCGGACGCTGCGCGAGCTGCACATGCGCCATCACTTCCAGGACCACGAGACCGGGTTCGGCGTGTCAGCGCCGTGGTGGGACCTGGTGTTCGGCACCGCGCCGAAGAAGCGGCGCGGGCGCGCGGGCGACTGAGGCCGGGGCGCTCCCGGTCGATCGCCCGCCTGCGCCTTGTTTCGGCGTTGGTGGTGGGCGCGGATGTTGGGGGCGCAAGCGGGCTCTGACCGGGATCGCCCCGGCCTGGCGACGTGCGCCCGGCATCCCGCAGGGGGAGCTTGGGTTGGTTTGGGTCGCTGGGGAGGGTTCGGGGTGTTGTGTGTTGTGGTGAAGGGGTGGTCGGGCTGGGCGACTCGGCGGTCACGGCCGGTCACGTGAGTGCGACGGCCGGCCCGGGAGGCGGGTAGGCTCGGCGGCATGCGCTCAGTTCCCCTCGCGTCTCGTGCCGGCCTCCTCGCCGCGGCTGTGCTGGTCGCCTCGGCCACCCCGGCAGGGGCGGCCGGGCAGGGAACGCTCACCGCCCAACCGGCGCGGACGGGCCAGGGGTCAAACCTCGTGCTCTCGGCGTCCGGGCTGTCGGGGAACGGTGGGAGCAGCCTGCCCCAGGGGATCACCATCCAGCTCTTCCGCGGCTTCCACATCGACCCTTCGGCCGTGGTCGGCCGCTGCTCGGAGGCGCAGGCCACCAGCTCGACCTGTCCGGCCGACGCCCGCGTGGCCACCGGGATGGCCATGGGAAGCTTCAGCGTCCTGGGCATGGGCGGTCCGTTCACGGCGACGATCACCGCCTGGCTGGCGCCGCCCAGCGGTAGCGACCTGGCCGATGTCGTCGTCGAGCTCGACGCGGTCGGCCAGCGCCTCATGGCCCGCGGTCAGCTCACGACCGTCGCCGACCCGGTCTACGGCTTCGCGCTGCGCTTCGATCCGCTGCCGACGGGCAGCCTGCCCCCCGGCTCCGGCGCGACCCTGTCGTCGCTGACCCTGACCGCCGGAGCGTCCTCGACGCGGCCGACCCCGACGCCCCGCCGTCGGCGCCACCGCGCGCGGCGCTGCCGGTCGCGGCACGGGCACCGCTGCGCTTCGACCCACCACCGCAAGCCCACCCCGCCCCACCGGCGAGCGCGCATCGCCGCGAGGACCACCACGGCGAACCTGATCGTCAACCCGGCGAGCTGCCTCGGCACATGGCCGGCTCAGCTGCTCGTGCGCTACAGCGACCACACCGACACGACCGACCTGCCGATCGCCTGCTCGGGCTGAGCGCGGCGGTCGCGCGCGGCTCGGCACGGATGGCCCAGGCCGGCGAAGCCCGCGGGAACGGGCCCGAGGGGACGCTCCCACCGGTTATCATCCGCCCCGCCTTGCGGGCGAAGTGTTGTGGCTGCACAGAAGCCTTCCAAGCTTCTAGGGCGGGTTCGATTCCCGTCGCCCGCTTGGAGACCGACGGGGAGTGGCGCAGTCTGGTAGCGCACCCGGCTGGGGGCCGGGCGGTCGCAGGTTCAAATCCTGTCTCCCCGACTAGCTGAATCGCCTGTAGGAGTCGCGTTGTCGCCTCAGCCACGGGCCCATCGACCTACAGTTTGGTTCCAATTTGGTTCCAATTTCCCCGGAGAACGTGTCCATGGGCGCCAGCAGCGCGACGCAGCGCTGAGAACGGCGGCTTGCCCGGTCTAATCACGCCCATCTGGCCGACCCAGCCGCACAACGCAGCTCGAGCACGATCAAGAAAGAGCGCGCCGCGGTCAACTCGTTGATCCGGTGGGCTCAACTCGTTGATCCGGTGGGCGTCTGACCAAGGACTCCTTGATCGCCAGCACGCGAATTTGGCGCTCTCGGTCAAGCTGCCCAAGGCAGCGCGGGAGCGAGACGTCCCCAAGGCGCTGAGCGATGCCCAGGCCCGCGGGATCGTGCTTGCCGCTCGCGCCCAGCACGGCAGCGATCCGCTGCTGGCGTTGCGCGACACGACGATCATCGAGCTGCTGCTGGGCACGGGGCTACGCGCTAACGAGCTTTGCGAGCTGCGCCGATGCGATGTCGTTGCTCGTCGCCGGGGGGCGAAGGCGCGTGATCTCCTCGTCCACGGTAACGGGTAGCGACAGGAGCCACGCGTTTGCCAACGCTTAGTATTAGTCGCGGTGCCCGGAGTTCCGCAGATGATGGGCACACGGGCACGCTGAGTAGTGGTTGTGAGCAGGGCTTTTTGTGTGTTCGGGGGAACGGGCCCGTGTGTCTACAGCCGGGCTCTCGGGGGCCGGCTGGGGGTT
>JAABUJ010002934.1_pt1 | contig 20015 bp, 17 predicted proteins | sample 5559131 | NCBI WGS metagenome assembly JAABUJ01 (sample SAMN10711875, study PRJNA513366) | rock metagenome | isolation source: Antarctica rocks | place: Antarctica: Victoria Land, Mt New Zealand nord | collected 2016-01-07 | reverse complement strand
ACAACGCCAACGCTGCCGTTGAAGACCTCTTTGTCGTCGTTGTTGCGGAGAAATTGGGTCACCTTGTCGCCCACCCGGTAGACCCGCCCACCGACGCGCCGTTCGGGCGCTCCCGGTCGCGCCGGCGTCAGCGCCTCCTGTAGCTTCTCGTTGAGCACGCCCGCCCCCGCCGGTCCCCGGTGCATCGGACACAGCACCTGCACGTCACGACGCGGGTCCAAGCCGAACTTGCGCGGCAGGCAGTTGGCAACGATGTCGACGACCAGGTCGGCGACCTGCTTCGTATCGTCTTGGGGAGGGTCGGCTTTAACATAATATTTTGCCCTGGGCGGGCCTCTGGCGTGCCAAACGGGCTCACCGATGCCTCCCACACCGTCAAATAGGGTGTGGCGTAGCGGCACCTTGTCGCTCAGGCTGCCCAATGCGCCGGTAAGCGCGCCCACGACACGGGTGAACGTGCGGTTATCGTCAAGTCAGAGGCGCGCATAGGACGATGCGCAGCCCTGAACAGGCCGTATATTATGTTAAAGCCGACCCTCTCTTGGGGAAAGAGAAAGAAATCGTCGAGGCCGCGCGTGACGGGCATCTAGCCGGCGTTGATCCTGTGGGCGTTGGTCACGACGCCGCTCTGTTGGGCCTGCCGAATTATTCATGATCGTGTGGTCATCGCGGTCGCTGAAGTGAGGCTATCTGCCGTGCCGGAGAGTGCTCATTGCTATGCCGCAAACGATGGTAGCCCCCTACCTGTGCTGCCCACGTTGCAGTACTTCGGCGAAACGACTACATGCCGGAGCGCAGGATATGATCGCCGCTTCCGCTACCGTCGCGATTCGCTCCACTATGATCGCGCCCCCCGCCGCGTGACCTGTGGCCCATGCGAGGAAAGTATGTTAGCAGACAGCGGGAGCCCTCGATGATCTTGGCGCAGTGGATAGGTATGCAACAGCGTCATGCCTGAGTAGGCGGCCCATCGACGGTACTCAGTCTATTCCTGGGCAGTCGTTAGCATGTCTACGCGCATGATGGACACCGATATCTTGCACGTTGCTGTTGTCGTGCGACAAACCCTTGCAGGCTTGTTCAGCACGACCGGAACACGTCATCAACTAACACCATCGCTTACACAATCACTCAGCGAACATCGCTTATCAATCAAGCAGTCATGTAGTACCTGGGTGTGGAGGGGCACCCCCTAACGGGACCCTTTGGTATAGCGTCAAGCCTTACTCTGCGGGTGGCGCGGGCTGAGTTAGTCCTTGGGCCGGCCCTATCCAGAGTGTCTGTACGTTGACAAACTCGTGGATGCCGAACGACGAGAGTTCGCGTCCGTAGCCGCTGTGTTTGACGCCACCGAATGGCAGCCGCGGGTCTGAGGCCGTCATGCCGTTGATGAACACGGAGCCCGACTCGATGCGCCGCGCGAGGGCCTTGCCCTTTTCGACGTCACGCGTCCATAGGTTCCCGCCCAGGCCGTACGCGGAGTTGTTGGCCGTGGCCACGGCCTCCTCGGCGTCGCGCACCCGGATGATAGCCGCGACGGGGCCGAAGACCTCTTCTCGGAAGGCCGGCATCGCGGGCCGCACGTCCGCGAGCACGGTCGGGGCATAGTAGTGACCCGGCTGGTTGAGGGCATTGCCCCCTGTGAGGACATGCGCCCCTTGCGTGACCGACTCCCGGACCTGCCGCTTCACCTCCGCGCGCAGATCCTCCCGCGCCATCGGCCCGACCTGCGTCTCGCGCCTCGTCGGATCGCCCACACGCAGACCGGCCACCACCTCTGTGAAGCGGCTCTCAAATGCATCGGCGATCTCTCCGACGACGATGAACCGCTTGGCGGCGATGCAACTCTGCCCCGCGTTTTGATAGCGCGACCGCACGGCGTAGTCCACCGCGCCGTCGAGGTCAGCGTCGGGGAGCACGATAAATGGGTCGGAGCCACCGAGTTCGAGCACCGTCTTTTTGAGCGCGGCGCCGGCCGCCGCAGCCACGGCGCGGCCCGCGCCGACGCTACCGGTGAGCGTGACGGCGGCGATGCGATCATCGGCGATGATACCCGGAATGGGGTCGGTCCCGATCAACAAGGTCTGGAACGCACCGTCGGGGAGGCCGGCCGCGCGAAAGACTTTTTCAATCGCGCGGGCACACTGCGGGACGTTAGGCGCAGGCTTCAAGACGGCCGTGTTGCCGGCCATCAGCGCCGGGGCGGCGAAGCGCACGACCTGCCAGAAGGGGAAGTTCCAGGGCATGATCGCCAGCACGGGTCCGAGCGGCTGGAAGGCCACGACGCTCTGGCGCGCGTTCGTGGCCACCGGCTGGTCCGCGATAAAAGTGGCCGCGTGATCGGCGTAGAAGTCGCAGCATACGGCGCACTTCTCGATCTCCGCTTCCGCTTCGATGATTGGCTTACCCATCTCGGCGGTGATCAAGGCGGCGAACGTCTCCTTGTTAGCGCGCACGTATCCTGCCGCGTCGTGGAGCACTCTTGATCGCTCGGCGATGCTCGTCGCGCGCCACTGAGAGAACCCCATGCGCGCAGCCGTGAGCGCCTCGTCGATCTGCGGGGGCGTGGCCTCGTCGAACGTGGCCAGCACCTCCTCGGTCGCGGGGTTCATCGATTGGATGGTCATCACAGTCTCCTTTCAAGACAGTTAGAGCTTACTCCTGTGAGCTATGACGCGGTAACGGCCGCTTCGGTGAGCCCTTTGCCGGATTGTTGATGCCAGCACGTATACCGTTAGGTGGGCGAATCAGGTGAGATGGCTGGCTTGCTCGATGATCGTTTTATAAGCGCACATCGCACTATTCGGTTATCTCTTAACTACGCAACTTTGTCGATCACCGCCAGCAATGCCATGATATAGCCCGTCGCGTAGGCCCGCCCGCGATGTCCCCACTCGGTGTCGTCGACGATGTGCGGCACATGGTCGTCGAGCATGAAGCCGGTGAAGCCGACCTCTTTCAGCGCCTGCATGGCCGCGATGATGTCGACGTTGCCTTCGCCCAGGAAGCACTCCTGGAAGCGCGGCACGGTCCCCTGTACATCGCGAAAATGGACGTACACGATCTTTCCACGCTGGCCGAAGTGGCGGATAGCCGGGATCACACCGGGTCCCGCCCCTGCTCCCATCTCGGACCAACAGCCCATACAGAAATCGAGCCCGTGGTTCGGACTCGGCGCGATGTCCTCGACCGCCCGTTGGAACCCGGCAAACGAGGAGAAGAGGCGCGCGATACCGCCGAGGGCGGAGACGGGCGGATCATCGGGGTGCACGGCGAGCGTGACCCGCGCTTCCTCCGCGACCGGGACCACCGCCTGGATGAAATAGCGATAGTTCGCCCACATCTCGTCCTCATCGAGGGTGCGGCCGTGCAGTAAGGGATGCTCCTTGAGGCCATGCGCCAAGGGCTGATCGCGGGCCAGGTCCTGGTCGAACGAGCTGACGAGCGCCCCTCCGCGTCCAGGAGTGGTGAAAGATGTGCGCCAGACGTGGGTCGGCATCCAGTGGTAGCCCAGGATCGGAATACCCGCCCGTCCCATGTGGCGAATGGTGTTCTGATAGTTCTCGATCTGTTCGTCGCGCCCCGGGAGGCCGAGCATCGCTTTGTCGTAGAAGGTGGTCGGCACATTCTCGATCGCCTCGAGCCGGAGTCCATAGCTCTCGCACCGCGTCCGCAGCCAGCGCAGGTCGGCTTCCTCCCAACGTGCGGCGCCGGGGAGGACAGGGCTGTTGAGCTGAATACCGCCCACGCCCAGTTGTTTGGCGAAGGTCAACCGCTCGTGGGTCACCTCGTTGAATTGACCAATCGCGACGCGCATCGTCCCGTCCATCTGGTTTCACTCCTTCCTTGCTCTCTCTCGTCACGTCTTTCGTTGCGTCACTGGCGGGCTTACGTGGGCTGGTAGAGGTGTTGCGCCGCGAAGCCCAGCGCCTGCGCCGCCCGCGTACAGTCGTGGAATGACCAAGTGGCGTCATCGTCGCCGTGGATGCGCTCAAGCGTCGGGAAGTGCCGCCGGGCTAGATCAGCGCTTGGCCGCGCCATGAAGGTGCGCGGCGCGGCCACGTAGCAGACATCGTCCCGGACGTCGGGCGCCTCCAGGGCGAGGCGACAGGCCCGCGCGGCGTCACGGACATCGATATACGACCACAAGGTATGCCGCCCCTCGACTTCATCGGCGGCGAGGCGTTCCAGAAGATCGGGGGCCGCATCCTGATCCCAGATGAGCGGAAAGCGCAGGCTGAGGGCCACTCCACCCGTGCGGCGGTGGTAAGCGTGGAAGATTTCTTCCCCCACGAGCTTGGATAGGCCATACGCATCCTGGGGCAAGAGGGGGTGCGCCTCATCGATGGGCACGTAGTGCAGCGGCACGGGGAGCCGCGTCGCGTAGGCGACGCCGAGCGCCGAGGCCGACGACGCGCCGATCACGCGTGTGATCCCGAGGAGGGCCGCCGCCTCGACGACGTTAAAAGTCCCCAAGACGTTGATGGCGAAGACCTCCTCCTGGGGGTACCCACGGGGACTCGGGATCGCGGCCAGGTGGAGCACCGCGTCGCAGCCGTGCAGGGCGCCGCAGACCTGACCAAGGTCGCGGATGTCGGCAATGTGCGAGGAGCATAGGTCCATCGCCGGACGTGTCCGGTCGATAGCGCGGACGTCATGACCCGCGTTGAGCATCTCGATGACGGCACGCCGGCCCAAGCGGCCAGCGGCGCCGGTGATCGCGACATGCATCGCTGCTACTCCTTTATGGGTGAACGGTGACGCGGTGCGCCGTCGACCGGCTGGGTCGGCATGACACCGGGTGCGTGCCGTGGCTACCGTGTCCCGCTAGCATCGAACGGCGTCAACCACTCCTGGGGGATGTCCAGCCCAAAGCCCGGCGCATCGCTCGGCGTGATCCAGCCATCTTTGGGTAGCGCCATGCCGGGGAGTGCCCACCCCTCTTCCAGGGGCACGCCGGGCGCTGTCCCGACGAAGTACTCGCACCAGGGGACCGCTGACGTCGCATAGCTGAAGTGCTGGCCGAAGGCGGTGATGCCGCCGGCGTGCAGGATGACGCGTGTCCCCGCCGCATCCGCTGCCGCCGCGATCTTCTGGCACGTCGTCAGGCCGCCACACCAGGAGATGTCGGGTTGCAGGATGTCCGCCACGCGATGGCTCACCGCCCACTGGAAGGGGACATGCGTATACCAGTGTTCGCCCGTGGCCAGGGTCTGCCAGGGGAGCCGTTCCCGTAAGGCGACATGGGCGTCGAAGTCTTCCGGGATCAAGCATTCTTCGATCCAGGCGAGCCGGTACGGACGCAACGCCTCGGCCAGCCGCATCGTGTACTCCACATCAAAGGCCATCCAACAGTCCAGCATCAACTCACAGTCGTCGCCGATTTGCTCACGCGCCTGCGCGACAAATTCGATGTTCTTGTGAAGACCGTCCAGCCCGTCGGCGGGGCCATAGGGGCAGGCGAGCTTGAAGGCGCGAAAGCCCAACTCCTTGTACCAGTCGACGTCGTTCCCCGTTACGTAACAGAAGATGCGTTCTTTCTGTGGGCCACCCAGCAGCGCGTACACCGGCTGACCCAGGACCTTACCGCGCGCGTCCCACAGGGCCAGGTCGATGGCGCTGGCCGCGTACGAAGCCAGTCCGGTAGATCCATAAGGTTTGGTGAGGCGGAAGAGCATATCGGCCACTTTCTCGCCGGCCATGATGTCTTGTCCCACCAGTTGCGGACCCAGGTGGTCGTCGATCACGGCGGCCACGGGCCGACCGTTTGAGGTTTGGCCGAGACCCCAGGTCCCATCGTCCAGCGTGACCAGACACCACACGTTCTCCCAGTGCGGCGTCCAGAGGCTGCGATGCGCCTTGACCGCGGGGTAGCGCGACATGGGGTTGGCGACCTCGGCCGTTTCTGTCCACGACGCACGCCGCGTGGCCGCGCCGGACGACCGCGGAGGCCTGGTGAGCCGCATGGCGCGGACCGATGTAATCTTCATGAACTCTCTCCTTGTGTACGACGTGTACGACGACGATGAGGGACGGCTGGCGGCTCCGCCGCGCTTCATGAGGGAGCACGGCGGGTGATGGGTGCGCCACGCGCTCAGGTGGCCTGGTGGGTCCAATCGATGATGACCCCCAGATGGGCGGCGGGATCGTCCAGCAGGTGGCGGTAGGCCGTCGCGGCGTCGGCGGGAGTGATCGTGTCCGTGATGAGCTCGTCCACGCGCAAACTCCCCTCGCGCAGGCAGGAGAGCACCCAGTCCGTACACCCAGCGATAGAGCCGCCAGGCTCATCGCCGTAGAGTGGGAGTTGCCATTCCCAGCCGCTGCGCAGCGTCAGATATTTGTCGAAGATCGGCCGCACGATATCCGTTGCCAGCACCTCCGTGTCGTGGCGCCAGGCCGCGCCAACCAGCACGACCTCCCCGCGCCGCGCCACGAGCGCCAGCCCGGTCTCGACGCCACGTGGTTGTCCTGAACACTCCAGGATCAGCCGGCACCCCCCGGTCTGCCGTGCGACCGCGTCTAGCGCTCCGTCTTGCCGTGGGTCGACGACCATGGTGATGCCGTAGCGTGCGGCCAGAGCGCGACGGTGCGGCGCGGTCTCCACACCGACCACGCGCAGGCCGGCAGCCCGCAGCAACTGCGCCGCGCAGGCCCCCACCAGGCCCAGTCCAATCACCGCTGCCCAATCACCGGCGCGGGCGGCGCTGGTGCGGATGCCGACCGCGCTGACCTGGCCCAGCCGTCCCATCGTGGCGGCAACAGGTGGGACCCCGTCCGGGATACGCAGGCAGACGCGACGCTGGCTATCGAAGCGAACCGCCGATTGATGGGGCGTGTGGGCTAAGACCAGGTCACCCGTGGCGACACCGGCGTCCGCGCCCGCGGCCACGACCGCGCCGACGGCCGCGTAGCCCGGAAACCACGGGTAGGGGTGCGCCGCTATATGCCGTCCCAGGTCCGATGTCCCGGTGTAGTGGGCCAACTCCGTCCCAGGGCTGATCAAGCTGTAGTGCGTCCGCAACACCACCTCGTGCGCGGCGAGCGGCGCGTCCTCCAGGGTCTCTCGCACGACCTCCACCGCGCGCGGGCCGGTCATGACCACGCGTTGAATCTCCATCACTCACCCCTCACTCTTGTATGTGACACAAAGCCATGGCGGGGCATTCCCCGCCACTGCATCAATCGATCCCGACGTCATCTATAGTGCCCGCGTCACCGGCGAGGCCAGCCTGCGCGGAACGGAACACCTCACGTAGTTGCACGACCTCGGACACCACATCGACCGGTTGCCCCCCACCCCAGCCATCTCCTGGTGTGGGCTCCAGGCAGATATCGCCGCGATAGCCACACGCGTGCAAACGACGGTAGATGTCGCCAAAATCGAGCTCGCTGTCTCGCGTTTGTGTCTGTAGATGGCCGCGTGCCGCGTGGCGCGCGTGGAAGTGCCCGGCGGACGGCAAGAGCGGATGGACATCATCTGGCCCGTTGCCGTGAGCGAGGAAGTGCGAGTAGTCGAGCGTCAGCCGTAACCCCGGCGTCCGTGCGACGAGCGCCCGCGCCCGCTCTGGTGTATCGGCCACCGAGTCGAGGTGCGGCTCAACCTGCAGGGGCAGCCCCGCGTCACCCGCGATGTCCACCAGCGGGCGTAGCGCGCGCGCGGCCATCTCGAGTGAGCGCTCCGGACCCAACTCCGGCCAGACCACGCCAGGCAGGGTGGTAAGCCCTTGTGCACCGCAGTGCCGCGCGCAGGTAGCCATCGCGCGCGTAATCCGTTCGTTTTCGTGCTGGACGGCGGCGTCGGGCGAGTTCGCGGCGCGGTCAGCGAAATGGAGGCCGAATGTGAAGAACAATTGCGAGACGCCGACACCCACATCCTCGGTCGCGCGGCGGATACGCGCGGCGGCGGCGTATGGATCAGCGGCAACCTCGGAGGCCGGCACATGGCGACTGCTCATGTAGCAATCGACATCCACACGCTCCAGTTCGAGGAGCGCGATCAACTTGACCGCCCGCTCGAATGGCAACGCGGAGAACGAAAAGGTCACACACGTAAACATTGGCCCTCTACCCACCACTAATCCCAGGTACTCCACCACGGCCGCCCGGTCGTGCTCCGATACGTCGCCTCGCCCCGACGCCACCGCCGTCAGTCGATCAGTAGGTGGCGCGGCCACCGCTAATATCCAGGCACTGTCCCGTCGTGAAGCTGCACTCGTCGCTGGCAAGCCAGTGGATGAGCGCGGCGACCTCTGCGGGCTGCCCGACCCGCCCCATGGGGATACGCTCGACCATATACGCCAGGACGTCGGGCGGTGTCGCGTCGTTGATCCGCGTCGCAATGACGGCGGGGGCAATCGCGTTGACGAAGATGTTTTGCCGCGCGACCTCCTTGGCCAGCGACTTGGTGAACCCGATCACACCCGCTTTGGACGCCGAGTAGGCGGACAGCCGCGGATTGCCCTCCTTGCCGGCGATGGAGGCGACGTTGACGATGTGGCCGCGCCCCAGCGCCTGCATGCCGGGCAGCACGAAGCGACAGCAGAGGAAGACACCGCGCAGATTCACTGCGATGGTGCGGTCCCAGGCGGCGATATCGAAATCCTGGACCTCGTTCGCGCCGCCGGTGATGCCGGCGTTATTGATCAGGATCTCGGCGTCGCCCAGCCCGTCACGCACGCTTCGCACCATGTCTTGCACCGCCTGCTCGTCCGACACATCCACGGCCACGGCGAGGGCGCGCCCCCCGTCCTGGGTGAGTTGGGCCACCGCACGTTCGGCCGCCGCGCCGTCGAGGTCGGCCACGGCGACCGCCGCGCCAGCCTGGGCCAAGCGGTGCGCCGTCGCAAACCCAATGCCGTCGGCCGCCCCGGTCACGATGGCGACTCGGCCGGTCAGGTTACGCTCCATCACCCACGTCTCCTTACTATCATTCGTCCCTCTGCCACCATGCGACCCAGCGCGCGAGAAAGCGGGCAGCGGGAGGACAACCGGCGCCTTATCGGCGCGCCGTTATCGTCTTGAAGTTATCGTCTTGAACAGGTCCTCATTGAGGGTCAATCCGAAGCCCGGCGCCTCGGACGGGACAATATAGCCGTCCTGAGGGCGCGCTCCCCCCAGCAGCAGCCCGGGCTGCTCGTCCTCGACGCGTACCCCCGGCTCGATAAAGGTTTCGGCCCACGGGCAATTGACGTTGGCCATGATCAGGTGTATGCCCCACGGGCTGCCGCCGCCGTGGGGAATCACCGGCAACCCGACCGCCGCCGCCATGTGGCAGATTTTGATCGTTTCGGAAAGACCGCCGACCCAGTTGATATCCGGCTGCAGGATGTCGGCGGCCTTGCGGTCGATCAATTCGCGGAAGCCGAAGCGCGTGTATTCGTGCTCGCCGGTCGCGGTGGCCAAGCCGCGCACGCGGCGCTTGACCTCGGCATAGCCCTCGATATCATCAGGTGGCAGGAACTCCTCGATCCAGCGTACTCGGTACGGCTCCAGCATCTCGGCCATGCGCACGTTATACTCGACGGTCCAGGCCATGTAGCAATCGAGCATCAACTCGGCGTCGAGCCCGATCGCCTCACGGGACGCGCGCACCAACTCCACGTTGGCGCGCATGCCCGCGTAGCCGTCGGCGGGGCCGTGCGGCATGGCCAGTTTGAAGCCGCGATAGCCGTGCGCTTTGTACCACTCGACGTGGTTGCCGGTCCCGTAGACGGGGATGCGTTCTTTGGTCTGGCCGCCGATCAGACGATAGACCGGCTGGTTCGTGGCCTTGCCGACGATGTCCCACAGGGCCAGGTCGACCCCGCTGATCGCCATGATCGCCGTGCCCTTGCGTCCATAGGGCAGCGAGGCGCGGAACATCTGGTCCCACAGCGCCTCGATATTGAAGGGGTCGGCGCCACGCAGGAACGTCGTGAAGTGCTTCTCGATGATCAGCGCGGCCGGCGCGCCGCCGCCGCCCATGCCGATCCCCGTGATGCCCTCGTCGGTCTCCACGAGCACCAGGACGCCCCCCTGCGGTGGCCCGTTCCAACTGGAGCGGCGGTCGCGGTAGCGTGGGTAGATCGACATGGGGTTAGCGATCAGTGTCTCGCTGAGCCAGGAGTGCGATTCCTCCCAAAGATCATAGGCCGTCACCGCGGTGATACGCATCGATCCGTCGTCCTCCTCGTTATCCACGTCGGACGCTATTGATCAGGAGAGGGTCAGGGGGCCGCGACCGCGGCCCCTCCCACGTCCCATTACCCCAGGCGATCCACTACTTCGCCCAGGGTTCACTGCGCCATTGAGGGTTGAGTTGTACCTGGTACGTCGCGGCGCGCTGCCAGGACGCCTGCAAGGCAGTTTGGGTTTGGGACAAGCTCGTCGACCCCAGTAGATAACCTTGCATGATTTGCTGGAACTCTGTATTGTTCTGCGGCGAGAGACTGGTAAGCAAGCCGGGGTTAGCGGTCTGCGGCACACCCCAGGCGCCCGACGAGAAAGCGGAGATCTGCGCGGGCGCCTTCACCGTCTGCACGGCGGGTGTGGCCGATGTCGCCGTGATCCAGGCCTGATTGTTCCGTGGCGCCGTGACGAACTGCATGAACTTGATGGCGGACGCGAGCTTGTCGCCCGTGGTCGTGGCCGGGATCATATAGCTGGTTCCTCCCGCCGTCACGCCATACTGCGCCGGCGCATTGGTGGAGAGGGGTGTCGTCGCCCTTGTAATAGTCGGCCAACCCATACTGCCGATTTTGAAGGAGGGATGGGCGTCCACGAGCGCGGCCGCCCCGAAGTCAACGCCCCAGGCCATGGCCGTCTTACCGGCGATGAAGTCCTGTAGGTTGACGCCGGTGCCCGAGAGTCCCTTGATCCCGGACCAGTTCGGAGTCACCGCGGTGTCGAACACCTCCTTGGTCAGGGTCAACGCCTCAGCCATTTCGGGGAGGCGGCCAAGGTTGACACCCGTTTTGAGGGCGCGTGTATAATCCTCGATCGTCAGTTGGTTGTTCTGTCCGTGCGCGCCGTTCGCCAGGTACACGTTCCAGTTTTTCACGTACTTCATCAGCAACATGTTGGCGACGGTGCTGAACGTCCAGTCGATGCCCAGATAGGACCCATCCATGGCCAGGGGCGTGTAGCCGGCGGCCTTCAGCTTCTTGATCGCCGTACGCCAGTCTTCCCATGTCGCGATCGGCATCTTGACCCCGGCCTTGGCGAACGCTGTCTGGTTGACGAACAATCCGAGGTCGACGAAGTTGAAGGGGACCCAGTCCCAGCGGCCGAGCGGATCTTGTTGCCGGGTGCTGAAGCCCCGTGGATCGAACCAATCGAGCCAGGTCTTGCGTCCGGGCGCGTACGGGTTGGGCTGCATCAGATATTTGTTCAGAGAGACGACCTGCACTGGCTTGTAGTTTGTTTGGTTGAAGATGAGCTCGGGGGCGCTGCCGGCTTGCAGCAGCGTGGACTCGGTCTGGAAGAAGCTGGTCAGCGGCAACACGTTTGTCTTGACGGTCACGCCGGGGTTGGCGGCCTCGAATTGGGCCACCAACCGCTCCCAGGCTGGCCCGAAACTGGTCCCGCTGTTGTTCCACTGGTTCGGTCCGGCTAGCGTGATGGCCACGCTGACCTGGCGGCTATGGCTCGTCTGCGCCGCAGCGCGCGGCGCCAAGCGGACCGGCGCCGCCACGACGCCAAGCGCAAAGATGGCGAGAAGGCTCGCCCGCACAGCGCGCGAGAAGCGCCCGCGTCTTGTCGTGCCACTTGTTTTCATCATCAACGTCCTTTCACATCTCACATCGAACTGTCCGCGCCATCGCATCCGCGATGTGTCGGCATGTGCGGCCACACGGTCTCTTGCCGTTATCCCTCCTTCCCTGGGTGCGTCGTCCCATGGGTGCGTCGTCGCGATCGATGAAACCGCCGAACGCCCGATCGGTGCGTTGGGAGGTGACGAGCTACAGCGCGGCTACAGCTTGACGCTGCCCGCCTGGAGTCCGGCCACGTAATAGCGAGAGGTGAAGATGAACGCCAGCAGCAGGGGTAAACTGGCCAGAATATACCCGGCGAAGAGCGGACCGTACGAGGTCGTCTGCTCGTTGGTGTAATACTGCAATCCCGTGCCGATGGTGCGCTTGGTCGGGTCGTTGATGACCAGAAACGCCCAGATGTACTCGTTCCACACGCCCGTCAGCGTGGTCATGACCACCGTCCCCATAACGGGGAAGGACAACGGCAACACGATACGCAGGTAGACCTGCGGTCCGGAGGCCCCGTCGATCCGCGCCGCCTCGAACATCTCGTCGTTGATCGCCTTGATGGCGTTGCGCAGCAGATAAACCGTGACGTAGAGGTTGCCCACCGTGTACACCACGATCAGCGCCCACTTGCTGTCGATCAGGCCCAACGACTTGACGAGCAGGAACAGTGGCACCAGGTTCACGATGCCGGGCACGGCTAGCAGAATAATGATCAGGAAGAAAAACAGGTTGCGCCCAGGAAACTCGTAGCGCGCGAACACGAAGCCGGAGACCGATCCCAAGACCAGGATGGCCACCGTCGTCGCCAGCGCCACGATGATGCTGTTGACCCAATAGATGCTGATCTGGCCCCACGCGTTGCCGTAATTCTCGAAGTGCAGCGGCAGGGCGGGCAGCCAGTAGGTGTGCGCGAATTGGTCATCGGTCTTGAACGAGCCGATCAAGGCGAAGGCGAAGGGGAACAGGCCCAGAAACGCCAAGACGCTCAGGATGCCACCGATCCCCAGGTCGGTCAGGAGGCGCGGCCGTAGCAGCCTGCGGCGCGCGGCCGGTTGTCTTATCACCATCGGTCCCATCCTTTCCAAGTGACGCGCCTGACTCGACGCTCATCCGAGCGCGGTCGGCCCATGGTTTGCCATCCAGGCCCACCCGGAGCGGGGGAGGGCAGTCGCAGGCTCCCGCCGCTTCACATAAACTCCTCTACGACAACACGAGGCCCGCGCGCAGCCGCCGGACACCCAGGAAGGTCATGCTAAGCGCGACCGACACGACGAAGAGCACGACGCCCATCGCGGCGCCGTAGCCGAAGTTGCCGGCGTTAATCCCGGACTGGATCAGCCACACGAGAGGCGTCATCGTCGCATACGCCGGGCCGCCGCTGGTCGTCAGCAACAAGGTGATGGCGCCGGCCTGGGTAAAGCCGACGAGGGCCAGCATAAACAGCAGGCCAAACTGCGAGCCCAGCAGCGGCAGGTCGATCGCGAGGATACGACGAAAGCGGCCGCAGCCGTCGATGGAGGCGGCTTCCAGGACTTCCCGTTCGATGTTCTGCAAACCGGCCAGCAGCAGCAAGAACGGCAGGCCGCCGCCGCCGGAGATGAACATGATGGGAAAGCCGATCACCATCAGCGCGCCGAGCGCGGTGTGGGGATCGCCCAGCCAGTTGTGGGCCAACCCACCGAGGCCGACCCCCTTCAGAAACGCGTTGAAGACCCCCACATTGGGGTCGTACAGGAAGGACCACACGAACCCGAACACCGCCGCTGGGAAGGCCATGGGCAGGATGAGGGCGGTGCGCAGGATGTATTGTAAGCGCATGCTGGAGAGGGTGATCAAGAGTTCGGCGGTCACGAACGGGAGGATCCAGCCGACGGTGATCCCGAACACAAAGTATTTGATCGCATTGAGGAACCCGCCCCAGAAGACGCTGTCGTTCAAGAGCTGACTGTAGTTGTCCAGGCCGACGAACACGTTGACCTGTGTGTTGGTGGAACTGAAGAAGGACTGGATGAAGCCATTGACCGTCGGCCAGTAGGCAAAGACGGCGATCAGTAGCAGCGTGGGCGCGAGCGCGAGATACAGTCCCCAGGATCGACGGACTCTGGTCAAGAGCGAGGCGCGGCGGCGACCGGTCGCCGTAGAACGAGCGCGAGGGCCGGACGCCACCGCCTCACCACGCATGGTCGGCGTCGGCAGTGTCCCGGAGTCTCGTGGCGACAATGACATCGTGAAGCCCCTTCCTCGATCGCTGCACTGCTGAGGTGATTGGCCCAGGCCGCGCATCGACGCACCGGCCCTTTGGTGGAATTGTGATAGGAGCGATTAGCCTCCGACGGCAGTCAGGCGCTCCTCCGTCGCGCTCCGTGCGTCGCCAAACTGAGTCAACGCATCGTGAGCCGTTAATCGGTTGGTCAGACGTCCCAGGAGCGGATCAATGTCGGAGCAGCCCAGGCGGCGCGACAACGCGAGACTGGCCGTGGCCAGGCAACTGAGCGCCGCGGCGCACTCGGCGACCGAGGCGCGCATGATGGGGATCGACACGCTCATGGCGGCGCTGGGCCGCCCGTATACATCGTAAACCGGGACGGCCACGCAGCGCAGACCCGGCGTGTATTCCTGGTCATCCACGGCGAAGCCGCGTGCGCGTACCGCGGCCAGTTCCGCACCGAGTGCGGCGAGGTCGGTTATGGTACGCGGGGTATAACGCACCAGCGCCTGTCCTCCGAGGCGTGTGTCACGCTCCGCGACCGGGAGGTAGGCCAGCAACACTTTGCCCAGACCCGTGGCGTGCGCGGACAAGCGCTTGCCGACCTCCGACTGCAGCCGCAACGGATGTGAGCAATCGACCCTGCCCAGGTAGACGTTCTCGATACCGTCCAGGACCGCCAGTTGCACCGTTTCGTTGAGTTCGTCGACGATGCCTTGCATCACCGCGTGTGCCTCGCCGACCAACTCATGGTGGCGGAGGTAGGCCTGCCCGCTCTCCCAGACGCGGACCCCCAGCGTATAGAGGCGGCTGGCCTCGTCATACTGGACGTATCCACGCTCCACCAAGACCGCTAGGAGCTCGTGCAGGCTGCTCTTCGGGATGCCCAGTAACCGCAACAAATCGGTGAAGCTCAGCCCCCTGGACTCCCGTACCAGCGCCTCTAGCACATCCAGGGCGCGCGCGGCCGACTTGGCCTGACTTCTCTCTGGCGAACCGCTGTTCTTCATGACGCATACTTTAGCACGAACCGCTCGCCCCTGTCAATGGACCGCGCCACCCGATATCGAGCGGGTATATGGGGCTTTTGAGCTTGTTAGAGCGTGTCCACAAACCCTCCATGCTCAAAAGGTATTGTTTCCAAACCAACGGGGGCACAATCGGTGGTTCCCTGGGCATCAGGAGGACGCGCACACCGCCATCGTGCCGTCCCGGGCGTTTGGAGACTGCGCGCGGGCGAGTTCGGCGCGTCGGGCGACCGCTGGTGGACGCAGGATCGCGTCTTTTTTGGCAACAACGGACCTCGTGGTCAACCAGAAGGTAAGGTGGAAGGGCCGTGGGTTTGTGGACACGCTCTTAGGACAATGCTATGTCGATAGAGCGGCATTTTGGTCACGTCTTCACGTCTACGGTCTATTGACAGCCGCAGACGCTCTGTTGTATCATATGCGCATCGCGCGTCGAGAGAAACATGTGTTCATGATGATGAACTGAAGGCAGCGCGGTTCGGTCGCCGAAACTATGCGCGCCTGCGGCGACGGCGCCACATCGTGACTGCGTGGCTGCTTGAAAGCGCAGGGTATGGGCGCGAAAATGCGCCACGCATCCTGCGAATACAAGAATAATCAGCGTATTGACAAAGATGCCGCAGGGGTCTATACTCGCTACTAATCTGAGTTAGCACCTCGGCCAACTAGGCGGGGCAAGCGAGGATTTGATGGCCGTACCGAACAACTCCGGGGGCAAACGCCCGGCCAGCCGCGCCACGTCGCGGCTGGCCGGGGTCTCGCACACGACCGTCTCCTTCGTCGTCAATAACGTCGCGACCGCCAACAGCATCCCAGGAGACGCGGGCGCGCGTGCATGTCGCACATCGCGCAACTCGACTATCATCCCCTTCACCAGCCCGCGGTATCTCGCCTCCCTGCAGGCGAGCGACGGGCGCATCAGCATGGACGGCAAAGGCCGTGCCTTGGACAACATGTTCACCGAGCGGCTCTGACGGACCATCAAATACGAGGAGGTGTATATCCACGAATACGTAATGGCCAAGGAGGCGCGGCACGGCTTGACCTGCTACCTCTCTTTCCTATCTATTCTATTCTATAACGACGAGCGCCCACACCAGTCTCTCAGCTACCGGACGCCATAAGAGACATGCCACGATACAACGCATACACATAGATGATGGGTTTGCGCTCACATGCCTCACCCCCAGAAAGGAGACGAGTCCACCTTTTTCAGCACCTCTTTAACGTCTTGACATCGGGGTCCACTATACCACCGGGTCATTGACTGATTCCCTCCCACATCAAAGGAGATGTCTTACATGCGCCGCACGATCCCTTCCTGGATTCGCTTAACCCTGGCCTCTGTGATGCTAAGCACCATAGCCGTGATCCCCGCCGTACATACCTCATGGGCAGCTACCTCACGGGCGGCAGGCAAGGTCACCCTGACGTGGGAGGTCCAGAATGATGCGTTCTGGATTCCCATCTCCAAGACCATCATCAAGGCGTACACCGCACTCCACCCCAACGTGTCGGTTACCTTAGAGTTGGTACCTGACGCCCAATACACGCAGAAGTTGTTCCTTCAGGCGGCCTCGAAAACCCTGCCCGACGTCCTCGAGACTGCGGATGCATACACCGTGCCCTTCGCATCCCACCATATCATCCTCAATATGCAGCCCTATGCAAACGCCGATCACAGCTTTAATGTGAGCGATATCTACCCCACTTTCTTGAATTTGGGTCGCCTCCAGGGCGATCCGGGCCTGTACATGATGCCGTTCTCGGCCGATGCCATCGTGATGTTCTATAACAAGAACATGTTCGATGCCGCGGGCGTAGCGTATCCCACGGCGACCTGGACGTTTCAGGATTTCCTGAATGCGACGCGGAAGCTGACCAAGAGAGACGGCAGCGGCAAGGTCACGCAGTGGGGTCTGGAGCTGCTCGTCACCGGTTGGTCGACGTGGGTACCGTGGCTCAATGGCTTCGGTGGCAGCATCTTGACACCTGACGGGAAGCACGCTGGCTTGTCTCAGCCAGGATCGATCAAAGGTTTGCAGGCCCTTGCGGATATGTTTCTCAAATACAAGGTGGCCCCAGGGTCGAGCGTGGTCTTCCCCTCCGATCCCTTTCTCTCCGGCACGGCGGCCATCGACTTTGCCGTGCATGCCAATGTCGCGGGGTTTAAACAGGCCATCGGCACGAAGTTTAAGTGGGACGTCCAGGGAGACCCAGCTTTCCCCAATGGAACGCATGTGAACGCCGAGGGGACCGCAGGCTTTGCCGTCTCAAACAACTCCAAGCAGCGCGCGGCAGCCTGGGATATTGTCAAGTTTGTCGGCAGCGTGCAAGGTCAGACCATCCTGGCGAAGCTGGGCGTCACCATGCCCATCCGCAAGTCGATGCTGAGCAGCCCGGTCTGGCACGTAGCGGGTTTGAATAACCAGGCGTTCGCCCATGCCATCCAGACAGGTGAAACCCCGCCTCAGTTGCCGTTAGACGCGGCGATCAACTGCGGCACCGTCTACCAGGGCCTCATGCAGACGACCCTCCAAACGATGTGGAACCAGATCCTGCGCGGCACACCGGTGGTCACGGCGGCGAAGACAGCCGACGCGGCGATTAACGGGTGCATCAGTTCGCAGGGCTACTAAGACGAGTCTGACGTAGGTTAAGTTAGGTTAAGGGACGTCGAAACACCCATGCTATGTATCCTGGGCATCCTCTGCAAATCAGGAGAGCAGTGCCCTTCCTGGATAACACAGCATTCGTGCGGGATGGATTAGTATTTCGGCGTCCCTAACTGGACCAGGGGACGGGGGATTCATTGTCGCCTCGGTCCAGACCGCTTGTAGCAAAGGAAGGACCTCGATCTTGGCACTCGTGATATCGCCTACGGCCAGCGCGAGACGGCGGGTACTATGGCGCAACATAGAAGGTTGGCTGTTCGTGTCGCCGGTGGTGTTGGGGCTGCTTCTCTGGACCCTGGCACCCTTCGTCACCGCATTCTATTTCAGCCTCACCAAATATGACCTCGTGTCGCCTCCCATCTTCCATGGCCTGCGGAACTATAGTCACTTACTGAGCGACTCCCTGTTCTGGCAGAGTGTAAAGGTCACCCTCTCTTTCACGGTCATATTCCTGCCGTTAAGCATGTGCATCGGTCTGGGGATGGCCCTATTGCTCAACCAGAAGGTGCGCGGGATCGGGCTGTTGCGCACCGCGTTCTATATCCCCTCTATCGTACCGCTCGTGGCGACAGCGGTGCTGTGGATTTGGATCCTCAATCCGAATGGCGGCCTGCTCAACAATGCGCTTGCAACAGCGCATCTACCCTCGGGACTGTGGCTAACCGATCCGGGGAGCGCTCTACCGTCGCTGGTGTTGATCGGCTTGTGGTCCGTCGGCGGCGGTATGATCGTCTACCTAGCCGGTCTACAGGGCGTGCCGGAGGAGTATTACGAGGCCGCAAAGCTTGACGGCGCCAGCACGGTCCGCCAGTTCTGGCACGTGACATTACCGATCATCTCACCCACATTATTCTATCAACTTGTCCTTGGTCTGATCGCGTCGATGCAGTACTTCACGCAAGCCTTCGTCCTGGGCGGCGCCACCGGCGGCGGCTTGGGCGAGCCATCCAATAGTACGCTATTTCTCACGATCTATATCTATCAGGTGGCCTTCAACTATTACCAAATGGGTTACGCCTGTGCGCTGTCCGTGGCCCTCTTCGTGATGATCCTGGCGCTCACGCTTGTTCTGTTCGGCACGCAGCGGTTCTGGGTATTTAATGGAGATCGTTGATGAACACGACACCTGTACTAGGGAATGCCGCGACGCCGGATGCCAGAATCGCTGCGGTCCGACTGCGGGCACGCTATAGCCACCTCGCCTGGCGCGTGATCCTGCACGTCGTGCTCTTTGGTGGCGCCGTCATCTTCTTGATACCGCTCTTCTGGATGCTCTCGTCCGCGCTGAAGACGGTTCAGGAGAACTATGCCTATCCTCCCACCCTCTGGCCCCACATTGCACAGTGGCAGAACTTCCAGGTGGCCTGGACCCAACTTGACTTCACGCTGTATACCTATAACACGCTGTTTATCACCGTGACCTCGATGGTCGGTGTGTTGGCAACCTCAACGTTGTGCGCCTTTGGCTTCGCACGCTTGACCTTCTGGGGCCGCGATGTCTTGTTTATCTGCGTGATTGCCTCGGTCATGCTGCCGTTTACGGTCACTGTCCTGCCCCTCTATATTATCTTCAGGGATCTGGGCTGGTTGGATACGTTTAAACCGCTGATCGTTCCCTCTTGGTTTGGCGGCGGTGCGTTCAACATCTTTCTTTTGCGGCAATTCTTCATGGCCATCCCGCGCGAGCTGGACGAAGCGGCGCGCATCGACGGTTGCTCCACCTTCGGCATCTTCTGGCGCATCCTGCTACCGCTCGCGAGGCCGGCCGTGGCCGTGGTGGCGATCCTGACGTTTCAGAACACCTGGACCGATTTGCTGGGTCCGGTGATTTATCTCAACTCGACTGACAAATATACGCTGGCCATTGGTGTCTACTCATTTGCCGCTAGCCTTACTAGTGTGGCCGTCCATCATGAGGAGTGGCTGATGTGCGTGGCCTTCGCGATGGTTGTGCCGGTTGCTGCTATCTTCCTGGCCGCCCAGCGCTACATGATCCGCGGCGTCATCCTGAGCGGGATCAAAGGGTAGTGGCGGCCATGTATCATTGTCCGTGTCCGCCGGTGGCAGGCCCTTGCTGACTGGGGCGATGGAGCGAGGCCAGCACGAGCAGACGACAAACTCCCGAAAGGATGGAGAATCATGCGCCTTGGATACAGTAGCTGGGGAATGCCCCAGCTCCCGATCGACGCCATATTGGCGCACACCGCTAGCCTGGGTTTTGAGGGTATCGAGTTAACGTTGGTTCCTGGCTGGAGCACTGAACTTGCACGGCTGGATGCAGCCGAGACGCGCCGCATCCGCACCCTGCTGGATGAGTCTGGGCTGGCGCTGCCGTCCCTGGCCGTCCATCGCGATCTGGTGGTGG
>JAABUJ010002933.1_pt1 | contig 20025 bp, 20 predicted proteins | sample 5559131 | NCBI WGS metagenome assembly JAABUJ01 (sample SAMN10711875, study PRJNA513366) | rock metagenome | isolation source: Antarctica rocks | place: Antarctica: Victoria Land, Mt New Zealand nord | collected 2016-01-07 | reverse complement strand
CCAACTGGAAAGCGCAGTGCGGTGAAAGTCGCATGCTGCGTTTGGAGCGGGGGAAAGATCGCAAGATCCTACCTATCGCTAGATAAAGAATGAGAGTTTCTGGGCGTTTTCGCCGCTCAACCGATTGATCGACTCTCTCAAACATTATCTGACGAGCTATATATGGGGCAGTTATCCATGGAAAGCCGAGGAGGCCACACCTCCTCGGCTTTCCACTCGCACCAGCTGGGTCGACGCACAGGAAGGTGTAAGCATGGATAGACACGACAGGCGACGCTGGCTCGCAGGGTTCATGGTCATCTGCGCACTCGTTATCCTGGCCGCTGGCTCGTTCCTGGTCGGTGATCTATGGATTGGACGGCAAACCGACCCCTATATTGCCCAGCAAGCGCAGTACGATGCGGCGAGTTATGGGACGTTGTTGTTTTGGCCAGTGGCCGTTATCCTGGCCTGCCTCTGCGGGAGCGTCGCGCTCGCCGTGGCGCAGGCTCGCAAGAGAGTTATCCTGGCGCTTGATGGCATTGGTCTCGTGCTCGTCGTCGCCCCGTATGCCCTCACGGCGAACAGCGGGGTTTTCTGGCTTGCCCCGTTGCAGGGGTGGCAGGCAGGGACGCTCATTGCCATATTGCTGGCTGTCAACGTGTGTGCCGTTACGGGGGCGTGGCGGTACGTCGTGCGTCGCGGGACATAATGGGAAGCTTGTGATCGTCATCGCGTCTGTACAGGCTACCATGGACGTGTACAACGCCGTCGACTAGCATAGAGCGCCAGACGTGGGTGTAAGATTCCACGCGACATGCGCCGATGCAAGACCTGTGCAGGGCGCTATTCCACAGCAACTGCGCTACGCGGGCTACTGGTACGACTCTGAGGTGCAGTGGTACTGGTTGAGCGTGCGCTACTACGACCCCGAGGAGATGCGCTTCCTGCAGCCCGACCCTTCGGACGAGGACGGCGTGCATACCTATGCCTACGTCGGCGACGATCCGGTGGATGCAAGCGACCCTTCGGGCTTGTGCTTAATCTTGCTCCATTCCGAGACAGTACAGTTCTCTGGAATTACTCCTAAGGCTGGATATCACACGTACATAACGACGACGGAAAATACCACACGCGTCTGGGGACGGCTTGCTAAGTTACCGGAGTCGCGGTTGAGTGGTCCAGATGGTGCGAGACACAGGACCTACGTATTCGAAGGGAAGAATCAGGGTAGCTACATCGGGGCTACCTTGGCTACGCGTCCAGAGAATGGCGGGGCTAATAGCGACGCGTTTACAGACAGCAATGTTCCTAGGAAGGGACAGGATATTGCTGATAGAAAGCGGGAGCAGACCATCATAGACAATGCGAAGTCATGCGCATGCTACAACAGCAAGTTTAGGAGCATTGCTAATGAGATCAACCAGATCAAATTCCCTTACAACTTCCTGGGTACAAATAGCAATGCGGTAACCTACACGTTATTGTATCAGTCTGGACTCCCAGCTCCGAATTCGCCCTATGCGTTGAAAAGTGGGCGCTACGCTCCTGGCCTGGGGATCGACTTGATAGATATATACAACCAGTACTATAATCCGTTCCAAACAGCCTAACTCATATTGCAGTCCAGCGAGGTAGTATTGGGACGCGCTATACGGATGGTACCATGATGACTATTAGCATGTCGTGCCACGAGGATTGGTACATGATTGACTATCATACGGTTAGGCCTGGTTATCCTTTCAACCCATAGCTATTGAGGAATTGGGGTCATATCGTACAAATTGGGGTCATATCGTACAAACGGCATGGCCCCAGGTTGTAATGGTAGCAGGGCTGATTCGGACTAATGGAGCCTCTCCTAAATAAGGTGTCCATTCATTGGGGGTGGAGAGCATAGTTCCATTCGCCATGGAATGTCTCGCGCACGAGATGTAGAGCCTGGAGTTCTGCGTCGGAGACCGTTGTCTTTGTCGGATACACGTTGGTATCGACCACTGCGGCAACCCTCAACCCTCCCGTCGTCGTCGTCCCCGAGATGAGTTCGATCACGGTCTCCATGCTTGTGAGTGGTCGGGCGCGCCAGTTAATGGAGATGTACGAGAAGAGCCGGTGTTCGATCTTGTTCCACTTGCTCGTGCCCGGCGGGAGGTGGCAGACCCGCAGGGTGAGCCCCGTCTGGGTGGCCAACTTCTGCAATTCCTTCTTCCAGAGTTTGCTGCGCGCGCTGTTTGACCCTCCACCATCGGCCACAATGAGGAGTTCCTGCGCTGCAGGATAGATACCCTCTCCATGGTGTTGCCACCAGCGACGGATACTCTCCACCGCGAAGGCCGCCGTGTCGTGATCCTGCCCCACGTTGACGAAGCCCGTGTTCTGCAGGACATCGTAGACCCCGTAGGGGATCGCTTTCCCATCCGCCAGACTCAGAAAGTCGTAGACGTTGACCGTAGCCGGCTGCCCCGTGGGCTGCCACTCCCGCCCGTTGTTCTTGAAGTTCCCGAGTAACTCCTTCTTCTTGCAGTCGACCGAAATGATCGGCTGCCCCTGCTGCTCGAACTGCGCGCAGTGCTCCTTAATGTGGGTGAATTGGGCATCGCGATCGGGGGCACCCGCTCCTTCGTGCTCTTTCCGCGTCGCTTGGAGCGTATAGTGCTGCGCCTTGAGCAGGCGGCGCACCGTCGTCTGGGCGACCGTATGCCCCTGCTCGTGGAGCGCCTCGTGGAGATGACTGATGCTCTTGGTGGTCCACTTGAGCAGGCTCATGGGGTCACCCTTAGGGTCCACGAGCGCGTCGAGATCCGTGACCAGCGTCGGATCCTGCGCGCTCCGCCTTTTTCTGCCCCCGCCCTTGCGCCGGACACGATGTCTCTCTACGGACGTCTGCCCGCTCTCGATCTCGACGATGCCCTTGCGAATCGTTCCCCGCGTGACCTGCGCATCGCGCGCCACCTGACTGATGCCGCCCCGCCCGATCCTTTTCGCCTCCACCGCAAGATAGATCCGCCACTGCCGCTCATTGAGGACAGTGCGCATGAGCTCAAATGCGGCCGCCACCTCGTGCTTCTCCATCACCTGAGTGTCGCAGATTATCCCCCAAAATGATCGCGTTATTTAGGAGGGGCTCCTAAGTAGGGCTGCCCCTACATATGCCATATCGCTTATTTGGGTAAACTCTAATGAGCATCAATCAAGAGGCGAATACAAGACCGAGGCTAAAAGGGGTAAGGCGCGCCTTGACCCTAACTCTTGTCGGGCTGGCTTTATTTGTGCTATTTATAGCGTCGCTGATCGAGATCGCGACGCTATTTGGCTTTGGAATTTCAGAGGGTTATCCTGGAGCGCGGTACGATGTAGCAGGCTATGCAGCTATCTTTGTCTGGCTGCCAGCATTATTCCTAGCATGCCTACTGAGCATTACCACTCTATTTTTAGCACACCAATACCGTGCAATTCGTTATCTGCTCGTTGCATCCGCTCTTATCGCTCTGATCTCCCTCGTTGCTATCTTCCAAGCTATTCCCAACGTCCCCATACAAGGTCTAACAGCCTTACTCCTGTGCCTAGTTTTTCTAGTGATCAATGCTGCTGCTGTCTATGTCGCGTGGCGATTTACGACGACAATCGGACGGTCCAGGAAACGAGCGTAACCGGCGATGGGTACACCACCGCCTACGGCTATGACGCCGCCGGCCAGCAGCGCACCGAAACGATCGTGGACGGCAGCACGCCGGTGACCATGCAACTCGACGCGGAGGGGCGTGTCACGGCGATCGGCGAGAGCTACGGCGGGGCGGGACCATACACCAGCCAGTACGCCTACAACCAAGACGACCTGCCCACGCTCGTCACATTGCCCGGCAACGTGACGGAAGCGGCGGGCTACGACGCCAACAGCGCGTTGACCAGCCTCGTGGCGACGGGGCCAAACATGGGCACGATCACGAATACACTGAACACCGCGTACGCGTATGGCTATAACGCGGCGGGCTGGACCACCAGCGCCTCGACGATCTCGGGCACGGACACACTCACGCACGACGGGCTGGGGCGGCTCACCGACGAGACGGGACCACAGGTGGTCAGCCCGACCCATGCCTACCATTGGGGGTGCGACGGCAACGGCAATCTCAAGACGCAGACCACCGACCTGGGCACGACGGAGACCTACGACTACAGCGCGATGCAACCTAACGCGGTCGTGCACAGCACCGCGCCGGGCTATCTCAACCCCGACACCGGGCTATCTCAACCCCGACACCTACTACAGCTACGACGGCAACGGGGACACCACAGCGATCACCTCACCCATTAGCGGGTCACTCACCGCCCCCGGCGCGATCAACACGCACCTCGGGTACGACGCCCAGCAGCGGGTGACGCGGGTGACGCACCAGGACAACAAGCCGTTCGTGGCGACAGTCGCCTACAACGCCGACGGGGACCGCGCGCGCTACACCGTGGTGATGTGAGTGCCGGAGTCAAAGTGGCTCACTATCGACGTTGGTAGGATTAGCCTCCGTCTTGTCGCAACGGCCGTTGATCAGCGGGCGCATCGCCTGTTGGTTACCAGCTTCTTCGAAGGTCTCGTTATAGTCCTTGATAGTCGTACCGGACGGCTCATCAAGATTGTTCCAGTTGGCCTCGCTCCCGAAGCACTTGCAGTAGATCAGAAGACAAGTTACGCTTTCCTAGTTGGTTTAGGCCCTCATGGAGCCGTGTACATGTTGGATACACGGACGGCCTCTCTCCTACGGCGAATTGTTTTGAGATCTCTCCCAACGGTAGTAGAGGTGGATGAGCGTACCGATCGCATTTTCGTTGCGAACAGTGTTACTATAACCATGCTTGACTCGCGTACAGGGAACGTTCTACGAATCAGCGCCCTAAGCAGTTAATGCTTCGACCTATCACCGCTGACTGGACGGCCAGCGCGACCGACAACGGCGTGACCACGACCTATGGCTACGACGCGGCGGGCCAACAACGCACCCAGGCCCACTACACCGATTGATGTAAAAATGGGCCATGTGGCTCGTTACCGGCCCAGTTGTGTTACCAGCCCGGTTTTGGGCGGGATAAGAGCACTGACTGGGCCGGTAACATGGCCGGCGACGTAGTGAACTGCGCCGATAAGGGCAATTACCGGCCCAGTTGAGGCTCTTATCCCGTCGTCGAAACGCGACGAATGGCGACAACTTGATCTATTTACGCGATATGGCCCATTTTTACATCAATCGGTGTAGACGGCCATAAGGGTGCGCTCACGCGGCCGCCGCGACGACGTACTCTACCCGCCCGACCGGCGTGGTGGCAAGGGCGGCGTAGTCGATCGTGTGCAACGCGCCGGCCACCTTGCCGGCCAGCTTCTGCTCCAACCACGTCTTGGTGAAGGCGGCCGGGACGGCCACGCGTAGCACGTCACCGTGCTGGTCGAGGGCGCGCGTCGTGGCCAGCCAGGCGTTGAAGTTCTCGGGAGTCAGGACCTGGGCCAGCTCGTCGAGGACCGCGCGCCACACCGGATGCTCCTCGACGATGGGCAGGGGTGCGGGGCTGTCGGACCACGCGGCGTAGGAGCTGATAGGCTCGCCGCGGCCGTCAGCATGCCGGCGGCGTCGACGACCGAGCGGGTTGGGTTGCCGACGATCCGGAGCCGGGCCGACATCGGCCATGCGGGGCGGCACGGGGTGCAAGAGGTCCTGCAGAACGGCAAACAGGTAGGGCATGCCGTTGGGGGCCTGGCCGTCGTGCCGGCGCTTAACGATGCTCTGCTGGCGGTCGCGGGTCCGGGCCGCCGCCTCGTCGAGCAGGCGCAGGAAGCGGGCGGGCGACACGCCGGCGGCGCGACACAGGTTGCGGGCACGGCCGAGGCTCGAACGCGGCGCGTCGTCCCCCAGTTCGGCGCTCAAGGCGGTGATCTCGGCCGCGAGCGCCTGGTCGTTCACCGTGTCGTCGGCTTGCGCTTGGCTTTCACACGCTCCCGTCGTCAGTGTTGCCTTAGTGGGGGTAGGGGGTATCGAATCGTAATCGAAGTTTTCTATTTCGACTGGGTTTACTTGGGGTGAAGGATTCTTCACCCTCCCCCCGACGAATTTTTCACCCTCGTCTGCGGTCTGCGTGCCAGCGTCCTTATGCCGGTTTTCGGTTCCAAAACTCGTCGTGTCTGCACATAGCGTTTCCTGTTCCGCGTCCCCCTGTGCTCCATCGTTCTGGGCATATGGCCCGCCAGTGCACGCATCGTTGTCACGGGCAGCCTGCGGCTGGTGGCCGCTTCCGTTGTCAGAGGTCGCCGGCGGCGCGTCATGGGCGGGGAGCAGGCCGTCAAGCCCGGCGAGCCCTTCGACGGCCGCGAAGAACGGGCGCAGGTCGTAGGCGTTCGTGGACTGGCGACCATTTGTGGATAGCCGAGTCTGTATGTGCAGTAACCCCTTCCCCTCTAACGACCGGAGATAGCCCTGGATCGTGCGCACACTCTTGCCCATACGCGCCGCCAGGGCCGCCTCGCCGGGGTACGGATCGCGTGTGCTCCACCAGTAGGTGCAGAGCTGTGCGATGAGGACCATCTCGGCTTCGCTCACGCCCAGCCGCGCGTAGTACACCCACGCGTAGGTCGGCAGCGCCGTGTAGCCGCCGGTGAGCAGCCAGGCGCCGTAGCGCTGGACCAGGCGCCGGTCGATGGTGTTGAGGGGCGGTGTAGTTTCTCTAGCGTCGGGATCGGGTGGATATTGACATGCACACACCATTCCCGTATGATTGCTCATAGGTACTCCTCGGAAGCATAAAGCTCCCCTGTGAGTCCCAGAAACTCTTATCGGGGGTCGTAGCCCGGTCGAGTTTTTGGACCCGTTCTGGCGGCGCTGGTGACTTCTATAGAAACTTATGCACCAGGGCCGGACAATAATAGTACAGCCTTAACCCATCGGGGCAACCCGGTGGGTTTCGTGCGTCTAGCACGTCGTCACTATCGCATGGCAAAGCTCTCCATGATGGGCATCATAGCGTATCACCCGCGCGCGCGCAACACACCCCCCTTAGATAGAGCATCGCTTCTATCGATGTGACCACAGGCACATTGAAGCCCTGTTCCGCGCACGTCCCGTGCTCCATGGCTCTCACCTCCTTTCGTTCTTTCATTTGTGTCGCTACCAGCCTTGCAGGGCCGTCTTGACGCGTTCGTCGCTCCAGTGGGCGTAGACCTGCGTCGTGGCGATGGTACTGTGCCCTAAATGGTGTTGGGCGTCCTCGAGGCGGCCGGTCGCGCGGTACATCGCCGTGCCCGCGCTGTGGCGCAGGGCGTGGACGCCTTTGTACGCCACGCCGGCGCGCGCGCACAGGAGGGCCAGCCGGCGGCGGGCGCTGATCGGCGCCCGGTAAGGGAGGACATGCGCACCGTCCGCGCGGCCCGCGCGGTCTCCCGTCGCCGCGCGGGCGCGTAGGGCGGCCACCAGCGTGGGGCTCATCTCCACCCGCCGCCTCTTGTTCCCTTTGCCGGCGACGACGGTCAGGCGCGCGGCGGTCAGGTCGACGTCGGCCCACGTCAGGGCGAGGGCCTCGGCGACGCGCAGGCCGGCGTGCGCGCCGAGCAGGACGAGCGCGCGGTCGTCGCCTGCGGCGTGGGCGAGGAGGCGGGCGATCTCCCCCTCGTCATAGGGCGCGCGCTTGTCGTACGCCGCCGTGGGGTCTTTGGGGGCCTTCACGTCGCGCCAGGGGTCGGCCGTGGTGGCCCCCGCCCAGCGGAGCGCCGCGTAGAGGGCGCGCGCCGCGGCGAGGTACACCTGCATGCTGGCCGGCTTGAGGCCGACCGGGCGCCCGTCGGGTGTGCGCCGGGGGTGTCCCCTGCGGTCGCGCGCGCCGGCTTTCTTGAGGCCCTGCACCCAGGCCCGCCCGTCGTCGCCGGAGCGGTGCAGCAGGCTCCCCGTGCCCCAAGTGGCGAGGAGGGCGTCGATGGCCTGGCGGTAGGCCCGGCGCGTGTGTGGGTTGACGCCGGCCTGGCCGCGATCGGTGAGGGCGAGATAGGCCAGGGCCAGGTCGTGCAGCGTCGCCGCGTCGTGGGCGAGGCCGGCGGCCACGGCCTTGCGCCGGCGCTCCTCGCGCGGCAGGTCTGCCCAGGCCGTCATGCGCTCCGTGGCGTCGCCGCCGACGTAGGGGACGAGGGCGGTCGTCACGGTTGCCGCGGTCTCCTGTGTCTCCATGGACATCTCTCCTGGTGGCAAACAAAGGGGCCATCTGTCTCGAACGAACAAGCCAGTTGTCAGGACCGACCGGGCCAGACCGGCCCGGCCACGGTGCTCCGCGAAGCTTGATACCGCTGGCAAATTCCCAGGGGGCCAAAACAGACGAATTAGCGCCAATAAATCGCCTGCCTTCCTCGTCGCTTATAGCCCTCGCAGGGGTCTTGGCCCGAATAAGCGGAGGGCTGCCAGAATTTGCCAGCGGTATCAAGCTTTGCTAAGACCCCTTATCAAACATTGGCGCGCCGGTGACAACCTATTTTCAGACCGCAGTGCGTTCCCATCGCCCGGTGCGCCAGCGGATGCGCCGCCCTCTTGCCCGGTGCCAGAGCTACGGGCCTGTCGTGGCGGAGACGGTGGGCGTGACGCATGACGTGGTTACTCCTGCTTCTGCTCGTGCGGTTCCGTCTGTGGCAGCGGCGTGGCGAACGGGCCGGCCCCGACCCAGTTGTACGGCTTGCCTTTGTGCATCTGACCCTCTTGCGCCGCCCGCTCGCGCAGCTTCTCCAACAGCAAGATGCGGATAGCGACGGCCGGCTGCACGCCCATCTCCACAGCGATCCGCTCCAAGTGCTCTCCCGCGTCGGGAGGCATCGTGACGGCTGCTTTCCAGGTCATCTTCGTGTCCTTCTTCGGTCGTGCCATTCATCCTCCCCTCTACTATACATTATACTGAGTTATACTGAGTTATTATAAGATCATTATACGACGTGCCGCCCGCGTGTGCTGCTCACAGTAGCGGTCGACCACGTCGGGCGGAGAGAGGAGGGTAGAAAGCGGCGCGAGTCAACGGTCGCCAGGGCCATCAGCCGTCCGCCTCGTCGCGATCCATGGGCGTTGTGCCGGCGCGGCGGTCGGAGATCGTCTCGCTCCCGCGCTTGGGGATGGTGTGACCGCGCGCCATCAGCGCCTCCTCCATGAGCCGGCGCGCCATGCTGCTCACCGCGCGGTCCTCCGCATCGGCGACCTCGCGCACCAGCGCAAGGAGGGCCTTCGGCATGTGGACCGAGAGCCAGGCGTAGTCGGCGAGCTTTGGGCGTGCCAGTGTTCCAGACCCTCCCCGTGAGTTGTTTACCGGCATTGTGCCATATTTCCTCCGCGCTATGCGTATATATGTGTTTTTATGTTAGCATAAAAGGTAGCCCCACTGCGCTGGCGCGATACACGCGCATGGAGGATGGCTATAGACGCGACGGACGCAACGAGAAGGGAGGCCACGATCAAGAGGATGAGAAGGGGCCGCGGCAGGTGACACTGCCCGGCCCGGTGGAAGACGCATGCTAGACACAACAGACAATCGAGTCCTCGCACATGCTTCACCGTCAACTTTACCATTGGGTGATGCAATGTGGCGTGAGGATAACTACCTAGTTACTCCGGCGTATCGGTCTCCGGTGTGTTACCGGATGCCCGGCCCGGCCGCCGAGTAGACAATAGACAGAGAAAGAGGCACAAACCGATGTTGCATCTCATCCCGCATCTCACAACCCTGACCACCCTCATTTTCGCGGATGCCTGGACCGATGGCATGGGCAAGGTGAAAACGATCTATACCGAAGTCGCGCCGTACCTGATCGGCGCGGTGTGGTTCGGCACGGGCGTCCACATGTGGCTCGCCCAGCACAACGCCAAGCAGCACCTCGCCGGCGCGGGCCTGGCCTCGATCATCCTGGGCGCGGCCGACGCTATCGCCAATACGATCAAGTAAGGGGGAGGCTTCCCGTGGCTCAGAAGCATCGGACGCCCACGACCCTGGACCTGGCGACGCGCATCGGGCGGCTGACGCTGGGCCACGTCGCCGCGCTCCTGGTGGGTGGCCTGGCCCTGTTCGGGCTGGGCCAGCTCACGACAGGCGTGCACGACCTGGGGCACCACTTCGCGCTCGTCGTGTTCCCGACGATCCTGGTGTGCGCGCCCATCTTGGCCCTGACGCGCGGCGGGGTCGAGCGCTACCCGCAACAGTCCACGCGCTACGCCGGCCGCCTGATCGCCCGCCTATGGGGCCAGGTGGTCGGCCTCACCGTCACCTACGTCGCGCAGCTCGTGCGGTTCACCACCCGGAAAGGAAGGGAGGGCTATCATGCATGTCTTGCACGGGCGCGCAGCCGCGCGCGTTGACGCCGCTGGCCTCGTGTGGGGCAGTGACGGCACGCCACGGCGCTACGTCCATGTGGGTGGCCTCTTACTCGACGGCATGGGTCTGGGCGAGCAGGACGACCGTGCGGCCCTGTGGTCCCTGATCGGGGCCAGCGTGCCACACAAGGGCGCTCTCTCCGTGCTAGTCGAGAACCTTCCGGCCGACGCGGCAACCATTGTGCGGGACCTCCGGGCGCAACTGGCCCCGGTCCCGCACACGCCCGAACTGGGCGCGCTCGGCGCGCGGCTGCTGGCGTGGTGGGAGGCGCGCCTGACCGCACAGAGCGCCCAGACACAGGAGGATGGGGGAGAACCGCGGGGAGCGCCACCACGCCACGCCGCCAACCTCGTGTACCACGTCATCGTGTCGCCACCGCCGACGCAGCAGGGCTTCCCTGACGCGGGGCCGCTCGGTCGGTTGGAGGCGGCGACGGTCGCGCTGGAGCAACGGCTGATCGCGCTCGGCGCCACGCCCCAACGCCTCGACGGCGGCGGCGTGCGTGCGGTCCTGGCGCGGCAGCAGATCACCGTCAACGCCGGCCTCAGCGGAGGCGGCGGCCTGGTCGAGCCCACGCCGGATGAGCATGTGACCGCGCTGCGTCTACAGACGCCTGAGGGCCGGGAGGTATGGACGCGCTTAATCTACCTCGTGACCCCGCCACCAGAGACAAGCCCTGGATGGATGGAGAAGCTCATCGCGTGGGAAGAGCCGCACACGGTGTTTGTGACCTTGCGCGGCTTGAAGAAGCGCCGCGAGCGCAAGCGGCAGGAGTGGCGGCTACGCCTCCTGGCGGCCTCTGCGACCACGACAAACGTCCAGGGTGACATCGCCCAGGCCGAGGCGCGGACGCAGGCGACGCGGCTCTACGAGGCCACACAGACGCTCATGCGCGTGGGTGTCTACGTGCGCGTCGAGGGCGCCACCCAGGAGGAGGTAGACAGCCGCGCCGCGCGCCTGCTCACGATGCTCAAGGATGATATGTCCATCGAGCCGGGCTATGCTTGGACGCACCAGACGCCGCTGTGGCGCTCTATCGCGCTCGGGCGCGACCTGGCCCGCTCCACGTACAGGTGGGATAGCGACACTTGGGGCAACGCCTTGCCGCTGCTGCGGCACTCTCCGGGCACGCGGGCGGGTATCCCCTTCGGCACGACGGACACGGCCGGCGCGCTGTTCACCCTCTCGCTGGAGGATAGCAGCCTCTATAACCGCATCATGTGCATCCTGGGACCAACCGGGCGCGGCAAGAGCACGCTGCTGGGCAAGATCATTCTCTGGATGCTCTTGCGTGGCGACATGGCGACGGTGGTTGACGCCGTGGGCGGCCTGGCACCGTTGTGCGCCATCGCCGGCGGCCGGGTCGTCCGGTTAGGTGGGCCGACGAGCGCGACGCTCAATGTGTGGTCGGGACCGCGCGCGACGCCGGAGGACGCGGCCGAGCGCGTCAAGTTCGTGACGACGGCCCTCGATCTCTTGCTGGGCGGGGTTAGCGGCGACGAGAAGCCACTGCTCTACGAGGGTGTCGCGGCCGTCTACGAGGCGTGTCCCGCCGCGGCGACGCCGGTTATGTCGGACCTGGCGGCGTGGCTACGGGGGATGGTCGACGCGACAGACCTGTACCAGAGTGGGCAACTCGACCCGCAGGACCGGCGCACCTACCGCTCCCTGCTCTGGAAGCTGCGGCCCTACGTGGAGACAGGGATGCACGCGCGCCTGGTCGATGGGCCGGACTCGCTCGACGTGCTGCATCCGCCGCTGCTGGTGCTCGACACCGAGCCGCTGCACCAGGAGCCCGCCGTGCGCGACTTCGCCGTGTTCACGGCCCTAAGTGTCGTCCAACGCCGCCAGGCCGAGGCGCGGCGTCGGAGCACGCTACAAGGGCGTGGCACGGCTGACCACCTGACCGCGCTCGAAGAGGCGTGGAGCCTGTTGGCGAACGAGGACGCGCGCGGGTTCATCGCACGGACCGGGCGCACTGGGCGCCGTAACGGCTCGATCGTGGCCTTCGTCAGCCAGGAGGTCGCCGACATGACCGAGAACCGTGAGGCGGCGACGTTCTTCACGCAGTCGTCGATCAAGTTCCTGGCCGGGTTGGAGGACAGCGGGCAGCAGACGGAGAGCAACCCGCGCGTGTGGCTTGCACAGAAGCTCAACCTGGCCCCGCATGAGGTCACCAAGGCCACGTCGATGGTCGGCGTCAAGGGCACGTATCACCCCATCTTCGTGAGCCGCCGCGACCGCACCAGTCCGCGCGATCTCCACGGCGTCGCGCGGATCGAGCTATCGGAGGAGGAGGCCGTCTTGCTCGAAACGAACCCTGACGACGTGCGGGTGCGCGACGCCTGGGTGGAGAAGAGCGGCGGCGATGTCGCCGCGGGGATCTTCGCCTACGCGGACTATAAACGGGCCGAGGCGCGGCGGCAGTATGAGCGACAGCAAAGGAGCGCGGCGGGATGAACGCACGACAGAGCAGCACGACGGTCCTGCTGGCCCTCGTGCTGGCCCTGGGGCTCACAAGCGCACGCCTGGCGACGGTCGCTGCCGCTAGCAAGCCCACGGCCACATCACGCCCCACAGCGATGGCAACGGCCACCCCAGCGCCAACGCAGACCGCGCGCGTGGTGATCGTGGTCGCGTCGCCGACCCCCTCGCCCTCGCCCACACCGGACCCGACGCCGGTGATCGGCAATGGCAGCGTGGGACCGGGCACGTCGGACAACGGGTGCGCGGGCGGTATCCATATCGTGACCATCCTGGGACAGCCGGTGTGCATGGACACCGGTGGTCTGCTGGGGGCGGTCGGGACGGCGGCGCACGACGCCCTGAGCAACGTGTCGATGGCCGCGTACACGGCGGCGGACGCCGCCGTGCTGACGCAACTCGCCGGTAGTGAGGACCTGACCGACAAGGGGCGCTGGGGGGAGCTGATCGCCATGCAGCAGCGCGCGGTGAGCCTGGAGAGCGAGGCGTTCGCCGTGGTGCTCGGCCTGGGTATCCTGATGATCATCTGGCCGCTGTTCTTCGGGGACGTGCGGCAGGGCGTGAGCCTGTTCTGGCACGCCGTGTTCGCGGAGATCGCCGTCAACGCGCTGCAACCGTTGCTGCACATCGTGGCCCTGTTTGCCAGTGGCCTGGGGGAACGCCTGGTGGGGCCGGGCCTGGCCGCCGATACGCTGACGGCCGCGCTGCACGGCCTCATCAACCCGGCGGTGTTCGCGATCGGCGGCTTGTTACTCGCTATCGCGGGGATCGAGCGGTCCATCGCGCTCTACGCCCAGGAGTTCCTGTTCGTGGTCGCGCCCTTGATGATCCTGTGCCTGGTCTATCCGGGCACGCGTCGCAACGCCTTGCAGTGGATGGCCGCGTACGCCAACCTGGCGTTATTGGGGCCGGCCTTCGGGATCGCCGTCCGGCTCTTCCTGATTACCGTGTCGGCGACGGGCGGCAACACCATCACCATCCTGGGCGGCTTTTTCTTTATTGACCTGGTGCCGACGATCCTGGGCGCGCTGCTCGTGGTCGAGGTCCGGGGCATCGGACACGGCTTCGCGGAGAAAGGGGCCATGGCCGCCAAGACCGCTGTCACGGCGGCGTAGACAGGGACCGTCACGGCGGCGTAGACAGGGACAAGGAAAGGGAGGGAAGAGACATGACCACGATAGACGACATCAGCCACGCGCGCCTGTGCGAGCGGTGCCACCGCTGGGGGCCGGAGGAGGCCAACTTCTGCGGACAGTGCGGCGTCCAGCTACGGCCGATCCCGTTCCCGGTCGCACCCTTCGACGCGCGGGCACAACGTCGGCGGCGACGGTTACGGCGCGGGCTTGCCGTTGAGGAGGCGGGCTGGGTGGGGCTCTTCGGCTCACTGATCGGTGAGCGCATTCACGAGAGCCGCGACGCGGCAAAGAGGAAAGGGGAGGGGCGATGATCGTCTTGGATGTGTGGGCGCTCGCAGTGTTGCTGGGCTGCGCGCTTATCGCGCGCCGGCACGCCAAGGAGAGGAGTTGGACGCTGGCGTTGATCGGGGCGGCGGTCGCGGTCGCGGCGCTGCTCGGCGAGTCGGTCCTGATCGGCCGACCGGCCAGCCTGGCGTCAGCCGTGTTGCTGATCGGGCCGGCGCTCCTGGGCGTGTTCGTCATCCTGCCGTACCTGTCGGTGGTCGCGGCCCTGGTGGAAGTCGGACCACGGATCACGGCGCGGGCACGCCCGCTGGCGGCGCGGCCCTGGCTGTGGGCGGTGCTCGGGTGGGTCGTGTGGACGGTGCTCCTCAGCCCGACTATCGTGAGCCAGGTGCTCCACTAACGGGCAACCACCCCCGCCGGCGGGGCCAACGCAGCCCCCCGCCGGCGTGCTTTTGCTCCGCAAAAGCCACGGACAAGATAAGCGGGCAATCCTCCGTATAAACCAAAGCCGGCCACCAGCCCCGTACCAGAACGACGACACCCGCCGCTACGCGACGGCCATGAGACGAGGATCGTAGAGAACCATGTGGGACGACAGGGACGACGCGCTTGACGACGCGAGGGAGCGGGATCAACGTGGGGCGACCGACGCCGGACCGTACTGCGCCGCCCACAACGTCTTTTGGGACGCGAAGGTGGAGCACCCCCGTGAGGTCATCCAACACGCGGTCTACTACCTGGAGAATCGAGATCCGCGCAAAGATGGACCACCGGAGGACGCCACGCGGGAACTGTTCACGGCAACGGAAGGCGACGTCACACGCGCCGAGGCTCGTACGCTCTTATGGGCGAACCGCAGCGGCAAGGGAAAGTTGATGCACCGGCTCGTCGTGTCCCCGTCGAAGGGGTTGGGCATCAGGGGACTCGACGACATGCAGGCATGGGTACGGACCTGCATGGCCGACTACGCCGCGCACCTCGACCGCGATATCCAGTGGGTCGCGGCGATCCACTCCAACACGGAACACCCGCACGCGCACATCCTGATCGGGGGCGAGGCGGCCGCGATCTGCAAGGAGGGGGTACGGGTCGGGGTCCGCTTCGGGCCGGGAGACTTCAAGGTGCTGCGTGAGATCGGCGTGAGGCGGGCGGCGTCGTTCCGCGAGGCGGCGCGCGGACGGGAGCTAGCAGCGGCGCGGGAGCGCCAGGCGGCGCGCATGGCCGACCTCGACCGACGGCTGGGGGTGGTGGACCTGCCCACACCGCCGCACGCGGCCTCAGCGGAGGGCGAGCACGCTGTACGGCTTGCTCCTTCGTCGCAAGCCGCGCGCAAACGCCACTGGTGGCAGCGTGGGGCCTAAAGGCAAAGACCGACTGCGTGGAAAAGAATGAGGGAGGTGCGAGATGGTGACACGACGACGGATAATCGCGGCGGGGGTGCTCACACTCCTGGTCGCGCTCGGGGCGCTGGCCTGGCGCATCGAGGGCGCACAGGTGATGCTCCTGGCGCGTGAGCTGGTCTGGTACGGCCCGGACAACGCGGCGCGGGCCTGGGAGGCGTACACGCGGCCGCACAGCCTGCGCGGTCTCGTCACGATAGGACCGAATCACAAGCTAGAAGGCTGGCCGCGCGTGCGCTGGCTGCTCTGGAAGGACAGGCTGGCGACGCTACGAGAGCCCGCGTGGCGTCGGCACGAGATGGTATGGGCATTGGGCCTTGGTAGCGGCGTGCTCGTCCTGGGGCTGCTCAGAGCCATACGCGGTCTGCTGGGGGCGCTGTGGTTCTTACTCCGTGGCATTGGGCGGCTGACGCCGGGCACGACGGCGGGGAGCGCGCGGTGGGCGACGGCGACGGAAGCGCGGCGCATGTACGGCCCGCGCTGGGGCGTGCTGCGGCGTGTGGGGCTAATCCAACGAGAGGCGCCGTTTGTGGTGGGGCGCGTCGGCCGGCGCACCCTGAGCCTCTCGGCCAGGCGGCAGAACCTCAACATCCTAGCGTTGGGTGTCCCGGGCGAGGGCAAGACGGCGGCGACGGTGATCCCTGGCCTGCTGCGCGAGGGCGAGCGCGGCCGCACGCGGCGGTCGCTTATCGTGGCCGACCCGAAGGGCGAGAACTATAAGACGGCCGGGGCGGTGCTGGCGGCGCGGGGCTACCGCGTGGCGCGGCTCGACTTCTACGACACGTCCGAGGACGCGCCCGGTTACAATCCCCTGGCGCACATTCACACGGCGTCGGAGGCGCTGGTGTTCGCGCAGAGTTGGATTGCCAACACGCGGGGGCAGGGCGAGGTCAGCGGGTCGGATGCGTTTTGGGATTCGACCGGCTACCTCTTGTTGCAAGCGGGCATCCTGCACCTCAACGACCAGTACCGCAGGCGGACAGGGAAGGCAGCGCCACTCGCGCAGCTACGCGCGCTGTTCAACACGGAGAGTTGGGACGCGCTCAGGGATGAGTTGCTGCACTCGCCCTGCCCCGAGGCGGTGGAGGCGATACGCGGGTTCATGGGCGGGATCGAGATGGTCCCGCGCGTGGGCGGGTCGGCGTTGGTCGGCCTGATCGTCAAGTTCAGCGTGCTCAACGACCCCGCTATCGCGCGCGTGACGGCGCACGACGACATCGACATCACGGCGATAAGCGACCCGACCGCGGCCCCGCTCGCGCTGTTCGTGATCCTGACGCCAGGCCGCGAGAACGTGCTGCGGCCGCTGACCGGATCGCTGTTCATGCAGATGTTTGACGAGTTAGTAGACATTGCCAACGCGCAACCAGACCAGAAGCTCAAGCGGGGGCTGTTCTGTTACCTCGACGAGGCGGGCACGATCGGGGTCATTCCGGGGCTACCGGAACGGCTGGCGACGCTGCGCAGCGCCGGCGCGCCCATGCTCCTCGCCTGCCAGGACAGCATCCAGTTAGACCGCCTCTACACGCCGGAGGGACGGCGCATCATCACCAGCGTCTGCCAGTGTCATCTCATCTTCGGCGGCGTCGGTCAGGAAGACGCGGCATGGGTGTCAGCGCGGTTAGGCACGTCCACCGTCGTCGGACGCGCGGCGAACGCGGGCCGCAAGCGCGGTGAGGTGTTCGTGGATCAGGGCGGCTACACGCGGGGCGAAACGGGACGGCCACTGTTGACGCCGGAAGAGATACAACAGCTCCCGGAAGGTTGGCTGATCCTCAACGGCCTGCACGCGCGCCCCGTGCTGGTGCGTTCAACGCCCTGGTACAAGAACCGGAGGTTGCGGCGCTTGGTGGCCCGTGCCCAGGCCGCGCACAGCGTGCAGCCAACGGCGGCGCCCTTGTCAACGACCGTAGCAGTCCCCGACGAGCCAGCCGTCCTCGACGAGTCGGCGTGACGCGGGCTTACTCTTCCAGGTAGAACCCAATAACAAGAGGCCCGTAGGATTACCTACGGGCCTCTTGTTGTTCGTAAATGAGCGACGGAAAGGCTATAAAATTAAACGCGCGCCTGGATGAACATCCTTCGGTGTCAGGGCTAAAACATTGACGACGGCACCCGTAAAATCGGCCCATGCACCATTGAACCGCCTTAATAGGGGGTGTGCTATAAGCGTCTTAGCCTTATCGGCTTTCTGTTCCAGCATCGGGTATTTTTTGATCCACTCGGACCCGAAGTTGTCTATCTGGTAACCGACGATCTCTTGCGTGTCGCGCGCCACAAGTGCCAACGCGTCCTTGCCATTGATATAGTACACATGACTGGCCGGCTCTTTTGGCAGTGCATAGACATAGAAGGTGTCAGCCTTGCGGTCATATTCCGTCCGCGTATTTTCCAGGCACCATCGCGTTTTATTCATTGATAGCTTGGGCGGAATAGCAACCTTATCTGCCTGGGCGTGCTTTGATAAGTTGTTAATTTCCCTACTGATCTCGTAACGTTGTCGCGCAGTACGCGCTCCCTGCAAGTCCTGGGCGCGTTCCTTGATTCGCCTCAGGGTTGAGGTGTCGCTTTGATTCATCTGTCTCCCTCGATCCGTTGAAGTCGCTTGATGAGATGGGACAGGCTGTTGTGTGCTGATCATAATACTACATGCGCCCTTTTGTCAATAGCCTATGTAGCATTGATTATGCCACAGAAATCAGCTTACCCCTTGTGTTTCTTGGGACGGTGTGTGGTTTTGGGATCGGATTGTTTGTCCACGGTAGGTGCCGGAGTCGTATTTTGAGCCTCACTACGTGCTGGATCGGGGTCAGCTAATCGCTCAAATGCTTCACCCATGTTCTTTCCAGACAGTTCGTTGAGCTGCTTATCGGCAATCATGTTGAGGAAACGATCCCCACCGAGACCGACAACGAGCGAGACGGCAGTGACACGTACATCGGCCAATTGTGTCGCCCATGCAGCGGTTGCATCGTACATGCCCCAGAAGACCAAGCCCGCAGCTGCTCCGTTAAGTATGGCCTTAAGCATTACTCCGAATGTGCCAAAGTCGCAGTAAAGATGCCCACGATGATCCCTGGCAATGTAGGGAATGTTCAGTACGCGCTGCCCTCTCACCCCATGAATCAATCCGCCAACGCCGCCGGCTATCAGAACGACAGTCCACTCATGCATTGGCAACGTCATCGAGCATAAGTTCTACTCATCGACGCTATCGCCGTCGGCGTCGCTGCCTTTGGGCTTACCGCGAAACTGCGTGTTGAAGCGCAGGCTAGTCAGGAACTCATCCAGCCATTCGGGCGTCGTGACGCGGGTATGCAGCGGCCCCAACGTCGTCGTCTTCAGCCGTCCCCTGCGGACCGCCGCATGCAGATTGCTGGCACTCCGATAACCGGCGTGCACAGCCGCTTCCCGGATAGTGAGGTACCGTTCCGTCCCGTCGACCACAAGTACTGCCTCATACACTCGATTAACTCCTATTAATATAAGTTTACCATAGGAGTGCTAAACTATTGATCAACGAGGTGTGGGGCAGCGCACGATTGACCAAATATAAAGGCCCGCGATCGCGGCGAGCGAGCGAAAGTAGACAGTCCTTATCTCATCGACGGGGTCGCCACGGAAGCCACGCGTCACACCACGCAACGAGTGGCTCACTGTGTCTACCTGGTGATTCATCAGATGCTCGATGAGGAGGGACACCAACGCGAGCGAAGCGGCATAAGATGTCACCCTTACTACCTAGAAGGATGATTGTCGTCCCTTTTTATTTTTCCAGGTAGAACAGCCGTTGCCGGCGTCAGGAAAAGCGTACGATCGCGCCCACGCACGGTCATGGAGCTGCTTTTCCGCGATCGGGTGTGAGCGACCCTTTGCTCTCCTGTCGGTGGTCTACTCGTTTCTCGCGCGCTACGCGCCCTGCGAAACACCCGCCCTACCGTATCAACACAACAGACGCGACCGCCCTCTACCTGGAAAAAATAATTAGAAGTGCTAGATATAGGCGTGTCACCCGCCTTCTGCGGTACGCTACAGGCGCGGGCGGTCTACGGTGTCAAAGCTCCACCGTGGGCCGTTCGCTTGTGTACCCTGCGCGCTCCTGGCGCTTACGGCATGGTGTCCCGATGTTCGGCTTGCTGCCAGCGGTCACACCGCTGACGCCACGCATGTTCCTGGACGTGGACGATGAACACGGCGCGCTCCTTGGACTGCCCCCCCGCTCACCGCGTGACGGTGCGAGCGAACGGCAGGCAGGCAACATCGGGGAGCGCGTGGCACGGTGACATGACTCTTCATACCCTGCTCTCCGCGCCGTTAGCTGCATTTAGGGCGAGGGCAGATCGAGCAGCGGCGCGTGAGGCCACCCCTTATGATCC
>JAABUJ010002932.1_pt1 | contig 20028 bp, 19 predicted proteins | sample 5559131 | NCBI WGS metagenome assembly JAABUJ01 (sample SAMN10711875, study PRJNA513366) | rock metagenome | isolation source: Antarctica rocks | place: Antarctica: Victoria Land, Mt New Zealand nord | collected 2016-01-07 | reverse complement strand
TGCGATACTCCCGGTGGACAAGACATGCGCTCCTCCTTTTATGATGGTTTCGTTGCAATCTCCATCCTAGCAGGTGGTGTGTCTTGTCCTTTTTTGCCCCCCTTTCGACCAAACCTACCCCTAAGAGTCCCCCTCTCCCCCTGTCCACCTTGATCAGCGCATCGTCTTCCCATCCATGATACCGATGCCCACGGCGCGGTCAAGGGGGAGAGGGTGCGGTCGGTGGGGCGGGACGGATGCGAAGCTCACGGCGCAGGCACCCATCAGCCAAAGGCGCCAGCGTCGGCCTATATCCGTCCCCCTCTCCATTACTCTAATGCATTGAAGGTGTAAAAGGTTACGCGATGGTGCGACGACACCGCACCTCAATACCCCGCGTCCGTCCGCACCCGCTCGACCCACGCGGCCCACCAGCGCAGGCAAAACAGTTCGCCGGTCGGCCGATACGCGACCTCGATCTCCCAGGAGGGCAAGCCCTCCGGTTGTAGCAGGCGCGTCACGCGGTAGGTCTCCGCTTCCTGGTTGATGTCGTGGCGCAGATCGCGCGCCTGGTGGCAGTCCATGCGCAGCTCGTCGGGGAAATAGTCGGGTGATAGCTCCATACGGTAGGTATCGGCCCTGACGACACACGATGATAGTCACGACCCGGTACTTTCGACTATCCCCATGTGGGGGGTAAGGCAGTAGCCGGACCACGGCGGCGAACATCCCCTGCCCCGGCAAGCGAGCGCCAAGCCGAGGCATTGCTACTTGGAAAAAGAATAGAGCGGCTCGCCTCCCCCAAGCGCCCCGGCAACGCACGTTTCCGCGCCTCTCCCCCGACTGACGAGTATTCGACGCGCACCCCCACGACGCCAGCGAGACCGCCACTTTTAGGCGTGCCGCCACGACAACCGCACAGCTCCTCACCCTGAAAGACGTTCGTTTTATAGGGGCGTTGTCCGAATGAACATGTACCTATTTTGCCCCTGTTTTAGGCCCTTTTACCCTTGATATTCAGTACATATGTACTGTATAATACAGGGGTAGGGAACAAAAAAGCGGGCTGCCCCCCTCCGGCAAGAGTTTGGGCAACCCGCGCGTGATACCCCCTACGAGGGAGTTCTATGTCATGGTAGCACAGGCCCAGGATACCTATACCCCCGCTATCCCCGCGCTAGGCGGGACACCCCGCGCGCTCACCCCCCGGGAGCGTGGGCGGCTAGGAGGCCAGGCGACGTTCGCCCGGTATGGACGTGAGCATTACAGCCGCATCGGCGCGGTTGGGTTTGCCCATGCCATCGAGGCGGGGTGGGGCGAGTACCTGCTAGAGAAGCTGGCCCCCTCGTACCGCGCCAAGTTCGGGCGCGATCCGGTCTTGGGGCGCAACAAGGCCGGCGACGCGGCCCGCGCTCAGGCGCGCAAGGTGACGCCGACGCTCGGCGTATGCGCGTGGCTCGGCTGCACGGCCCCCGCGACCGAGCGGCACCACATCGACGGTTGGCAGGTCAGCGCCGAGACGTGCGGCCTCTGCGACGCGCACCACACGGAGCTAGAGCGCCTGTGGCGGGACGCGCTCCGGCGCCACCGCCCGTTTGCCCGCACGCAGGAGCCGCCCACCAAGCGCGCCGTTGCCATCGGCGCCGGCGTTGGCCTCGACGACGCGATCCCCTTCTAAGACCCCCCACGCGGGCCGGCGCGCTCCCCCCGAGCGCGCCGGCTCCCCCACCGTAGAGGAGATAACGCCCATGGGCATGAACCAGATGATTGTGTTGGAGACACGGCAGGACGACCCCCAGGAGGCGCAGGACGCGCCCCAGCCCAGCCCGATGAACGCGGTCCCGACGACGCTCTTTGAGGTGATCGACCGGGCCGTGAGCGCGGTACTCAACCAGTTCGACCGCTGGTGCGACCGCGACGAGCGGGAGGGCGAGGACGAGGCCCACTTCGAGGACTATGTGCGCTGGCGCGTCGCCATCATCGACGACGCAGCGGCCCAGGCGCGCGCCCTCATGGTCACGGACGGTTTGACCGCTGAGGGGAGCCCCTGGCTCGCCGCCCACGCTCGCGCGTAGCGAACCTGCGCGCGAGCGATAGACCGACGCCGGCCGGGGTGGATGCCCCGGTCGGCCAACTCACATAGGAGGATTGACCGATGATGAAACCGAACGCCGTCAGAGGGCGTGGTCACGCGGGCGCTGTGCGCGACGGACCAGAGTTTTCCCGCCCCACGCGGTACGATAATAAGGCGAGTACCGCAAGAGGAAGGGGCAAGAAAAGCGTGCCGCTGGTCATCGACGGCATCACACATTACAGCACGGCCGAGGCCGCGGAGCGGTTGGGCCTCAAGCTATCGACGGTCAAGAACGCGATCACCACCGGTGCGCTCGCGTACCGGGAGATCGGCCCGCGCAAGAATATGGTGCCGGAGCCCGCGTTAGAAGAGTACCGGTGCCTGCGCTTGGGACGGCGCGGCCGGCCAAAGGGCGCGAAGAATAAGCCGAAGGCCGTGCCACCGGCGGATGGGTCAGACGCTCCCGAGCACGGCGCGTGAGCGTGGCCGTGGGGCGAGTTGCGCCAGGCCCGCGCGTATGACGCTGGGGGAAGGGACAGAGGACGACGGACAATGGACGGAGGGTAGGGGACGATGACGCGAAGATTGGTGATGGGGGCCTATATCTCTCCCCATGGCGCGGGGGAACGGCCGCGCAAGGATCGCCTCGGGGAGCTGCTCGCGCTCGCCGTCGGGCTCCTCGATTTCCACCGCTACCTGGAGGCCGTGGTGCGCGTGGACCCGACGCTCGCGCGCCTGGACACGCCGACGCTGGAGGCTTTCCTGGTGTTCGATCCCGCGCATGTGCGCCTGTGGGAACTGCTGGACGGGCCGGACAGCGTGGCCCTACGCTTCATCGCCCGTAACCTCCCTGACGCCTATCGCGCGCGGCAGGCCCCGGCGCTCGACGACCACGGGCGACCGCTCTACGAGGTCGCGACCATCCGCGCGCTCCTGGAGGAGTGGGCGCAACGGGCCGAGGAGGACATCGAGGCGTACACCGGCCGGCCGCTCCCGGTGTCGGCGCCGCCGACGGTCGAGGAGTCCGCGCAGGCACGCGCGTTCACGGAGCGCGCGGAGGTGCGGGCGATGATCGAGGCCGTCGCGGCCGAGGAGCGGGCCGCCATGGCCGACGAGGTCGCGCGGCGCAAAGCGCGCGCCGCCGCGATCGCGCGCGGGGGGTTGACCGACGCTTGACGGTGGGGTAACCGGGGGCGTTGCCATGGCCCGGCGACCCGACGACCACCAGCCCCGCGCCTTCTTGTTCGTGCGGGGGCAGATGTTCGCCCGCGCCCGACCTGGACACGCGCCGGCGCGCGCGGGTACGCTGGAGAAGTCGGGCCGGACGCGGGTCTATGGGGCACCCGCGTCCGGTGTCCGTTGTCGCAAAGGTTGCGCCCGCTCCACCCTCAGCAGACCCCCTTATGTCATAGAGGTTGCGCCGCTTGTGCCACAAAGGTTGCGCTCATATGGACGCTGTGCCACGAAGGTTGCGCCGGCGTTCGCTAGCCTGCACAAAGGTTGCGCCGGCGTTCACTAGCCTGCACAATGGAAGGGTAAGACCGCCGGACATACGATTCCTGCGATAACAATAAGCAAGCAGCCTTACATCCGCGCCTTTTCCACGCTTGGCGCGGCGCGTATTCCTGCGATAAGAGCCATTCTCACAGGAACCCATCCAGCGGACAGAGAGCCGGATGACGATTGGCTCAACCTTTGTGGCACATCGGCGCACGCTTTGTGGCAAACGGCACAACCTTTGATATTGGTGGCGAAGTGATCCGGCACCTGCAAATGGTCCGGCCTACCTAACCAGCCGGGCTTTGTCCGTGAGTACGCCTCTCGGATGGACCTCACCGATATCCGGTGTCGTCGGCCGGCCGGCCCGCGTCCTCGACCTCGGGGATGTAGCGCCAGGCGTCGGGCTGGGTGCCGTCGAGGTCGGTGAATCCGTAGACCCGGGCGAGTTCGCCGCTCGACAACGATTGCCCGTTCCAGCGCGCCACATCGGGGTCAGCGGCGAGCGCGGCAACGGCCCGCCCGACGTAGGTGGGCGTCTCCGAGATGCAGAAATGGGGCACGCGCGCGGTCGCCTCGCGCCAGTTCCCCTCGGTGACCCCGAATCCGTCGAGCATCAACTCCGAGCGCAGCCAGCCCGGCGTCAGCGCGACGGCCGTGGCGGCGCGCGGGCCGACCTCCCGCGCTTGCGCCCAGGCCAGGCGGATGACGGAGGCCTTAGCCAGGTCGTAGAAGAGCGACACCCGGTAGTGCGTGGCATTGTATGCGGCGGTGCCGTCCGTAACCTCGACCACCAGGCCGCCTGGGCGGCGTAACAGCAGCGGAAGGGCGTGGTAGCTGGTAATGATGTGGGTGTCGATCGCGCGCCGCAGGAGGAGGAACCCACGGTCGAGGTCGTGTTCCCACAGCGGGGTGCCCTCCTCGAAGAGGTGCTCGGCGCCCCAGATGTCGTTAACTAGCACGTCGAGCCGGCTCTGCTCGGCGTCGATGCGCGCGATCAGCGCGCCGACCTGAGTGGGGTCCAGGTGGTCGACCCGCGCAGGGATGCCGCGGCCGCCCGCCGCGTCGACGAGCGCCGCGGTCTCCTCGATCGTCTCCGGCCGGTCGATGTCCGAGCGGTGATCGCGCGTGCTGCGCCCCGTCGCGTAGACCGTGGCGCCCTCCGCGCCGAGCGCGACGGCGATGCCCCGCCCCGCGCCGCGTGTCGCCCCGGCCACCAGCGCGACCTTGCCGTGCAATGTTCCTCGCATGCGTCCTGTCCCCCCGTTTCGTACCGCATCCCTCATACAATCCCGAAAGCGATCAGGGCTAGCTCCAGCCGAAGCTATCGAACAGGCGACCGGCCCGATAGTTGTCGAGCGCGCGGCGCACGTACGGAATGACGTTGGCGGGGAGCGCATCCAGGTCGAACCAGGCCAACTCATCGCATTTGTCCGGCTCGCGGTTCGTGATCTCGCCCGTCCAGCGCCGCGCGACCAGGAAGAAGTCGATGCGCTCCTCGGCCGACCGGCGGTGCATGACGCCGACCACCTCCAGGTCCCCCAGCGCGATCGCGATGCCGGCCTCCTCCCGCGCCTCCCGTGCCATGGCCGCCGTGATCTCCTCGCCTCCGTCTACATGCCCCGCGACGACGCTATACTGGCCATCTCCGTAGCCGGTGTTGTAGCGCCGAAGGAGAAGTACCTGGCTCTCACGGAGCAGGAACAGGTGGACGGCGACGACCATCGTGAACCAGGCGCGCGGCATGGCCTACCCCTCCTCCCAGGCCGGACATACCGGCGCCAGAGCCTCCTGTTCTTATACTACCAACCGCAGCCGACACCATACTGTCAGGGTCTCGCGCTTTATGAACGGTCGAGACATGTAGAACGGGACGGCCGCACCTATAATCCCGTTCTACATGTCCCGACGTGCGCGGTGGAGCGAGACCCTGGCAAGGAGATCGCAACACGCGAGACCCTGTAGGGATGGCTTCATCGGCTACGAGACCGGAAGCACGGCCTTTAGCCGATGACCAGCACGAGTCTGCCTCGAACGTGCCCGTACTCACTGACGCGGTGCGCTTCCGAGATCTCGTCGAGTGGGTAGGTGCGCTCGACGGGAAGCCAAAAGCGCCCGGCTGCGATGAGTGCTCCTATGTCAGTAAGCGCGTGAAAGGCGTGGCCTTGAAAGCCGTTGCTAAAGCGCACCTCGTGCTGTTTCGCTCCGTCGATGTCGGCGAGTGTCACCACGTGCTGCGGGCCGCCGGCGAGATCGATCAACGCGGGTAGCACGCCACTTCCGGCGACGTCGAGCGCGGCGTCGACGCCAGCGGGCGCGAGGGTGCGGACTCGTTCGGCCATGCCGTCGCCGTACGTCACGGGCGCTGCGCCGAGGAGTCGAAGGTAGTCGTGGTTGGCGGTACTGGCGGTGCCGATCACGCGCGCGCCGCGGGCGACGGCGAGCTGAACGGCGGTGCTGCCGATCCCACCTGCGGCGCCGTTGATGAGCAGGGTGATGCCACGGCCGACGCTGAGTTGGTCCAGGCTGCGCGTGGCCGTTTCGAGCGCGACGGGGAGGGCGGCGGCGTCGACGAAACCGAGGGACGGCGGGAGCGGCGCCCGATAGGTCAGCAGCGCCCGTTCGGCCGCTCCGGCGCCATCGTCGGAGACACCGAAGACCCGGTCGCCGACAGCGACATCTGTCACACCGTCTCCGACCTCGTCGACGACGCCCGCCACGTCGCGACCCGTCGTCTGCGGCAGCCCCGCGCCGAAGTTCAACAGGCCCTTGCGCAGCTTCCACTCGGTCGCATTGATGCCGGCCGCGTGCACGACGATCCGGATCTGTCCGGGACCAGGATGCGGGTCGGGCAGATCCACGATCTCGAGGACCTCAGGACCCCCGAACCGGCTGAATTGCGCTGCTTTCATCATATTCCTCACTTTCGACGCGAGCGGTGCGCCGTTCATTTCGGTTTCCTGTTCAGATATATCGATAGGTCAGAGGGCGCGGGCCGCACCCGTTGGGTGTGGCCCGCGCGCTCTCCATTGCTCTGTCGGCATGGCCCGGCGTGAGAGGGGAGCACTCCCTCTCACGTGTCGCATGAGAGGGGGCTGAGGGGTGAGGGTCTAGCCAGCCATCCGCGCGCTTGGCCTGGCTTCCTCCAGCGTCGGCGACGCCAGCTCCGGCTCCACGGCCGCTTGCGCGGCGTAGTTGCGCCGCAGCAGCAGGCCGATTGCGGCGCCGACGAGCGCCGCGGCCACCATCACGCGGAACGTATCGTCGAAGGACAGCGCCATGGCGCCCGTCACCAGCTCGTGCTGCAGGCGAGCCAGCACGGCGTGCGTCGGAGCCGATCCGCTGTGGCGCACGGGGCGCGCCGCGCCGACCGCTGTCGCCACGTGGGACGTGATGCGCGCGGTCAGGATGGTGGACAGGCCGGCGATAGCGAAGCCGCTAACGACCTGCTGCAAGGCGTTGGTCAGCGAGGTGACGCGTGTCACCAGCGCCCGCGGCGCGGCGTTGATGATGTGCGTGGTCAGCGGCATCATCATCAGCCCCATGCCCGCGCCGGCCAGCGCCAGCGCCGGGATCAAGTCGCTCGCCTGGGTATGTACGCCGACCTGCGCCAGCAGATACGTCGCGACGGCCACCAGACCGAGGCCGGCGACCACCAGGGGCCGGGCGCCGATGCGGTCGAACAGCAGGCCGCCGATGGGCATGAAGACCGCCGCCGCGATGGCCTGGGGCAGGATGGCCAGGCCGGTGTCGAAGGCGCCGAAGCCGCGCACCTGCTGCAGGAACAGCGGGACCAGGAACAGCGACCCGAAGAGCGCCACCTGCCCCACCCACTGCGCCACGATGGCCAGGCTGAAGTCGACCGAGCGGAAGACGCGCAGCTCGAGTAGCGGGTTGGACGCGCGCAGCTCGACGACGATAAAGGCCAGCAGGGCCACGGCGCCGATGGTCAGCCCCGCGATCGTCTGCGTCGAGGTCCAGCTCGTGGCGCCCGCGCTCACGCCGTAGGACAGCGCCGCGAAGGCCAGCGGGCCCAGGATGGCTCCGTAGCGGTCCAACGCGGCGACCGCTTGACGCTGCACGGCGGGGAGACCCAAGACGCCGACGATCAGGCCGACGATGCCGACCGGCAGGTTGAGCAGGAAGATATAGCGCCACGAGGCGTACTGCACCAGCCAGCCGCCCAGCACGGGTCCGATGGCGGGCGCAAAGAGGATGGGCACGCCCATCATGCCCATCAGGGCGCCCACCTTATCGGGCGGGCTGATGCGGTAGACGTAGGCCATGGCCACCGGCAGCACCGCTCCGCCGCCCAGGCCCTGCAGCACGCGGAAGGTGATCAGCATGCCGCTGTTTTGCGCCGTCGCGCAGAGCACCGACCCAGCGGTGAACAAGGCCACCGAGATCAGGAAGACCCGCTTGGCGCCGAAGCGGTCCGACAGCCAGCCGGCCAGCGGGATCACGGCGGCCTGCGCCAGCGTGTAGCCCGTGACGATCCACTGCAGCGTGGGCAGCGTGGTGTGCAGATCGTCGACGAGCTTCGGCAGCGCGACGTTGACCGCCGTGCCGTCGAGCACCACCATGAAGATGCCGATGATGATCGCGATCAAGGGCACAATGACCGTGCCCATTCTAAAGGGCGCGTCGCCCCGCGCAGGACCCTGCGCCGTCGTGCCGGGAACCATGGATGTTGCCACCGTCCGTCTGTCCTTTCGTTATCTGTCCGTATCGATCCGTTCGTCCCCCTCTCCCGTGGCCCGGCTGGACCGGGACCGGCCGCAGCTAGTCGGGGGCCAGTCCGCAAAGCGCGGCTGGTCGGGGGCCAGTCCGCTCATCCAGGAAGAGCACCGGCGGGCGGGTCATCATGCTCGCCGCCAGGTCGAGGCGTCGCCGCATGCCGCCCGCATAGCCCTTGAGAACGCGACTCGCCGCGTCGGTCAACTCGAAGGTGCGCAGCAGGTCCTCCGCACGGGCGCGGGCATCCCGTCGCGCTATCCGGCTCAGCTCACCGATCATGACCAGATTCTGGCGCCCGGTCAGCGCCTCGTCGAGCGTGGCGTCCTGTGCCGTCACCCCGATGTGCCGGCGCACGGCCGCCGGGTTGCGGACCACGTCAAAGCCAGCGACGCGGGCGTGCCCGCTATCCGGCACGGTGAGCGTGGTCAGAATACGGATGGTCGTCGTCTTGCCCGCCCCGTTCGGGCCGAGCACGCCGAGAATCGACCCAGCGGGGACGGCCAGGTCAACGCCCGCCAGCGCCTGGGTGGTCCCGAATCGTTTGGTGAGGCCCTCAGCCTCCAGCATGGTCTCCGTCGCCATCACAGCCCCTTTTCATGTGCATATCGATCCTCGCGATCTATTTACCGGCCGGTCAGTAATTGGCCTATGACCATGGTACCTTGCCTGCTTACCGATTGTCAAGTAGAATAAACGCGATGGCAAAACAAATTGTTCGCGCAGACTCGGTTGTGGATGCGACCTCAGCGCAGCCCGTCCCGTCGTCAGGCGACCCCGGGACGCCCCCGACGACACGGGACCGCATCCTCGACATCGCGCTCGACCTCTTCGCGCGCAAAGGGTATACGGAGACCTCCCTGCGGGAGATCGCCGCGGAGCTGGGCACCTCAAAAGCGGCGCTCTACTATCATTTTGAGAGCAAGCAGGACATCCTTTTAGCTCTCCACAGGCGCATGCATAATCTTATAGACGCTGTGCAGACGCCGTTGCCCGGCACGGCTGATGCGACCGATAGCTGGGAGCGCCTCATCGACGAGCTTATCGGGATTTTACTGCGCAACCGCAGACTTATCGAGATGCACGTGCGCAACCGCGAGGTCGTAGCTGACCTCCACCGCGGCGCCCTGCTGGAGAGGCATGGGCCGGTTGTGCGGCAGGACCTGGAAAACTACGTCCTTGGCCTGAGCACGGATACGGCGCTGCCTCTTGCGCAGCGCATCCGCAGGATTGCCGCGGTTGCCACGATCGGGGGAGTTCTGTTAGGGGCGAGCGCTGCTTTTGCTGATACCGTGGACGCTGAGCTAGAGGCCGCGCTGCGTGCGGTCATTCACGACGTGCTTGGCGATCGCATCCGTTGAGCAGGATGACGCTGGCCCGTGACACACCGGCGCTACGTTGCCGAAATGACGACCTTCGCTACGTTAGGGCCATGTTGGGTGTGGAATTGGTACGGTAGCGGCCGCGCCCGGACGATCCGGGCGCTGGCGCATGGGAGAGGGTCGCTTTGATGGTGCGGAAAGGCCCAGTGTTACGGAAGCTGTATGGTTCGCCATCTTCGTCACCTTTACTGTTCCCTCTCATCGTAGCCCCCCGTCCCCTATGGTTCTCGCCGCGTTCGGAGACAGTGAGCGTCGCGCAACAGGACAGGCAGGGACACGATGAGGCGAGACCGGTAGGGTGACGAAGATGGCGAACCATACAGCTTCCGTAACACTGCCCCGGAAACGCGCGTTTCCGGGGTCTGACACTCATTGGACCCGGTTTGTACGATAAGCCCTGGGCAGCGGCCGCGCCGCACGATCGCCAGCCGCTACCGATCGTACCGGGCGCCCAGGATGGCCGGCGCAGCAGCGCCCCGCCTCAGCGCTCCCCGCTGAGCCGGTCGAGCCACTCCGCGAGCAAGCCGCGCTCGGCGGGCGTGAAGGCATCGGACGCCTCGGGCAGCACGGCCTTGAGGGCGACGGCCCGGGCGGCGGCGCGGCCCGGGCCGGCCCCCGCCGCCGGCTCACCGGGAGGGGGCGTGTCCGTCGTCACCGCCGCGAGGATCGCCTCGCGCGTCAGGGCCGACACGGCGAGATCGCGCTCCTCGCCCCCGGCGGCGAGGAGCGTGAGGACGACCCCGACGCCGGCGGCGTGGATCATGCGCGCCGCGCCGTCCACGCCGACGCGCAGCCGCCCGGCCTCGGCCACGCGCCGCACCAGCCCTTCCAGGAGGCCGAGGGCCTCGGCGGCCGCGGTCGGCATGGCCCCCGACCGAGGGTCGCCGTACATGAGCGCGTAGAAGGCCGGGTTGGCGAGGCCGAAGGCGACGTGCGTGTCCCACCCCGCGCGCAGGTCCGCCACGGGGTCCCCGGTGTTGCCCCGCGCGACCTTGGCCCGCAGGTACCGCGCGGACCAGTCCTCGGCGACTGCGTCGAACAGGCTCTGCATGTCGCCGAACTGGCGGTAGATCGTCGGGGGTTGCACCCCCGCGGCAGCGCTGACCGCGCGCGTGGTCACCGCCGCGCGCCCGCCCTTGGCCAGCAGTGCCTCGGCGGCCCGCAGGATCCGGTCGCGGGGGCTCAGCGCCGTAGCGGCTCCGTCATCGCCGGCGCCCAACTTGTCAAGGGTGGTATCGGTGGTATCCAATGGCGCTCCTCACACGTCGGGGCATGTAACACGTCGGGGCATGGTTACATCAATGATAGCATTATTTTGTTATCGCTCCTTGCGTTACCGTAGATAGCGTGCTATAGTTATCTATGCAAACAGCCCGCGTCGGCGGAACGACGCGAACGACGCGAGAGGAGAACGATCATGCGCATGAGCGGCAACACTATCTTGATCACGGGCGGGGGCTCCGGCATCGGCCGCGCCCTCGCGGAGGCTTTCCACGCCAGCGGGAACCAGGTCGTCATCGCGGGGCGCCGCAAAGAGCTGCTCGACGAAACGACGGCGGCGAATCCGGGCATGAGAGCCGCGATGCTCGACATCGCGGACGGCGACGCCATCCGGGGCTTCGCGGATCGGCTCACGCGCGACTACCCGGCCCTGAACGTCGTCATCCACAACGCCGGTATCATGAGGCCGGAGTCGCTGCGGGATGGCGCGGTCGCCGATGCGGAGGCGACCGTGGCCACGAATCTGCTCGGGCCGATCCGTCTGACCGCGGCGCTGCTGCCGGCGTTCCTAAGGCAGCCGCGCGCGGCGATCATGACCGTCTCGTCGGGGATAGCGTTCGTGCCGCTGGCGGTGACCCCGACCTACGGCGCGACGAAGGCGGCGATCCATTCCTACTCGCAAGCGCTGCGCTACCAGCTCAGGGACACGTCCGTGCAGGTCATCGAGCTCGTACCGCCCTATGTGCAGACGGAACTGCTGGGACCGTGGCAGGCCAGCGACCCCAACGCCATGCCGCTGGAGGACTTCATCGCCGAGGCCATGGGCATCCTCAGGGACTCGCCCGACGCGACCGAGATCCTCGTGGAGCGGGTGAAGGCGCAGCGCTTCGCCGCGGCGAACGGGGGCTATGACGCCTTCTTCAACAGGTACAACGACGCGGCGACGGCTGCGGCCGCGCGGTAGTCGTCGACTCCACACCGGCCCCACCGCCACGCCGTCGTTCATAAAGAAAAGACTGAGATAGGAAGATAGGAGAGGTACCATGATCATCGTCACCGGAGCCAACGGCCAGCTCGGCCGGGCGGTCGCGGAGCGGCTGCTTGAACGCGTCCCCACCGCACAGATCGGCGTGAGCGTCCGCGACCCGGAGAAGGCGCGGGACCTCAACGAGCGGGGCGTCCGCGTCCGCCGAGGTGATTTCGACGACGCCGCGAGCCTCGCCCACGCCTTCGAGGGAGCCTCGCAGGTTCTCATCGTCTCGTCCAACAGCGCCGGCGACGGGGCGGTCCGCCAGCATCGCACGGCGATCGACGCGGCCAAGGCGGCCGGCGCGGGCCGCATCCTCTACACCAGCCACATGGGCGCGAACCCGGCCTCGCCCTTCGCCCCCATGGTCGACCACGCCGCCACCGAGGCGGCGCTGCGGGACTCAGGCGTCCCATTCACGGCGCTGCGCAATGGCTTCTACGCGACGACGGCCGCCTGGCTGCTCGGCGCCGCCCCCCAGACCGGCGAGCTGACCGTCCCGGAGGACGGACCGGTCGCCTGGACAACCCACGCCGATCTAGCCGAGGCGACGGCAATCATCCTGACCGAGGAGAGCTTCGACGGCATAAGCCCCGACCTCACCGCCTCCGAGGCGGTCGACATGGCCGGCCTCGCGGCGATCGCCTCGGAGCTGACCGGCCGCCCCATCCGACGCGTGGTCATGTCGGCCGCCGACTACACAGCCGGCGTGGTCGCACACGGCGCCCCTGCGGCGGCGGCCGACATGTTCCTGGGCATCTTCGCCGCTAGCCGACAGGGCGACTTCGCCCACGTCGACCCGACACTCGCCCGTTTGATCGGCCGATCACCGACGCCCGTGCGCGACGTCCTGAAGGCGACGATCTCCCCCGCCGGGTGAGGCCCCAGCGACGGTACAAGGGTGGAGGTTGCCCCACCAGTGCTATTTGAGGTTGCCCCACCAGTGCTATTTGAGGTTGCCCCACCAGTGCTATTTATGGAAACACGCCGATGACCGACCCCGCCCGCCAGGCCGGCAGCGTCACCCTGCCCGGCGCCGATCTGGCCCTGGCACGCATGGGCTACGGCCCATCCAGCCGCCGGCCACGGCGTCTCCGGCCCGCTGCGCGATCCGCGCGCGCTCGACGACGATGCGCCCGACGTTTTGTAGCGGGGCTTATCGTACAAATCTGTTCGATGATTGTCAGACAGGCAGGCAGGGAGTCACGCAACGCTCCGTTGGGGGACATCTAGAACGGGACGGGCCGCGCCGGCGACTGTGAACACGAGCCGTCGGCCGTCGGGGAGATGTGGCCGCGCTTCGAGCACTTTGGCGCAGACGGCGGCGAGGTCGCGGTTGAGTTGGCGGTCGTTGAAGGGCCGCAGTTCGACGTGGACCGTGTCCGCGCCGTAGATGACCTGACCGGGCAGCCGGAAGAACGGCTCCAGACGCCGCCACGTCGCGTGGGCGTAGGTCGCCGGGAACCACTGATCGCGGGCCCACATCCCCAGGTTCGCCAGCGCCACTTTCAGGACGGTCATAACCTGATCCTTGCCGTTGTCGAGCGCGTGCATCGCCCGCTCCCGCGCCGCCAGATCCTCCAGTTCGCGCAAGAGCGTCCGCTGCTCCTTGCAGTACCGCTCGCATTTGTCCCACTCGGCCCGATAGGCGTCGTGCGCTTTGTACGCGCGCTGGCACAACGCGCCCACCTCGGCGTCGATCGCCGCCTTGCCCGCTTTCACCTCCGCGCGGTAGGCATGCTCGGGCACGCCGCGCTTCTGCAGATCCCATAGACGCGCGTTCAGTTCATCGTAGAGGGTGCGCTCGCGCTCCCGCGCCGCCGCCCAGAAGCGGGTGTACCGCTTGGTCGCCTGCTCATAGCGCACGCGCGCCCCCTGCGCCCACCGCGCGGCGTTGGCCCGGCGCTTTTCCAACGCGGCCCGCCGCTTGGCCACCTCGGAGTTCTCGACCGGCATCTTCGCGTAGCCGTGATTGGTGTCCAACCCCAGGGGCAATAACCAATCCTTGATGACGTTTTCTTGCCGAGGCCAGCGGTCGAAGTACGTCCGCGCCAGTGCGGCGGCGTCCACGATGTCGGCCGTGGTCACGATGGGGATGAGCTTGGGCTCGGTCGGCGCGGCCGGGGCTGGCGTTGCCGTCCAGCCCTCCCGATACCAGGCGGTGTCCGCCGGGTCCAAGTCGTCCAGCCACGCGTAGGGGGCGTGCGGAGTCGTCGGCGGCTGTGGGCATGGGACGCGCGCGCGCAGGTCGCGCACGAGGGCCACGCGCAGGTCGAGGGGCTCATCGGGGCGGTCGGGCACGGCCAGCGCGACGCGCGCCAGCGCGACCTCGCGCACGAGCGTCCCCGCGCGGTCGTACTGGAACGGCGCGAAGGGGCCGACATCGGAGAAGGCGGCGAGGCCGGCGTACTGGTCGGCGCGCAGCACGGTCACCACGTCACAGCCGTCGTCGGCCAGGCCCGCCAGGAACGCGGCGGCCATGCCCTCGCGGTCGATCACGAGTCGGCGCACGGGTGGGGCGGCGGTGGCCCGGGTGACGCGGGCTAGCAACGCGGGCGCGCCCACGGTCAGGTGCGCGTCGCCGCGATCGGTCGTGGCGAGCAAGGGGTGCCCGTCGGCGTCGTGCAGGAGCGTGAGCGCGCGGCAACCGAGCACCGCCCCGCGCCGGGCCACCAGGCCGCGCGGGATCAAGTGATCGCTGTAGACGGGCTTCCGGTGGCCGTCGACGTAGAAGACCGGGGGCGGCGCATCGGTGTCGGGGGAGGAGGCCGGCCGCCACAGAGCGGTCGTCCATGCGGCCAGGGCGTCGGTGAGCGGGTCGGCGGCGCCCGATCGGGCGAGATCGGCCAGGAACCGCTCGGCGTGGCGGTAGCCGTAGGCACCGCCCCTGCCTATGAGCAGCGCGAGGCCGTCTCCGGCATAGCCGCGCAGATCTCGAGTGCGCCGCAGTCCGACAGCGTTCAGGAAGAGCAGGGTTAGCAACAGAGGTTGTCGGGCTTGTGCGTCCGCTCTAGGCGAGAGGGGGGCGGGGCGATTATCGCGCGGGGCGGCCGTGTCCAGCGCGGAGAGCAAGCCGGTCTCGTGGGCGGCGGCGAGGAGCAGCAGGCCGCCGGCGCCGTCACGCCATGCCGACGCGGGCGGCGGGGGCGGGAGCGAGGCCGCATCCTCCCCCACGTCCGCGCCAGCCGTCCGGGGGGGAAACCGCGCCCACCCCGAGCGCGGCGCGGACGCGATTGATGTGGCGGACGCTGACGTCGAGGTCGAATTGTTCGCGCAGCGCCGCTTGCACCCTGACGCCGGAGGCGGACGGCGCCTCGCGGCAGTACTCCTCCAGCCAGGCCCGGATCGGGGGGCGCAGCTTGGACGCGTGCCCCCGCCGCCCGTCGGCGAGGGCGGCGTCCCCGCGCTCGCCCATCGCTCGGCAGAGTCGGTAGGCGGCCGTCCGGCTCGTCCGCACCCCCGCGTCCGCGGCCGCCTCCGCCCACGGACGCCCGCTCAGCATTCCCGTGACCAGGCGGGCCTTGGCCCGCCGCCTCTCGTCCATGGCCTGTCTCCCTTTCTTCTCGTCAGGCGCCGGTGGCGTTGTCGTCCGACGGCCGCGCCAGGGGTGGGCTGCGGTCGCCCATCGGAGGATTTGCATACCGCCTCAAAAAGGCGCATCAAGGCTTGGGTGATCGCGATGCTGAACGTGCCGTTGGCCGCGTTCCGTCCCGGGGTTCCGAGAGCACGGCCACGGCGGGCGCCACGGATGCGCCCGCCGTGCGCGATCGGGGAAGGGATGCGATCAGGCGGCGGCGCGTTCGTCGACGGGTCGGCGGCGCAGGTCCGCGCGCTGGAGGGCCGGGGGCAGGTACGCGGCCTCGTCGGGCACGCCGACCGTCGTCCCGGGCGCCACGATCGCGTCGATCCGGTCGAGGATGTCGTCGGTGAGCGTGACGTCGACGCCGGCGAGCAGGTCGTCGAGCTGCGCCATCGTGCGCAGCCCGATGAGCGCGCTGGTCACGCCAGGATGGGCGATCGCGAACCCCAGCGCGAGGTGCGTCATCGACAGGCCCGCCTCGTCGGCGAGCGGGATGAGCTGCTCGACGGCCTCGAGGCGGCGCTCGTCGCTGACGCCGCTGTACAGGGCGGCGCGGCGCAGGTCGGTCTGCTGGCCCCTGCGGACGCGGCCGGTGAGCATCCCCCGCGCGAGCGGGCTCCACACCAGCGTGCCCATGCCGTAGCGACGGGCGACGGGCAGCACCTCGGCTTCGATGCCACGGTTGAGGATCGAGTAGGGCGGCTGTTCGGTGCGGAACCGTTCCAGGCCGCGCCGCTCGGCCACCCATTGCGCCTCGACGATGTCGGAGGCGGGCATCGTGGACGAGCCGATCGCGCGGACTTTGCCGCTGTGGATCAGGTCCGAGAGTGCGGAGAGCGTCTCTTCGATGTCGGTGTCGGGGTCCGGCCGGTGGAGTTGGTAGAGGTCGATGTGGTCGGTCTGCAAGCGGCGCAGCGAGTCCTCGACCGCGGCCATGATCCAGCGCCGCGAGGCGCCGCGCCGATTGGGATCGTCGCCCATCGGGCGACCCAGCTTGGTCGCGAGGACGACGTCGGCGCGACGCCCCTTGAGCGCCTTGCCCACGACTTCCTCGGACGCGCCGTAGACATCGGCGGTGTCGATGAGGTTGATCCCCGCATCCAGCGCTTTGTGGATGATGCGGATCGCGTCGTCGTGGTCGGGGTTGCCGATGCCGCTGGCCCCGAGCATCATGGCGCCGAGCGCGTAGGGGCTGACCTGGATGCCGGTCCGGCCGAGGGTGCGGTATTTCATGCGTGTCCTCCTCGAGTTACAGGGGCCGATGCGCGGCGAGCGCCCCCCGATGCCGTATACTGGGAAGAAACGGAACGCTCTTCCGTCGTAACTATACGGAAAGTATTTCCGAAAAGCAAGCGGAGGGGAGTTATGACGGAGGACACGGCGCCGACCGGAGTCGGCGCGACCGACTCCGCGGGTCCGGGCGCACGCGCACGCGCGCGCGCGCCGCGCCGGCCGCGCGCCGACGCGCGGCGCAACGGCGACGCCGTGCTCGACGCGGCGAAGGTTGTCTTCGCCGCGTCGGGCGTGGACGCGCCCGCGAAGGAGATCACCGATCTGGCCGGCGTCGGCGTCGGGACGCTCTACCGGCACTTCCCGCGGCGCTCGGACCTGGTCAGGGCCGTGGTTCAGCGCGAGGTGGACGCCTGCGCCGCCGCGGCCCCGGCGCTGGCCGCGGCGCACGCGCCGGGGGTCGCCCTCGCGCAGTGGCTCCACCGGTACACCGCGTTCCTCGCGACCAAACGAGGGCTCGCCGCAGCCCTCCACTCGGGCGATCCGGCCTTCGATGAACTGCCCGGCTACTTCATGCAGCGACTCGGACCCACCCTCGGGTCACTGCTCGACGCCGCGACGGCGAGTGGCGAGATTCGTGTCGACATCGACATCAGCCCGAAGGATCTCCTGTACGCCGTCGCCACCCTGTGCCAGCCCGCGGCGGACGAGGGCGTCGCGTACAGCCAACGCATGGTCGCGCTCCTCCTCGACGGACTGCGCTACGGCACCGATTCGAGCCGGTCTCGCCCCTGAGGTCGTGCATGGATCGGCCCATCCCTCCCCAAGGGATGGCCGGCCCGCCTCGATGGAGGACACTGGTTATCCAAGGCCAGAGCCCACGCGTGCCGTCCCGACGACGCAGACTCGGGGTGCCACGGTAGGACGCGCCAGCAATCCCGTTCTACATGTCTCGGTCGGGCACAAAGCGCGACACCCTGGCAGGGTGTCACGCAACGCTCCGTTGTGGGACATCTAGAACGGGACGGCCACGCCTGCAATCCCGTTCTAGATGTCTCGGTCGATCACGAAGCGCGAAACCCTGACTGTCAGGCATAGCGATCCTATTCTGGGACCGCGTCACACAATCACCGCTCACGACCGTGCCCATGCGCCATCATAAGGACGGCCGGAGTGCGGCGAAGAGTGCGCCACGCCGTCAGACGGCGCCGGTTGTAGGGACGTGATAGGCTATCAGTTATCGCGCTGGATCGCACCGATGCACCGTCAGAAGGGAGGATTACCATGATTCGTCCACAGCCTATCAGTCCTGTCCCCGCAGATACCGCTCGCGTGGCCCGCGCCGCCTTCCGCGCCGGCAACCCCTGGCTCCGCCTGCGCGACGACCTCGGTCTCTTCTACACGGATGAGCGCTTCGCCGCCCTGTTCCCGGCACAGGGGCAGCCGGCGGAAGCCCCCTGGCGCCTCGCCCTGGTGCTCGTCCTCCAGTTCGCGGAGAACCTGACCGATCGCCAGGCCGCCGACGCGGTGCGCGGCCGCATCGATGTCAAATACCTGCTCGGCCTCGAGTTAGCCGATGACGGCTTCGATCACACCGTCCTCTCGGAGTTCCGCAGCCGCCTCGTGGCCGGGGGCGCGGAGCATCTGCTGCTCGATGCGCTGCTGGAGCATTGCGTCGCACGCCAGTTGCTCAAGCCACGGGGCCGCCAGCGCACCGACGCCACCCATGTACTGACCGCCGCCCGCGCCCTGTATCGTCTGGAGTGCGTCGGCGAGGCGGTGCGCCACGCGCTCAACACCCTGGCCGTGGTCGCCCCGTCTTGGCTTCAAGCCCATGTGCCGGCGGCATGGGTCGATCGCTACGGCCATCGCCTCGACAGCGCCCGGTTACCGAGCGGCAAGGAGGCGCGCCGCGCCTGGGCCTGCCAGGTCGGCGCGGACGGCTACCACCTCTTGGAGGCCGTCTACGCCGTGGACGCACCGCCCGCGCTGCGCGCCGTGGAGGCGGTCGAGGTGTTACGTCGCATCTGGGTGCAGCAGTTCACACGCGAGGAGGATCGGGTCGGCTGGCGCGAGGAGAAGGATCTGCCGCCGGCGGCCCAGCGCATCAACTCGCCCTATGATCCCGAGGCGCGCTACGGCACCAAAGGGGACCGGACCTGGATCGGCTACAAGGCGCACCTGACCGAGACCTGCGACGAGGACCTCCCGCATCTGGTGACCCAAGTGGAGACCACCATCGCCACCGGCACGGACTATGAGGCGTTGCCGTGCGTCCAGGACGAATTGGAGCGGCGCGCGCTGCTCCCCGCCGAGCAGTTCGCCGACGCCGGCTACGTCGCGGCCGAGAATCTCGTGACCAGCCAGCGGCGCGGCATCGACTTGGTCGGCCCTGTCGCTGAGGACCCCCACTGGCAAGCGCGCGCCGACCAGGGTTTCGACGCGGCGCACTTCGTGGTCGACTGGGACGCGCGCCGTGTGACGTGCCCGCGCGGCCGAACTAGCGCCAAGTGGCAGGATGCGTATGACGTGGACGGTCAGCCGGTTGTCCGCGTGCGCTTCGATCACCACACATGCGCGGTCTGTCCCAATCGCCCGCTCTGCACCCGCGCCAAACGGCATCCGCGGCAACTGCTCCTGCGCCCGCAGGAGCGGCGCGAGGCCTTGCAGGCGGCGCGGGAGCGTCAAAAGACGGACGAGTTCAAGGGTCGCTACGCCGTCCGGGCGGGTATCGAAGGGACCATCTCGCAGGGGGTCCGCACCTGTGACTTACGACGGGCGCGTTACATGGGCCAAGCCCGGACGCATCTGCAGCACGTCTTGACCGCCGTGGCCCTCGATGTGATGCGCCTGGCCAACTGGTTCGCCGAGCGCCCACGCGTCCGCACGAAGCCAACGCCCTTCGTTGCCCTCTTTCCTGCGGCTGCGTGATGCCAATGGACTTCGCCACCAATATCAACCTTTACGACAACCGACATCCGGCCTGTTCTTTTTCCAGGGAGGAGGGCGAACGGTGAGAACGGTGAGCGGCCGACCTTGACACGCGCCGGCGCGAGATGGTAAGATGGAGGAGTAAGGCCGACGCGAGATGATCTAGGGCATCGCGGACGGTCCTTTTTTATACGCGGATATAGCTATCGGTAATGACCCTTATAGGGGCCTATAATACGTCAAGTAAAAGGATCAAGGATCTGTGAGCATGGGTGAGGCGACGGGGGGTGAGGGGACAGCCGCTAGATCCGCAGCTGTTAGCTCCATCGTGGTGGCGACGGCGAGTTATCACCAGACGAGGCGCAACTACTTC
>JAABUJ010002931.1_pt1 | contig 20029 bp, 17 predicted proteins | sample 5559131 | NCBI WGS metagenome assembly JAABUJ01 (sample SAMN10711875, study PRJNA513366) | rock metagenome | isolation source: Antarctica rocks | place: Antarctica: Victoria Land, Mt New Zealand nord | collected 2016-01-07 | reverse complement strand
AGTGCCGGCAGGGTGAAGGCGGCTGCCGCCAGGCCCCCCGCGGTGTGGGCGGTGCCGGTCATGAAGCGCCGGCGCGTGACGGTCTCACCGTCGAAGGCGCCCGGAATGTTCCGCTCGGCGGTGTACTTTGACTTGGGCTGAGAGCGAGTGTCGGCCACGGGTGGGTGGGCGCCGGGGTCAGGCGGCGCTTTCGGCGCACACGATATCGCCCACGCGCCGATTCTCGCCGCCTTCTCGGCCTGAAGGCCGTCAAGCGGGCGCGTTGGCGCCGCCGCGAACGCGCATGGCGGCGGCGCGCAGACGGGCCGGGGCCTCGGGGGCTCCCGCCCGAGCCCGCTCCTTGGCCTCCTCGCCGGCGCCACCGGCGCCCCAGGCGATCGCCACCATCCCCGCCTCCCACACCGCCTCGGCGAGCTCGGCGTCGTCGCCGGCGCGAGCCAGAGCGGCCAGGGAGATCACGTCGGCCAGCTCGGTCACCGCCTCGACGTCGCCGATCTCCACCAGGCGGGCGAGTCCCAGGGCGTAGAGGTGGTCTCCGGCCAGCAGGGCGAGGTCGCCATCGTCGCTGACGCTCAGCACCCGGGGCTGGCCGTAGTGCAGCAGATAGCCTTCGTAGATCGCCTCCACCACCAGGGCGTAGTCGGCCTCGCGTCCCCTCACCCGGGGACCGCCGGTCAGCCAGCGCGCCGGGCTCGGCCCGCAGGCGGGTGGCCGGCCGGCCAGAGCAGCACCGAGCAGTCCGCCCTCCTCGGCGATCGCCTGGACCAGCGCGTCCAGGGGATCGCTCATCGCCGACCGAGCACGGCGTCAAAGGCCTCCCCGGCCGCTTGCAGGGTGCGCTCGATGTGCTCCTCACGGTGGGCGAGGGAGACAAACCAGGCCTCAAACTGCGAGGGTGGCGGGTAGATCCCACGGTCCAGCAGCTCACGACACCAGGCAGCGTGGGCACCCAGGTCACAGGCCTGGACGTCTTCCAGCGTGCCCACCGGGCCGTCGGTGAAGAACACGGTGAGCAGTCCGGGGGCGTCGCGCACCCGCACCGGTCGCCCGGCGCCAAGCTCGCGCAGCCCGTCGGCCAGGCGTCGCGTGATCTGGCCCAGGCGCGCGTAGGCCTCGGCGTCGAGCAGGCCCAAGGTGGCCAGGCCGGCGGCCACCGCCAGGGGATTGCCCGACAGCGTGCCCGCCTGATAGACGTCGCCCGCCGGGGCCAGGCGCTCCAGCAGCCGCGCGGGCCCGGCCAGCGCCGCCGCCGGCAGCCCGCCCCCCAGGATCTTGCCCAGGACCACCAGGTCGGCCTCGATGCCCGTCAGCTCCTGGGCGCCCCCGCGCGCCACCCGAAAGCCGGTGATCACCTCGTCAAAGACGAGCAGCGCTCCGGTCTCGGTCGCGCGCCGGCGCAGGAGCTCAAGGAAGCCGGGCGCCACCTCCACCAGGCCCATGTTGGCCGGATAGGGCTCGACCAGGATGGCGGCCAGCTCGTGGGCCTCGGTGGCGGCGATCACCGCCTGGGAGTCGTTGAAGTCGACGACCACGGTCGCGGCGGCGGCAGCGGCCAGGACGCCCGGGCTGGAGGGAATCGCCTGGGTGGCCAGCCCGGAGCCCCCGCGGGCCAGCAGGCCGTCGACGTGGCCGTGGTAGGCCCCGGCGAACTTCAGCACCCGCTCGCGCCCGGTCACCGCCCGGGCCAGGCGCACCGCGGTCATGCTCGCCTCGGTGCCCGAGGAGGTCATACGCAGCATCTGCGCGCCGGGGACGCGGTCGGCCACCTCGGCGGCGAGCTCCACCTCCCCCGCCGTGGGCGCCCCGAAGCTCGTCCCCCGATCGACCGCCGCGTGCAGCGCCGCCGTCACCGCCGGGTGGGCGTGGCCGTGGATGAGCGGACCCCAGGAGCACACCCAGTCGACGTAGCGGCGTCCGTCGACGTCGATGATCTGCGCCCCCTCGCCGCACTGCATGAACAGCGGATCGCGCCCGATGGCCCTCATCGCCCGCACGGGGGAGTTGACCCCTCCGGGCAGGAGCTGCAAAGCGCGCGCGTAGAGTTCCGCCGAGCGGGTGGTGGGGGCGGTGCTCACGCCGGGTCGGTGGCGCCGCGCGCCCTCAGGCGTGCTCGGCTTCCCAGCGCTTGAAGGCGTCGGTGAAGTAGAGCAGGCGGATCTTCTTGAACTCGGTGGAGGAGTACAGGGTGGCGCGCTCGTGGATGCCGGTGTGGGCGGCGATCGAGTCGAGCACCGCGTCGCACTCCTCCTTGGAGCGTCCGTGGGCCATGGTGAACACCGAGTAGGCCCAGTCTCTATACGTGGGGCGCTCATAGCAGTGAGAGATCCCCCGGAAGGAGGCCATGTAGGGCCCGACCTCGGCGATATCCTCGGGCGCGACCTTCCACACCCCCATGCCGTTGGCCGAGAAGCCGGCGCGGCGGTGAAAGAGGATGGCCGCCACGCGGCGCAGCAGCCCGCGCTCGCGCATGCCCGCCATGTGCTCGAGCAGCTCGGCGACCGACAGGCCCAGCCGGGCGGCCGCCGGCGCGTAGGGCTCAGACACCACCGGCAGGTCGCCCTGGGTGGCGCGCACGACCGCGATGTCGAGGTCGTCGTAGGGGACAGCCACCAGCTCGGGGGGAGCCTCGATCGCCCCGGCGGACGACAGGGCCCGGGTGTCGCCCTCCATCTCCAGGTCCATGCGGATCTTGAATAGCTTCAGCGTCGGCAGCTGGCGGATGGACTCGGCGCCGGTCAGACGCTGCAGGACATCAAGCGTCCCGTCCAGGCCCAGGCGCGAGTCGGGCTCGACCGCGAGGGTGAACCACATGTTGAACTCGTGGTTTCGCAGGTAGTTGTGGGAGACCCCGGGGTGGGAGTTGACGATGGTCGCCGCCCGCCAAGGATGCTCGGGGTCGATCTTGGCGGCCACCAGCATCGACCCGTAGCCAAAGGCGCGAGTGTCATAGATGGGGGTGACCTGGCGGATGATGCGCTGCTGGAGCAGGCTGCTCACGCGCTCGAGCACCACCTCCTCGGCGACTCCGGCCTCGCGGGCGACCGCCGCGTAGGGGCGGGGCTCCAGGGGGAAGCTTCCCTGCATCAGGTTCAGCAGGCGGCGGTCGGCGTCGCTCAGGGCGATGGCCGCCCCCTCCTTGCGGGCGCGGACCTTGGGGGTCGCCGCGGAGGGCCCCGCCGGGGGGGTCTTCTCACTATCAATATTAATTAATGGGGAAGGCGTCAGGGGCGGGCCAGCCATCGGGCGACATCCTTGGCGTAGTAGGTGACGATGATGTCGGCGCCGGCACGGCGGATCGCCGTCAACGACTCGAGCACCGCGGTGCGCTCGTCGAGCAGTCCGGCGGCGGCGGCGGCCTTGAGCATGGCGTACTCGCCGCTGACCTGATAGGCGGCGACGGGAAGGCGCACCGCATCCTTGACGCGGGCGATGACGTCGAGGTAGGGCAGAGCGGGCTTGACCATGACCACGTCGGCTCCCTCGGCGACGTCGAGCAGGACCTCGCGCAGGGCCTCCTCGCCGTTGCCGGGGTCCATCTGATAAGCGCGGCGATCGCCAAAGGCGGGGGTGGACTGCGCCGCCTCGCGGAAGGGCCCGTAGAAGGCGGAGGCGAACTTGGCCGAGTAGGCGACGATCGGTATGTCGAGGAGTCCCTCGGCGTCGAGCTCTGAGCGGATGGCGCCCACGCGGCCGTCCATCATGTCGCTGGGTGCCACCACGTCGGCGCCGGCGCGCGCGTGGCTGACGGCGGTGCGCGCGAGGAGCTCGAGGGTGGCGTCGTTGTCCACCGCCCCGTCGGGGCCCAGGGCGCCGCAGTGGCCGTGGCTTGAGTACTCACACAGGCACACGTCGGTGATGACCAGCAGGTCGGGGTGGGCCTGCTTGATCGCCCGGACGGCGAGCTGGACCACGCCCTCGTCGTCCCACGCCCCCGAGCCCTCCTCGTCCTTGGCGTCGGGCACGCCGAACAGCAGTACGCCTCCCAGCCCCAGGGCCAGGGCCTCGCCCGCGGCCTGCACCGCCGCCGAGATGCTCAGGCGCTGCACGCCCGGCATTGAGGCGATCGGCTCGCGGTCCGTCGATCCCCGGGGAGCGCCCCCCGCCGTGACGAACAGGGGCTCGACCAGCCGCCGCGGGTGCAGCTCGGTCTCGCGCACCAGGTCGCGCAGACCGGCGGTGCGGCGCAGGCGACGCAGGCGGGTCTGGGGAAAGGCCATCCCCTCAGAGGATAGCCCCGCCTCGCTGAAAGCCAAGCCGATCAGGCGAAGCGGCGCAGGCCCAGGCGGGCCAGTCCCCCAAAGGCCACCGTCAGCAGCGCCAGGTGCAGGAGCGAGATCCCCAGTCCCGGCTGGGAGCCGTTGATGGCATTGTCGAGGGCCTGGAGGGCGGCCTTGAAGGGAAGCAGCGCCGAGACCACCCGGATCACCTCATACAGCGGCTGGGCCACCGCGCCGGCAGGCACCAGGGCGAGAAAGGCCAGCGGCAGCGTGAGCAAGAAGGCCAGCAGCGAGGCGGCCCTGACCTCGCGGGCCAGGGCGCCGATCGCCACCCCCAGGGCCCCGAAGGCCAATCCCGCGACCGCCAGGGCCGCCAACCATCGGGGAAAGCGACTCCAGTCCAGGCCCACAAAGGCACCGATGCCCATGAGCATGATCAGGGTCACCAAGAAGGCACAGGCCGCCGACAGCGCCACCTTCTCACCCAGCAGGCCCTCCCGCGAGATCAGCCCTCCGCGCACCAGCCGCGCAAAGGCGTTCTCCTCGCGCTCCAGGGCGAGCAGGCCGGCGGCGAGCAGGACACATACGAACATGAGCGAGACGGCCACCGCGACGGCCACCGCAAAGGCGTCCAGGGGCGTGCGCCGGCCCTTGAGCAGGGTGCTCCTCACGTTGATGGGCTGGCTGATGGTGGTCAGGACCTGCTTGGAGAGCCCCAGGTTCGCCACCGCCAGGCCCGCAAAGCGCCCCACCCGATCCAGCCCCGAGCGCTGGGGTGACCCGGCGGGGAGGGTGGGAATGGTGGCGTTGACGATCGCCTGGGTGGACTTCAACCCCAGGATGTCCACGTTCTGTCCCAGCAGCGACAGCTGGCCCCCGTTGAGCAGCAGATCGATTTCCTGGGTGGCGATCTGTGAGAGCTTGCTCGACAGCGCCGCGTTGGCCTCGGCGAGCTTGGCGGAGATCGTCGACGCCACGAAGGACTGCTTGAGCGCGTCGCCGTTGTAGATGACCTCGACGTCGGCTGACTCCAGCCCGGTGGCCAGCTTCTGGGTGATGTCGGGGGGCAGGATGAGGGCCGCCAGCGCGTCACCCGAGCGCACCTTGGCCAGCGCTTGCTCGCGGGTCGCGACCCGCACCGGGGTGACCGAGTCAAACAGCCGTCCGGCGTACTTCGACAGGTCGATGCTCTGCGAGCCCAGGGCGATGGTGCTCTGCGCCGGGGGCACCTGGTTGAGAAAAGCCACCCGGGGGCGCTCGGGGCCGCGAGACAGCGCCAGGCCGATGAGCAGGGCGATGGCCACCGGGTAGACGACGAGCAGCCCCAGCAGCAGGGGGGATCGGCGCAGGATCTGCAGATCCTTGAGCAGCAGCCAGCGCATCAGCTCTGCCGTCGGCGCCGGGCTGGGCGCGGTGGGCGGGCCTGGCCCGGCGGGGACGGCAGGCCGGCGATGGTGGCGATGGTGGCGATGGTGGCGATCAGTGCCCCCGGGCGTGCAGAAAGGCGACAAAGGCAGCTTCGAAGTCGCGCTCGTCGCCCACCTCCCGGGCTAGCTCGGCGGGGGTGCCGTCGAGCAGCAGCTCACCGTCGGCGAGCACGAGGATGCGCTCGGCGTAGCGGTCGGCCTCGCCCACGTTGTGGGTGGAGAACACCACGCTGGTGCCGGCGTGAGCCAGGCTGGAGATGAACTGCCACAGGCGCTCGCGCTGGCGGGGGTCAAGCGACGATGAGGGCTCGTCGAGCAGCAGCACCGGGGGGTCGGCGAGCAGTCCCACCGCGATGTTGACGCGCTGGCGGTTTCCCCCCGACAGCCGGCCGAGCTCGTCGTCGGCGCGGTCCTCCAATCCGGCCTGGGCGAGCATCCGCATCACCGTCTGCTCGGGGTCTGAGACCTTCTCCAAGCGGGCGAACAGGCGCAGATTCTCCGCCACCGACAGCTTGGCGTAGACGGCGGGCTGCTGGGGCACCCAGCCCACCTCACGGGGCGGTCGGCTCACCCGACCCGCCGTGGGCTCCTGGACGCCGGCCAGGATCGATAGCAGCGTGGTCTTGCCCGCGCCGTTGGGACCGATCACCGCCAGGCGCTCGCCGGCGGCGGCGGTGAAGCTCACCTCGCGCAGCGCCTCGCGCTCGCCGTAGCGCTTGCTGACGGCGTCGACGACCAGGGAGGCCTCCGTGGTCGGCGGCGGCGGCGCGGTTGCCCGGAGCGAGCTCATCGCGGACCCGAGGTCGGAGGACCCGTTGCCCCCGGGCGCTTGGTGTCCCAGGATTCGAGCACCAGATGCCGGCGCAGGTAGAGGGTCGTCTCGCGGATGATCGCCGCGATGGGAAGCGCCAGCAGAGCGCCCAGGAGGCCGTAGATCTCCCCCCCCACGGTCAGGGCGAGGATGACCAGAAGCGGATTGATGCGCAGCGTGTGTCCGAAGACCTGCGGCGCCACCAGGTGTCCCTCGATCTGCTGGAGGGCGAGGAAGAACAGCGTTACCCACACCGCCATCACGGGGTTCTCAAACAGCGCCACCAGGATGGGGGGGATCGCGCCGAGCAGGGGCCCGACGAAGGGCACGAGCTCCATGACCCCGAAGAACACGCCAAAGGCCACCGCGTAATGGCTCCCATCGGGGAAGATGCCCAACAGCCCGTACAGGGAGAGCCCGAGCCCAGCACTGGCGCCCATGACCAGGCTGAAGGCGAGTTGTCCCCGTACGTAGCCCGACACCGCGCGCTGAACGCGGATCGGGTAGTCGTCCTCGGGCGAGCCGTCCCCGGGCGGCATCGCCGACCGCACCAGACCGCCGATCCGCTCGCCGTAGACGAGCATGTACACCGACAGGACGAAGACCAGGATCAGTGCCAGCCCGGCGGTGATCAGCGTCTTCAGCAGTCCGCCGGTGAAGGAGACGATCGAGCTCGATCCCCTGGCCGCCCGGTCCTGGAGGCTCTGCAGCGCCGTCTTGCCCGGCTTGACCACCTGGACGTGGACACCGTTTCGGTCGAAGAATGCCTGCACGCTGCCCAGGGACCGGTTGGCCGAGCGCACGAGCTGGGGAATGTCATGGTTGAAAGCCTTGGCCTGGTCGGAGATCGGGGTCGACAGGAGGAAGCCCACCCCGGCCACGAAGAGAAAGAAGGTGAGGTAGACGACGAGCACCGCCAGCCCGCGCGGCAGACGCCGGCGCTGCAGGAACGAGACCACCGGGTTGAGGATCAGGGCGATGATGGTGGCCACCAGGAACACGAAGAACACCGTGCCGGCTGCCCGTACCAGCGACCACGCCAGCAGCGCCGACAGGGCAACGAAGACCACCTGCAGCCACCGGGGAACGACCACCGGGTCGAGGTCGCGGGGAGGGGGCTCGCCCTCCAGTGGGTCGTGGCGCTCGAACTCACCCTCGCGCCGGGGAGGAGCCGCTTCCCTCGAGAACAACGCTTCGGACTGCTCGCCATACTCTGGCACCGACCCCTGCCCGTCCGGCCCGGACGGGCGATCCCGAGTACTGACCTTCTCCTTCGCGTTCATGGTGGTGGCTCCAAGCTCAGAGTATGGTCGACGCCGCCCCTGAATCACCCGCCCCAGCGGTCCCGGTGAGCATCCTGTTCGTCGGGGATGTGGTCGGCGGCGTGGGCCGGCGCACCCTGCTGGCCTGTCTGCCCGCCCTGCGCGAACGCTACGCCCCCACCTTCGTGGTGGTCAACGGCGAGAACGTGGCCGGGGGGCTGGGCATCACCCCCAAGCTCGCCGATCAGCTCCTGGGCGCGGGAGTCGACGCCATCACCCTGGGCAACCATGCCTACCGCCGGCGCGAGATCCTGCCCTACCTCGACACCCAGGAGCGTATCGTGCGCCCCGCCAACTACCTGCGCAGCCAGCCGGGACGCGGCGCCTGCGTGGTGGAGCGCGACGGCGTGCGCCTGGGGGTGGTCAACCTGTCGGGCAACCTCTTCCTGCGCGCGGGGCGCCCCGCCTTCTCAGAGGTGGACGCGGTGCTCGCCGGTCTGCGGGGCCGGGTGGATCACGTGCTCGTCGACATGCACGCCGAGGCGACCAGCGAGAAGGTGGCGATGGGCTGGCACCTCGACGGCCGGGTGAGCGCCGTGGTGGGCACCCACACCCACGTCCCCACCGCCGACGCCCGCGTGCTGCCCGGCGGAAGCGCCTACATCACCGACGTGGGCATGACCGGGGCGCGCGGGGGGGTCATCGGTGTGCGCCGCGAGCAGGCCCTGGAGTCGCTGATCACCCAGATGTCGGTGTCCTTTGACACCTCAGACGAGGACCCCTGGCTGATGGGCGTGGTCATCCGCTGCTCGCGCCCGCTCAGCGCGGACTCGATCGAGCAGGTCCTCCTGCCCGCCCCCTGACCACCCCCCCACCAGCGCCACCATCACCAGGGGAAAGAACCACACGATGTAGAGATAGAACCAGTGCGAGATGCCCAGCTGGAGGGCGATGAGCACGGCGGCGGCGGCGGCCGCCAGCCCGGTGAGATCGCGGCGGCGGGGGAGCACCGAGACCGCCAGCGCCAGGGCCACGGCCGCCACCTGAACGGCGCTCTGCACCGCGCCTAGGCCGCCGTAGAGCCCCCACACCGAGAACGGTGACCCCCGGCCCGACTGAAAGCCCAGGGTGCGCGAGTACAACGTGGCCAGGTCGGCGTGGGCGAGCACGGGCGCCAGCGCCAGCGCGCCCACCGTCGCAAAGGCGACGGTGAAGAGCGCCAGCCGGCGCCGCGGGCGGCGGTCCAGGCCGTGGGTGGCCAGCAGCGGGGCCAGGGCCAGGGGGGCGAACTTGGTGAGCCCGGCGAGCACCGCCAGCGCGCCCCGGCGCGCCGGGTGGGCGGCGGCGAGCAGAGCGGCGAGCAGGAGCACGGAGACCAGCGCGTCGTTTGAGTTGGAGTCGGCGGTGAGCAGGGTGAACGGGTAGGCCACCCAGGCGTAGGCCAGGACGATGCCCACCGGCGGGCCGCGCCACCGGCGTCCGAGTGCGAACAGCAGGGCCACGCTGAGCAGGTCAAAGGTCACCGCCGCGAAGTGGGCGGCGGGCAGGTCGTCCCAGCGCCCGCTCCATCCCACCAGGCGCTCGAAGGGCAGGTAGGCCTCGTAGTTGACCGGTCCGTAGGTGTCGCCGTGGGCGTTGTCGGCGGGAAAGTGGCCGTAGAGCGACTGGTTGTCGGCCAGGCGGTGGGCGCCGATGACCCCGGCGTAGCCCACGTCGATGACGTTTGAGTCGGTGACGTTCAGGCCGATGCGAAAGCCCAGGAGAAAGACGACGGCCACCGCCAGCCAGGAGGCGGGGACCAGGAGTCGTAGGGCGCCGGCGGCTGCGGGCGGGGCGCCGTGCGCGCAAGCGGAGGTTGGGGCGGAGGCAGGGGGTGGGGCTGGCGCTGGGGCTGAGGGTGGGATTGAGGGCGGGGGTGAGCGTCGCCCCACCCGCGCCACCAGCAGCATCCGCACCAGCAGGTAGATGAGCGGCGGATAGGCGAGGGGTACCGAGGCGTAGATGTCTGCGTGGTTGAAGAAGGCCAGGGAGACCGAGAAGGCGCTGAGGGCGAGAAGGTCGAGATGGCGCAGGCTGCGCAGCCGGCGCGGGTCGACGAAGGGGATGACGAACAGCAGGCTCAGCGGCAGCCACACGTACAGGGCGTTGGCGCGGCGCCCGAAGGCGCCGGGATAGCCTCGAGCCATGGTCCACGCCACCTGAAAGCCGCTCCAGGCCTCCACCACGGCGGCGCTCTGATCGTCGATGAGGACCTGGGCGATCTCCTTGGGAGCCGAGCCCATCGCGTAGTAGCTGACCTGCCAGCGCGACGGGCCCTTCAGAAAGGCGGCGCCGTAGGAGCCCGGGTGGCTGCGCAGCTGGCGGCGCACGAGGGGCAGTTTCCCGGCGATGGCGAGCACGCGCTGGGCGCTGAGCCGGTGACCGGACGGGGCCACGTCGGCTCGCGGCGGGGAGCGCAGGGCCTCGGGATCGGCGGACACCACGGAGGTGGCCTGGGGGGCGAGCGCCGGCCCAGGGGAGGAGGGCGCCGGCGCGGTGGCCGCGACGCAGACGGGTGCCCCGATGGCGAGGGCGGCGACGAGCACGCCAGCGAGCGCGGCGAGCCTGAGCTCCAGGGGCCAGCGGGCGAGCCGGTGATCCACCATCGCCGTCAGAGCCCGAAGTGGCGCGCGACGAGCGGCGTGACGTCGGCGATGGACCACTCCTCACGCTCTCCGGCGCTCCATCCTCCGTCGAGGCCGCACACGATCAGGGGCGCCAGTGAATCGCTGCGGTGCAGGGATCCGTGGCTGCCCGCACCCACATGGGCGCCGCCTCCCCAGTCGCGAAACTCATAGGCCGGCGCCGCCGAGAGCAGGACGTCGCCCGAGGTATGACAGGTCAGAGCCGACCACACGCGCGCCAGGGCGTCGGGGTAGGAGTCGGTGAGCAGGCGCCCGTCCTGGCGACGCGCGTGAAGGACCTCGAGGTCGCCCGCCACGCTCCAGCGCCTCCCGCGGCGGTCCTCGAGGTCATCCCCGGGGGCGAAGCGCAGCTCCCCGCGGGGGGAGGCGATGGCCGCCTCACCGTCGATGAGCCACATGACCAGGTCCACCGCGGCGGAGTCCAGGGCCGCGTCGACCACGCGGGGCAGCAGGGACGGGCGGCCCTCCTCCAGGAGCACGTAGACCTGGGCCGAGCGCTGGGAGGGACACAGAGCCACCTCTGCCTCCGCCGCCCGCCGACCGCTGGGGGCGAGGATGACGAACTCGGCAAAGACGTCGGCGAGGTCGACGGCGTCCTCGACCGGCGCGTGGGAGTGGTCCGCCATGACGATCATGGCGTGGTCGTCTAAGAAGGCGTCGATGCCGCCCCCGGCGGCGACGAGGCGCTCCAGCTGCGAATCGGCCTCGGCGATGGAGGCGACCTGGGCGTGGGGTCCATGGCGATGAGAGTAGGTGTCGTTGTCAGGCAGGGAGAAGAGCAGGAAGTCGAACAGGTCGTGCTCGACCAGATAGGAGCCCACGCAGCCGGTGTGGCGATCGCGCACCCCAGGCATCCCGAGCTGGGACCGACATCCCGTGGACCGGCTGGAGAAGATGTCGGCGTAGAAGAGCTCCCGCGGACCCAGCACCGAATGACGCATGAGGGTGGACGCCAGACGCGTCAGGGCGCTGTCGCGCACCACTTCGTGGCGGTGGCGCCCGCGGTACATCAGGTAGGTCGTGCCCGCGGTGCGTACCCCGGCATCGTCGAGGAGCTCAAAGACGGTGTCGACCTCGGGGGACAGGTGAGCCCCGTTCATGTTGTAGACGGTGTCGGTGAGCTGGCGGGCGATACCGAAGCGGCGGGCGGCACCCAGGCTTGACCCATACTCGACATAGCGCGACTCGGTCCGGTGATACCAGTTCATGGCGGGAATGAGGTGGGCATCCTGGCCGAGGCCGGTGGCGATGGTGGCGGCGCACACCGGGGTGACCGACGGGAAGGCGGCCACGCAGTCCTCGACGTAGGCGCCGCGGGCGATGAGGTGGGCGAGCGTCGGTGCCCGCCCGCTGGCCACGGCGCGATCGAGCATCGCGGGCTTGCACCCGTCGATGACCGTGAGCACCAGCTTGCGGGCCACCGGTTACCTGAGTATGCGCAGGCCGGCGAAGCGCTCGCCCTCACGACGACGCGCGCCCACCAGCAGCCGGGCCACAAAGCCCAGTGCCAGCAGCGCCAGAGGCGGCAGAGCCACCACGGCCGCGGCCAGCACCAATGCGGCCGCGTCGGCGTATAGGGACAGGGCGGCGCGCGCCTGGGGGTCGGCCAGGCGCCGGCGGGTGCGGGTGACCAAGCCGCGCGCGGCGAGCTGGGTCGCCGCGGCACAGGCCAGCCCCCCGATCAGGCCGGGCCAGCCGACGTCGCCGTGCTGAGACAGGACACCGGCAAAGAGCAGCGCCCCCAGGCCCAGGGCGACTCCGCCCACCGCGGCTCCCACCGGGCCTCCCTCCAACCGCTCCGCGCCCAGGCGCCGCTCGGCGAGCACCAAGACGACGAACGCCGCGCCCGCCGCGCCCAGGAAGATTCCCGAGGCCAGAAAGGAGTAGGAGGTGTGGTCGAGGTCGATCCCCAGATGGACACTGGCCAGCGCCCCGGCCAACAGAGCGGGCAGCAGCGGTCGCAGCCCGGCCGCAATGGCCAGGCCGATCCCCAGGGTGATGTCCAGGAAGAGGTTCATCGGCGCTGTGGTGGGCTTGTCCGGTCCCGTCGCCGGTCCCCGGACGTGTGGCCCGCGGCCCACTAAGGTGAAGCGGCCATGACGATAGACGAGAGCCCTCGGCCCCGGGGTGAGGAGGGCGCGTCGCAGCTGGCCCCAGGCTTTCAGACCCCGACGGCGAACCTCAGCCGGTGAGCACACCGCCTCGACCCCCTGCGCGCGAGCTCGATCGCTACGCGGGCCTGTTCTCGGCGCGCACCCGCCAGATGAAGTCCTCGGCGATGCGCGACCTGATGGCCATCACCGAGCGTCCCGAGGTCATCTCCCTGGCCGGCGGTCTGCCCGACACCTCGACCTTCGCCCCGGAGAGCTACGCGGCGATCATGCAGACGGTGGCGGCTCAGTCCTGCGCTCGAGCCCTCCAGTACGGGCCCACGGAGGGGCTGGCGCTGATGCGCAGGTGGATCGTGGAGGTGATGGCCGAGGAGGACACCGCCGTAGACCCCGACGACGTGCTGATCACCACCGGGGCCCAGCAGGCCATCGACCTGGTGTGCAAAGCCCTGATCGATCCGGGAGACGTGGTCATCACCGAGGCACCCACCTACCCGGGCGCGGTACCCACCTTCAACGCCTACGAGGCCGACGTCATCCAGCTCGAGATGGACGACGACGGGCTCTCGGTGGCGGAGCTGCACCGGACCCTGGATGGGCTGGAGGCCGATGGGCGTCGCCCCAAGCTCCTCTACACCATCCCCAACTTTCACAACCCGGCAGGGGTGACGATGTCGCTGCCCCGCCGTCGGCGCCTGATCGAGCTGGCGCGTGAGCGCGAGCTGCTGGTGGTGGAGGACAACCCCTACGGGCTGCTGCGCTATGACGGTGAGCGGCTGCCCACCCTGCGCCGCCTGGACGGCCCCACGGCGGCTGAGGGCTCCGGCGGCTTTGTCATCTACCTGGGCACGCTGTCGAAGATCCTGTCTCCCGGCATCCGCCTGGGGTGGGTGGTGGCGCCCCGGCCGGTGCTTGAGAAGCTGCGGGTGGGCAAGGCATCGGCTGATCTGTGCTCCTCCTCGATGACCCAGCACTTCGCCGCCGCCTACTTCGAGGGGGGCCGCTGGCGCGACTACCTGGCGAGCCTGCGCACGCTCTATGCCCATCGCCGCGACACCATGCTCGACGCGCTCTCAGAGCACTTTCCCCGCGAGGCACACTGGACACGCCCGCAGGGGGGCCTGTTCCTGTGGGTCACCCTGCCCGACTACATAGACACCACCGACCTGCTCGCCCGAGCCCTGCGGGAGAACGTGGCCTTCGTCCCCGGTTCGGCGGCCTACGTCGACGGGCGGGGAGGATCGTCGATGCGGCTGAACTTCTCCGGGGTCAGTGATGACGACATCCGTGAGGGGGTGCGGCGCATCGGCAAGGTGGTGCGGGAGCAGATCAGCCTGTACGGGACGCTGACCGGCGCCCCCGCCGCCACCGAGGCGCTCGGACGCGACGCGCGGACGCCGGGGGAGCCGGCGGCGTCCACCCCACTCGGCTCGCCCGAGCCCGGGGAGCGGGCCCTGGCCGACGTGGTCTCGCTGCCCCGGCGCGACCCGCGGCCCGAGGGAGTCCGGGAGCGTCGCGACGACCGATGAGCCGGGTCGCCGTGCTCAAGGGCGGGCGCTCCTTGGAGCGTCAGGTCTCCCTGAAGTCCGGGGCCCGAGTGGAGGACGCTCTGGAGCGTCTGGGCCACCAGGCGCTGGCGCTCGACGTCGGCCACGACCTGGTCACCCGCCTGCGGGAGCTCTCCCCCGACGTGGCCTTTGTCGCTCTGCACGGCCGCGACGGCGAGGACGGCACCGTCCAGGAGCTGCTGGAGGTGCTTGACCTCCCCTATACGGGCTCGGGCGTGTCGGCGTGCGTCGGCTGTGCCGACAAGGTCCTGGCCAAGCACACCATGCGCGCCGCCGGGCTGCCCACCCCCGACTTTCACGCCTTCAACGAGAACGCCTTCAAGGAGCTGGGCGCCGCCGCCGCGCTGCCCACCATCGAGGAGCGCCTGGAGTTTCCCATCGTGGTCAAGCCGGCCGGTCAGGGATCGGCGCTGGGCATCCGCTTCGCCCGGCGCCCGTCCGACGTTCCCGCCGCGTTGATCACCGCCTTCTCCTATGACCACAAGGTGCTGTTGGAGCGCCACGTGGCCGGTCGCGACCTGGCCGTCTCCGTGCTCGACGGCGCCGATGGCTGCCCGCAGACCCTGCCCGTGGTGGAGGCCATTCCCCTGGGGGAGGACTTCTATGACTTCGAGGCGCGCTATGAGATCGGTCGCACCCGCTTTCAGTGTCCCGCCGAGCTTCCGGGAGACGCCGCGCCGCGTGCCCAGGCGCTGGCCCTTCAGGCCTACCGCCTACTGGGCTGCTTTGGCTTCGCACGCGTCGATCTCATGCTCGACGAGGCGGGCGCCCTGCACCTGCTGGAGGTCAACACCGTCCCTGGTCTGACCGAGACCAGCCTTCTGCCCCAGGCCGCCGAGGCGGCGGGGATCGGCTTTGACGAGGTGATCGCCCGCCTGCTGCTGCGCGCGCAGGGGCGCCAGAGACGGTAGCGCCGCTCAGCTCTCGCCGCCGGCGAAGTCCTCCGGGGTCACGTGGTCGAGGAAGTCCTTGAACTTCTCCACCACGTCGTCGGTCTCCTCCACCTCGTGCTCGAACTCGATGGCCGACTCGGCGATGACATCCTCGGCGGCGTAGATGGGCGCCCCCGAGCGCACGGCCAGGGCGATGGCGTCGCTAGGACGCGAGTCGATCTCGACCTCTCGGCCGTTGACGTGAAGGGTGATGGAGGCAAAGAAGGTGTTCTCACGCAGCTCGGTGACCGCCACCTGGGTGCACTTGACCTCAAGCTCACCCAACATCTCACACAGCAGGTCGTGGGTCATGGGGCGCGGGGTGGTGGCGCCTTGGAGCTTCATGAGGATGGAGGCCGCCTCGGGATGACCGATCCAGATGGGCAGAAACTTGTTGGCGTCCACGGTCTTCAGCAGCACGATCGGCTGCTTGCCGACCATGTCGAAGCTCACGCCGTAGATGACCATCTCCTGCACGGGGGGTGCTCCTCGAGGGGCTCGGGGAGAGACCAGTATAGGGCGGGGTGGGCCCCCTCTGGCCGCCGGGCATGGGGACGGCCCACGGTGTCGCGGGGAGGGCTGGTCTAGGCCGCCTGAGCTTCGATGGCCGAGGCGGATGCGCCCGCCGGCGTGCCCGCCGCCCGCCGCCGGCGGCGGGCGTGGGTGGCGTTGAGGTGCAGCACCACAGCTCCCACCGCGATGAAGGGGACGAAGTTGATCATGTGCAAAACCAGGGCGAAGGGCAGCGCCCGGGTCTCTGAGAGACCGTAGGCGTTGAGCGCGAGCAGCGCGGCCGCCTCGAACACGCCCACCGCCGCCGGCGGTGAGGGCAGGATCATGGCCAGGCCCACCGCCACGACGACGAGCACCCCGGCGCTGAACCCGAGGTGCAGATGAAAGGCGAAGGTGACCATCCATGCCGACAGCGCCGACAGCACCCACGCCGCCAGGCTCCAGGACAGAGCCGACAGCGCCACCCGGCCTCGACGCAGACCGCTGAGGCCCTCCACCAGCTCGGCGGCGGCATACTCGACGCGCTCCGCCGACAGCAGGGGCAGGCGCCCGAGGGGGCGGGCGAGCAGGCGCACGGGCCGGTCTCCGTAGACCGCGAGCACCAGAGTCACGGAGCCCAGCCCGATGGCCAGGACGATCGCTGCCACCGCCGCCCCGTGAAACCACGACACCTGCGGCAGCCAGGGTGAGGCGACGAAGAAGATCACGAGGATGGAGAGCACGTCAAAGACCCGCTCCACCATGACCGTGCCCACCGCTTCGGCGGCCGGGGTACCCGCGCGCTGGTTGAGGGCCACCACCCGAGCGGCCTCGCCGGCCCGGGCGGGAAAGACATTGTTGAACAGGTAGCCCACGAGCATGGCGTTGGTGACCGGCCACAGGCCCGGACGCCGCTCGGGGGCAAACAGCGCGCGCCAGCGTACCGCGCGCGCCATGGTGGAGAGGGCAAACGCCGCCAGGGCGGGAAACAGCCACCCGTAGTCGCTGGTGCGCAGGTCCGTCCACACCCGATCCAGATGCACTCCGCGCAGGGCCAGGTAGGAGAAGGCGACGGTGAGGACGACGATGAGGACATAGGCCACCGAGCGCAGGGCGTGGCGGTGGGAGGCGCCCGCGCGGGGGGTGCCTGGCGACCGATCGTCGGGCCCGAGAGCCGGAGCGGGCGACGGCATGGGCTCCGCGGGGGGGCCGGTGACGACTGCCGGCTGTGACTGGGTGGTGGCCATCTTCAATTTGGTGTGACGTTCATCGCCCGACGTCATCGACGGCGATCTACTGGCCTATACGACGGCCGACTCCGGACCCCTGTGGCGACGTTTGACCCCGACGACCCTGCTCCGATTCATTTCGACGGATGCTGGGCAGTCCGGGCCGGTGCTCGAGGGCGCCAACCATACCGGAGGCGCCCTGCTGTCTGTACCCGGATCCGGGGCATTGGTCACACCCGGCGAGATCGAGCGAGCGCTCCCGAGGAGGCGGGGGAGCCCACTCCGCGAGCACAGGGAGCGCCGGAGGGTGGGTCACGGCGCGGTCGGCGGCGGCGCGGTGGCGCGACGGGCGCGAAGGTTGAGCCGAACGTAGTCAATGGTCAGCGGGTCGCCGAGCCGGTCGATGACCGCGGACACGAACGGCGAGCGCAGCTCCTCGGGCAGGCGCTCGAGGTGCGTTCCCAGGACAATCGTGCGCAGGTACTCGGCTGGAGCTTCAGGATGGACCTCGACGGGCTCCAGCCACGCTTGGACGTCCTCGAACCCGGCCTGCTCGAGGTCAAGCCGAGCCCGCTGCGCAGAGGAGAAGTTCCACGGGCCGCGCCAGTGATCGAAGTGCTCGGCGTAGCGAGCCTCGCCGCCAACATGCTCGGCCGCGCCGTGGACGCGGGCCACGTTTCCCTCTCCCCCGCATTGGGCCTCGAGTCGACCGCCCGGGCGCAGCGCCGTAGCGAGCCGGGCAAAGAGCAGGGGATGATCGTCGATCCAGTGAAAGGTCGCCGTCGAGAGGATCGCGTCGACCGGCGTCTGGAGCTCAAGCTCGGTCAGGTCGGCCAGACGCACGTCAGCCCGGGGGCCCAGCTCACGTGCAGCCACCTCGACCATCGACGGCGCGCCATCCACGGCGATCACCCGACCGCGGGGCAGGCGCTCGAGCAGCGCGCGCGTAACGCGTCCCGTTCCGCAGCCCGCATCGAGCACCGTCTCGTCGCCACGCAGCTCGAGGCGGTCGAGCACGGCGCGGCCCAGCGCTTCCATGGGAGCGGAGACCGTGGTAGGACGGCGCATCCCAATCGCGTGCGGGCATCGCGTCCGGTATAGCTCACGGTCGACACTCACACGCGAACGAGGAGCGAGCGACATGGCTGAGAACGTCCAGCAGGTTGAGAAGGGCGAAGGCTGGGCGGTGGCCAGTCTTTCCGGAATGGGCGAGGGCCCCGGCTTTCGCAAGGTGCGCAAGGAGCTCGACGTCCAGGCGTTCGGCGTCAACGCCATCGTCATGCCGGCCCACTACCAATCCAACATGCATCATCACGAGGAGCAGGAGGAAGTCTACTTCGTGCACTCGGGAGAGATTGTCTTTGAGTTCGGCGATGGGACCCAGAAGACGCTGGGCCCGGGTGGCGTGGCCCGTGTCGACGCCAAGACGCTGCGTAAGCTGCGCAACCATGGCGAGGGCGAGGCGGTCTACATCTGCTTCGGCGGCAAGGACGGCTACGTGGGGCGCGACGGCGTGCTGGCCGACGAGAGCCAGCGCAGCGGGCCGATCCAGGAGTAGCCGGCGCCGCTCAGGCGATTCCTCCTGGCCGTTGGTGGAGGTCGGACTCGTGCTCGCCGGTTGCGGAGGCTCAGGGGGTCCTTCCAAGTCCTCCGGCGTCTCTTCGGGCCCAGCACTTCGGCGCCTCCGGCGAGCACTTCGAGCTCGCCGGGCGCACCGACCTCGCCGAGCGCCCTGTTCGGCAGGCAAGCCAATGGCCGGTGTGCGGCAGCGGGCGCGAAGATCACCGCCCTGGCTGGAGGTTCGGGTGGTGCCGCGCACCTGTCAGCTCTTCCATCTGGGCGATACGATGGGCACAGCAGTTGCGACGGCAGGGTGGCGCCTTGTCCAGGGATGCTCCAATATTCGGAGGGAGTCAAGCGGGCAGGGCCTGGAATCCCAGGTGTCGCGGCCCTTGGGCGATTAGCTCAGTCGGTTAGAGCGCTTCTCTGATAAGGAAGAGGTCCCAGGTTCGAGTCCTGGATCGCCCACTGAAAAGCCCCGCTAATCGGGGGATTAGTGAGACCACCGCCGATCGGCAAGGTAGAAATATGTCCCAATTATGTCCCAAGAAGGGGTAGGATGGTGAGCATCGAGCCTCCTCACACGCCCCGTCATCGTGGGCAGAAAGGCGAAGATCGATGCAGCCAGCAGGGCGCCAGCCCCCGAGCGGGCACGTGTTCAGGGTCGAGCGCAAGCGCGGCCCGGTCTGGTACGCGAAGTACCGCTTGCCTGACGGCCGGCAGGTCCAGAAGCGAATCGGGCCGGCGTGGACCGATCGAGGTCGACCCCGAGATGGCTACCTGACCAAGCGCACCGCGGAGGCGTGGTTGAAGGAGACGTTGGTTGAAGCGCGTCGCGGGACGCTGCAAGGGATGGTGCGCACGGGCGCGTCCTTCGCCGACGCGGCCGCGGAGTTCCTGCGCTACATCGAGCACGATCGCGCTCGCAAGCAGACAACGGTCAAGACCTACCGGTCGATCATCGACGCGCAGCTCCTGCCTACATTCGGCGCGATGCGTCTCGAGGCGATCACCAGCGAGATGATCGAGGACTGGATCGCCGGGTTGGACCTGGCGCCGGCGAGCCGGTCCAAGGCGCTGCTTGTGATGCAGGGCATCTTCAAGCGAGCTCGCAGGGTCTACAAGCTCCCAGCCAGCCCGCTGGCCGACGTCGAGCGCCCTTCGGTACAGACCAGCGGAGATATCGCCGTGTTCTCACCCGAGGAGGTCTGGGCGCTGGTGCGCGCCGCGGACTCAGAGCAGGATGCCGCGATCTACCTGACCGCGGCTTTCACGGGGCTTCGCCGCGGTGAGCTGGTGGCCCTGCGCTGGCGCGATGTCGATTTCGCCGCCTCGACGATCCGTGTGCGAGGCAGCTACACGGCCGGACAGGTGACCACCCCGAAATCGGGTCGAGTGCGGTCGGTCCCGATGGCCCCCGAAGTCGCCGAGGCGCTCGCCCGTCTCGGCACCCGTGAGCACTTCACCGGCGACGACGAGCCGGTGTTCGTCGGGATCACGGGCTCATATCTGGATGCCTCTGCGCTGCGGCGCCGCTACACGGCCGCGCTCGAGCGCGCCGGTCTTCGACGGCTCCGCTTCCACGATCTCCGCCACACCTTTGGCACCCGCATGATCGCCAAGGCCGACATCCGCCGCGTGCAGGAGTGGATGGGCCACGCCGACGTGCAGACGACGATGAAGTATCTGCACTACGCGCCGCGAGCGGAGGACGCCATGCTGGTTGCCGAGGCGTT
>JAABUJ010002930.1_pt1 | contig 20030 bp, 18 predicted proteins | sample 5559131 | NCBI WGS metagenome assembly JAABUJ01 (sample SAMN10711875, study PRJNA513366) | rock metagenome | isolation source: Antarctica rocks | place: Antarctica: Victoria Land, Mt New Zealand nord | collected 2016-01-07 | reverse complement strand
CGATCCGCGCCCACTGGTCATCGCGCAAGGCATACCGCCGCGTCATCGCCGCCCCCTTCGCCGCCGCCTTTACCGTCGCTCCCCGCTGCTACGACGACCTTACCACAACTGAGGGCACGCCCTAGTTAGACTGGTCTGTTTCGTCGCATGAGCGGGAGGTATCGGCATCAGTTGTAGTATTGGCGTCCGCATGGTATTCCCAGTGCCACAATCAACGCGACTGACGCCATTGTTGCGAGCAAGAAGGTGTTTTATGTGGCACAAGAGGACACTTGTGTCCACTTGTGCTGATGACGGGCCTCATAGAACACAGCCTAACTAGCACAATGGGTAAGTCGTATTATTACGTCCTACCATGTAGTATGTCGTGACAGCAATCGGGCCGCTATCACCTATTAGTCCCGGAGTAGGTGCTGCTGGGGTACTGTCAAGGTAACGAGGGCAGTCGGGTATGCGCTACGCCGGGGCAGGAACGAGCACCCATCCGCCCCCAGCTACAAGCGCCACCGGGTCCCGCCCGCGATCATCGGCCACGCCGTGTGGCGGTCCTGCCGCTTCGCGCGCAGCGATCGCGACGTGGCGGAGCGGCTGGCCGCGCGCGGCGTGGTCGTCACCGACGAGACGCTTCGCCAATGGTGTCCGAAATGCGGCCAGGCCTGCGCCCACGGCTTACGCTGACGGCGGCCCCGGCCTGGCGATACGTGGCCCTGGGACGAGGTCTTCGTCGCGAGCAACGGGACGCAGCACTACCTGTGGCGGGCCGTCGATCAGGACGGGCACGTACTCGATATCCTGGTCCAGGCGCGGCGCGACAGGATCGCAGCCACGAAGTTCCTGCGCAAGCTGCTCAAGGGACTCACGTATGTGCCGCGCGTGGTGGTCACGGACAAGCTCGCCAGCTACGGGGCGGCGCTACGCGCGGTGCTCCCGGGCGTCGAGCACCGCCGACACAAGGGGCTCAACAACCGCGCCGAGAATTCCCACCAACCTACTCGAGAGCGCGAGCGGCGCATGCGCCGCTTCAAGTCACCGGGACATGCGCAGCGCTTCCTCGCCGCGTATGGTCTTATCGTCGGCCACTGCCGCCCGCGCCGACACCGCCTCACTGCCGCCGCCTATCGCCAGACCAGAACCGGACGCTTCGCCACCTGGCGGGTGGTCACCGGCGCCCCGGCGATGGCCTGACCAGCGACGCCGCCCTCACCTCACCACGCCTCCAAGCGCCCGCGAGTCGTCCGCCCCAACTTTACCTGACAATACCTCCAGCAGTTCCTCTACCGGGCCACCTGGGATCCCGACGCGGTGCGCGACGATTTGCGGGACTATGTGGTCGCGCATCTCGGCGACCCGCAGGGCGTGCTGGTGGTCGACGAGACCGGCTTCCTCAAGAAAGGGGCGAAGTCGGCGGGGGTCCAGCCGCAGTACAGCGGCGCGGCGGGGCGGATCGCCAACGCCCAGGTCGACGTCTTCCTGACCTACGCCGGCGCGCGCGGGCATACCTTCCTGGACCGCGCCCTCTATCTCCCGACCAGCTGGACGGACGACCGGGCGCGCTGCCGCGCCGCCGGGATCCCCGACGATGTGGCCTTCGCGACCAAACCCGCGCTGGCGAAGACGCTGCTCGAACGCGCGCTGGACGCCGGGGTGCCCGCCGCCTGGGTCACCGCCGACAGCATCTACGGCGAGGTGAAATATCTGCGCGTCTGGCTGGAGGCGCGACCGATCGGCTATGTGCTGGCGGTCGGCGGCAAGGACACGGTGGTCGGCCCGGACTGGCGGCAGCGGCGCATCGGCACCTATCTGGCCGACCCGCCCGCCGACGGCTGGCGGCGCCTCTCGGCGGGCGCGGGGGCCACGGGGCCGCGCCGCTACGACTGGGTCCGCCTGCCGCTCATCGCGCCCCTCGTCGACGGCTGGCGGCGCTGGATCCTGCTCCGGCGCGGCGTCGCGGATCCGACGGACGTGACCGCGTATGTCTGCTTCGCGCCCGAGGACGCCACCCTCGCCGACCTGGTGCGGGTGGCCGGCTGTCGCTGGACCGTCGAGAGCTGCTGCGAGGCGGCCAAGCAGGAGGACGGGCTGGCCGAGTACGCGGTGCGCAGCTGGACCGGCTGGCACCGCCATATCACCCTGGCCTGCCTCGCCCACGCCTTCCTCGCCGTCGTGCGCGCCCATGGCGTCGATCCGCTGGCCGAGGCGCAAAAGGGGGGGCTCCCGCGCGGCAGCCTGGCCAGGTTCAGGGCGTCCCGCCGGGGCTCATCCCCCTGACCGTGCCCGAGATCCGGCGGCTGCTCGCGCGCTTGTGGATCGCGCCGCCACTCGACAGCCGGGCCATCTGGCACTGGTCGCGCTGGCGCCGCCGCCATCAGGCGATCGCCCGCTTCTACCACGACCGCCGCCGCAACACCGGCTAACTACAACTGTAGTACTAGTGCGCCATTCCTGAAGTACGGTGCAAATAGGAGCGCGCATACGTACTATGATTGCTCGCTACGAGCGCAGGAACCGCCCGCTTCCTAATGGCTACCGTATCTGAGGAACGGCGCACTAGCGAACACAGCGTTCTTCGTCCCTTTTGATCTTTTTGAGCGCAGAGCCCTTATGCATTGCTTCGTGGTCGGTCGTAGCACTTTGTATCAAATATTGTGGTTCATCTTCCGAAGCATGCACGGTATACCCCTTGAAAGATATTTCTGCAGTAATCTTCTTGATAATCGTGCCGGTTACTCTGCCAGCTTCCGAGTTCCACGCCACGTGATCGCCAACGTTGAAAGCGTCTTTCATGCTGCCTCTTTCTCGCCCCTTCGCGCTCCTGCGATCGGTACCGCCATAGCAACTCTAGCGCAGACGCCGCATGCTCGCCAGCGGCGGGGCGGGCTCGTGCGGCAGTCGCTTCGCCCCGCGCTGGATGGCGTGTGGGCCATGCAGAGACAGGGGCATAGCGTTCCCGCTGCCGTGTGCAGGGACGGCTCGGCAGCGGGCAAGGGGGGCGGTACGTCCGCAGGAAATCCTGGCACGCCGTCGGCCCTGGCCCGAGGCACGCTTTGTGCCGTGTCCCTCCTCGGGGCTGGCTCGGTGCCTCCCCCGCGCGACTGACGCCCGAACGGGTCACGCCGACGCCCGAGACGCGCCAGGGTAACACCGGCCACCTTACGGTCGGCGTTCGGATGTACGCCAAGCAAGCGACGTGAGAAAGCGAGTACGCGTATGTCGATACACCTGGTGCGGCTGAGCGGACGCGAGGATGTGGCCGACGGCACGATGGCGTTCCACTTCGAGAAGCCGGACGGCTTTCGGTATACGGCCGGTCAGTTCGCCGACTTCACGCTCATCGACCCTCCCGAAACCGATGCCGAAGGCAACACCCGCGGGTTTTCTCTGGCGAGCGCCCCGTACGAAAAGGATCTGCGCATCGCCACCCGCCTGCGCGATACGGCATTTAAGCGGGTACTCCGACACCTGCCCGACGGCACACGGCTGAAGATGGATGCGCCGTACGGCGCATTTACGCCGGGTATGGACACGGCCACCCCTGCGGTCTTCCTCACGGGCGGGATCGGCATCACGACCGTGCGCAGCATCGTGCTCGAGGCCACCCACCAGACCGCGCCCCGCCGCAGCGTGCTCTTCTACGCCAACCACACGTCGGCAGACGCCGCCTTCGTAGACGAGCTGCGGCTAGTGGCGACGGAGAACCCGCGCTTTACGTTCGTGCCAACGATGACGAAAATGGCACACGCGCGCGAACACTGGACCGGCGAGAGGGGGCATATTACGCGGGCGATGCTGGAACGGTATCTCGACGATCTCACCGCGCCCGTCTATTACATCACCGGCCCCGCAACCCTGGTTGCCGCCATGCGCGAACTGCTCAACGGCGTCGGAGTCGATGCGGATAATATCCGCACGGAAGAATTCACCGGCTACTGACGCGCGGGGTCTCCCACCGCCAGCGGCCGGCCCCACGGTTGGCGCGAGAGCCGGGCGCGCGTGTGGGGACAGCGGGGGCGGCAGCGGCAGACGCGCCGCGGTCGCACCCCGGCGCGGGCACCCAGCTCGCCGCCGCTCAGCGCCCTCCCCCCGCCAGCCGCGCACGAACGCTGCGGAGAGCCCACCACCGCGCAACGTGAGCACACCGCCGGGCACGCCGCAGCGACAAACGAGAGAGGTAGCGCACGATGGCACCCACACAGCGGACCCACACGGCGAACGTGCTGGTCATCGGCACCGGCGGCGCGGGCTTGCGCGCCGCCATCGCGGCGCACCGCGCCGGTTGCGACGTCACGATCGTCGGGAAGCGGTCCGGCAACGACGCCCATACCGTCCTCGCCGCCGGCGGCATCAACGCCGCGCTCGGCACCGTGGACCCGGAGGATAGCTGGCAGCAGCACTTCGCCGACACCTGGCAGGACGGCTATTTCCTCGCCAATCCCCGCACCGTCGAGTTGCTGACGCGCGAGGCACCCGCCGCGATCCTGGAGCTGGCGGACTGGGGCTGCCCCTTCGCCCGCACGCCCGACGGCAGGCTGGACCAGCGCTTCTTCGGCGCGCACACCTACCGCCGCACCTGCTACGCCGGCGACTATACCGGTCGGGCGCTGCTCGCCACGCTCTTGCAGCAGGTCCGGGCGCTGGGCATCGCCATCCACGAGCGGCGGTACGTCTCGCGGCTGCTCGTGCACGAGGGCGTCTGCTTCGGCGCGCTGGCCTTCGACCTCGCGACCGGCGAGCGCACCGTCTACGAGGCCGACGCCGTCGTGCTCGCGACCGGCGGCTTCACGCGGCTCTGGCGCCGCAGCTCCTCGCGCCGCGACGAGAATACCGGCGACGGGATCGCCCTCGCGCTCCAGGCCGGCTGCGCCGTGGCCGACATGGAGCTGGTGCAGTTCCATCCGACGGGGATGGTCTACCCCGAGGAGCTGGCCGGCACCCTCGTCACGGAGGCCGTGCGCGGCGAGGGCGGGCGGCTCTATAACAGCCTGGGCGAGCGTTTCATGGCCCGCTACGACCCCGAGCGCATGGAGTTGTCCACCCGCGATCGCGTGGCGCTGGCGAACTACACCGAGATCGTCGAGGGGCGCGGCGGGCCGCATGGCGGGGTCTTCCTCGATATCAGCACCCGCGACAAGGCGTACATCCTGGAGAAGCTGCCCCGCATGTACCGCCAGTTCATGGAGTCGCAGATGCTCGACATCTCGCGCGCGCCGATGGAGGTCGCCCCGACGGCGCACTACACGATGGGCGGCGTGGTCATCGCGGAGCCGGCAACGCAGGCAACCACCGTCGCCGGGCTCTACGCCGTCGGCGAGGTCACGGCGGGACTCCACGGCGCCAATCGCCTCGGCGGCAACTCCCTGGCCGAGATCGTCGTCTTCGGCAAGCGCGTCGGCGAGGCCGCCGCAGCCTACTCGCGGGCCGGCGAGACCCAGGTCCGCGCGCGGGTCGCCATTCGCCAGGCCCACGACGACCTCGACGGCCTGCTGCGCGAAGGCGCTGCGCTGGCGCGACCGCTCCAGCGGGCGCTGCGCGACACGCTCTGGGAGTGCTGCGGCGTCGTGCGCACGGAGCAGCGGCTGCAACGGGGGCTGGAGCGCATCGCCGCGCTGCGCGAGGAGGCCGCCGACGTGGACGTGCGCCCCAGCGCCGAGGGCTACCAGGACCTCGCGCTCGCGCTCGAGCTGCGGGCGTCCCTCGTGACGGCGGAGGCGACGCTGCGCGGTGCCATCGCGCGGCGTGAGAGCCGCGGTGCCCACCAGCGCGCCGACTATCCCGTGCTCGACCCGGCATTGGCGGTCAACTTCGTCGTCGCCCGCGACGGCGGCGAGGCTGGCCCGCTCACCGTCACGCGCTCGTCCATCCCGCCGGTGCCCACCGAACTGCTGTCCTGGGCCGACGCTCCCGCACCCGATCTGCCGCTCACCAGGCGCCTGTTGGAGTAGGATTACCATGTTGCTCGCGCAGTCCTTCGGCGGATCGCGGCGGTGCAGCGGGCCGTCATCGCGGTCTGCGAAGGCCACAAGGATAGCCCGACCAGCAAGCTGCTCCAGGATGTCCTTGACCGGACCGAGCGGCGTATCTGGTTCCTGTTCGAGGTGGCGCAGGGACTCGACAACACCAGGTAGGCGCGATACCGTGGAGATGAGGGGTGTCGATGAGCCCGCCCCCACGGTGCTTACGCCAACGCTGGACGATGCACGCATACGCAGGGGGACAGCATGAGCGAGGAGACCCGGAAAACGAGTGCCGACGAGGCGAAGCGCGTCGGCGATGCGATCGGTGTGGACTGGAATCGTTTCGATCTGGAGCAGTTCCGAGCGGGGCTGGATGTGGAGTTCGAGCACGGGGGGCACGATCCGCAGACCGACGTGACGGGCGACGACCCCATCACCACGGGCAAGATCGCACTGGCCCACATGAAGGAGTTCCCGGACTATTACGAGCGCCTGGAGCGGATGGAAGCGGAGGCCAGGCGCGACTGGGCGGCTAAACGGCACGGGGGTCAGGGTTAGCCGGTGCCGATGGTAGGTCAGGATTCTGGGTACGATTGCCCGCCCGATCGCCTGAGACATCGCACGGGTCGCGCCTGCCAATCCGACCGCGTGCGCTATCCTTTGCCAGCGCTCCCTCTGTTCCTGCGTGGATCCCCCACGCAGGAACGGGGCGGGGGCTTTGCTTTGTGTACCCCGAGGCGAGAGGCACAGCCGGACCCCGATACCGTGGGGGCACCGGGGTTCGGCTCGCACGCGTTGTTCCCGGGCGATCAGCTCATGACCGTGATCAGCTCGTTGCCGATGCTCTTGATCTGCCCCACCGCGACCTCGGTCGTCTCGCCGCCCAGACCGAAGACGCCACCCTTGTGGATGACCAGGCGCACCGCATCCCCCGTGGCGGTGTCGAGTTCCAGGTTGCTCACGGTCCCGAGCAGCGCGCCCGCCTCGTCCACCACCTTGTGCTTCTTCAGATCGTCCCACCCCAGCAGGGCGTTGGTCGGCGTGCCCGCTGCCTGTGTCGCCGCGCTGCTCTCCACCATCACCGCGTCGGTGCCGATGCTCCGCACCTGCGCCATCGGCACCATGAACCCGCCGCTGTCGCCCTTGATGCGCAAAGCGGCCAAGTGGAGCGTCTGCGGGTCGAAGAGCGATTCTTCCACCCGGCCTAAGCGCGATCCCTCGGTCATCGAGACGACAGCGATCCCCTTCAGCGTATCGGAATGCATACTGCCACCTTTCTTCTGCTGTTCCTCGGTGCTCGCCAATACCACAGAGCACGGGGTATGCCAGCGACGGTGCGGCGCGGTGAAGTCTCGCGAGCAAGTGGGGCTGGACACCGCCCGCCAATCGTCGTACGGTGGGTGGCGTGGTGTACCGATAGTGACTGCGCTATCGCGGGCATCATCCTCGATTATGGTCTACCCTTTACAAGCCGGATACCGGTGACTTCTTCCCGGGCACTACCTCAATCCTCGCCACCCGCGCGACGGCGTGTCAGCCGGCGATTGTTTCCCGCGTCAGCGGCGACGACCGCCAGGAGCGCATCGCCGCGCGGTCGGAACTGTTGCGACGGCATGATCGCACCCGCTATTGCTTAATCATCCCTCTTCGGCGCGGAAGATAAAGACCGCCTGGATCAACAAGCGTTGGGCCACCGCGATTTCCCGGCATCCGTGCGGCCATCGTGGAAGCATGCACCATCCGGGGCATCGCCTGGGAGAATCAGCATGGCGCGACGAGCTACCAACATGCAGACGGGCGACACCGGTGTGCACGTTGCAGGCTTGGTGGCAGGCGCGGCATCGGGGGGCAGGGCCGCAGCACCCCCTGCTTGAGGCCAGCCACTACCGCCGCGTTACCGGGGGAGGGTGATGCGCGCCAGCCGCCACACCTGCGATCCGACGCAACCCCCAAAAGCCCTCAATGCCACCGCGGTCGTGCCGGCGTGATATCGAGCGTCGCCAGCAGGACGAGGCCCGCGCCGAGGGCGAACAGGCCCGGGTAGCCGGTGGACCCCACGAGAGCGCTGCCGAGCACGCGGGCACCGTTCCCGACCGCCCCCGCGAGGCCGAGGGCGGTGGCGGCCCGCGTCGTGCCCGCCAGCGCGCTGACCCGCGCGGTGAGGGCCACGGAGAGGGCCGGCCAGGTCGCCGCGAAGCCGGCGTAGCCCAGCAGGGCCAGCGTGCCCGGCGCGTGCCAGTGGAGCGCCGCCGCCAGGGCCAGGACGCTGCCGCCGCGCAGCACCCCGGCGGCCCGCAGGACGCGCCCCGCGCCGAAGTGGTGGCTGGCGCGACCGGCCGGGCGGTAGACGGCGACGCCGAGTGCGGTGACCAGGGCGAGGCCGGCGCTCACCCGCCCGGCGGGGAGGCCGGCCGCGTGTTGCAAGGCCAGTGGGATGAAGGCCCCGACCGGGACCGAGCCGACCAGCAGCACGCCCCAGCGGCCCAGTAGCAGCGCCAGCGGCGTCTCCAGCCGCGCCGTCAGGTCGCGCGGGCGCAGCGCGGCGACGTGCCAGTGCGGCGGCACCGTGACGCCCTCCAGCCCGTGCAGCGGGCGCGGGCGCGGTACGCGCTCCGGCGTCGGTGCAGGCCGATCCGGGTCCGGCAGCACGGCCCCGAGCGGGTAGGCCAGCCCGAGGCTCAGGACGCCCAGCCAGGCCGCCGTGACCATCGACGAGGCCGACACGATCAGGGCCAGCCCCAGCGCCTGCCCCGCGCCCATCCAGGTCTCCAGCGCCGCGATCTCGGTATCTCAGCGCGACCGCGGGAACCAGGCCAGGACAAAGAGGGTGGCAACCAGTTGCCCCGCCGCCCCGCCCCCGCCCAGCAGCGCCGCGGCGAGCGGCAGTGCCGCTCGGGGGGCCGTCGCCAGCGCGGCCAGCCCGAGCAGGGTCAGCGCGAGGCCGACGAGCAGCGTGGCCCGCCGCCCCCACCGCCCGACAAGCCGCCCCCAGGCGAGGCTGGCCGCGCCGCTCGCCAGATAGAAGGCCGCCCAGGCGAGGCCGGCGCGTGCGGCGTCACCGGCGAGGCGCGGGATGACCAGCCCGGCGATACCAGCGTACGCGGCATTGAACAGCGCGAAGGGCAGGTAGCGCGGCGCGGTCGCGCCCGCGAACCATGTCCGCGCCGCGCTGCGGACCGCCGCGCCGCCACGCCGCAGCGCCATTGGACCCTCCGTGCTGATAGGGCTGACAATGTCAGGACGCGGTACTCGACCGCCCACAATCTCCGGCACGGTGGGCGAAAAGTGGGTCAGCATTAAGCCGTAATCTGCACGCCATGCAGGCAGCAGCGGAGATAGCGGGACGCAATCCACGGATATACGCGGGGAAGATTACACTGGCCGCAGCGGAGGGGGGCTGATCTCTGGCGCTCCGCCGGATCCCGCGATCCTGGCTGTTTCATTATCTGGCCTGATTTTCTGGCGATCCGAGCGCAAGAATACCGGGGTGCCGCTTCGGCCGGACGAAACGACCAGGTCAGCGGCTGCGTACCGTCGATGCCGAATGTCCACGTGCTGGTCGGCCAACGCAGCATGGCCCATTCGTGATCGGCCGCGCTTGTATGCACGTCTCGCGCGGACGGCCCACCGCCCGGACGCCGCTCACGCTTTACCCTCCCGAGTCGTTCGGACGATCAGCACCGGGCAGGGCGCATTATGCAGCACCCGCTCCGACACGCTGCCCAGCAGCACCGCGTGCATCGCGCCCCAGCCGCGACTCCCCATGACGATGAGCCCGGTGCCGCGCTCCTCGGCGCAGCGCACGATCTCGTCTGCGGGAGAGCCGCGACGCACGGCGGTCTCGACCGGCACTGGCGTGTCCAGCGCCGCTACCGTCCGCCGCAGGGCGTCCTGCGCCGTCCCCTCCGCCGCCGCGGTCACCGCGTCCAGGGTCTCCTGCGAGAGCATCCCGCCGCCGTACATACCGTAGCCGACGGACGCGCCGTAAAAAGGGACCGTCTCGAGCGGTGGCACCACGGCCAGGACCGTGACACGGGCCAGGGCGACGGGGTTGAGGAGGTCGTGGACCAGGCGTGCCGCCTCCAGCGACGACTCCGAGCCGTCGGTCGCGAGGAGCAGGTGTGTCGATGTCATCGCTATCCTTCCTTTCTCGTCTCGGCGTGGTGTGACCACCCGCACCCGCACCCCCCGTCGACGCATCGCGTCGAGCGGAAGGTCGTGTGCGGGGTGCGCACGACGCGCTTGCCGCTGTACGGTCGGGGCCGCGCCTCAGCGGCGGTCAGTGCACCGCGTGACCACCAGCGCAGGCATGGTGTCTGCCCTGCGCGCTGGTGGTCACGCGGTGCCGTGCGGCCCCGGTGTTCCGTTGGTGGCTGCTGGCCGAACGCCGCCGACCGGGTGCTAGATGACCTCGCGTACCTTGTCGGCGAGCACGGTCTTGATGATGTCCCACCGGCTCTTCTCGCCGTGCAGCAGCGCCTCGGCGAACTTCAGCGCCTGCTCGGTGGTGATCTTGCCCGGCATGGGCGGCTCATTGGCGTCCACGATGCATTCGATCACCGCCGGGCCGGGGTGGGCGAGCGCCTCGCGCAGCACCCCCTCGGCCTGCGCCGGATCCGCGATGCTATAGCCGGCCGCGCCGCAGTTCTTGGCGTAGCCCGCGAAGTCGATGGGTTGCAAGTCCACCCCGAACTCGGGATAGCCATCCTCCACGATCTGCTCCCACTTGATCTGACCGAGGGTGTTGTTCTTGATGATGATCACCTTCACCGGCAGCTGGTATTTGACCAGCGTGGCGACCTCGCCCATCAGCATGGTGAAGCCGCCGTCGCCGACGACACACACGACCTGCCGTCCCGGGTAGGCCGCAGCGGCCCCGATGCTGTACGGCAGGCCATTGGCCATCGTCGCCAGGGAGCCCGAGAGCGAGAACTGCATCTGATCGCGGATCTCGATGTAGCGCGCGGTCCACGTGGCGATGGTGCCGCTGTCGGCCGACACGATGGCGTCGCTGTCGAGCAGCTTATTGAGTTGATAGGTGACGACCTGCGGCTTCATGGGTACGTCGGTACGCGTGCCACGCTCCTCCATGAGCGTGTTCCAGCTCTCCATGCGCCCCTGGGCTTGCTGCAAGAAGCTGCGGTCTTCCTTGCGCTGGATGAGCGGCAGCAGCGCGGCCAGGGTGGCCTTGCAGTCGCCGACCAGGCCCACGTCGACCGGATGGCGCAGCCCGATCCGTTCCGGGTCGATGTCGATCTGCACGCAGGTGGCCTGACCGGGTTTCGGCAGGAACTCCATGTAGGGGTAGCTGGTGCCGAGCATGATCAGGACGTCACACTCCTGCAGGGCGTCCTGCGAGGGTGCCGTGCCCAGCAGGCCGATGCCGCCGGTGGTGTAGGGGCTGCGGTCGGGGACCACGGCCTTGCCCAGCAGCGGCTTGACGATGGGACCGCCGACCGCCTCGGCCAGTTGCAGCACCTCGTCGCGCGCGTGCAGGCAGCCGCGCCCGGCCAGGATGGCCACTTTGGCCCCGGCATTGATCAGTGCGGCGGCCTCGCGCAACTTGTCCTGCGGCGGCATGGGGTAGGCGGGCGCGTACAGGTCGGCGCTGTGTCTGGCGATGTTGGCGGCGGAGCGCTGCTCCTCTGCGGTCGTCCACTCCTGGATATCCTTGGGGATGGTGATGTGGGCCACCCCACGCCGGGAGAGCGCCGTCTTGATGGCCTCGTCCACCACGCCGACGACGTGCGCCGGGCCCATCACCCGCTCGTTATAGACCGCCACATCCATGAACAGCTTATCGAGATCGACGTCCTGCTGGTAATGGGTGCCGATCAGGTCATGGAAGGTGTGACCGGTGATGGCTAACACGGGCTGGCCGTCGCACTTGGCGTCGTACAGGCCATTGAGCAGGTGGATACCGCCCGGCCCCGAGGTCGCCAGGCACACGCCGAGGCGGCCCGTATACTTGGCGTAGCCGCAGGCGGCGAAGGCCGCCGCTTCCTCGTGTCGCACCTGGATCAAGCGCAGCGTGTCCTGGTGCGTGCGCAGGGCCTCGAAGATGCCGTTGATGCCGTCACCGGGGAAGCCGAAGATGGTGTCGACGCCCCACGCGGTGAGGCGCTCGATCAACAGGTCCGCTGTCGTCTTGGCCATCGGTGTCCTCCTTCGCTGTTGTCAGCACAGGTGTCTGTCACGGGACGAGCGATCGAATCGTAGGGCACGCTCACGGCGGGGCTGTATCGTCCCGGGGTACGAGGATGACCGGGCGGCGGTGCGCTACCACCGGGCGGCGCGGGGCGGTCGGGAGCGCCACGACCGCCGCATCGGGATGCCGGGACGCCGCCCGGTCGGGTCGCCCAGGTGGCCTGGCCCGAGGCTGCGGAGGGTGGGATCGGCGGCGGCCCCACCCGACCGCCCTTAGCTGGGGCAGCCCTGGTCGATCCAGGTGCGTAGCAGCGCGATGTGCTCCGGCGACCACGCGCCATCGCAGGGCATGGTCCCATCGGCTATCCGTCCGTAGATCGCTTCGGCGTGGGCCTTGACGGAGTCATAGTTGCTGAGGTCGAAGGCTTGCAACATCGAGCTCACGTCCTTGTCCCGAAACAGGGGTCGGATATCCCGGCTGAACGTCGGCATCGCGGTCTCGCCCTGCTTCGTGGTCTCGCCCTGCACGGCTGTCGTCGGCTGGGCCTGGTGCGCCCGTGGCGGGGCCGGCGACGGCGGCCAGGTCTTGCCCTCGTCGGTGGGGCGGACGAGGATGCGCCCGTCGCGCTCCCGGACCGCGAAGGTGCGCAGCGGGGCTGAGGCCGGGCCATTCAAGGGCCGACCGTCGTCGAGGCGGAAGCACGACTGGTGCCAGGGGCACTCCACGGTGAGCCCCTCGAACGCGCCATCGCCCAGGGGGCCGCCCACATGCGGGCACCACGCCTCGACCGCGTAGATCTGGCCGTCGCGGCGCACCAGCAGCACCGGCACGCGCCCGTCCTCCACGACCACCGGCGTCCCCTCCACGAGCGCGTCGGCGGCCATGACGTCGACATACTCGTCGCGCGGCTTGGGGTAGAGCAGGAACGTCACGCCGATGCCGAGGTTGTAGACGAGTTCGCCGCCGAGCGCGCCGCCGAGCGACACGGTGCCGAAGGCGAGCCCTCCCAGTGCCCGGCCCGCCGTGCGGTTCCCGCGCGCGCGCAGGACCAGCGACGCGCCGTAGAGCGCGAGCGCCGTGCTGTTGACGAGCGCATGGGCCATCCCGACGCGCCGCTGATGGTCGTAGGTATCGACCCAGTCGGCCAGGCCGGCGGCGACCGTCGGGACCGCGCCGACGATGCCGAGCAGGATCGCGGCGTCGGCGGCGGCCCGATAGGTGTCGTCGGCGGAGAAGCCGTCGAGCGCATCGAGGACCGCCGCCGTCGTCCAGGCACCGATGGGGACGGCCACGAGGGCCGGGTGGACGCGGTGGCGCAACGGCACGCCATTGAGCCAGTTCTTGGCCACCCGGCCCGCCTCCCCCGCGCGGAAGATGGCGTAGACGCCCCGCTGCAGCGGGACGGCCAGGCGATCGAGCCAGGCGAACCGCGCGCCCGCGAGCGGCGAACTCAGGGTCGGCGCTTGCTGTTCCATCCGTCCTCCTCCTCTCCTGCTGTCGAGCCTCGACCGGGATCCCGATCGAGCTGGGGCTCCCCCCGTATCTATACCGGTCTAGCACGCCCCTGCCACCGCTGTCAACGGCGCTTGTTGTTGTGTTGTTGTTCACGCCTGGTGCCTCGGTGCCGGGGTGATGAGCCCCTCGTGCAGGAGGCGCCACCCCAGGGCATAGAAGTACAGATAGCCCCGGGTGTCCCCCAGCGCCGCCAGGAGCGCCTGCTGCCCGCCGTCCGCCGGGGGCTCCGCGCCCAGGAGGCGCCCCACGTTCTTCACCGCGCCCACGTCGCCGGCCGGGAAGACCTCCAGCCGCCGCAAGCCGCGCAGCAGGATGAGCCCCGCGCTCCAGGGTCCGATGCCCGGGAGCGCCCGCAAGGTCTCCATCGCCGCGGCGCTGGGCAGCGCCGCCAGCCGCTCCTCGCTCAGCTCGCCCGCGAGGATGCGCAACGCCACGTCGCGCAGCGTGGTCGCCTTGGCCCGGCTCAGCCCCAGCGCGCGCAACGCGTCGACGTCCGCGGCGGCGAGCTGTTCCGGCCGCGGGAACGCCGCATACGTCCGGTCGCCGAGGCGGAGGCGTTCACCGAAGCGCTCCACCAGCCGCCCCACGACCGCGTCGCCCGCCGCGAGGCTGACCTGCTGGAAGGGGATGACGTTGGCGATGGTCTCGAACAGGGTGGGGAAGCGGGGCGGCTTGAGGCCGCGCAGGGACGTGGTGACCGCGTGGAGGCGCGCGTCTCGCCGGGCCAGGCGATAGAACGGCGCCGGATCGATCGCCGGTCCCAAGATGCGCCGGAGCGCCGCGCCGAGCTGGTCCTGGGTCTGCGGCGCGAGCGGCCCCCCGAAGACCAGGCCGCGCAGGTCCGGCGCGTCGATGGTGCCGCGGTTCTCGACCGCGACCAGCCGCAGCCCCTCGGCGCTCGCCAGCACGCGCAGATAGCGGCCATTCTCCCAACGGTTGACGCGGTTCGTGGGCCGCCGTTGCAACACCCGGACCGTGGCCTCCAGGTGGCAGGGCGGCACGGCGGGGATGGCGAACGAGGCGCTCGCCTCCGCAGGGCCGGGTCCGGACTCGGGTGTATGCTCCATCACGCGACCACCTCGGGCGGGTAGGTGACCTGGTCCCCCGCGACGCGGGCAAACGGGGTCAGGTGGTGGGGGTCGGCGCGCCGCGCGTCGTAGATGTGCCGGGCGACCACACCGCGCGCCGCGAGGGCATCGGCGACCAGCGAGCGGTGACAGCGCCAGGGCACGGCCTCGGCGCACATGAGCGCCACCGGGCCGTCGTGCGCCAGGGCCAGCACCTCCGCGATGCCCTGACGGAAGGGTTCGGTCGCCATGTAGTCCGCGTAGGCGCGGAAGCTGGCGTTGCGCCAGCCGGTGTTCGGTGACGCGGCCCCCAGGCCCTGGCGCAGCCCGCCCAGCTGGCCCAGGTACACGTAGCGGATGCCGGACGCGGGCAGGGCGCACGCCAACTCCTCGCGATTGAACTGCGGGTTGTGCCGCGAGCGCGGGAGGAGGCGAATATCGATGAGCGTGACGACGCCGTAGTGGCGCAACAAGGCGATGAACTCCCCCTGCGGGCGCGTCGAGTGGCCGATCGTGTAGATGACGGGGGCAGTGTCCAAGATGTCCGGCTCTCGTGCCATGATGAGACGTCCGGTATGTCCGCGCGGTGGAGAGATCGCGCCGGTGCCGACGCAGACAGGCGCGCTTGCACCTGTTCCGGCAAGAATGATGCCTCGGTGACTCGTGCGTATCCATCGCCCCTCCGACAATCGGGGCACAGTCCCACACCCGCCACCGGCTGCAGCTGAGTACCCGGTGAATTCTTCCGCGCCGATGTCGCTATCAACGACACCGGTGGGCGAGGGTTGGCTGGTCATGATGTGCGGTCATCACGGGAGGGGGCGAGGAAATCCGGGTGCTGGTAGTTCGGATGCCCGTGTGGCGCGTAGCCATAGTAGCCGTAGAGTTCGCCCCAATAATTTCGCGTGGTGGTCAACGCGGCGTCGTAGCCCGGCCCGCCAGCCACGTGTTCCCGGGTGTGGTCGATATGCACCGCAGCGGTGGTGACCGCAGTGATCGCTTCGACGGGGATCAGCGCTTGCGTGGCACCGAGGCCGAAAACACCCCCGGATCCCACGCGCAGGAAGCGGACCTTCAACTCGCGGTCGTCGATCAGCAGGTCGTTGACCACGCCGATCTCCGCGCCCGCTTTGTCCATGACCTTCCTCCCGCGGACATCCTCGTCCGGATCTTTGATCGTCAACTTCGAATCACTCAGGCGGTGTAAGATCACGGTGCCGTTGCTGTCCATCCGCGTCCCTCCCTCGTTGATCATCCGGCCACCCCCGACGCCCCCACCGGCGCGCGGATCGGCGCGTCCATCGCCGCCTGCCCCTCGCCCGACCAGCTGCGGTCAGCGGCCTACAGTTTCACCCCTGGTCGGCACGGCCCGTGCGCGGGCGTGCCGACCATACCCGGAGCGATCGAGTCCCCACTACTCTTGTGACACGTTCTTGTTCTCATTGCGTGAACGAGTGAGCGGTCGGAGTGTTGTATCCGCTATTGGGCCATAGCACACCCCAGATCAGCCCATCTCTCGGTAGGTCGACGTTCATTGACACTGCCCCGGTGGGACTGCCAGCGCCCGATCCTGGCGCAACAATGGTACCCGCCGCCGATCGTGGTCCCGCCATCAGCGCGGGCGGTAGAACGCGCCGAGGATCGCGCCGTAGGCGAGGTGGGACAGCAGCACCGCCAGCGGCGTCCCGCGGCCGTAGTTGAGCGCCAGGAAACCCGGGGGCTCGAGTTGCCGGGTCGGCGTCGGTCCCCGCTGCTCGCTCGCCATCCGGGGATGCAGCCCGGGCAGCAGCGGCAGGGCGGCGACCAGCACGAAGAGCGCATGGACCAGGCCGATGGCGGCACCCAGCCACCAGGTCGCGCGGTGCCAACTCCGGAAGGCGGCGGCGTAGACGAGGGCGAAGAGCCAGCCGTTCAGCAGATGTACCCCCAAGCCCACCACCTTCGCCCGGTCCCGGTCGGGGGTGAACATCGTCCCGAGGATGTAGGGGAGGCTCATCCGCGTGAGGCCGAGCGCCTGCCCCCCGGCCGCCAGCCCCGTCAGGACGACCGTACCGACGAACCCCCACAGCCCGATGCCACCCCGCGCCAACCGTCGCCTCATGGACTCTCCTCCTCGTCCGTCAGCACCCCCGCGGGCCGGTGCCCCTCGTCGCATTCCGCCAGGGTCAGCGCGGCGTTGATCAGCCCGACGTGGGTGAACGCCTGCGGGAAATTGCCCAGCGCCGCGCCGGTCCCCGGGTCGATCTCCTCGGCGAAGAGGCCGACGTCGTTCCCGCGCGTCAGGAGCCGCTCGAATGCCCGCGTCGCCGCCGCCCGGTCGCCGGCCCGGGCGATGCACTCCACCGCCCAGAAGCTACAGACGCCGAAGGCCCCCTCGCCGGGCGCGAGCCCGTCGTCGGCCTCCGCGTCGTAGCGGTAGACGAGATCGTCGTGGCCGAGGCGCGCGAGGATGCGGGCGAGGGTGCCGCGCATGCGCGGGTGGTCGGCCGGGAGATACCCGTAGAGCGGCAGGGTCAGCAGGCTCGCATCGAGCGCCGCGCCGTCGAAGACCTGCGTGTAGCTGCCGAGCCGCGCGTTATAGCCGCGCGCCTCGATCGTCGCGCGGAGCGCCGCGCGTTCCCGGCGGAACAGGGCGACGGACAGCCCGCGCTGCCCGGCCTCATGCAGCGCGATCAGGCGGTCGAGTGCGACCCAGCAGAGCGCCTTCGAGTGGGTGTGCTGGGAGCGACCCGCCCGACCCTCCCAGATGCCCTCGTCGGGCTCCCGCCAGCGCCGACAGACGGTCCGGCCAAGCCCGTCGAGCAGCCGGACGGTGTCGCGATCGAGGTGCCCGCCGCGACCGGTGAGGCGCGAGGCGGCGTCGACGACCTCGCCGTAGACATCGAGCTGGAGCTGGCCGCAGGCGTCGTTGCCGACCCGCACCGGGCGCGAGCCACGGTAGCCGGCGAGGTGCGGCAGCTCCCGCTCGGGGAGCCGGGTCCCGCCGAAGACGTCGTAGAGCACCTGCAGCTCCGGCCAGGTCAGGCGCGTGGCGTGGAGCAGCCAGCCCAGGTACGCCGTGGCCTCATCGTCGTAGCCCAGCGCGACGAGCGCCCGCACGGTGAAGGAGGCATCGCGCAGCCAGCAGTAGCGATAGTCCCAGTTGCGCACGCCGCCGAGCCGTTCGGGGAGCGAGGTGGTGGGTGCCGCCACCACGGCACCGGAGGGGGCGTAGGCGAGCAGCTTCAGCGTCAGGGCGCTGCGCACGACGGCCTCGCGGTATGGCCCCCGGTAGGCGCAGCGCCCCGCCCACGCCCGCCACCAGCGGGCGGACCGGGCGATCCGCGCACGCGCATGCACCCCGAGTGGCGGGAGGACCGCCGGTGCCTCCCGGCTATAGCTCAGCGAGAGGTATGCGCGCTCGCCGGCCCGGAGCCGGGCGCGACCGCTGGCCCCCCGACCGTCCCTGGCCGGTGTCAGCGCCAGTTCGCTCTGGAGGATGAGGACCGCCCCCCCCACCTCGCACCACAGCCCCAGCGCCCCGCGCGGCCGCAGCACGGGGCGGGTCCGACCATAGTCGGGGCGCGGGTCGTAGCGGATCTCGAGGTCGACCTCGCCGGCGAGGCCGACCACCTCGCGCAGGAGCTCGTGTTCCGGCGCGAGGGCGCGGGCCTTGTCCCCCTCGGAGGCCACCGGCAGCAGGTCGCGCAGGATGACCGTCCCGCCCGGGCAGTGGAACGTCGTCTCGACGATGGGGGTGTCGGGCAGGTAACGGCGCTCGGCGCGGAAGGCCCCCACCGGGCGGATGCGGAAGCGGCCACCCGCGTCGGCGTCGAGGAGTGCGGCGAAGAGTGCGGGGCTGTCGAAGCGGGGGAGACAGAGCCAGTCGAGCGAGCCGTCCCGCGAGACGAGTCCGGCCCCCCGGCAATCGCCGATGAGGGCATAGTCGCTGATGGGCGCGTAGCCGGTGGATCCGGCGTGAAGGGCCGCTACTCCGTCGCTCATCGTCCCCCGCAGCGGGCACCGGGTACGCCGGTGCCCATGTTCGCCCGCCCACACTCTATGCACAGTGTGGGCCGCCGTCCCGGCATTGTCAACGTGGCGAGCGCAGTCGGCCCCGTTGGCTTGTGCACTACTCGGCACCTGAACAGGATGCAGGAGTCCGACTACCGAGGGCAGCGCTTCCCGCCGACGATCGGTGCCCGCGTGTGCGCGGGGTACTCGTGCGAAGTCGCGGCCGGGGTCGGCGTTGGCCCCGCGCTGGTCGCCCCGCGCACCACCCGGTCACGAGTCCCGGGCTGGGCTTCACGAATACTGTGCCGGCTTCTTGGCGTCGAGGATCAGCGCGCCGCTGCCCAGCTTGCCATCCCGGTTCCGGGGGTCGGTGCGCAATGAGCGGGCGATCGGCCCGTCGGCGGGATCCCAGTAGTTGAAGTGGAAGTGGCCCAGCTCGTCGCACCATTCGAGGAGCGCGACGACGAAGCCGACGTCGGCGAAGACGGCACTGAAGCGGCGATAGTGGTACGCGATCCGGTGAGCGACGGGCGGCTGTTCGCGCCGCCCCGGCCCGCCGCCGCCTCGCCTCGTGCGTTGGTACTCGGCATCGGGGAAGTTGGCATCGGGGACAGCGACGCGCAGATAGCCGCCCGGGCGCAGGAATTCGTAGCAGAGGGCCGCCGCCGCCCGCCCCTCCGCCTCGCTGAGGTGCTCCCAGACGTGCTCGCACAGCAGCGCATCGATCCGTCGGTCACCGAAGAGCGCGACCCAGTCGTCGCGCCGCGCCAGGTCGAGATCCTCGCGCTGCGTGGCGATCCAGCCCGGCCAGCGCTGCGCGCCCGCGCCCAAGACGATGCGCAACGGTGCCCCCGGCGGGAGCGCCCTCACCTCAAGCATGCCCCCCTCCTCTCCATTCCGCGCGCCACCTCGCGATGGGCGACGACGCCCGGCCTCATCATCATCGCGGTCCCCCCACCCCGCGCTGGTACGCCGCCGGCGCTTCGCCATCCGGCAGGAACAGCGGGGGCGGCGCGCGTACCAGGATACGCAGCGCGTCGGCGGCCAGGGGACCGTGGTCGATGCCGGGGGAAAGGCTGTGGGACGGGACTCGCCTCCCGGCCAGCCGCAGCCCGACGACCTCGCGAATCCCACGGCCATCCCGGGCGCGGGCCGGGCAGTATCGCGCGGGCGTGACGGTCGAGCACGCGACCGCCATGTCATTACCGAAGATCCATATGGCGACTGCGGTGCCGACCAGGCCGCACGCTCCAGCGAAGCGGCGGTGCCGCTACCGGACAAACCCGCGCGGATCGACCCGCCGGTGCGCCTGGAGGGGCCTATCGGCCGCAGCGGCCCGTGCGTCTCCTGTCCCGA